>Ga0105240_10016461_pt1 | contig 10007 bp, 7 predicted proteins | sample KBSC54metaG_FD_80426 | JGI IMG/M metagenome (GOLD analysis project Ga0105240, IMG submission 80426) | Corn rhizosphere microbial communities from Kellogg Biological Station, Michigan, USA - KBS C5-4 metaG | ecosystem: Host-associated > Plants > Roots > Rhizosphere > Soil | place: Michigan, USA... | reverse complement strand
CGCTTTCGTTGCTCGGCCTGTCCCCCCTGGTTTTTCCGGCATTGGTAATCCGATTCCTGATTTTGGCACCGCTTTCGCTTATCTCTCTCAAGGCGCGGCGCTTCGTCCGCACGCGCGCCTCATCGCTTGTTATCGATCTCGCGTATCGCGGGCCGGCCGAATTAGGCGCGCCACGGCGTACATTGCAAGAGGCCGCCTGCTTCGCATGGTGCCTGTTCGTCGCCGCGGCCGTCGCTGGCGGATTCATCGGCGTTTCACGCATCGCCGAAGCCGCTTTGATCATGACTGGGATTTTCGCCCTCAATGCCCTGCGCACGCTCGTCGCCCACAAATATGCCGGGACGCGCCGGACCATGGAATTTCACGAACAAATATTGGACTCGAACGATTTCACCGGCCCGTTGAGCGCACTATGGGCACCCCTCGGTCTGAGGTTTCACGCGGTGCATCACCTGCTGCCCAATCTTCCCTATCATTCATTGGGCGCCGCCCATCGCCGCTTGGTCGCGGCGATCCCGGCCGACAGCCCCTTCCGCGCCTGCCAGAACCGTTCGCTGATCTCCGGCATCCGCGCGGCGATTGACTTGCGCCGGCGATTTTCCTAACCAAGCCCGAGAGGCTCGGCTCACCGAGGCCAGGAGAGGAATTTGCCAGAACCAGCCGCCGGTTATGCGGGACGATCCGCCGTGGCGGTCATTCCGGTTGAAAGCCGCGATCAGTGGCGGGCATTCCACCGCCTGCCCTACAAACTGTACAAGAACGATCCCAATTGGGTGGCGCCGCTTCTCATCGAGCGCCAGACCCACTTCGACAAGTCCCACAACCCGTTCTTTCAGCACGCCAGGGCTGCGTTCTGGCTGGCCTATCGCGATGGCATCCCGGTCGGGCGCATCACCGCCCAAATCGACGCGCTGCACCTTCAGCGCTATGACGACGCCAGCGGCCATTTCGGCTTCATCGAAGGAACGGATGACCCGTCGGTCTTTGCCGCGCTGCTGGAGACCGCGGAGTCATGGTTGCGATCCGAGGGGATGCACCGGGCGATCGGCCCGGTAAGCTTCTCCATGTGGGATGAGCCCGGGCTTCTGGTCGAGGGCTTCGACCGACCGCCATCCGTGCTGATGGGTCACTCCCTGCCCTATTACCAAAAGCATATCGCGGCAAACGGCTACTCGCCGGTGCAGGATCTGCTCGCCTACGATTATCAGAACGGATTGCCGCTTCCGCCGACCATGGAACGAATCATCGCCCGCGCCCAGGAAAAGCATCAGTTCGGATTTCGCCCGATCCGCATGGACCGGAAGAACTTCAAATCGGAAGTCACCCTTCTTCTGGACATCTTGAACGATGCGTGGTCGGACAATTGGGGCTTCATCCCGATGACCGAGGCCGAGATCGACGAGATGGCTTCGATCTTCAAATTCCTCCTTCGCCCCGAAGCCGTGGTCATTGCGGAATATAACGGCGAAGCGACCGGATTTTCCCTGACGCTTCCCAACATCAACGAAGCGATCCGCGATCTTAATGGCAGGCTATTGCCATTCGGCTTCGTTAAGCTTCTTTGGCGCCTGAAGGTCGCCGGCTTGCGCTCCGGCCGCATGGCGCTGATGGGAGTCCGGCGCAAATGGCAGAATTCCCATATCGGGGCCGTCCTTGCACTTTCGATCATCCAGCACACCAGGATAAGCCATTTTGCCCGCGGCATCGACCGGGCCGAGCTGTCCTGGCTTCTCGACTCCAATGAGCGGATGAAGCACATGCTGACGCTGGTTGGCGGAACCGTCTACAAGCGATACAGAATTTACGACAAGGCGCTGTCCTGACGTTCGGTCGGCCGCCCGGCTCAGACCTGCGCGGCGTCCAGTTCCAGTGCCGCCCGGCGCTGCGGCCCGTCGCCCGATAGGATAAAACTCTCAAGCGTCGCCACGGTGCGGTCGATCTCTTGGAATGTGTGGCGCGCGGAGATGAAAAATCGAATGCGCGGCAGATGTTTCGGCACGCCGACCTGGACGATCGGAGGGGCATATATTCCCTCCTTGAGCAGAGAATCGGAGCATTCCATGGTGCTCGTCAGGTCGGGGAACAACACCGGAATGATGCTGCGGCCGACGGCGCTGCCCGTCGCCAAGCCCGCTTCTTCCGCCCGGTTGAGAAAATGCTCAGCATTGAGTTGGAGAGCCGCGGGTCGCGCCGGCTCGGACACGAGCACTTCCAACGCCGCGTGCGCGGCGGCGGCGATCACAGGCGGCAGTCCGACGCTATAGACGAAGCCCGGCAGCGTGAAGCGCATCCAGTCGAGAACTGACCGTTGCGCGCAAATAAATCCGCCGCAGGATGCGAAAGTCTTCGAGAGCGTCCCGATGATGATATCGATACGGCGTGGGTCCTCGCCAAAATGCTCGCTGAGCCCTCGACCGGTCCGGCCGAGCCCGCCGATCGAATGCGCCTCATCAACCAGTAGCCAGCAGCCAAATCGGTCTTTCAGGGCCAGCAGCTCGGGGAGGTTGGGAATATCCCCATCCATGCTGTAGAGCCCTTCGACGACGATCAGGCATTTGCGATAGTTCCCCCTCTCCTTCGTCAGAAGCGACTGGAGGTGGTCCATGTCGTTATGCCGAAACTCCATCGACGTGGCTTTGGACCCTGCGACGCCCGATAGAATGCTGTTGTGACTGAGCTCGTCATAAAGGATGAGATCGCGGTTTCCCATCAGATGCGAGATCGTCGAAAGGTTCGTCAGATAGCCGCTCACGAGCGTGAGACAGGCGTCGGCGCCGACGAATCTCGCCATCGCCTCCTCAAATTCGGCATGGACCAGACGCTCGCCGCCAACCAGGCGGGAACCCAATGCCCCCACGCCAAGCTGGTCCAACGCCGAATGGGCGGCATTCCTGATGGCCGGGTGGTCGGCTATCCCGAGATAATCATAGTTCGCGAACGTGATGAGTTCTTTGCCATCGCGGTTGAATGCGGTCTGCAACTGGTCGAGCGGCACGAACCAGGGATTGCCGCTTTCAAGAATCGCACTTCCAGCCAAGCGCATGCGTCGGCTTGCATAGGCCGTGAGTGATTGGTCAGACTGCACGCGCGGTGCGCTCCCTCTATGTTCGTTCATTCTCAAAAAGCGAGAAAGCCTGGTCACGGCTTGATCGCCTTTGCCACCAAACGAAAGAACCCGATCGTGCGCCCGATAATAGTCTGTACATCAACATCCTCGGCGCGAATTGGGCTGCGGTCGATTGCAGCATCGGAATCGGATGAACGAACCATGGATCAGTGCATTTTTCAAGCATACCTTTCCCCGATCCATCGCCCGGTTGGGTAGTTGCAAGCCGCAACCCGCCACTTGAAGCTCCAACGATCGGCATTATCTTGGACGTCGTTTGCCGCAAAGCACGGAAATACTTGCAGATTAGGGAAAATCTTTGAGCATCGCCTCGGAAACTCGTCGATTCCTCGATAGTGACAGAAGGGAATCTGGCGCGCGGCTATGGCGCAGGTGCAACCGGTATGCGTTCGAAAAGATAGATCGTTTGGCCAAGACTCTCATAGCTTTCCACCGATGGCCAGACTCCGGTGGAATATGTGGATGTATGCGCTAAGCGATAGGGCAATTTTCCTTCGAACAGGTCTCTGAAATAGCTGTGCCCCGCAGTTTCCTTGAAGATTGATTGCCGCCAGTTCGGTATCGCCCGACCATCGCCCGGCTGGGCGATGTCTTGCGTCAGATAATCTTCGACCCAGTACGCGCTGACGACCAGGAAATCCGGATTGCGCGTGGCGACCGAGTCGAAAGGCTGCTCGATTTCCTTGACGTTCGGCAACGGATTGCGAATGGCGAGCGGCTTTCGGTCGAGTCGGGTCACGGCGGCGCCAGCCGGGAACCGTGGAAGATAGACGTTAAGCCCGTAAGCCTCGACCTTATCGCGGTGATGAATATTGGTCTCCAGCCAGCGCTCGGCGTCGTAGCGCGGATCCCGAATAAAGGCGGCTTCAATTCCCAAGCATCGATAAAGCGCAACGGCAGCGATCGCGAAAACGATTGCGCGCGCGGCATATCTGATTGGGGCCGGGTGCGCATAGACGAGGCGATCGGCGGCGAGGCCGATATACACCGCAATAAAAACTGACTGTGGCAGGAAAAAGCGGCTTTCGCTGCGCAAGGCAGCGAAGTTGAATGCGACCGTGACTGAGACGACGGCAAGCACCGGTAACAGGCCGGCGACAAACAGGGACCGTTGGTCGCGCCGCTGCACCAGATGGATGCACACGCCCAAAAGGCAGAGCCAGACGGCCGGCATCGGATAGTAACGCGGAATATAGGCCCATAGGTCTTTCAGGAGACGATGACGTCCCTGCCAACTATCCTGGTATAGGAAATATTCCTTGCTTGCCGGACCCGCTAGGAATGCAACCCGCCTGGCAAAGCCGGACGGGTTGGTGATCGCGCCATCGACCGCAAGCAGCGCGAGCAACGCAATGCCTGTCGACAGGATGAAAGTCTGAACGACGCGGCGCGCGTTTTCTCGCGGCCAGCTTTCGAGGGCAAACCAAAGCAGGAGCGCCGCCGGCACGCTGACGAGAAACACGGCATAGGCTTGATCCTTCGTCGCGATCGCCGCCGCCGCCGCCAGCGCGGCCCATCCCATGTGGCGCGGCTTATGTTCGGCGATTGCGCGCATCCAGCCCCAAAGGGACAGCGTGGACCAAAACAGATACGGACCGTCCAGGTTCGTGACCTGGCCGTAATAGGTCAGTGCGGCATTGAGCGTGCACGCGGCGGCCGCACATAAGCCGGCCCGCCTGCCGCCGATCGCCTCGCCCATCTTGCCGACCAAGAATATGGTCCCGACCGACATCGCCACGCTGACGATGCGCGCGACAACGGCAAAGAACGTCATGTATCTGACCTGGATGAACTCGGCGATGACGTCGGCTTGGGCATGGGAATGCGCTTTGACCAGGGCAAGCACCCATCCCGGAAGGGTCAGTTTCGCAAGGATGAACATATGGAACGGCGGATATGTGAAATAGGAGCCGTGGGCGTAGGTAAGCGCGATTCCGACCAGGAAGTTGCGCGGCGCCACACCGTCATCGTCCCATCCATCCGACGCCGGCAAGCCCCACGGAATCCCCGCCAGTCGCAAAAAAGCCGCGGCGGAAACTATCCACACCATCGGGGAGCGGAGACCCCGCAAAGACCTGCCGCTTCGCAGTACCGGTCCACTCACATCGATGCCTGTCCGGCGTCTCGGCGACAACGATCCAAAAGCCACGGCATTCCGATCACGAGGAAATCCAGGACCTGATTGAATGCGGTCATGATCACCAGCACGGCGGCGACCTTCGGCGCGGATACATCCATAGAGTCCGCGGCGGCGATCCCAATTCCGACAAACAACAAATCCTTGCTTGCCATCAGCGGCAGTCGCGTAACCACAAGACGCAAAGCGACGAACTCAAGGCAGGCGGCCGATGAAGGGAGAGCCGCCGAAAGCCACCAGAGCGCGAATTCAAGCGCCAATGCCACGACGCTCCGCACCAGATGGATCGAGAATACCCAGGCAATCATGCCGCGGCTTAGGGTGGTTACCCTGCGGCCGCCCATGACCAATCCAAGGCACAGGAACAGCGGCAGCGAACCGACCGAAACAAATGTCCACAGGTTGGCCGTCAAAAAGGCCGGCGCCTTGAAACTCCCGCTCGCGACCAGCGCCAGCAACATCAGCCAAACCATCGCCAATCCGGCGCCGGCGGAAAGGACGTTGGTATCCTTCACGGCGTGGAGCAGAACGCCCTTGCCCACCCCCAAGCGCCGTTGGGCCCAGAGGAAAAAATAAGCCTCGCCGGAATACTCCAGCATGATGCTGTTCAGATATCGCTTCCGCAGCAAAACCACCAAGGGAAGCGCCCGCCCGACCCCCAGCAAATTCCGGTAAATGATCAGGTCCGCGACAGGCTGAACGAAAAACGGGAGGGACAGAAACAAGTAAAAGCCTGTGGACCGAGGCCGCGCCTCCCACACGTGGGCCCATCCGAGCTGGGTCAGGCCGCGGGCCAGAAAGGCAAGCAGCGCGATCGGAATCGCCCAGCGCAGCACCTGCGCGATCCGCCTTCCCCAGCGCGTGTTCAATCCCGCACCCGCGCGCTCTAATCCGCGCCATATCGGCAAAAACATTCCTGTGCGCAACTTTACAAGTGGGGAGACGCCAAGCCGGGGATCGGATGGGGCAAGAGACGATACGCTGGCATTTCCGGCATCCGCAATCTTCATTTCGTGAAACGGGCGCGCGAAATTTGTGTCAGCGCCGCGCGTATGGCTATGCGCGGAGTCAGTTTGGCCACCGCACGAATGACCGCAAACTGCCATGGCACCACAATGTCTCGTGCACCGCGTTCGATCTTCTTTGCAATGTTGGCTGCCGCGCGATCCGCGCCAATAAGAAATGGCCTGGGTTCGTCGAGGCCGCGGCTCATCGGCGTGTCTACGAACCCCGGCGAGATTTGTGTCACCCGGACACGGTATTTCGCCAGCCGCAGCCCCAGCGCTTCGGCAAACATCGCCAATCCAGCCTTCGTCCCCGCGTAAACGGGTGCCATGGGCAGCGGAAACGATCCGGCAATCGAGCCGACCAGAACGATATGTCCAGCCTGCCGCTGGGCCATCCGTTCGCCAAGCAAATTTGCGCCGATCACCGGGGCCGTGAAATTCACCGCCGCCATGCGCTCGGCCGCCGCCACATCCTGCGCCGCATCGCCCCGTGACAGGCTGCCGCCGAGCCCCGCATTGAAGATGGCCAAGTCGAATGGGTTGCGCGTGTCGGCAGCTCGCAGATTTTCGATGAGTCTGTTGAATTCGGCGAGGTCGAAGCACGCGGTTTCAACCGCCGCGCCGCGAATGCGGCATTGCTCGGCCGTCGCGTTCAGGCGCTCTTCGTTTCGCGCCCACAAGACCAGCGAATTGCCCGGCGCGGCATAGGCGCGGGCGAGCGCGGCGCCGATGCCGCTGGAAGCGCCCGTAATTAATATTGTTTTGGCGGACATTGGTTCGCTGGGTAGAAACGAACGACACAACCGCGCCCGGGGGGCGAAACCGTTTCGTACAAACGAGTTGACAAACGCATGCCTGCACGCCTTTGTAAACACTGAAAAACTAGATTTGCGTCGTAGATTGCGTTCGGCGGGGACGCGTCGATAACGAGACTTCCTTCGCATGCAGCAATCCACCGGACCGCGCTCGCCTGAGCAGCATCCGCTTCGAATCGCTCTCGTGGCGAGTTCCTACAATTATATCAAAGATGGCGTCGCCCTGACGCTCAACCGGCTGGTCGGATATCTGGAGCGGCAGGGCGTCGAAGTGCTCGTCTTCGCGCCGGTCGGAAAGGCGCCGGCTTTCGATTATAACGGCACCGTCATCAGTGTTCCGTCCGTGCCTCTGCCCCGGCGGCCAGAATACCGCCTGGCGTTCGGCTTGCCAGCGCAGGCCGTGCAGAGGTTGCGGGCGTTTCAGCCCGACATCATCCACGTCGCCTTGGCACCCGATTTTCTGGGATATAGCGCATTGAGGCTGGCGCAAAGATGGAATATTCCGATCGTCGCCTCCTACCACACACGCTATGAGACCTATCTCAAGCATTACTGGTACGTGGCTGGTCTGAAGACGCTTCTGCGCTCTTATTTGCGCCGCTTCTACAGCGTGTGTCGGGAGGTGTATGTTCCGACCTCGTCCATGGTCGAGGCACTTCTGGCGGACGGGCTTCGAGACAATTTCCGGTTATGGCCGCGGGGCGTCGACTCGGCGCATTTCAACCCTTCAATGAGATCCCCCGCCTGGCGGGCAAAGCGAGGAATCGGAGAGGATGAGCTTGTCGTCGTTCACGTCGCGCGGCTTGCGCGTGAGAAACAGCTCGACACGCTGGTCGCGACGCTGCGGCTGATCGAGGCGCGGGGTATCGTCCACCGAAGCGTGATCGTCGGCGACGGTCCGGAGCGTGCGGAACTGGAGCGCCGGTTGCCGGGGGCCGTCTTCACCGGCTTCCTGGAAGGAAGAGAGTTGGCCGAAGCCTATGCGTCCTCCGATATATTCTTATTCCCCAGCGATACGGAGAGTTTTGGAAACGTGACGCTGGAAGCAATGGCCTCGGGGTTGCCCTGCGTATGCGCAGATGCGACGGGCAGCCGCTCCCTGGTGGTCCACGGTGAGACCGGCTACCTGGCCCAACCGGGCTATGCGGAGGAATTCGCAGACTCCATCGCGACGTTGGCGCGCGACCGGCAATTGCGGCGCCAAATGGGGTTGGCGGCACGCGAACGCAGTCTTGAATTTTCCTGGGATGGAACGATGGCCCGCATCCACGGCTATTACAAAGCGCTGCTCGCGGCGACGCCGGCGTGAAAATCGTCGACGTTTCGGAGTTTTATTCGCCCACCAGCGGCGGCGTGCGAATCTATGTCGACCGAAAGTTCAAAGCGGCCGCAAGGCTCGGCCATTCATTGACGGTGATCGCGCCCGGCACGGAGAACCGGGTCGAAGTAAGAGAGGGCGGCAAGCTTGTCTGGGTAAAAGCGCCGCAACTTCCTTTCGACCGCAATTACCGGATGTTCTGGCATGCGCGGGACGTTTGGCGGATTCTCGATGATGAGGCCCCCGATGTGGTCGAAGGTTCGTCTCCCTGGCGGGGCGGCTGGATCGCAGCGCGATGGCGCGGTCCGGCTGCAAAGATATTATTCATGCATGCCGACCCGGTGGCGGTATATCCACAGACGCTTCTGGCCGGAATGATCAGACCGGACATGATCGATCGCGTTTTCGGCTGGTTCTGGTCCTATCTGCGGCGCCTGAACGGGTGCTACGACGGGTGCGTGGTCGCCGGCTCCTGGCTGGCCAAACGTTTCGCCGGCTATGGCCTACGTGATCTCCACGTCGTTCCATTTGGCGTAGAAACGGATTTATTCGGCCCAGGCTGTCGCGATGACGCTTTGCGTGCGACAATGCTTGAGGCTTGCGGACTTGGCCCCGATGCGGCGCTCCTCGTCAATATCGGGCGGCACCACCCGGAAAAGCGCGTCGGCATGCTGATCGACGCCGTGAATAAGGCACAGCGCTCACGTCCCATTGGCTTTTATGTGATCGGCGATGGCCTCATGCATGCCCAGGTGAAAGCCAAGGCCGCGCGCGGATCGCATATTCATGTCGCGGGACGGGTGAATGACCGGGCGCGGCTTGCCAATATGGTGGCTAGCGCCGACGCCCTTCTGCACGGATCGACCGCTGAAACCTATGGCTTCTCGGTTGCCGAGGCGCTGTGCTGCGGCACCCCGGTAATCGTGCCCGAAATAGGGGGGGCCCGTGATCTTGCAATGCCGGAATATGCCGAGATTTATGCCTCGGGCGACCCGAGCTCTGCCGCCGGGGCTATCCTCCGCTTGCTCGAACGCGATAGACTCGATCTGTCACGCGCGGCGCTCGATGCGGGACAAAGGCAAGTTGGAAATATCGACAGCCATTTCGAGAAGCTATTCGCCTTATATGCAGAGGTCGCCGACCGTAGGCGGCCCCAACCGGCCGGGAGCAAAGATCGTCGTGCAATCGCCTGCTGAGCACCGAGGACCTTTTCCGGATATTTCAATGCGCCCCGTTCGAATGAAGAGCGCCGTGCAAGCGATTACGATGCATGCTCGATTTATCCGCGCCGCGGCCGTGGCGGTGACGATATTGGCGAGTGTCGGGGCCGCCGGACGTGAGTTGGTAAGCGACGTAAGGGAACTGGATCACATCCCCAGCATGCGGGCCGAGTTTCCCATCCCGGCCGATCCCGACATGCTTTTTTACATTCAGCGCTCGGTCAACGCCAACACGCTGGTCTACGCGGCGCGGTTTGATACGCCAGGCCACATCGATCCGGACACGCCGGTCGAGGTGTATTGGCGATGGTACAATGTCGACGGCCATCGCAAACCGCTCAATCTCATCGAGCGCATGATGGCCTATGGAGTCACATCGATTG
>Ga0105240_10016459_pt1 | contig 10008 bp, 8 predicted proteins | sample KBSC54metaG_FD_80426 | JGI IMG/M metagenome (GOLD analysis project Ga0105240, IMG submission 80426) | Corn rhizosphere microbial communities from Kellogg Biological Station, Michigan, USA - KBS C5-4 metaG | ecosystem: Host-associated > Plants > Roots > Rhizosphere > Soil | place: Michigan, USA... | reverse complement strand
TTGCGGCGTCCGCGCGTGATCAGTTGCGACAGATCGCCGTAGCTCGTGCGGTCCGTGGCGAGCAGGACCAGCTTCGTCCCATCGACCAGCGTGAGCTCGCTGCCGACGACGAGCGGCACGCCCGCGTCCTTGGCTGCGAGATGCGCGCGCACGGCACCTGCGAGCGTGCATTCGTCGGTCAGTGCGAGCGCCGCGTAGCCCCGGCTTTTCGCGCGCTCGACCAGTTCCTCGGGATGCGATGCGCCGCGCAGGAACGAGAAATTCGACAGGCAGTGAAGCTCGGCATAGGCCGGCAGCAGGTCGGGCGATGCCATACCCATCAAATATACGGTATCCGCCGCCGTTTGGCCAGTTCCGACACGCGCCTGACGTAAGATGCGTGCGGCTGCGCGCTGAATACCGTACAGGCGTTCGACAAGCCATTCGCTTCGTTAACGAAACCCGGACAACATGCCGCAGATCGCCTTCGACCGTTTCTACCGCTACGCCGAACTGACCGAATTACTGCATGCATTCGCGCGCGAGCATCCGCAACTCGTCGCGATCGAATCGATCGGGAAAAGCCACGAGGGCCGCGACATCTGGCTGTTGACCCTCACGAATGCGGCGACCGGTCCGGCCAGCGAGAAGCCGGCGTTCTGGGTCGACGGCAACATCCATTCGACGGAAGTCGCCGCATCGGCCGCGGCGCTGTACTTCCTGAACACGCTCGTCACGCACAACGGGCACGACGGGGACGTCACGCGCGCACTCGACACGCGCGCGTTCTACGTCTGCCCGCGCATCAACCCGGACGGCGCCGAATGGGCGCTCGCCGACCAGCCGAAATGGGTGCGCTCGAGCACGCGGCCGTATCCGTACGACGAGGACGAGGCCGAAGGACTCGTCGTCGAGGACATCGACGGCGACGGGCGCATCCTGCAGATGCGCATCGAGGACCCGAACGGCCTCTGGAAGGCGCATCCGCAGGCGCCGCAACTCATGGTCCGCCGCGAGCCGACCGAAGTCGGTGGAACGTACTACCGGATCGTTCCCGAGGGCCGTTACGAGGACTACGACGGCTTCACGATCAAGGTCAAGCGGGCGCGGCAGCGGCTCGACCTCAATCGCAATTTCCCGGGAAGCTGGCGCCAGGAATTCGAGCAGCTCGGCGCCGGTCCCTATCCGACATCCGAGCCGGAGATCCGCGCGGTCGTCGAGTTCATCGTCCGCCATCCGAACATCATGGGCGGCACGTCCTTCCACACGTGGAGCGGTGTGCTGCTGCGGCCGTTCGAGCATACGGCAGACGAGGAGATGGACGCCGAGGATCTGTGGTTCTACCAGCGCACCGGCCGCAAGGGCACCGAGCTCACCGGCTATCCGGCGATTTCCGTCTATCACGAGTTTCGCTATCACCCGAAGTCGGTGATAGGCGGCACGTTCGACTGGATCTACGAGCACCTCGGGCTGTTTTCCTGGGTGGTGGAAATCTGGTCGCCGATGCGCGAGGCGGGCATCACCGATTACAAGTTCATCGACTGGTTTCGCGATCATCCGATCGACGACGATCTCAAGCTCTATCGGTGGAACGAGGAGAAGCTCGGCGGCGCGGCGCATCACGGATGGAAGGCGTTCGCGCATCCGCAGCTTGGCAATATCGAGATCGGCGGCTGGGATCGCTTCCATGCGTTCGGCAATCCGCCGCTGCCGCTGCTCGAGCGCGAGATCGCGCGCTTTCCGCGCTGGCTCCTGTGGCAGGCACTCTGCTCGCCGAAGCTCGAGCTCGTGCATGCCGGTGCCGCGGCGCTCGGCGGTGGCACGTGGAAGGTGACGCTTGTCATTCAGAACACCGGCTGGTTGCCGACGTACGTGTCGAAGCGCGCGCTGGCGCGCAAGACGGTGCGCGGCATCATCGCCGAGATCGAGCTGCCGGCAGGCGCAAGCCTCGCCACAGGTCAATTGCGCGACGACGCCGGCCAGCTCGAAGGCAAGGCGTACAAGCACACCGGCGTGTCCTTCTGGCCCGATTACAACGTGACGGACGACCGGCTGAAGCGCGAATGGATCGTGCGCGCGGAGGCGGGCTCCACCATCGGCATCACCGCGCGTCACGAGCGCGCAGGGACGCTGCGCGCAAGCGTGCCGCTCGTCGAGCCGAATAGCTGAAGCGCGGACTGCCCAAAACACAAGCAATCATCACGGAGGGAACGCATGAATCGCAGCACGTTCGCCACGCGGGTTTTGCAAAAGCGCAGCGCGTTTGCAGCGCGCGTTTTGCAATGGACCGCCATTGCACTCGTGGCCGGCTGCGTCGCGCCGCCGGCCGAGCAGCGGGCAGGCCTCGACCGCATCGAGCACATCATCGTGATCTATGCGGAGAATCGCAGCTTCGACAGTCTTTATGGATTGTTCCCCGGCGCGAACGGTCTCGCGAACGCGACGCCCGCGCAGTACACGCAGGTCGATCACGATGGCAAGCCGCTCGCGACATTGCCGCCCGTCTGGAAAGGCAAGGAAGCCGATCCCGCGTTCCCGCGCGACTTGCCGAATCGCCCGTTCCGAATCGACGCGCCGCCGATCAACCTCCCGCTGTCGACACCGACCCGCGACCTGATCCACGAGTTCTACCGCAACCAGGAGCAGATCGACGGCGGACGCAACGACCGCTTCGTCGAAGCTTCCGACGCCGGCGCGCTGGTGATGGGTCATTACGACGGGTCGAAGCTGCCGATGTGGAAGTGGGCGCAGGAATATACGCTCGCCGACAACTATTTCATGGGTGCATTCGGCGGCTCATACTTCAACCACATCTGGCTCATTTGCGCGTGCACGCCGATCGACCGCGATGCGCCGCAGAGCGTTCGCGCGCAAGTGGACGAGCGCGGCTGGCTGAAGCGCAAGCCGTCGTCGCCCGCGTCCGTGATGTCAGGTCCCGCCGAATTCCTGGGCGGCGAGGTGACGCCCGATGGCTATTCGGTGAACACGACGCAGCCGCCTTACCAGCCGTCGCGCGTGCCGCCGGCGAAAGGCGGCGATCCGCGCTACACCGATCCGGCCCGGTACACGCTGCCGCCGCAGACGCTGAAGACGATCGGCGACACGCTGTCGGCCAAGGGCGTGTCGTGGGCGTGGTATTCGGGCGCGTGGAGCCTCGCGCTGCAGGACGGCATGCAGCCCCCGGAGGCCAGGCGCAACGTCATCTACAACACCGCCAAGGGCTCGCCCAATTTCGTCGCGCATCACCAGCCGTTCAATTACTTCAGCAACTACGCGCCCGGCACCGCGGCGCGGGCGCAGCATCTCAAGGACTACAGCGAGTTCGCCGCCGGCATCGCGAAAGGCGATCTGCCGCAGGTGGTCTTCTACAAGCCGCAGGGCTCGCTCAACGAGCATCCGGGGTACGCAGACGTGCTCTCCGGTGACGAGCACATCGCGGACGTCGTCGCGAGAATCAAGGCAAGTCCGTTGTGGCCTACGACCGCGATCATCGTCACCTACGACGAAAACGGCGGCTTCTGGGATCACGTGGCGCCGCCCAAAGGCGATCGTTGGGGGCCCGGCACGCGCATTCCGGCGATGGTCATCTCGCCGTTCGCGAAGCGCCACCATGTCGATCACACGCAATACGACACGACATCGATCCTCAAGCTCATCACGCGGCGCTTCGATCTGGAGCCGCTGCCCGGCGTGCGCGCGGGCGCGGGCGACTTCACGCCGGCGTTTGATTTTGCCCGGTGATTCGCCGACGGCGTTCTCGCCGGACGTCGATGACCGGCGGTGGCAAACGCGCCATTCCCCGCGGCGTGTGGATGCTCGGGTTCGTCAGCCTGCTGATGGACACGTCGAGCGAACTGATCCACGCGCTGCTGCCGCTCTACATGGTGGGCGCGCTCGGGGCGTCGGTGATTGCCGTGGGCCTCATCGAGGGCGTCGCCGAGGCACTCGCGCTGATCGTCAAGGTGTTTTCAGGCTACTGGTCGGATGTCTTCCGGCACCGCAAGCCGCTCGTCGTGCTCGGCTACGCGCTCGCGGCGCTGTCCAAAATCGCCTTTCCGCTCGCGCCGACGCTCGCATGGGTCGTTGCGGCGCGCTTTACCGATCGGATCGGGAAGGGCATCCGCGGCGCGCCGCGCGATGCGCTGGTCGCCGACCTGACGCCTGCAAACGTGCGCGGCGCCGCGTTCGGCTTGCGACAGGCGCTCGACACCGTCGGCGCGATCGCCGGTCCGTTGCTCGCGGTGTTCCTGATCGGCCTTTTCACCGGCAATTTCCGCGCGGCGTTCTGGGTGGCCGTCGTGCCCGCCGCATTATGCGTCGCGCTACTCGTGTTCGGCGTGCGCGAACGGAGCGAACGTGCCCGCGCAGCGAATGCGCGGAAACGCGTCTCGTGGCGCGACGCGCGGCGCCTCGACCAGCGCTTCTATATCATCACCGCGATCGCATCGGTGCTGACACTCGCTCGCTTCTCGGAGGCGTTCCTCGTCCTGCGCGCGCAGAACGTCGGCATGGGCAACACCGGTGCGCCATGGGTGATGGTGGCCATGTCGCTGGTCTACGCGGCGGCCGCCTATCCCACCGGACGCATCGCGGACCGCGGCCATGCCACCGCGCTGCTTTCCGCCGGACTTGCAGCGCTCGCGGCGAGCGATGTCGTCCTCGCGTTGGCGCACGGCGCTACCGGCGCACTCGCCGGCGCCGCGCTGTGGGGCCTGCACATGGCGCTGACACAGGGCCTGCTCGCGGCGCTCGTCGCGGCGACCGCGCCATACGATCTACGCGGAACCGCGTTCGGCGTGTTCAATCTGGCGAGCGGAGTTGCATTGCTCGTCGCAAGCGCGCTCGCCGGTTACCTGTGGCAAACGATCGGCCCGGCGGCGACGTTCTTCACCGGCGCCGGGTTCACCGTTATCGCCGGGCTGGGACTCTCGTGGTACGCGCCGCGTGTGCCGCGGCTCGACAGCGCTTCGTGAACGTCTGCGTCGCGGCGAGAAGCTATTGCGCCGGATCGCGCCCCATGCTCGCCGAGGTCAATTGCGTTTCGCCAGCTGCTTCAGCGCCGGAAGATCCAATAGCCTGACGCTGCGCCCGCGCACTTCGAGCAGGCCTCGCTCGCGAAGGCGCGAGAACAGGCGGCTCACGGTTTCGAGCTTGAGTCCGAGATAGCTGCCGATCTCGTCGCGGCTCATCCGCAACATGAACGCCGACGAGGAATAGCCCCGTTCACGATAGCGTTCTGCGAGATTGACGAGGAAGGCTGCCAGACGCTCCTCCGCGGGCATCGTGCCAAGCAGCAGCAGAAGCGCCTGATCGCGAATGAGCTCGCGCGAGAGAAACCGATGCAGATTGCGCTGCAGAGCCGGTACCGAGCGCGCGAGCCCTTCGAGCTTGCGAAACGGCAGCACGCAAACCTCGCTGTCTTCCAGCGCAACCGCATCGCACGCATGGCGCTCGTGGGCGATGCCGTCGAGACCGAGCAGGTCACCGAGCATGTGATGGCCGGACACCTGCGCGCGCGCGTCCTCTGCGAGTACCGTCGTCTTGCACGACCCAAGACGAATTGCGTAAAGCGCGGTGAACGGCTCGCCCGAGCGATAAAGCGTATCGCCTTTTTTGAGTCCGATCCGGTCGGTGACGACGGCATCGAGCTGGCGCAACGCCTCGGGTTCGAGGCCGACCGGCAGGCAAAGCTCGCGGATGCTGCACTTGCTGCAATGCGCTCGCAGCGCACGGATCGAGATGACCGTGGCGGGCGCCGTGATGAGGCGTCCGAGGCGATGGGCGGGCGTCGGCATTGCGCGGGCGGAATTTTGATGCAGATCAATAAGCGGTGCAGTGTACTGCCCGTGGCTCGTCATGGGGATCGGATCGCGCAAGACGAGCGGAAGCGCCGACCACGAAGGGCAATCTTGATCCATGTCAAACATCCTGCGATCGCCGCTTGGGGTCGGGCGCAAGCGTCGATAGCATCGGACTCCATGCCAGCGCCGGATGCATGCCATTCAACGCGCTTTCGCACCCACGGAGATCACATGACCCCCGCAACGTCGTCATTCAGGACAACCGCGATGCTTGCGTGCGCGCTTCTCGTCGGCGGCTGCGACAGGCCTTCGGCACCACTGCCGGCGCCGGTGACCGCGATCGCGCCGCAAAGCACGCACGACGCAACGCCGACCCCAACACCGCCGGCGCCTGACGATGCCTATGCGCCCTCGAAGATGGATTTCAATCCTGGTCCCGCAAAGATGAGCGCCGAGCGGCATACTGGTCCGTTCGCCGAGGGTGACGCGCTCAGCATGGACGGCGTCGTGAAACCGCTGGTGCCAAATCCGGTCAAGGATATCCGGCTCGACACGACGCACAAGCTGATCGAGCTCGCGCCGGGAATCCGGTTCACCGCGTGGACGTTCGGCGATCAGGTTCCCGGACCCGTGGTTCGAGCGCGGGTCGGCGACCGGATCAGATTCTCGATGACCAATCGCAGCGACGAGCATGCGCCTGGATTGCAGGTATCGGCGCCGATGATGCATTCGATGGATTTTCATGCGGCGATGGTGTCGCCGCAGGACAAGTACCGTTCGGTCGCGCCCGGACAGACGATCAGCTTCGAATTCACGCCGAATTATCCGGGCGTTTACATGTACCACTGCGGCACGCCGATGGTGCTCGAGCACATCGCTTCGGGGATGTACGGCATGGTGATCGTCGAGCCTCGCAACGGCTATCCGACGAAAGTCGATCGCGAATTCGCCGTCATCCAGAGCGAGTTCTACACGAAGCCGGACCCGCAGCATCGGAAGGTCGGCGGCGCGCCGCTGTACGTGCTCGATACCGACCGGGTGCGCACGAAAGCGCCGACGTACACCGTATTCAACGGCCGCTATAACGGCCTCGTCGACCATCCGTTCGAGGCAAAGCCCGGCGAGCGCGTCCGATTGTTCGTGCTGAATGTCGGCCCGTCGAACACGTCGAGCTTCCACGTCGTGGGCACGATCCTCGATCGCGTGTGGCTCGAAGGCAATCCCGACAACCAATTGCGCGGGGCGCAGACGGTGCTGCTCGGCTCGAGCAACAGCGCGATCGTCGAGTTCGTTCTCCCGGAGGCGGGCAGCTACGTGATGGTCGACCATCATTTCGCCAATGCATCGCAGGGCGCGATCGGATTGATCGCCGCGGGCGAAGCGCCGGCCGGCGCCGGAGAGAACGAGCACCACAACATTCCTGCCACCGCCGCGCCATTGGATCCGGTCGCCATCAACGGCAAGCTCGCGTTCGAATCGAAGTGCCTCGCCTGCCACTCGATCGCCGGCGGGGACAAGCTCGGCCCCGATCTCTACAACGTTTCGAAGCGGCGCAACGATTCGTGGGTCGCGCGGTGGCTCAAATCGCCCGAGCAGATGCTGCAGACCGATGCCGATGCGAAGGCGCTGCTCGACAAGTACAAGGTGCCGATGCCGAACCAGAACCTGTCCGAGCGCGAGATCCGCGAGTTCGTCGCGTATTTCAAATGGGCCGATGCGAACCTCGAGCCTCGGGGCGAGCGGCAGCCACAGCCGGCTGTGCCCGGTGCGACGCTGCCGCCGAACCGGACACTCTCAGGCGCGCCGGGCGACAGCAATCCGCCGGCATCGCCGCCATCCGGTGCGATCGCGACGCCACCGAAGCCCGGGAGCAAGCGTTGAGGCGCCGCTTATCCGCCGGAAAGCACTCGCTGTACGGCGCCATGGTCATTGCGATGGCACTGGCGGCCGCCATTTCGCCGTCGAGCTCGGCGTGCGGTGCGTGCGTGGAGGATACGATCGCTGCCACCTACGATCATGCGACGATCCGTGCGGCGATCGCGAAGCGGCAGCAAGTGGTCTTCGTCTCGATCGAGGGCGGTGACAAGGCGCGCGTCGTCAGGGACCTGGCCTCCGTCGTACGCAAGGTGCGCGGCGTGCAGGCGGGTACGTTGCGAACGGCGGTGTCGCCAGCGGCATTTTCGTTTGCGCTCGCGGCGGGCGAGCCTGTCGACACCGCGGTTTCCGCGTTTGGCAAACTCATCGCCGACCGGCAGGTGCGCCTGACGGTGATTCGGATCATGCGCGACGGTTCGCTGACGACCGCACGGTAAGTGCGCGCGACGCCGGCTCGGATTGCTCGCTCGCGACCGCGCGGCTCGCGCGGCGGGCGTAAGCTTTGGGGTTGAACGCCGACACAGTGACGGGTCGCCGCGGTGGCAGACAAGCGGCGAGTCGCGTCATCCGGCCTCGCGAGGGACCCCGCACGATGAACGATCACGCCAATCCCGCCATCCCGGCTGCGCCAGCCGCCGCCGCGCCGATCTCGAAATCACGGCCGCTTTACCTGCGCCATGCGCGTGCGGTGCGGATCATGCACTGGATCAACGTCGTCGCGCTGACACTGATGCTGATGAGCGGCTTGCAGATTTTCAATGCCCATCCGGCGTTGTACTGGGGCGATTCGTCATACAGCGGACGGCCTGCGTGGCTCGAAATCGGCGCGAAGGAGAACGCGCAGGGCAACCCGGTCGGATACTTGCGCGTGCTCGGTCACGAATTCACGACGACCGGCACGCTCGGCGTTTCGTCCGACGACGGCCAGACGTACATGCAGGGATTTCCATCATGGTTGACCGTGCCGAGCCACCAGTGGCTCGCGATGGCCCGCTCGTGGCATTTCTTCTTCGCGTGGATTTTCCTGATCAACGGTCTTTGCTACGTCGCGTACACGATCGCAAGCCGCCATCTCGCGCGCGATCTCGTGCCGACGCGCGACGACGTTCGCGGCATCGGCGCGTCGATCGTCGATCACCTGCGCTTCCGCCATCCGACGGGCGAGGCCGCGAAACGCTACAATGTGCTGCAGAAGTTCGCGTACCTCTTCGTCATCTTCGTCCTGCTGCCGCTGATCGTGCTGATGGGGCTCGGCATGTCGCCGCGCCTCGATACGCTGTTCGGCGGATGGGTCGGCTGGTTCGGCGGACGACAGACGGTGCGCTCGATCCACTTCATCGTCGCATGGACGCTCGTGGCGTTCGTGCTGATCCACGTGTTCGAAGTGATCGTGACCGGATTCTGGAACAACCTGCGCTCGATGATCACCGGGCGCTACCGCGTGCCGCAGGAAGATGACCATGAATGACCTCGACCGCGGCGGACGCCGCCGCTTTCTCGGACGCATCGCCGCATCGGTGGGCGCGCTCGGTGTCGCGGGCTGCGACCGGCTCTCGCAAACCGAGTGGTTTCCGAAGGTCCTCGGCTCGGCGGAAGTGCTGAACGGCCACGTCGCGAAGCTCGTCACCGGGCGCAAGGCGATGGCGCAGGAATTCACGCCGGCCGACCTGTCGCCGACGTTTCGCAGCAACGGCACTGCCGATCCGAACAATCCGCAATATGCGGCGCTCGCCGCGAATCATTTCAACGACTATGCGCTCGAAGTGTCGGGCCTCGTTGCGAAACCGCGCCGCTTCACGCTGGCGGAATTGCGCGCGCTGCCGAGCCGCACGCAGATTACGCGCCACGATTGCGTCGAAGGCTGGAGCGCGATCGGCAAGTGGCAGGGCGCGAAGCTCTCGGCGATACTCGACGACGTGCGACCGACGACGGCGGCGCGCTATGTCGTGTTTCACTGCGCCGACCCGATGGAGCAGGACGGCACGTCGCCGTACTACGAGAGCATCGACATGGACGATGCGTATCACGTGCAGACGATCCTCGCCTACGCGCTGAACGATCAGCCCCTGCCGATCAAGAACGGCGCGCCGATCCGCTTGCGCGTCGAGCGACAGTTGGGCTACAAGCACGCGAAGTACGTGATGCGCCTCGAGCTCGTCGACAGCTTCGCGCACATCGGGGACGGGAAGGGCGGCTACTGGGAGGATCAGGGCTACCAGTGGTACGCCGGCGTGTGAAGCGGAACGTTATGCGGCGCGATCCGATTCGGCGCGCCACGCGGCGTCGAGCAGCGCATGCACCTCGGCATCGCTGACCTGACCGAAATCCGTGTACCACATGCCGACGGCGCGAA
>Ga0105240_10016455_pt1 | contig 10010 bp, 7 predicted proteins | sample KBSC54metaG_FD_80426 | JGI IMG/M metagenome (GOLD analysis project Ga0105240, IMG submission 80426) | Corn rhizosphere microbial communities from Kellogg Biological Station, Michigan, USA - KBS C5-4 metaG | ecosystem: Host-associated > Plants > Roots > Rhizosphere > Soil | place: Michigan, USA... | reverse complement strand
CGGCGGCGAGCACAGAGCAGTACTTTAAGTACGGCGTCCCAGGCTATGTAACAGGGCCTACTTGGAAGTACACGGACTTCGACTTCGATCGCGACTACAAGCGCTTTGGGCTCGCCGCCTATTACGACAATTCCAATCCTGATCTGCGCAACTTCAAGCGCGCAGGGGGCAAGCTCATCGTCTATCACGGCGGCAACGACACGGTCGACTTGCCGGGTCCCGTTATCGATTACTACCAGACCGTTGAGAAGACGATGGGCGGTCGAGCGTCAACTCAAGATTTCTTCCGCTTGTTTGTGGTGCCGGGGATGAATCACTGCACCGGCGGGGACGGGGCATACGCGATCGACTATCTGCAGTACCTGGAGGCGTGGGTGGAGCAGGGCAAGGCGCCCGATGAACTGATCGGCGCACACGTGAGCGATGCCTATTTGTTGGCGCAGACGAACGGCGATGGGGCGTGGGAACAGACCCCAGAAGGCAAGCTTTGGTTCGCCGCCGCCAAAGTGAAGATTCCACTCGACCCAGCCATTCCAGTGGCCTTCAGCCGCCCAGTTTATCCCTATCCATTGATAGCGAAGTATGTCGGCCGGGGCGACCCTGACAGCGCCAAAAACTTTGCACCCGCCGAACCCTAGGTCGTGATCCATCAGACGGCCCAGGGTCATTTGACCCTGGGCCGTTTGGAACATTGACTACTCCACAGAGTGTAGAACTGCGCGGACCGTTTCGAAAGGCGGAAGATTCCCATCCCGAAATCGCCCTAGCAGACCGTAGCTGATGCCATCCAATCGCTGAGCGTGCAGCTCCGCCAGCTGCCACACCGTCTTTAAACCCTCAACCCACGGTACGACTTTCGTGCGAAGCGTCTCCCAAGTTTCGCTAGAGGGAGATGTTTTGAAGCGCAAATACTCTTCCCACAGGTCTGGCCGATCGTACTCTACGCATCGTGTGTAGAGTAGCGTGCGGCTTGTTGGAAGATCCGAAAATTTGACGCGCTCATCTTGGCGTTTGAGCGTCCTGTTGTTCTCGATCAGATCACCCTCGAAGTCGCTGTACCCGTGGGTCCGAGCGTCATCAAGGCCCGTAATCGACTGAAATAGCATGCGATGATCCAGCACGAAAGCGACCGTACGGCGGATGTGCTCGATGCATGTTAGATCGTCATCATCGACACCGGACAACTTAAGCTGCCCCGTACCAGTCTTCCAGATTGAGAAGAGGTGATTCCAGTCCTCGACGGTGTGCAAGTACTCCCGCAAATGCGCCTGGCTAGTGCCGGCTGGAGAATGGATATAAGCGATCTTCGATCGAATGATCTCGTCGCTGTAGACGAGCCACGCCTGCGGATCGCCCATGTGCTTCGCGTAAGCCTCGTTGATTTGTTGCTCGCAACCAGGCTTGGCGCATACATCAAGATAACTACCCAAAGGTGCTCCTTAACTCAATTGGCCCTCCCCGGTATAGAAACCATGATGTATTCCCAAAGCGTACTTGCCCCTGGAGCGCCGGAATGTCCCACAGCCAACCCTATATTCCCTCGGGTACCCGGATGAGGCGGCGGCATTCCGCAGGTTTCAGCGAGCTAAGACGACATACGCATTGACGACGTTCCGTAGCCATTCGGCGGTTTCTGGATCGAAACATCCTTCGTACTCGTCCCGGATACGAACGTGGTAATCGACAAGCCAGCGCTTCTCGACCGGGGTCAATAACGACTCGTCGATCAGCCGCGGATCAATCGGTAAACGCGAGAGCGTCTCGAATTCAAGATGCGCATCGCTACCCATAACCTCTCCGGTCATTTTATCAACCGCTTCAGCACAGAATCGCATCAGGCCTGTCGCAGCCGCCGCGCTCGCGAACGTCACGCTCAGCGGTTTACCCATCTCCTCGGCATCTAACGCGTTCAGTGTTGCGCTCTGTTGGGTGATCAAGTCCGCAAATTTTTGCAGCGCTCTCCTTCTTAACGAAGGTGCCGCCTCGCTCCAACGCCCATCCTGAAAGGCCCGCTTTGCTGAGGCCACGGCGCGCTCGACGTCGGCCGCGCTGCCGCGGGAATAAAGAAAATACATTGGCCGCTTGAAGGGTTAACGACCTCGAGTATGTCTTTACCGTTTGGCCGGGATGAGGTTCCGTCAATAAACGGCAAGACCTCAACTGCGTCCTCGTGTGCCGAACTCATGTCAGCGTCTCGTATTGAGCTGTTTACCCAACTTGGTGCCGATCATCATGCATGGCGCGTCCAAATTGGCACTAATAGGCTCGGGCATCACTGATGCGTCGGCGATCCAGAGATTCGGAGTTCCCTAGTCACTGCGCAAGAGATGCTTGAGGGGTACGAAAGCAATGGGCTCGCAGCCGTTCGTAATGAACGTTGAGCTCGCTGTGAGGTACGGCTGGCGGGTCACCTGGGCTCGGGCCAGTGACCCTTGCAGCTCGGAAAGAGCCCCTACAGCGGCTTCGTTGTGCGCAGCGCGAATTGGGGGCTGATGTTGATGGTGGGAGACCCATCACCTCCGACGGCCTTCTGCATACCACGCGCGAAGCCGTGAAATGCCTACCTCCCTAAAAAATAAATTTCTGCCATTACCCTTTACTCCCCCAACAGGACTATCGTTCTTCAATGGGCGAGCCTCTGGATACCTGGTTCAAGTGCGAAGTTATCGTTCATGACGAGGCGCTCACTCGCTATCTGCGCCGCCATTGGCCTTACCCTGATGATATCTATGACTTGCGGCAGGAAACGTATGTCCGTATGTACGAGTCGGCTCGGACTCATATCCCTGCGGCCTCTCGACCTTTTCTCTTCAAAATCGCGCAGAGACTCATGGCAGACCGGATTCGCAAAAGGCGGATCGTCGCCATCGACTCAATGGTGGATTTGGAGACTTCGCGCGTGGCGGTCGATGACCTTTCGCCAGAGCGCGAGACTGCGGCCCATCAGGAGCTGCGGCGGCTCGCTGATGCGCTCGACCGCCTGCCTCCTAAATGTCGCGAAGTCGTCTGGATGTGTCGGATCGATAATATGTCGCGAAAAGAAGCGGCGGCTCACCTCGGCGTGAGTGGAAAGACGATTGAAAAGCACCTGATGAAAGGCATGAAACGGCTGATCGAGGCCGTGTTTGGTGACGTTGGCGTTAGTGGGCGGCACAGCCTGGAGGAGGCAGAGAAACGGGCGACTACTGTTCGAGTGCTGTCCAAAGATACGGATCAGGAAGAACGATGAGTATGGAAACGAGCAGAGAGACTGAGCAGCAGGCTTTGGCTTGGCTTACCCGGCAGGAAATCGGCCCCTGGAGTGAGAGTGATCAGAGCGGATTGGACGAATGGCTGCGAGCAGATACCGCCCATCGCGTCACTTACTTACGCCTTGAGGCGGGGTGGGAACGAACCGGGCGGCTCAAAACTTTCAGTGTCGGAGCAGCTCCGGGCGTGGTTCCGCGGCCGGGAGAATGGCGCCGCTCCCCTTTTTTTGAGCACCGAACGGTGTCCGCGGCCCCCTCGGCCGTCAGGAGATCGGCAGTCAAAGTTGCGGCTCTTGCGGCGGGGATTTTGCTCGCTACGGGGACGGCGTCTTATCTAACGGGAATTTTTTCGGGGAAGGTCTACGAAACAGCGCTCGGGGTCGTGACCTCAATTCCTCTAAGTGACGGCTCGAGCGTGGTGCTCAATACAGGAAGTAAGCTGCGCGTCTCCTTGAGTAAGAAAGAACGTCGTATTGAACTTGAAGCAGGGGAAGCCTTCTTCGATGTCGCTAAGGATCCTTCCCGGCCGTTCGTGGTTCAGGCCGGAGAGCGCACGATCGTGGCCGTCGGAACGCGCTTTTCGGTCCGCAAAGACGGGGCTGACATCAAAGTTATTCTGACGGAAGGGAGGGTCCGTGTCGGACCTGGCGCGAACGGAGGCGCAGCGGAGCTGTTGGTACCCGGCGTGACGGTACGCACCCGCAATCAAGTCCTCGTCGTACAGAAAAGTAGCCTCCAAGAGGCTGAACAGGCGCTGAGCTGGCGCAGCGGTTACCTAACCTTCGACAAGACGTCGCTCGCCGATGCCGTGGCCGAGTTCAATCGCTATAGCCCGCAGCGAATAGTAATCGACGATCCAAGGCTGGCGGCGCTGCGGATCAGCGGGAAGTTTCGCTCTACCTACGCGGCCGACTTTGTCCAAGTCCTGCAAAAGGGATTTGGCGTACAGGTCGAGCGCGTCGATGAAAACATCCACCTTACCTCGAATTGAAGCCATTGCAGATTTCTTTCTGACCAGGGTGGGGCATTTCCGCGACTCGCGCGTGGTAAAGCTCGAACGGCATAACAATTTCATCGCCGTATCGGGGAGCAGAGCATGAGCCGGAGTTTCCTTAGGAGGTGCAGCATCATTGCGGTAGCTTGCACATTTACCGCATCGGCATTCGCAGCGGAATCATTGGAAAACTTAAATGTTCCGGCCGGACAACTAGAAACTGCTCTCAAAGCGCTGGCGGAGCAAACCAACTTAAGTCTGGTTTATCAACCGGAGCAAGTGAAGGACATCAAGACGCAAGGATTGCAAGGGAAGTATTCGGGAAGGGAAGCGGTAGAAATTCTCCTTAGGGGCACCCACCTGCATGTCTATGTGACGCAGAAGGGAGCTATGGTAATTGCGCCGGACAAGCCAGGGATGACTCAGACTTCCTCGCGTCTCCGCGATGATGGAGAAGGGGCAGGGATGAGGGTGGCTCAGTCCGATACGTCTGACAAAATTGAAAAGACAGTCTCTTCTCAAGAAAGTTCGAAGCAGGTCCAGATCGAAGAGATAATCGTTACAGCGCAGAAGCGCCAGGAGCGTCTCCAGGACGTTCCTGTACCTGTGACGGCTATCAGTGCGGACAATCTGGCCGACACAAATCAGTCGCGTCTCCAGGATTACTATTCCCAGATTCCGGGTTTGAATCTCGCGCCAGCGGTCCTCTCTTCCCAGCTACTGTCCATTCGGGGCATCACCACAGGTTATGGAAACCCTACAGTCGGCATAACGGTCGACGACGTGCCGTTTGGATCGTCAACCTATCTGGGCGGCGGGCAGGTGGTTCCAGACATCGATCCGGGAGACTTGGATCATATCGAGGTGCTCCGCGGGCCCCAGGGTACGCTCTACGGTGCTAGCAGCATGGGTGGCCTGATCAAGTTTGTAACGGTCGATCCTTCAACGATTGCCTTCAGCGGTCGCGTTCAAGCCGGTTTGGAGGGCGTGCAAAATGGAGCCGGGGCGGGCTACAACGTGCGGGCATCGGTCAATATACCGGTGAGCGACACGCTGGCAGTGCGTGCGAGCGGATACGTTCGCGAAGATCCAGGTTACGTAGACGACCCCGTCACCGAACAGGACGGCGTTAATGAGACTCGTGCCCATGGTGGCCGAATTTCGGCGCTGTGGAGTCCTTCCGATACTTTCTCAGCTAAAGTGAGCGCGATTTTTCAGGAAAGTAGGGCTCCGGGATCGTCCGATGTCGTGCTGCCAACGCCGGGTTTCCCGTCGCTCGGCGACCTGCAGAACAACTATATTCCCGGCAGTGGCGGCTACGATCGAAAAATTAATGACTACAGCGCCACCCTCACAGCAAAACTAGGACCGGCGATGCTGACGTCGCTCACCGGATATAACGTCAATCAGTTCTCGGATTCGTTGGACCTTTCGTACCTTGTGCCCCTTTATGGCTTACCTTCAACGTCCGGTCTTGCCGAATTGGCTGACAATAAAACTAAAAAATTCACTCAGGAGTTGCGCCTGTCGGCACCAATCGGTACGAGGCTCTCCTGGCTGCTTGGCGGGTTCTATACGCATGAAAACTCATCGTACATAGAGACGCTGCCCATCTTAGACCGCGCTACCGGCACACCCATCAGTGCGCCTGGCCTGCTCGACATGAGTTTCCCTACAACCTTCGAAGAACTTGCCGGCTTTACTGACCTGACCGTGAACATTGCCGATAGATTCGACGTGCAGTTGGGTGCACGATACAGCCATATCAAGCAGTCATTCTCAGAAACTAGTTTTGGTAACGTCACATCGCCCGAAACTGGCAGCGACAGCAATTCGTTTACTTACTTGCTAACTCCCCGATACAAGCTTTCACCAGAGGTGATGGTGTACGCAAGACTGGCTTCCGGTTACCGTGCTGGAGGCCCCAATGCTGCCTGCCAACAACTTCACTATCAGTGCCAGTACGATCCGGATAAGACCCGCGATTACGAGCTAGGTCTTAAAGGCGATTTTTTAGAACATAGGCTGACTGTCGACAGCTCGCTTTACTATATTGATTGGAGCGACATCCAAGTCACCGCTCTCGCCAATGGCACAGGTAATAACTATCTGACCAATGGTGGAAAGGCGAAAAGCGAGGGTATCGAACTTTCAACTTCGGTGAGACCAGTTTCGGGGCTGACGCTGAACGCATGGTTTGTATGGAACGAGGCGGTGCTCACATCAGCCTTTCCCGCAGCAAGCACCGTGGGCGCCGACCCCGGTGATGCTTTGCCGTACTCCAGTCGAATCTCTGGCAATGTATCACTGAACGAAGAGTTTCCGATTTCGGGCCAGTTGTCCGGGTTTGCCGGAGGTGTCGTTAGCTATGTCGACCACCGATTGTCAATTTTTACGTCCGGAGCCCCTCGCCAGTACCTACCGGCGTATGCGAAGGCGGATCTTCGCGCAGGTCTAAAATACGATACCTGGACCCTCAATCTTTACGTGAACAACGCCACCGACCGGCGAGGCGTGCTTAACGGTGGTTACTTCCCACCCTATTCATTTCAGATCATTCAACCACGCACGGTCGGCATGTCGATCGTCAAAACGCTCTGAGCCTTTCGTTGTGAAAATTTGTCAGAAAGACTTGCAAGAGTCTCTTACGGCGCTCCTTGCGCGGCACAAAGTACCGGGTGCCAGCGTGGCTCTCTATTACGACGGCGAATTCTGCACCGCGGCTGCGGGCGTGACCAATGTTAACACAGGCGTTGAACTCACCGAAGACACCGTGATGCAAATCGGCTCGATCGCCAAAGTTTTTACAGCGACCTTAGTGATGCAACTGGTGGATCGCGGTCTGGTGGATGTCGATGCGCCGGTTTGCCGATACTTGCCTAAATTGGCACTAAGAGACCCGCAAGCGTTGGAGCAGATTGCAGTCAAGATGCTGCTCAATCATACATCGGGTATCGATGGAGAGTTCATACCCGACCACGGTCACGATGAGGAGACCATCGAAAAGGCGATTGCTCGGTTCGCCAAACTCGGGCAGATCTTCAGTCCGGGGGCGGACTTTTCTTACTGTAATGCCGCGACCGTCGTCGCGGGCTATTTGGCGCAACAGACAACAGCGACGAGTTGGTATAGGCTGATACAGGAACACATATTTAACTCGCTGAATCTGCAGCACGTCGCGACCTTGCCTGAGGAAGCTCTGTTGCATCGAGCAGCCGTGGGCCACTATATCAATCCGGCCATCAGAGAGGATCCTGTTCGAACATCGCACGCCTTTCTGCCGCTGAGTTTTGCGCCGGCGGGCACAGCGCTGATGATGTCCGCTCGATCACTGGTCGAATTCGCCGTTGCTCACATGAATGATGGCGTGGGACTTAACGGCGCTCGACTCATATCGAGCTCGAGTGCCGGCGCCATGCGAACGTACACAGTACAAAATAAAGGAAAGGCATATACCTACGCTGGTGGCATAGGACTCGGATGGATGATTTCCGATGATGGACTGCTGCACCATGCCGGCGGCGGCCCCGGAACTTTTGCGGTCCTATATGCCCATCCTCGCATGAATTGGGCGGCCGCTATTCTGACCAATGCCGACCATGGGCTAGCCCTGATCAATGAATTGATAGGGCCCTGGCTCGAAGACCTCGGGACCATCAAACCCTTCGGTATGACAGACATAGATGTGACGAGCACATTGCATCACGTTGATCCCGAGCCTTACGTTGGCATCTACCAGGATATTGCCCATCGGTACGAAGTCTGCAGGAAAGGTGATGGTCTAACGATATCGAAGCAAACTAAGATTGCATACTACGAGAATATTTCCACAAGACCGACAGCACCCGCGCCCCTTAGACCGATCGACACCCACACGTTCCTAGTCGACACTGAGCTGGTGGAACACGATAAGTTATTTGCGGCGTTTCGTCTGTTTGTGTTCCGTAATCCTGGCGTCAGCGGTTCAATGCAGCACCTTGGTAACAGCATGCGTCTGTACAGGCGAGTCGCGTGAAGGGCCATTCCACCCCTTTTTCAAGGTGGAATGTTTAAGCCGGCCTATAACGGTTACGTTCTTAGCGTACTGACTCTGGTTTATACGCTGAACTATTTGGACCGAGGCTTGATGACTCTGCTGCTGCAGCCCATCAAGGACGACCTGCATCTGTCAGATACCCAGTTAGGTTTCTTGACGGGAATCGTGTTTGGTCTCTTCTATGCCGTGTGCGGCTTGCCAATCGCACGCTGGGCGGATCGGGGAAACCGGGTGACTATCACCGCGATGGCCATCGGTCTCTGGGGCGTCACGGTCATGCTGTGCCTATTCGTCCGGAATTTCTTCCAACTGATTCTGGCGCGGACGGCTGCGGGCATCGGAGAGGCCGGCTGTATGCCCCCATCGTACTCTCTCGTCGGCGACTACTTCCACAGTGCGCCCTCACGAAGCCGGGCCATGGGCGTTTACTGGCTAGCCAGTCCGCTCTCCAGCCTCATCAGCTTTCTGCTCGGCGGCTGGCTAAATGCCCGCTATGGGTGGCGCCTAACGTTCTTCATTGTGGGACTGCCAGCACTGGCGGTCGCCGTTCTCGTTAAGCTGACGGTGAGAGAGCCCCGAGAGATGCGGGGCAGCAGTCCAGGTTTCTCGGGACAACCACCACCGCGGATGAGAGAGGTCCTTCAACTGCTGTGGCACCAACCGTCCACGCGCTATTTGTGTCTGGGGCTGATCCTGCTTTACACCATGTGGCTGGGATTATCACCGTGGTACGGGGCGTTCATGATGCGCAGCCACGGAATGAGCACACAGGAGCTGAGCGTCTGGTTTGGAGTGATCCTCGGCGTTGGCGGTGTCATCGGCGTATTGGGTGGAGGGTATGTCAGTGCAGGTCTCTTCGCCAATAACGAGCGGAGCCAGGTCCGGTTGAGCGCCGTAACTGCGGCCTCCACGGTACCATTCTTTCTCCTTTTTCTCCTCTTACCCGCGAAGCCCTACGCCCTGGCAGCGCTCGTACCGCTGGTCATTGCCTCCAATTTCATTTTCGGCCCCATTTTTGCTCTGCTACAACGCCTGGTCCCCGACGGGATGCGTGCAACCATGCTGGCACTCGTGATGTTGCTGGCCAACCTGATCGGCATGGGTATCGGGCCGCAAATGGTCGGTGTGCTGAGTGATTGGCTGGCTCCGATTCTGGAGGCAGAGTCGCTGCGCTACTCCATGCTCACTATGGCCTCGATTGGTATCGTGGGCGCGTGGTTCATCTGGCGTGTCGGCAGGACGGTTGAGCACGACCTAACGCAGGTCGCGAGTGCACGCATCGTTGGAGGGTTCGAAGATCACGCCTCGATCCCCTCGGAGCGGGTATGAGAAAGAACCCGTCATCGCCTCGCCTCTTCGATACACACCCCGAGCTGATGTGCCTTCTCACGCGCGGCAGCAGCACCCCCGCACGGTACGCCGTTTCGGAGATCCGATGCGAGACTGTACAGGTCACCATGCGCGACGGCGTGCGCCTCGCGACTGACTTGTATCTACCACCCAGCCTGCCCGCGCCGGCCGTCGCGATGCGCACCCCTTACGGGAGGGCCCTGGATTGGTTCGTCGGCCCCTTCCTCGCCATGGCGCGGCGAGGCTATGCGGTCGTGTCACAGGATGTTCGCGGTACTGGAGACAGCGAGCCCGATACCTGGGATTACTACATGTACGAGTCAGAAGACGGCAGCGACCTGGTGGACTGGATTGCCCGGCAGAGCTGGTTCGATGGATTTCT
>Ga0105240_10016454_pt1 | contig 10010 bp, 6 predicted proteins | sample KBSC54metaG_FD_80426 | JGI IMG/M metagenome (GOLD analysis project Ga0105240, IMG submission 80426) | Corn rhizosphere microbial communities from Kellogg Biological Station, Michigan, USA - KBS C5-4 metaG | ecosystem: Host-associated > Plants > Roots > Rhizosphere > Soil | place: Michigan, USA... | reverse complement strand
GCAGTCAATCTACGTTTCCTTCAGGCCCGACTGCTCGGAACAGGTGGGAAGTAGCCACGCCAAGGAAGACTGTAGCCCCACTTTCATAAGAGTTTTGCGATAAGAAACTGCGGCTACAACATGGTTGTAACCTTCGGACGCTCACTTATCGATTCCGTCACCCTGGATGGAATCTTCACTGGAGGTATTATGAGCAAACTAACCTTTTACTCTTTGAGTCTCCTGCTAATGGCTTTAGTCGCCCTGCCCCAATCCTCGATGTCGCAGCGCCCGAAGGGCGGAGCCGCCATGTCGGAAAATTCCGAGAGGCTGCGGGTTGATAACCTGCGTAAGAGTATATTCGCCGAACCTTTCAACGAGGAGAAGTTGCAAGCTTACCTGGCGGTACTTCCCAAGGATGATGACTTGTACGTGCTCGAAGGCGACTTGCTGATGACAGAACAACAGGTACGCGCCTACGTCGTAGGCAAATCACAAGCTCAGGCTCCGGCAATCTCGAGCGGGGAACTCCTGGTGAATATTCACAATGGAACCCAGGATTTCTACAAGGATATGACGAAACGTAACCTGACGTACGCTGTCGATAAGAGTTCTTTTGCCAATCCAAGCGAATACGCAAAGGTAGTTAACAACATGCGGCTCGCTGGACAAAGGTGGCAGAACCTTTGTGCGACTTGTGGCGTCCGCTTCACTTATCTGAGTCAACACGATGCCAGTCCCACGCACGACAAAGTGAATTTCATCGTTCGTTTTCACAACGTGAACGGAGCATACATAGCCGCGGCGTTTTTCCCGAATTATGCTCCGACGCGTCGCTACGTCAATATCGACCCGTCCTACTTTACGACCAGCTTCGATAAGGTGGGTGTTCTGCGTCATGAGCTGGGCCATACGCTAGGCTACAGACATGAACACATCCAGGACATACCGGGATGCTTCCGTGAGGATAATAACTGGATGCCTCTTACCCCTTACGATCCAAAATCCGTGATGCACTACTTTTGCGGAGGGGCGGGCAGTCTCACGCTCGATATAACTCAATTGGACCGCGCCGGACACCGGCGTCTCTACAAACGTCCGTAAGAATTCAAACGGCTGAAAAGACCTGGAAAGGGGGCTGCGATGAAGCGCGTCGCGTTTTGTATTGCGTTTTTCCTTGGTTTTGTAATCTACGTCACGGGTCAACAAATGACCGTAAATTCCAAGGCTCGCGGGCTCAGAACTCTTCAGGAAGCCTTTGCGAACCCTTTTGACGAGGATAAGTTTCAGGCCCTGAAGGTGAATTTGCCACGGGATCAGAATCTCTATGTTGTTGAGGGCGATCTACTTCTGACAGAACAGGAACTGCGCGCGTATATCGTCGGCAAGTCGCAATCGGAAAGGCCGATCGATACTTCTGCGGAACTCGTAGTTAACGTTCATAAGGGCCGGCGTGATTACTATGAAGATCCCGGTAGTCGTATTCTCAGCTACGCAGTTGATCGAAGATCGTTTCCCGAAGAAGAGATGTACAAATCCATCCTGGAGAATATGCAAATTGCCGTGAAAGACTGGGAGAGTGCATGTCCGGAGTGCAAGATTCAGTTCAAATTCAATTCCGGTCCCGCACCTTCGACTGAATCGGTAAACTTTGTGGTTCGTTACCGTGACGTTAAAGGCAGCTATATAGCTGCTGCGTTTTTTCCTCATGATGGCCCGGACAGACGTTACCTGAATATCGATCCGTCGTACTTCAAAACAAGTGTCGACAAGGTAGGAGTGCTGCGGCATGAGTTAGGGCACGTGCTCGGATACCGGCATGAACAGACGCGTGGCGTTCTCGGCTGTTACTACGAAGACGACAGATGGCAACCACTTACTGAATACGATCCAAAATCTGTGATGCACTATTTTTGTGGCGGTGGCGGCGACCTCCGTTTGAGCCTTTCCGACCTGGATAAGGCTGGCCATCGCAAGCTCTACACACTCAGCAACGCAAACAATCCGGTGGATTCAAAACGTTATGTGCGCGTCAGATTTGAGGGTTCGGAAATCTTAAAAACAATGCCTCAGGTTCTCCAGCGTCTTACCGATCTCGGTCTTATCCAGACCAGGCCTTACGTGGTGACCCGCGATGGCGAAACTCTGAAGTCGATTTACGAACAAAACTTTGGTTTGTGGCTGATCTCGGGCGGCATGCTTGATTACGCCGCCCAGATAAACAAAGACCTGGCTGGACAAAAGCTGCTGAAAATAAACGATGAGGTCCGTTATCCGAACGTCCAGTTTAAGCCGCGTTCCAAATTGGTGGTCCTCGATAAGAACAGCGAAAGCGATCAACAGATCTACAAAAGGCTCACCTCGATCTGGCCGGTGCAACTTGTCAGCGAGGTCAGGAAAGACGAAAACACAATTGCGTTATCGCTAACGTCCTATGAACTAAACCTCGAATTCGATTCTGAGAACGAGGAAACGCGAGCGCGCGCGGAACTAACGCGCTACAAGCACGAGTTGAAAGCAAGATATCTCGTGCTCGGGTCGTCGAGTATTAGCTCGCAAAGCCCGGCCATCTACTCCTTTGGTCAATCCGTCAATGCGCATTCGCCGTCGCGATTCGCCGACACAATGCGGCCGCTCTTTGGGTCGAGACAAACTCCACGACAGTTCATGGATGAGGTCAACAGCAAGGGTGGCAAAATAGATGCGGGCATTGAAGCCGATTTGTCCCTTTACCTCGGTGAGACGCCGCCGCCACCATCGCCATCGCCCTGTGACGCGCGTACGCCGCCAAACTGTCCAGAGATCATCCTGGTCGACAAAGCCGTCACCAAGCATCCCGACATTCCGGACGGCATCACGCAAGGGGTGAGCCCTGCTCGACCGATCGATTCCTCGACGACTCCCAATCAACAGGTAATTCGAATTGGTAATCAGGGAATTCTCGATTCGCAGCACGGCACTTACATGGCGGGCATCATTGCCAGCCAGGAAAACGATTTCGGTTTGATTGGCGTTTATCCAACGGTCAAAATCACGCCATATGATTGGGATGGAATTTTAAATCCTTCGGACCCTGAAAGACGGGACGAACTGATACGCGGTTTCGCTGAATTCATCCATAATCGTCAGGCCAGATATCACAACGATCCGTCATCGTCGTCAATGCCAGTCTTTGTTTTCGCCACGGAGTGGAAATTTGAGGCGGAACCGAACAAGGAAAGAAAGGAAAGCGACAGATTCGATAGCAGCCAGCAGGAGAACCCCGACCCCTGGCGAGAGGTCGCGGCTGCCATTTTCCAAGCGCGCCCATTGCTGGTGGTGGCGGCGGGACAACCTACATCCAGCGTTCCCGAGCGTCAGAGAATCAGCACTCTTTCTCTCGAAGGGCCACGAAATCTCGGCGATCTGGAAAATGTAATTGTCGTTACCGCGATGGCTGATGATCCTGTGACCGGACGTCCCACTCTCTGGTCCGATGCCAACTTCATCGCAGAAGACGATCAGCAAAAGCTGATCCATGTCGCTGCGCCGGGATTGCAAATCCTTAGCACTGTTCCGGGCACCGGCCCGGATCTGGCGGCATTTTACGCTGTCGCGAGCGGGACGTCGCAAGCAACAGCCTTTGTGGCCGCCGTGGTCGCAAGGATGATTGCCGCCTATCCGGATCAATATAAGGATCCGCATGTTGTAAAGACTCGGTTGCAGGTAACTTCAAATCCTTTTCTCAAGAGACCGGATGCTGGAAAACTGGCGGCAGGCATAATCGACTTCAGTCTTGCCATGCACGATCCGAGAAAGGATTGGTTCAAGAAAAAAGGGGAAAGCGGTTTTGTCGACGTCTCCAATTTGAGATGGCTGGTCGAAAATATCAATCTCGAAGTGGTTGATAGGAACAACCATCCTCAGACAGTCCAAATTACTACGAATAAGATCTATCGCATCATGTTTCGCGATGACGTCTGTTACGTTTATACCAACGACCGAAAAAACGGCCAGATCAAGAAATATGGACCAGGTAGGCTAAAAGCGAGCAATGTCAATAATCTAAAACTCTTTGAACTCAAAGCAGGGACCGGAGGTCTCGCCCAATATGCGTTAGGCCAGATTGAGGATCTGGTCTTGTCCGTTCCTTTTGTCATCCGCTGAGGGACTGGGAGATTCGTAATGAAATCAAAGCGAATAATTCCTATTACGTCGCTGTTGACGATTGTATTGGCGACGCTTATTCAGTTTGACTCGACGAGCGCTCAGCAAACTTGTGCGGGTTTACAAAATCCCGTCACCGATATTGGTGAACGCATCTTCAGCACAGTGAAGTTTAGCGCTGCCGCAGCCGATAAGCAGCAGGAGATCGTTCACCCGGGCGCACGTTACTTGCGCGCCAGGATTGAAGTTTCCAATCTGGGCACTTGCGACAACTGGTGGCTGACCATCAGAGATGCTGACTTTCACGTCATCCAAACGTTCAACCGGACCGACTTTGCAGCCGCACCCCACCGGTGGACCAATCGCGTGCCTGCGGTCGAGCGTAAGAGTGGCAACAGTTCGACGTTAGTCAGCAAAATAATTTTCACTCTTGATGCGTGTAAGAACGGCACTGGTCCGGAAATAGCGTTTCCGGAATATGTGATGATGTCTGCCAAATCAAAGACCCCGTTCTATTCTTCACAAGTTCGAGGGAAAGAAACCTTTCGGCCACTTTACAGTTTGAAGGATGCAGATAATGCCAGTACCAACAAACCACTCGGCGATAACGTAGGGTTTTTAATGGCCAGTTGGGATCGGCAATCCTGGACCTGTTCAGGTGTCTTTCTCAATGAAAAATGGTTTATAACAAACTGGCACTGTGGGGGACGAGCGGAGTTTCCCGCGGGAGGTTTCTGGAATGCTCAGATTGTGAAAGACACCATCATCGACGTCTCCTTCGACGACGATGGTTTGAGTCAGGAGTATGTCGGCAAAAGCATCTTGGCCCAGAACGCCGATCTCGATTTTGCCATCCTTGAGGTTTCAGCGATTGATGCCGTGCGGCGGATCCGTCCCCTATCCATCAACGTGACGGCTGCGGGCCTGGCTGGAGCACTGAAGATCATTCATCATCCTGAGGCGGACCGGAAGATGATCACCTTGGCCGCGTGTAGCGTGGTGGACACTAACTTTTCAAGTTGGCAGGATCGCGTTGCAGGAGTCGACTTCACACACAAGTGCGACACCGAAAAGGGTAGTTCGGGTGCTCCGGTCTTCAACTCCAGCAATGAACTCGTCGGACTACACCATCGAGGGTTCGACGTCAATCCTGTTACTTGCAAGGATGTGGAACCTCGCGTTAACAAAGCTGTAAAGATGAGCAAAATCTATGCTTATCTACAGACGTGCTATCCCCAAATCGCATCCGGACTAATGGTGGTTGGCACACCCGAAACGCCGGGAACGCCGGTTCCTTGTCCAGCCAATCATTGAGTGCAACGCCAAAGATCTGAGTTCTGCAAAATCTAATCCGGGAGCCACCAGAATGCCAAAAGACAACTGGGACAGAGCCGGCATTATTGGACAACTAGTAAACCTCGTTCTCCTTGGAACAATCGGACTCTTAATTAAAACTGGAGCCGATAATATTTCAGCCTCGTACAAGAAGGGTGAACTGGTCCAAAGCCTGATCTCAGATCTTGCAGCTGAAGATCCTAAAAACATCAGGCAGGACGTGGCACTGATTGCTCTAAACCATTCCCTGGGAGACCAGGAAAAGCAACTCATCATAGACATCGCCCAGCAAATTGTGCAGGAAAATAGCTACGACAAAGTAGCGGGCAGTGTCGCCTATCGGATTCTCGAACAGCGAGCTCCAACGATCGCGCAGAACATTCGTGATCGTGCACTGCTGCTTGCTGCTAGTCCTACGGTGACGATGGAGATACGTTCGAACGCGAATCCTGCTGCGCTGACAGGGCCGCCGCCTTCGCCTGAGGCGGCGATCGCGGAGAAACAGTTTATGGCCAAGGTGCTTCCCAATCTCATCCTGGTGCAGTTTAGAAATGAACAGAGTAGGGCGGTTTTTGAAGAGTTACGGCAGGTCCTCAATAGCAAGGGGCTGATTGTGCCGGGTCCGGACCGCGTTGACGCGAGCTTTACTAGCTCGGTCCGGTTCTTTCATGAGGAGGATCGCCCGCTCGCTGAAAGAGTCTTCGATGAGACAAAAAAATTTTTTCAATCCAGGCAGATATCGGTAAATCCCACGATCCAAAACCTTTCAAAATCCAATTTCAAAGCTTTATCCGGACAGATCGAGATCTGGATTGATTTATAACCACGGACTGGTGAGCCCATCACATTAACTGCTCCTTCAATCGCAGGAGCAACTCTTTTGCTTCGTCGGCGCTCAACGAGTCAGAAGTGGCTCGAATCTCTTCAATCACTTTCTGATTAGCGAGATCGAACAGCGACGCCTGGGCCGCGGCCTTTCTGCGCCCGGCGCGTGTCGCGGCTTTGTCGAGCGCGCTGTTGGCTGCGGCGCTAAATGCCATCGGCTGTTCAATCCGATTCACATCTTCTTCCGCAAACACATCCAACTCATATCGCTCGAGCCGCGCCAGCACTTCCCGGGCGTTCGCAAGCACAGCCGGCGGCAGACCCGCCAGCCGCGCGACTTCGATCCCGTATGACTTCGAAGCACGCCCGCGTTCCAGACGGTGCAGAAAAACGACTTCGCCTTCGCGTTCGGTGGCAGTGATCTGATAATTCTGCGCGCCCGGCAGTCGCTCGGCGAGTTCCGTGAGCTCGTGATAGTGCGTGGCAAACAGCGTCTTCGCCGCGTGGTCCGGTGAATTGTGCAGATACTCAGCAACGGCCCAGGCGATCGACAAGCCGTCGAACGTCGCGGTGCCGCGTCCGATTTCATCAAGCAGCACGAGCGATCGCGGCGTTGCGCTGTGCAGGATCGCGGCGGTCTCCGTCATCTCCACCATGAACGTCGAACGTCCGCGCGTCAGATCGTCAGACGCGCCAACCCTGGTCCAGATCCGATCCAGTAACGGCAAGCGCGCGCGTTCGGCAGGAACGAAGCATCCGGTCTGCGCGAGTATGCAGATGATGGCAGTCTGGCGCAGCACGGTGCTTTTACCACCCATGTTCGGCCCGGTGATGATCAGAAGCCGATCAGTCGAGTTATTGAGATAGATGCTGTTTGGTACGAACGGCTCGTCGATGAAGGCTTCGATCACGGGGTGCCGGCCTTGCACGATCTCCAGCTCGTCGCCGTCATGGAGCGCAGGCCTGCTGTAACGACGTCGCGCCGACGTTTCCGCCGAGGATGCGAGCACATCGAGCGCCGCCAAAGCGCGTGCAGTCATTTGAATTCGCTTCGTTTCGGCAGCGATTTGACGACAGACGTCTGTGAAAAGCTCGGTCTCCAACTGAACGATGCGTTCTTCAGCACCGAGGACTTTCTTCTCCCAGTCGCGCAGCTCCGGTGTCGTGAAGCGTTCGGCATTCGCAAGCGTTTGGCGACGCTCGTATTCCAACGGGACGCGCGCCGCATTTGCTTTTGACACCTCGATGAAGTATCCGAAGACGCCGTTGAAACGAATGCGCAGATTGCTTATGCCACTGCGACTCCGTTCAGTGGCCTCGAGCGCTGCGATAATCTGTTTCGCATTGCGGCTCGTCGAACGCAGCTCGTCGAGTTCTGCTGAGTAACCTTGACGAATGGTGTCGCCGTCGGGGAGTTTGATCGGAGGATCGTCGTTGATTGCACGCGCGATCAGGTCACGGACGTCCGGGAGCTCGTCAGTGTTCTCGACCAGCACTTCGAGCAACGAAGCATCCAAGCCGCGCAAGCCTTCGCGAATCGCAGGCACTTGATTGAGAGAGCGTAGCATTGCAACGAGATCTCGTGGTGTGGCAGAACCCAGGCTAATACGCCCAATCACGCGTTCGACGTCAGAGACCTCCTTCAGCAGAGATCGCAGCTTGTCGCGTCGAACGTGCGATGCGAACAGATCATGGACAGCAGCCAATCGCGCTTCGACCTCGCCTCGTTTCACACAAGGGCGCAGCAACCATGAGCGCAGCAGTCGTCCACCCATGCCCGTGACAGTCTCGTCGATCACTTGCAACAACGAGCGACCACTTCCACCCGCAAGCGATTCGATCAGTTCGAGATTGCGCACGGTCACACTGTCAAGCACGAGATGATCCTGCGGTTCGAAATAGACGAGATCTGTGACGTGCGCGGCCGCAGCACGTTGAGTATCTCGCGCGTAACGCAAACAGGCGCCTGCCGAACGAATTGCTTCGTCTTTGCGGCTGAGTCCGTACCCATCGAGAGTCCGTACCTTGAAGTGATCGAGGAGCAGGGTGGCGCAGTCATCCTTTTGCCATTGCCAATCTTCCAACGGCGTCAAAGGAGCGTCGAACCCAAACTCCTCCCTGGAGTGCGACTCTGGTTCACCGTTACTCTGTAACGGCAGCGGCGCCGTCTGCACTTTGCCTGAAAGACTGCTTTTGATCAGCGCGCCAAGCGACGCGGGAAAGAGCAGTTCACGCGGCGCGTACGACTCGAGCGCCGCGCGAATCCGTGTCCACGAATCGCGGCCCGTTTCCTGTGTAACACGAAACTCACCGGTCGAGATGTCGAGAAACGCGGCCCCGATCGTCTCTCCCGCACTGCAAATCGCGGCGAGATAGATCGGTTCACGCGCTTCGAGCAACTGCGGATCGATCGGCGTTCCAGGAGTCACAATACGCACGACCTCACGACGCACCAGCTTCTTCGTCTTTCCAGCCTCTTCAGTCTGTTCGCAGATCGCAACGCGATAGCCTTTGCGCACCAGCTTCGCAATGTAGTTCGCCGCAGAATGATGTGGCACACCACACATCGGAACGGGATTCCCGCTCTCCTTGTGACGCGCAGTGAGTGTTATTTGCAATACGCGCGAGCCGGTAAGGGCGTCGTCAAAAAAGAGCTCGTAAAAGTCACCCAGACGAAAAAACAGAAGGGTCCCGGGATGTTGCTGCTTCAGTTCCTGGTACTGCCGCAGCATTGGCGTTGGATTTGAATTGTTCATACGTGAGTAATGGCGGTGCATCATACACCTTTTGAAAATTTTATGTTAATTTCCACACGTGGGATCACTGTCCAATTCGCTTCAAGAACATCTCGAAACAATCCAAAAAGTAATCGACTCCAAATTGTCTGACATCGAGCGATCCGGAGAGATGATCTGTGAAGCACTGACCGCCGGAAAGAAGATTCTGCTTTGCGGCAACGGAGGCAGCGCTGCTGATGCTCAACACATCGCGGCGGAGCTTGTCGGCTGTTACGAAAAGCAGAGACGCTCGTGGCCGGCGATCGCACTCACGACAGACACGTCTGCATTGACCGCCGTCAGCAACGATCTCGGTTACGAACAGGTGTTTGCCCGCCAGGTTTTAGGCTTGGCGCAACCGGGCGACGTGCTGGTCGCGATTAGTACCAGTGGAAAGTCGAAAAACGTTTTGCGTGCTGCCGAGCAGGCAAGGGAACTCGGCTGCAAAACAATCGCTTTGACTGGAGTGACGGCTGATCCGCTCGCGTCACTGTGCGACGTCAGCGTCGCAGTTCCTTCAACTCGAACCTCACGAATCCAGGAAGTACACATCACCATCGGCCATCTCTGGTGCGAAATGGTCGATGAGATTTCATGACCAACTACTTTTGCCAGGAATAAGCTTGACACAAGTAATTGTAGCCATTAGTCTCTGTGTGCACTTCCAATTGGGTCCTTTGGATTGCGCGGAGCTTCCCCGACATGCGTCGCCGGTCAGTGATTCATTGAGACATGGTGTTTCTAAAAGTACTTCCGAACGCCACTAGACAAACCAACTCCGCCCACTCACTTCCATCGCTGAGTCAAACACCCGTCGAATCCTTACGCTTTACCGGATCGCGGGAGTGAGTGTGCGTCTGCCGGTTTGACAACTTGCTGCTGCCTCGCAAGAGAGGCTTCCCTTTCGGGTACGTGTGTAGCCACTCGTGTTACGCAAGGACATAGGTG
>Ga0105240_10016453_pt1 | contig 10010 bp, 7 predicted proteins | sample KBSC54metaG_FD_80426 | JGI IMG/M metagenome (GOLD analysis project Ga0105240, IMG submission 80426) | Corn rhizosphere microbial communities from Kellogg Biological Station, Michigan, USA - KBS C5-4 metaG | ecosystem: Host-associated > Plants > Roots > Rhizosphere > Soil | place: Michigan, USA... | reverse complement strand
GCCGGCGTCCTGGCGGTTCGCAAGGAATTGGGACTGTCATGATCCGACCTTTCCTGCAGGGTTCCGCATTTCTCGCCGATGTGCGCGAGGCCTGCAAAAGGCGCGACGAGCTGCATCTTTGGTGGCTCGGCCAGAGCGGTTTTCTGGTCCACTGGCGAGACTCGTTTCTGTTGCTCGATCCATATCTTTCCGATTCACTGACTGAAAAATATGCGAGTACCGATAAGCCTCACGTGCGGATGACGGAACGTGTCGTTGCCCCGGAATCACTGGATTTCATCGATATTGTGACGTCCAGCCACAACCACACCGATCATCTGGACGCCGCGACGCTGATTCCTCTCCACACCGTGAATCCCGATTTGCAAATGATTATTCCCGAGGCAAATCGCGCGTTTGTCGCCGATCGCCTGAAGATTAATCCAGTATGGCCGCTCGGTCTCGACGATGGCAGGTCGGTGACATGCGGCAACTTTGAATTTACAGGCATTCCGTCAGCCCACGAAACAATCGAACACGATGAACAGGGGCGCTGCCGCTTCCTTGGATATGTTATCCGCATCGGCCGATGGACTGTTTATCACAGCGGTGACACGATTCTTTACGACGGTATGGCCGAACGGCTGCGGCCATTCTTGCCAGACGTCGTACTGCTTCCGATCAATGGGGCGCGCCCCGAGCGGCGCGTTGCGGGAAACCTGGATGGCCGCGAAGCCGCATGGCTTGCGCGCGAGGCCGGCGCGAAGTTGGCCGTCCCGTGCCATTACGAAATGTTCGAGTTCAATACCGCGCCGCCGGATGAATTTATTGCCGAAGCCGAAAGACTTCGCCAGCCTTATCGGGTACTTCGCGCGGGCGAGCGTCTCGATCTCGCCTAACCGTTCGTTAAATGCTTTGAAACGGGATCGCGCGCGCTTGAGTCTTCAGCGCAGGAGGCTATCATGGCCGATACAAAGAAATGCGCTCATCCAGCCTGCAATTGCACGGTAACGGGAGACGAGAAATATTGCAGCCCATACTGCCAAGCCGCAAAAGGAACCACGGAACTTGCTTGTAGCTGTGGGCACCCCGGCTGCGCGGACAAGATGACGCACAGCAAGTGAGCGGGTGGACACAGGGTGGAAGTTGAGATCCAGACCTTGAATGTGGTCCGCAGCGCCATGTTTTCGGCCTGCTGTTATTCGCGATTGTAAGCCGGCGGCGCAGATTTCGGATCGGGCGGCGATTTGCGGATCTGCTCAAAATACTGCTGTACGTATTCCTGGTAGGCCAGCGGAACCTCATCACGGTTGATCTCGCCTCCAGCTTCCGAATGCTCACCCGTACGCTGTGAATATGGCGTCTTGAGCTGTTGCTTCCCGGATGGAACTTCCACCATGATCTCGCCGCTCACGTTGGCCGAACGTTTGCCGATAATCTCGCTAATCTTGCCCATGGCGGCCAACTCTTCGGCAAGCTTGGTGTCCTTAGCGCCATCTTGAAGGCCGATTCCGCTCTGCGCGCCATCGGCGGCAGGATGATTCGCGCTTTTATCGGAACTCCTGCCTTGCGCATTCTGAGCGGTCTGAGACGATTGCGCGGCTTGTGCCGACGTTTGAGACTGGCTTTCCGAATCGGCGCGCCTGGAAGGATCGGCCGGATTGTCTTTCTGCGCCTCGCCCTTTGGCCCCTGGCGCGCGGATTGCGAGCCCTGCGACTGTGAGCCGGATGGTTGCTGCCCGGAGTTCGGAGACGGCTGACGCTTCAAGCTGGACACGAGATTCGAGACAGCATCGCGCATCTTGTCAATGAGGCTCGCATTTTGCGCATTACGCGAGGCCGGACTAGGGGCCGGCTGCGGCGCTGGCGGACTCGAGGAGGAGGTTTCAGACTTCGAGGGTTGCGCTTCGCGGGTTTCGGCATTTCCGGCATCCGAGTCTTCCCCAGCACTGCTCGCATTGCCGTCCCGATTGGCCGATTGTTTTCCGTTCTCACTGAGAGCTGGCGTCTTCTGTCCGTTTGCCGAAGCGTTCGCGGAATCAGTCACGTCCGGCTCATCGGCGCCGTCGGGAGCGTTGTCCACTATCCGCGGATCGGAGGTCTTCGAGATCGCCGGTGTGCCCGGAATACCGAGTGCCGCCAACTCTTCGCGCAGACGCGCTCTCAAGCCGCGTCCCTCCTTTTTTTGACCTGCTCCCGGATTGATTGTGTTTGTGTTCCCGGCGATGCGAATCAATGGAGGGGAAAGATCAAGGCTGCGGGTTACGCCATAGCGCAACGCGAAAAGGCTTGCCGAGATGAAGGCGGTGGCAAGCAGGGCGTAGTGCGCGCGTGACGGATGAAAGGGAAATGCGTCGCTGACGCTTGCCGAGCGGGCGAGGGACTCGGCTGACGCGCGCTGGGCCTCGGCGGCATCCCGCGAGTGCGGAGGAGTGGGATGTCCTGAGAAATGCCAGGCTGTGGAAAGGGCGTCATGAAATTGTAGGCGGCGATCAAGGATCTGCGCGGTTCGGTACGGCGAAGCGACTGGCACCCGACGGCGGAAGAACGCCGCCGCAAAACTGGCTGCGAGGAGCAGACCAAGCCAAAGCCAATCGAGCGGCTGCACACCTGTGATCAGAAGGACAATGAAACCGCAGAGAAAAAGGGCAAGCGAAAATGCAGCCCGTTCGAGCAGGATAAGAAGCAGACGCCGACGGCCCGCCCGCCGGATGAGTTGAGATATCGCGCTGTTTCGGTCCACTAGCCGACGACCCGTCCCTATTATGGCAGATACCTCTGCGCTGTCAGTTGAGATACGATCTTACAGTTGGTGCGGAGCATATCAAGGATCATGATTTTTCTTCGAAAACTGAATTGGCAAAGAACTCTGGGCCTCGCGGCCGCTTTTGCGGCCGCTTCAAGCGCGATCGCCGCCGACCAGGTGCGTACAGAATTCGGCATTGTCGAAGGCACGCAGAGCCCGGATTCGAAAATCAGAATTTTTAAGGGGATTCCGTTTGCGGCGCCTCCTGCCGGAAATCTTCGCTGGCAGCCGCCACGACCCGCTCCGTCATGGGAAGGCGTCCGGAAGACGACGGAGTTTGGAGCCCGTTGCATGCAAGGACGGATTTTTGCGGACATGGTCTTCCGCGATAACGGCCCGAGCGAAGATTGCCTCTACCTAAACGTTTGGACGCCGGCGAATTCCGCCGATGCGCATTTGCCAGTGATGGTCTGGATTTATGGGGGCGGTTTTCAGGCCGGCGCCGCTTCCGAACCCCGGCAAGATGGCGAGAACCTTGCGCATAAGGGCGTGATTGTCGTGAGCTTCAATTACCGGCTTGGCGTCTTCGGTTTCCTTTCGCATCCGGACCTGACGAAGGAATCGCCGCATCACGCTTCGGGCAACTATGGCCTGCTCGATCAGATCGCCGCTCTCGAATGGGTTCGCAAAAATATCGCGGCATTCGGCGGGGATCCGGCTAACGTCACGATCTTTGGAGAGTCTGCGGGATCGATGTCGGTCAGCGCGTTGATGGCGTCGCCTCTCTCGAAGGGTTTATTCAAGCAGGCGATCGGCGAGAGTGGTGGAGCATTCAGCTTGACGCCCCGGGATGAATCTGTGTCGCAAACCGGGAAGACAGGCACCGCATTCGCGGAATCGATGCACGCGACGACGCTGGAAGAACTGCGCGCGAAACCAGCGGAGGAGGTCCTCGAGGCCGCGCTGCACGGCAAGGGCCGCTTCTGGCCCAACGTGGACGGATATTTTCTTCCTGAAAACGCCGCCAGAATTTACGCCGCGGGCAAGCAGGCTCACGTCGCGCTTCTCGCCGGATGGAACGCGGATGAAGGGAGTGCCGCTGGGTTCTTCGGGAAGGAACAGCCGACGAAAGAAAACTATGAAGCCAAAATCCGCTCGCAGTTTGGAAAGGATGCTGAGAAAATCCTGAAGCTGTATCCCGCGGATACCGAAGCGGAAATGAAAATGTCGGCGCGGGATTTGGCAAGCGCGGAGTTCATTGCCTATTCCACCTGGAAATGGCTGGATATGCAGGTGAAGACCGGGGAGTCGCCCGTCTATCGTTATCATTTCGAGCAAGCGCCTCCGATGCCCGCGGGAGAACCCAGCCACGGTGCTTACCATTCGTCGGATATCGAGTATGTTTTTCAAACGCTCGATTGGAAACATCTGGCGTGGACGGCTGGCGACCGGAAGATATCCGATGTCATCTCCTCGTACTGGACAAATTTCGCGAAGACGGGGAACCCAAACGGGGCTGGGCTGCCTGAATGGCCCGGCTACAACAAAAAGGACCGGTTCACGGTGATGCACTTGCATGATGCGGATGGCTCCACGACGCACGCCGCGGCAGATACCGAACGCGCGCGTTACGAGTTGCTGGATCGCGTCGCTCGTGAGCGCGAGAAATCTGCCGCCAAGACAAAGCCTTAGGCCCGACAGATCCAGCAAGCCCAACCATCACGCGATGAGATTCGGTCCGTTGCATAGTCCGCGGGCGGGTCGTCTTCGGGAAAACCCGAGAGGATCAGAGTCGATTCCCGCGACCGGCTTACCCGGGTGAATTCCGCGCGCAAGGTTTCCACCGCAGCGGAGCTAATGTTGGCGACGACGACATCCGCCCATCGATCGCGAACAGCATCGGCCGAACCGCAAAAAACGGAACCTGTCACACGCGCAGCCGCTATTCTGGCCGCGTCTTCGTCCAGGTCGCACGCAGCGACGATCCCCGCCCCGAGCAGCCGCGCGGCCACGGAGAGAATGCCCGATCCCGCGCCGACATCGAGGACGCGATAACCTGGCTTGACGATCTCTTCGAGAGCTTCAAGACAGAGCTGCGTGCATGGATGCCAGCCGGTGCCGCATGCCATGCCGGGAAGAATCTCAAGGCGCATGCGGCCGGACGGAATGGGATCGCAATGCCACGGCGGAACGAGAAAGAGCCTGCGCCCGATCTCGATGGGATGAAACGAATCTAGCGTCGCCCGCTGCCAATCCGTCTCCGGCTCGCGGTGAAAGATCGGTGAGCGCGCGGCGAAACGGCGGAGAATTTCCGCTTCCGCCCCATCGTGGAAAAACGCGCGCAACCCGCCGGGCTCTTCAGCGATGCCGGCCGTTCCCGCCTCGAACAGATCGGCTATCAACAAGTCTTCGTCCGGCGGATCGATATGGAAGAAGAGAGAAAACAATCGACGTCGCGATCAGCCCTGCACGCGTTTTTCTTTGCCGGTCCAATATTTTTCGCGCAGGACGAGTTTGCGAATCTTGCCAGTGCCGGTCTTCGGCAGCGGCTCTTCTCTGAACTCGATTATGCGCGGCAATTTGAATTTTCCGAGACGGCCCTGGAGAAAATCGAACAGCACTTCCGCCGTGAGGGAGCAGCCGGGCTTACAAACGACGATCGCAACCGGAACTTCGCCCCATTTTTCATCCGGCGCGGCGACCACGGCGCATTCGAAAACATCCGGATGCGCAAAGATGGCCTTCTCCACTTCGAGCGAAGAGATATTTTCTCCTCCGCTGACGATGATTTCTTTTCTGCGATCGACTATATGAATGTAACTCTCGTTGTCCCAAACGGCCATATCGCCGGTATGAAACCAGGGGCCGGTCATCACCGCGGCGGTTGCTTCGGGTTCTCGAAAATATCCCTCCATAATATGATCGCCCATCGCGATCACTTCACCGATGGTTTGCATATCGCGCGGGACATCGTTCATTTGCGGATCGACAACGCGGATGCGCACGCCTGGAAGAGGCCAGCCCGCCATCGCTTGATGGCGGATGCGTTCGGAATCGGACGATTCCTTTGCGCCCTTGGGCCTTGCGGATGTGATCACGGGAGCGGTCTCGGTGAGGCCATAACCGGCTATGCATTCGCAGTGAAAGGTCTTCTCCATGCGGTCGATCAACTCGGGGGAAGCGGCCGCTCCGCCGATCATAATATGACGCATGCTCGAAACGTCGTACTTGACAATCTCGGCGCAATTCAGCAGCGCGTTCGCCATGGTCGGAACCAGGCTCATGTCGGTCGCGCGGTGCTGCTGAATCAGGCTGAAGACAAACCCCGGCTCGAAACGGCGCACCATCACCTGCTTCACGCCCAGCATTGTCGAAGCCTGTGGATGCCCCCATCCGTTCGCATGAAATAGCGGAATGGTGTGAAGATCCACGTACGTCTCGACATCCCGATAGAGTTCCGCGATCGACATCGCATGAAGGTACAGCGTGCGGTGAGTGAGCATCACGCCTTTCGGCGTGCCGGTACTGCCGCTAGTGTAAAAGAGCTCGGCGACCGATTTTTCCTCGATGGAGAGAACATTTAGCGGATCGGGCGCGGCTTCGGAAATCAATTCTTCGTAGGTGAAATCGGCGAGAGGGGATGGCTGAGCGATCGCGACAAAGCGCTCAATGCCGGGACAGGCCGGCTTGAGTTGCTCGACCAGCGGTGCGAAATCGTTCTCGAAGAGGAGCATTCGCGCGCCGGAGTGGTTCAGGATATTCGTCAGTTCGAACGGCGAGAGGCGGACATTCAGAGGCATCACGATCGCGTGCGCCTGGATTACTCCGTAATAGCCTTCCAGTAGTTGATGATTATTGAAGCTGAGATACGCGATGCGGTCTCCCGGCTGGATTCCGTGCTTCCGCAGAGCCCCGGCGAGTTGCCCGCAGCGACGTCCGAATTCCGAATACGTGAATTCGTGCGACCCACAGACAACGCCGATCTTGTGCCCGAACAGATCGACGGCGCGCTCGAGGCAGCGGAGGGGCGTAAGGGGAGTAGTCATGCATGGCCAACTTCAGCGCTGGTGTTCCGGATGCGTGCAGCCCGGAAAATCGGTCAACATCGTATCTCCGTAATAGCCTAGATACCGGTGCATGCCAATATCGGAAAGCGAAAACGCTTCGACAGTCAATTGCTTGAACGGTTCAAAGAATCGCTGTAGATCGGTTTGCGGATTGCGTTCGTTCGCGGCCATTTCAGCGAAAATATTGTCCTGCTGTTGGGCATCGCATTCGAGGAACGGCCGATCGAAAGCCGACTGGGCAGCGTTATCGGCGTTCCGTAGCCCGGCGCGCCAGAACTCCCGTTCGTGCGGCGGTGCGTAGTTCAAAACTGTATCCATGTAGTATGGCGCTCCAGCTTCGCGAGCGCCCGGCGACATCTCATCGGAGGGCGCGAGGATATCGCAAAGGACTCCGATGGCACGATACTCGGAGTCCGTGAAAAAACGAGGACGATAGCCGGATAGATCCGGCGCGGCCCCTCCATCGCCATGACTGTGTTGTGCGGAAGACTGCTGGGCGGCCAGCAAACCCGCGGCGGCAATCTTGAAAAGCTCGCGGCGATCCATCGCTAAATCTCTCCCTGCCGCATCTTCTCTATCAGGTGGTCGCTCATGCGCCAGGAGAGCGCGATATTCGTCAGCGTCGGGTTCTTCTCCGGATACGCCGCGAAAACCGAAGCGTCGCCAACAAACAGATTCAGAATCTCGTGGCTTTGGCACGCGGTATTCAGGGCGGATGTGTTGGGATCGCGTCCCATGCGCACCGTGCCCACCCAATGGTTGTAGTCGATCTGAAGATTGTCGTGCGTCGCCTTGCCCGGCGTCGAGTAAACTTCGCCGCCGCCCGCGCGGATAATCTCCTCGCAGGTTTGAATCATGTCGTCCGCCATTGCGATGTCGTTGTCTTCATAGTGTAGATAAATTCGCGGCAGCGGGAGACCGAAGCGGTCTTGGCGGTCCGGATCGAGATCCATGTATTTCTTGGGCGACGCCAACAGGGCTCCCTGCATGTTCATTCCCGCGTGGCAGATATTCGCCTCGCGCAATTTTCGTTTCCAGGCCGAACCGTAACCCGGCGTGTCGCGGATCGTGAGCCTCTTTGGATGCAAGCCCGATCCGCACTGCACCTGATATGTTCCATCGAACTTCGGATTCGGTTTGTCCCAGTAGAGCGATGTCAGCAGGCCGTGATAGTAGTCGGTTCCGTCGTCATTCGATGCATCGCGAGTGCTGAGTTCCGGGAAAAAGCCAGTAACCGTAAGCCCGAAATGGCTCGTAAGGTTTTTCCCAACCTGCCCGCTCCCGTTCGCGAGGCCGTTAGGAAATTCACGAGTTTTGTTGATGAGCAGATTGCGCGGAGTCTCGATGGAATTGCAGGCCAGCACCAGCACCTTCGCGTCGATCTTTTCCGTATCGCCCTGCTTGTTCACGTATTCGATTCCGCTGACGCGGCGGCCCGTCCCGTCCATCACAATGCGCGTCATGGTGGATTCGGTGAAGATGGTGAGATTGCCGGTGCGCAAGGCGAGCGGAATCGGTGTATTTGCCGAGGTGTATTTCGCGTCCACTTCGCAGCCATTCATGCAGTGGCCGCAGTAGTGGCACGGCGCGCGGCGCGCGATTTGGCGATCCGTGGGCATCGCCTTGCGCTGTTCGACAAACTCCATCACACGGCCCTTTGTCTTCAGCCGTTCGACGCCGCGTTTCAATAATTGCTCGCCGCAACGCAAATTCACCGGCTTTTCAAATTCCCCGTCGGGCATATTCGACAGCCCGTCTTTGTGGCCGTAGACTTCCATGAGCCGCTCCGCGCGGCTATAGTAAGGCGCGACTTCGTCGTAAGAGATGGGCCAGCGGCTGTAGTCCAGCGGCCCGAAACGCAAGCTGTGGCCGGCCCAGCAGATCGATCGTCCGCCAAGCGCTTTCAGCATTCCGTGATCCGGATGATCGCCGATGCCGGTGAAATGATTGCGCTCCCGACGGTCGGCGAACACGCTTGAAACAGGGTTGCGAAAACCGGCCTTCAATCTCTCTTCGAGATGCGCGTAAGGCGAGCCATGCGCGTTGTAATCGATTCCCGCACGCAATCGTGGACCAGCTTCCAAGAGCGCCACTTTCAAGCCCGCTTTCGCAAGAACGTAGGTGGCGATGCCGCCGCCAGGGCCGCTGCCGACAATGCACACGTCGTAAACCACGTCGCCTATTCTATACAATGCTCTTTGAATATGAGCGAATCGAGCCGCCGGGACTTTCTGAATAGGACGCTGCTCGCCGGGTCCGCGGGCGCCGCGCTGGCGTTCGGCCGGAATCGCGAGGATGCCGCTGCCGAAGACTGGCCGACCGCGGTTGGATCGCCGTCTGGCACGCGATATTCGGCGCTGCGTCAAATCAATCGGGGCAACGTGCGCGATCTGGAGGTCGCCTGGACCCATCACACTGGCGAGAAGTTACCCGGTAAGGCGGGAATGGAATGCACGCCAATAGTCGTAGAGGGCGTGATGTACGTCACGTCGTCGGCTTCGCGTGTAATCGCACTCGAAGCGGCGACGGGGAAACCGCTGTGGCGATTCGATCCACAGCAGGATCGCACGCCGCCGGGATATCTGGTAAACCGGGGAGTCGCTTATTGGCACGGCCGTGGGCAGGATAGTGCGCGTCGCGTGCTGCTCGCAACGGCGGATGGCAACCTGTTCTCGCTTGACGCGAGCTCCGGAAAGCCCCTCGGCAATTTCGGCGACGATGGCTGCGTGGATCTGCGCGCCGGCATGGGTCGCGACCTCACCGGCCTTGCGTACGGCGTTACGTCGGCGCCGGCAGTCTTCGAGGATCTCGTCATCCTCGGTTTCATGGATGGCGAAGGGCCGGAACCCGCCGCTCCCGGAGATATTCGCGCCTTCGATATTCGCACTGGAAAGGAAATCTGGCGCTTTCACACTGTACCGCGCCCGGGCGAGTTCGGGAACGATACGTGGGCGCCTGGATCATGGAAGAATCGCGGCGGCGCAAATGCATGGGGCGGTTTCAGTCTCGATGCGGAAAAAGGAATCGTTTTCGCCGGGCTCGGCTCGGCCGCATTCGATTTCTACGGAGGCGACCGGAAAGGCGAGAATCTCTTCGCGAATTGCGTTCTGGCTCTGGACGCGCGTACCGGCAAGCGCCTCTGGCACTTTCAGGTGGTTCGCCACGACTTGCTCGATCACGATCTGCCGACCTTCCCGCTCGTCGTGAGCTTGCGCCAG
>Ga0105240_10016451_pt1 | contig 10011 bp, 6 predicted proteins | sample KBSC54metaG_FD_80426 | JGI IMG/M metagenome (GOLD analysis project Ga0105240, IMG submission 80426) | Corn rhizosphere microbial communities from Kellogg Biological Station, Michigan, USA - KBS C5-4 metaG | ecosystem: Host-associated > Plants > Roots > Rhizosphere > Soil | place: Michigan, USA... | reverse complement strand
TCGCATGGGCCTCTTCGATAAGGAAGGATTACTGCCTGCGGTGATCCTCATGATTCTGCCGTTTGTAATTCTATTGATGTTGGTGAAGCTATTGCCGCCATGGCCCAAGGGTGAGATAGCCGCCGGTTAGCGGCACGAAGACAGACAAGAGTCTGCCACACGAGGGAAAGAAGTGACAGTCGAGGACGTCGTCCGTCACGTCAAGGAACTTGAGGAGCGGGTTGCCGCTCTCGAACGGCTGGCCGCAAAGCCAGTGCCCGAACCGGTCATGGCGGTGTCCGAGACCAATCCAGGGACCGGCGCATCGCCTATCCAGCCGGGCTTCTCAGTGACGAGCGGAACGTTGGCGACGGTCGCCAGAGTACTGTTAGGATTCGCCGGCGCATATTTGTTGCGCGCCATCGCTGAATCCGGATCGATTCCGCAGTCCGTCGGAATTGTCGCCGGATTGGCTTATGCCTTCTTCTGGCTGGCCTGGTCCGCACGGTTGAAGGATCGTGCCGGCATCATACTCTACGGACTTACGTCGACATGCATCTTCGCGGGCCTCATCTGGGAGAATGCCGTGCAGGTACATGCGCTCCCCTCTAGCTTCAGCGCCTCCTTGATCGCCATGTTCTCCTATGCCGGTTTGGGCTTGGCGTGGCGGCGAAACCTTCCGGAGATCGGAGCGATCGTGACGATCGGCGGCGCGACGATCGCCCTGGTATTGGTCGTGGCGACGCACGATGTGGTTCCCTTTACTGCGGCACTCCTGTCGATCGCCGCAGCCAGCGAGTTCGCAGCGGGCAGCGGCCGTTGGTTGGGACACCGCTGGTGTCCGTCCCTGGCAGCCGACCTGGCGTTGTTCATCGTCGCCTGGGTGATCACCCAACCGCAAGGAGTACCGGAGAACTATCCCCCGTTCGGCGTGTCCAGCGTGGTAGCGCTGCAGATGATCTCGGTATTGATTTATGCGCTCGGCATGGGATACCGCACGCTTGTCACGGGCAGTGCTATCACCAGCTTCGAGATAGGACAGAATGCGATTGCCATCGGGCTGTTCATCTGGGTGTCGGTAATGATGGGGCACCAAGCGCCGGCCGCGCGCCTGGTTGTAGAAGTCTTCTGTCTGTTGGCGGGCCTGAGTTGTTATGCGACTGCCGTATTGTTGTTGGCACGACAGAGCCGCCAACGCAATTTCCTGCTTTACGGGATTTTCGGCCTCGCACTGGTCATCTCTGGAATCGCCATTCTGTTCTCGGGCGGATGGCAGGTATCTGTCTGTTGCATCCTGGCCGTGGTCGTGTCGTGGCTGGGTACGCACGAACACCGGTTCAGCCTGCAACTGCATGCGCCGGTATTTCTGGGCGTAGCCGCACTGGGCTCGGGATTACTCGATTTCGCACAAGAGGCGATGCATGGGGCAAATTCACCCACCGGTTCCCATTTGGCCTTAATTGTCGTCGTCACCATCGCACTGTCGCTGTGCTATTTCATGACCGGGCAGGGAGAAGCCGGCAAAGCCCGAATCCCCGCGCTGTTGATCGCCGCACTCCTCTGTTGGGCGTTACTTGGACTTGGCGCCGCGGGAATCACGGCCCTGCTCGGAGTAGGATCGACGATGAGCAGCACGCTGCGCAACGGCCTGATCTCTGCGCTGGCCCTGGTGCTCGCGAGACACGGCGTTCGCCGGCCCGAATTGAACTGGCTGGTTTATCCCCTCATGTTGTATGGCGCGTACCGGCTGTTATCCGTTGAATTCCCCCACGGCAGTCCCACAGCACTGGCTCTGTCTCTGCTGTTTTACGGAGGAACGTTGTTGCAGCTCACGCGAATGGTCCGGGGCGACAAAGCCGCCGCATCCTGAACTCGGCGTATTCCGAAGAGGCCTCACGAGTCTTAGTCCTAGTCGAAACGCATGTAAGCGCTTTGCCACGGGGGAGCCTTGTGACGAGCCCCAGAAGGCGGCCGGTTACTTCAGGCTGAAGTACAGCGGGAACACCTGGCCGCTGTCGAGTTTCAGAAACAGCGTGTAACAGCCGGGCGACGATGGCGACGACCAGTTGTAGATGTACTGATTCGCCGTGGCGTCGTAGCGCAGGCCGCTACCGCCAGTCGAGGTAGCATCCACCGGCGTGGCTGGCACGCTGGCGAACGCCGAGCAGGGAGTGTCCTGGTAAGTCACCGAGGAGTTCGCAGACAGGGCATTGATGTAAGCAGCATTGGCATCCCGCAACTGCCACTTGACCGGATAAGTCCTGCCTGCGTTACCCGTGTTCACTGCCGGCGGGTTACTGAGCGGCGCGGAGAAGCCGCCGAAGTTGTAATTCACTGTGTAGCTCACGCTGGCGCTGCTGCTGTTGCCGACATTGTCCTTTGCGTTGACTGTGAATGCCTGCAAGCCGGGCGACACTGTGTTGATATTCGTGCCGTTGGCCGCTATGCCCGCGCAGGAAGCCATGCCGGACCCGCCATCGCTGCAGCTGTAGTTGGCGGCTACGGACTGGTTCAAGACGTAGCCGGTTGTTGTCGGCGACGTGATGGTAATGGACGGCGCCTTCTTGTCGACCTTGATGCCGCCGATCGGCCCTGCAAGGATGAAATTGCCCGCGCTGTCATTAATGCTGCGGCTGTTGGTCGAAGCGCTGGCGGTCTCGGTGCCGCTGGGAACGGCGGTAACGAGACTAAAAGCGGCATCGGCGGGATTGGCGAGCAAGGATGTCAAGTCGCCGGCCGCGCACGTGATTCCGACATCGCTCGCGTGCCACAAGCCGTCGGGTGTAGCGCAGGATACCATCGGGCTGGTGGCGTCCCGCTTGATTGTGACCGATTGGGTGCTGGTCCCTCCGAGGCTCGTCGCGGTGCAGGTGAACGTGGTACCTGTGGTGTCGGTGGTCACGTTGGTTGAATCGCAGCCAGATTTGGAAGTGATCGGCGAATCGGGGTCGGTTACGGTCCAACTCACAGTCACATTGCCGATGTACCAGCCGTTGTTTCCGAGAGTGCCCGCGATGTTGGGCGTGATCACGACCGGCGTTGTGTCTGGGGGCACGATCGACAGATTGTGCAGCAGACCAGCAGAGATAGCGGTCGCCTTAAGCCCGGCCGGAGCATCCCGGTGTCTGAATCCCCAGGTCACCACCGTGCCGTCGCTCTTCAATACCAGGTCATTCTCGGTCTCCACTGAGATCGCACTGACTCCGCTGAGCCCCGGCGGGACGGTGATATATCCCTGGTGATTGTCCCCCCATACGACGACCGTGCCGTCGCTCTTCAGCACCAGCGCTTGAGCCTGCCCCCCGGCTATGGCCTTCACTCCGGCCAATCCAGCTGGTACGGTGACCTGGAAGACATTTCCCCAAACGGCCACCGTACCGTCGTCCTTCAGTGCCAGGCTGAAGTCGGTACCAGCGGCGACGCCCTTCACTCCGCTTAAGCCGGCCGGGACGTTCAAGTTCCCCCACCCGTTCAGGCCCCAGCCGATGATGCTGCCATCGGTCTTCAGCGCCAGGCTAAATACGCCGCCGGCGGCAATGGAAACGACCCCGTTCAGACCCGGCGGGACACTGATTTGTCCATATTTATTGTCGCCCCAGGCCACCACCGTGCCGTCGCTCTTCAGGGCCACGGTGAAGTCCCAGCCTGCCGAGATTGCCTTGACCCCGCTCAGGCCCGCCGGGATATTAATCTGTCCCAAGCTATTGTCGCCCCAAGCCACAACGGTACCATCGGTTTTTAAGGCGGCGCTGTGAATTCGGCCGCCGGCGATAGCGGTCACCCCGCTGAGTCCTGACGGTAAGTTCGTCTGCCCGGCACTGTTGTCGCCCCATGCAAAAACCTGGTCGTCCGCGACGATTGCAAGACTATGGAATATGCCCGCGCCAATAGCAGCGAGCCCACTCAGGCCGGCAGGAACGTTGGCCTGGCCCTGTCGGTTGTAGCCCCAGGCGACTGCCGTTCCATCACTCTTCAAGGCTACGATGTGCCCGGTGCCTGCGGCGATGGAGACTACCCCGTTCAGTCCGGCGGGGATATTGGCCTGACCAGCGCTGTTGTCCCCCCACACGACCAACGTACCGTCGCTCTTCAACGCTATGCCATTTGAATCCCCGGCGCCAATTGCGATTACGCCGTTCAGACCGGCCGGAACTTGAGTCTGCCCATATGGGGCGGAGCCCCAGGCGACGACCGTGCCATTGCTCCTCAAGGCCATGCCAAACCCGGCGCCCGAGGCAATGGCAACCACACCGTTCAGACCCGCCGGAATATCGGTCTGCCCAGCGCTGTTGTCGCCCCAGGCGACCACCGTGCCATCGCTTTTCAGGGCCACACTGAACGCGGAGCCTGCGGTAATCGCGATTACTCCGGTCAGACCAGCCGGGGGGCTGGCTTGTCCGTCTGAATTGTCACCCCAGCCGACGACAGAGCCGTCGCTTCTCAGCGCCAGACTGTGATAGCCGCCCGCAGCAATAGCTGTTACCCCGGAGAGGCCCGAAGGGACGTTGATCTGCCCGGTCCGGTTGCTCCCCCACGCAACGACGGTCCCGTCGCTCTTTAGCGCCAGACTGTGGCCGAAGCCTCCAGCGACGGCCGTCACTCCGGTAAGTCCGGCCGGGACGTTGATCTGCCCATCGGTATTGCCGCCCCAGGCAACCACTCTGCCGGGTGCAGATGCCATTCCAGTGGCGGGTGCGCCGGTCAGAAGGAGCGCCAGCAACATCATCCTGCGCACTGCAACGCCGGGCGCTGCGGCGGGTATGGGCTCGCGCCCGGCAGAGTTCCTGTATTCGGTCGGCAACTGCTCGATCATCTTGTTGTCCTTTCTTATGCGGTCAACTTCGATAGGGCTCGCACCCGGCAAAACCCTGCACGGTCCGCCGAAATTTTTTTCACGGTGGATTTGGCTACCATAGGTTTTTGTGTCGAGGGACCAACACTGGGCGCGGGTCTGGGAACTCTTCAATTCGGCATACGAGAAGCCCTTGGGACAGCGTTCCGCGTTCCTGGGCTCAGGCGACCTCGACCCTGAGGTTCGGAGCGAGGTGCTCGCTCTCCTGGAAGTTTCCGCGTCGTGTACGGCCGGGCCATCCGTAGCCGCGCACCCCGCCCCAGGTCCTGAATACCCGGTGGGCCACGAGTTGGGACGCTACCTGATCGTGGGAATGATCGGGCAAGGCGGCTTCGGGCGAATTTACGCCGCGCACGATCGGGACCTGCGGAGAATCGTGGCGCTGAAGGTGCTGGCCGGACCCGTTTCCAGCCACCGCGAACGCTTGATTGAAGAAGCCCGCGCAGCGACAGCGCTCAACCACCCCAACATCGTGACCGTTTACGAAACGCTCACCGCGGACGACCATCTGGCGATCGTCATGGAGTTCGTCGACGGCAGATCCTTACGGCAGATGATGCATGAGGCTCCCCTTCCACTGGATAAGGTGGTACGGTACGGCCGGCAAATGGGCGAGGCGTTACGCGCCGCTCATGAATCCGGTATCACTCACCGCGACGTAAAGCCGGAAAACATTCTGGTGCGCAAAGACGAATATGTGAAGCTGGTCGATTTCGGTCTGGCCACTCATATGCTGACTCTCCCGGACACGGAAGCAGGGCTTCTGGCAGGAACCTTGCGATACATGTCTCCGGAACAGCTTCAGGGAGGGTCCGCATCGGCGGCATCCGATGTGTTTTCCCTGGGGCTGGTGCTCTATGAAATGACCACCGGCGCGCACCCATTCCAGCGCGAGTCCCCACTCGATACCGCGGCTGCAATCGGCGCAATGGACCCGAATCCCCCTTCCCGAAAGGTAAAGGGACTTCCCGCGGCCCTGGATCGCCTCATCCTCGCGATGCTGTCGAAGACTCCCGCCGCCCGTCCCCCAACCGCCGAGGTTGTCCGCCGTCTCGAACAGATTGCTGCTGAGTCCACGCGCCGATCCCATCGGCGGCGTGCCCGGATAGCTGGCGCGATCCTCGCCGCATCCACACTATCGATCCTCGCCGCATGGCTATGGATGCGCAAACCTGCCCCTATGGTTCTGCGCCTGGACCCCAAGCCTCTCACGGGAGACGAAGGCCGGGAAACCCTTCCCGCTCTATCTCCCGACGGCCGGTTCGTTGTCTACGGCTGGCAACCGACGGCGGGCAGTCCTCGCGTTACACTCCTCAGGGAGATCGGGTTAGATCGAAAGACAGTTCTTCCGATTTCCTGGCCCTATTCCTGGCTGCCGGACAGCCAGCACATCGGGTATGTGCGGCACGGCGAGGACCAGGATACGCTTTGCACGATTTCCATGGACGGAAGTGACAAACGGGAGATTTTGCATGCGCCGAAGATGTTTAGTGCCGAATGGTCACCTGACGGAAACTGGATCGTCTACTCCGGCGGCACAGGCAAAAACCTGGGAACCCCCGCGCTTTTCCGGTATTCGACCAGAACCGGGCTAACACGGCAGTTGACCTTCCCGTCAGATTCGACGCTGGGCGATGAGCAGTATGTGATTTCTCCCGACGGAACCCAGGTGGCATTCCGCCGCCTGTTTACGTATCTGAACGGCGACATTTTTCTAGTCGGTCTGCGGGATCCCGGTCCTCCGCGACGCGTGACATTCGAGCGAGTGGCCGGCGACAGTCTGGCCTGGATCAATAACGGTAAGGCAATCCTCTCCGCATTGATTCGTGGAGCGAATAATAGCATTTGGCTGTACAGCTTGGGATCATCCGAAGGACCAAGCCGGTTGACTGGAATCGGGATCGAGACGACCAATGTTCGGTCTGCGGTGCGGCGAAACCGGCTGGCATGGGTGAGCGCCCTTGACGATACCAACATCTGGAGCGTGCCGCTTAGCGGCGGCACTCCCCGTCGTGTCATCTCCTCCGCCATGCGCGACCTCGATATCTCAACTTCGAGCCTGGGCCTGCTCGCGTTCCGCAGTGACCGGTCCGGGGCTCCCGAAATCTGGATTTCCACCGGCGATGGAGTGTCCCAGAAAAGGGTCACTAATCTGAATCGCCGATCGGGCAGCCCGCGATGGTCGCCGGATGGTCGCCGTCTGGTTTTTGACTCGCACGGCATTGATGACGCCAGCGATATCTACCTGATGGACTGCGATCCGGCAGAGTTACAATGCGGTCCGCCGGTAAGGATCACCGATCATCCCGCGTCGGACGCGATCCCGAATTGGTCCGCTGGCGGGTCGAGCGTCTACTTCGCATCGCAGCGCACCGGTCAATGGCAGGTCTGGAAAGTCCCGGCCAATGGAAAACTCCAGCAGCCCGTGCAAATGACCACCAAAGGAGGATTCTTTTCGGTCGAATCTCCCGATGGCAAATGGCTGTACTACTCGAGAAACGATTCGCGGCAGGCGAAGGGCGTCTGGCGAAAACCGTCGCCCGGCAACTCCAATTCACCCTTCCGCGCGGACGACCCGGGAGAAATGCTCGTGCCTCTCGAGCAGCGGTCCCTGGCCACGTGGGTTCTTGCCGGGCACGAGATTCTCTACACCACATTTGGCGATCAGGACACCCCAGCGGCACTTTGGGCGTTCGATCTCCAGAAGCGCCGTCTCCGCATTATCTACAAGGGTGGCGAGGCGCCGCTCGCGAGGGGTCTGGCGCTATCGCCGGACGGGACCTCGGTCCTGTTCGCGCAGCTCGACCGTTGGCAGAGCAACATCGTTGTCGCGGACTATGAGATCGACAAGTGAGGGTCTGCTAGCCTGACAGAGTGATGGACGCTGAATTCTCAATCGAGATTCGCTCGCTCATGACGCGCTTTCGTTTGGGTGATCAGAAGGCGGCGGAGGCGCTTGTCGTCCACTTCTATCCCGAATTGCGCCGCCTCGCTGCCGCTAAGATGCGGACGGAACGACAGGAGCATACCTGGACGCCCACCGTGCTGGTGAATGAGCTCTATCTCGAACTCGTGAAGATCAGAGCCCTACGCGCCGCGGACGAGGACTCGGGTGAGCGAGAGGCTTTCCTGAAACTGGCGAGCCATATCATGCGCCGGCTGCTTATCCACCACTCGCGGCCGCTGTACCGCAAGGCTCAAAAGGTAGGCGTGAACGATGCCGCACTGGGACTGCACAGCGGCATGGAGTCGCTCACCGAGGTTGAGGATCTTCTCGAGAGACTCCAGAAGGTGGATCCCAGGCTTCGCACTGTCGTGGAGTTGCGGGTCTTCGAAGGCAAGACAGCAGAGGAAACGGCGGCAACGATGGCTTGTTCCCCGCGAACCGTTCATAAGTACTGGAGTTTCGCCAAGCGTTGGCTTGCGAGCGAATTGGGTGCGTGTTGCGCACCTTAAGAGAAAAGCACATCAGCGCTTGTCAGGCGTTTAGTCCGCGAGGAATCCCTTGAGGGTCGCTCGGATAGCATCGCCTGAGAAATGTCCATTGCACTCGCAGCCCCCTGCCCCTCGCACTCGAGACGGTGCCGGAATCGGGGTACAGATGTGGTCTCCAGCCTTGGAAAGATAACGACCGACTCTACACTGCCGGCTAACACCCTTACCGCATTCCTTGCAGACAAACGCAAACCTACGCGAGAAGCATGGGAACAGACTCACCGCTCCGCAATACGGACACTTCTCGCTTGCACAGTCGAGCGTAAGTTCCATCACCGAACTGTCCGCCGCAGATCGGTTGCCGGAAGCGCCCGCATCACGTCGTCGCAGTCGTTGCACATGATGCATGGGCGGCCGTCACGAATGACGCCGGCTAGGATGCCTGGACAATGCGGATCGCCAAATTCCGAATGGGGAAGCCATGTTGCCGTCACGCCTTCATAGCCCAACCCGTGGCAGACTGGGCAGTCGCACGGACCAATAAGCGCCCGAAGATCTCCGCTGCCGTAATTACACCCCGCGTACGCGCCACTTTGGAGGAGTACACCTCGGCGTCGTTTCCAGGGTACCGATGGAGGCTCCGGCTCGAAACCCAAGCCTTCGCACTTTGGGCAATCACGTGGTGGTTCAAACGAAAGAACGTCGCCATGACCAGAGGCGCAGCCAGTGTAATTGCTATCTCGAGCGAAATACTTCGGCACCTCGGCGGTCAGGTAAAAGGTCGGACATCCTCCACTCTTTCAGTGGGTAGCCCTTGAAGGTAAGGCCAGTTCGTACGAGCTATTTCTCCCGCCAACTTCCGTCGTAGTCGTGGCTTCATCATCTGCTCGTTCGGGCTTCGAGCGCCACCTTCGAGCCACGCCTGCATTTCCCGAACCGGAGCTCGTGCACGGCTTCCGGCTGATTCGCCGCCACCCGGAGCCGCGTGCCGGTCCGCTGTGGATTTCGAATAGCCCGGCGCGGCGCAACTCCGTCACGCCGAACACGGCGATCTAGTGCGGTCTTCACAAACCATTTACAGACTTTCCACGTTTCGCAGCGAGCGTCCTCATAGACTCGACACGTAAGTAAGTCCAAAGGAGGACACCATGACGCAGACGAAGAAACAGAACAACGGAGAGCAGGGCTTTACTCTCATCGAGCTATTGGTGGTGATTGCCATCATCGCGATTTTAATTGGCCTGCTTCTGCCAGCGGTCCAGAAGGTTCGCGAGGCGGCGGCACGGACCCAGGCGCAGAGCAATCTGAAACAAATGGCGCTTGCACAGGAAAAATGCGCCAAGATTCACGGCGGATATATGGCCGACCTGCGGGCGTTGGCAATCTGCGGAGCGCTGCCGGGCAAGCTGGGTTCGGCCGTGACCGGGGGGTACCGGTACACGATGACTACGACGAACGGGAGCGCGTTCTCGATTCAGGCGGAGCCAGTCGCTCCAGGGAAGACTGGAAGCCAGACCTGTGTAATCAATCAGCAGAGAGCAAATCCGGTATGCACAGCGACGCCGGGGAGCGATCTGGCTCAACGCGAGATGTGGCTGCGGATTCAGATGCTGGCTCACCAGCAACTCGTGAAGACGGTCTTTATGCAGAACACGGGATCAGTGCAGACATACTTGAATGACGCAAAGACGCTGCCGGATCTGTTTCACCGCCTCGATCGGAACCACGACGGGCGCGTGACATTG
>Ga0105240_10016448_pt1 | contig 10012 bp, 10 predicted proteins | sample KBSC54metaG_FD_80426 | JGI IMG/M metagenome (GOLD analysis project Ga0105240, IMG submission 80426) | Corn rhizosphere microbial communities from Kellogg Biological Station, Michigan, USA - KBS C5-4 metaG | ecosystem: Host-associated > Plants > Roots > Rhizosphere > Soil | place: Michigan, USA... | reverse complement strand
TCCCTGCTTCCACGAGGCCCCCTACGAGCGCTCGGAGAACTGGGACAGGGCCACCGAACGCGATCGCGGGGTAATACGCCGGTGACGTGAACAGGACGCGAAGATTGCGCGGCACAGGCGCACGTTAGCCTTCGCGCATGCGCAACCTCTCGCGAAAGCCGGGCCTTCTCGTGCTCAACCAGTACTACTGGCCGGGCGTCGAAGCGACGGCGAATCTCCTGACCGAGCTCTGCGAGGCCCTCGTCGCGACGTACGACGTGACCGTGGTCGCCGGCGCGTCCCCCGACCAGCCGCACCAGAGCGTGCGCAACGGCGTTCGGATCATCCGCGTCCGGTCGACGACCTACGACCGCGCGGAGCTCTGGCGGCGCGCGACCAACTACGCCACGTACATCGCCGGCGCGCTCCGGGAGGCACTCGCGGTCGAGCGGCCGGACGTGGTCATGTGCATGACCGATCCACCGTTCATCGGCGCGATCGCCGAGATCGTCGCGCGCCGTTACCGCGCACCGCTGCTCGTGAGCACGCAGGACGTCTTCCCCGAGATCGCGGTCAAGCTCGGGCGCCTCGGCAACCCGTTGGTGATCGGAGTGCTGCGCGTCCTTGTCAACTTCTCCCTCCGACATGCCGACCGCGTCGTCGTCATCGGCGAGACGATGAAGCGGCGCGTGATCGACAAGGGCGTTCGCGGAGAACGGATCCGTGTCATCTCGAACTGGGGTGACGCCGACCGCGTCAAGCCGCAGCCGCGCGACAATCCCTGGGCGCGCGAACACGGGCTGATCGGGAAGTTCGTCGTCATGCACTTCGGCAACGTGGGTCACGCACAGGATCTCGACACGCTGATTCGCGCGACGACATTGCTCCGCGACCTCGACGATCTCGTCGTGCCGATCATCGGCGTCGGCGCGCGGCTCGAAGAGCTGAAGCAGCTCGCCGACGTGCTCGAGGCCGACAAGGTGCAGTTCCTCCCGTGGCAGGCGTACGAGAACCGCGCCGAGCCGATCTCCGCCGCCGACGTGCACGTCGTCGGGCTCGCCCGTGGGCTCGCCGGCTACATCGTTCCGAGCCGGATGTGGGGCGTCCTCGCGGCCGGTCGTCCGGTGATCGCCGCTGCGGAGGAGGAGTCGGAGACCGCCGACGTCGTTCGGCGCACTCGATGCGGGGTCGTCGTGCCTCCGGGGCGCCCGGCCGAGCTCGCGCGCGCGCTTCGCTCGTTCCACGACGGCGAGCACGACCTCGCGGAGATGGGACGGCGCGCTCGCGCGTTCGCAGAGGCCGAGACCGACCGCTCGATCGCGGTGTCGAGGTACGAGGCCGTCCTCGAGGAGCTGCGTGGTCGTCGTCGCTAGCGTCTTCTGGGTCGCTGCGGGCGCGATCGCGTGGACACACGTCGGGTATCCGACAGTCGCGCGCATCGCCGCGCGCCTCCGTCCGCGGCGCGTGCTGACGGCCGAGATCACGCCGACCGTCGCGGTGATCGTCGCGGCGTACAACGAGGCGGCGGTGATCGAGCGGCGCGTCGAGAACCTGCGCGCGCTCGACTATCCGGCCGACCGTCTTCAGATCGTCGTCACGTCCGACGCATCGACCGACGACACGGATCGACTCGCGGCTGCGGCAGGAGCGCGAGTCGTCGGCAATTCGCGCGGCGGCAAGGTGGCGGCGCAGGACAATGCCGTGCGGCAGACGGAGTCCGAGATCGTCGCGTTCTCCGACGCCAATTGCACGTGGGCGCCCGATGCGCTGCGCAAGCTCGTGCGCAGCTTCGCCGATCCGGATGTCGCGTATGTCTGCGGGCGGCTCAACGTCCAAGCCGACGACGGCCGCAACAAGGAGGGCGTCTACTGGCGCTACGAGCTCGCGCTGCGCGGCGACGAGTCGCGACTCGACTCGGTCACCGGGGGAAACGGCTCGATCTACGCCGTCCGCCGCGCCGACTACGTCGAGGTCGATCCGCGGTTCGGCCACGATCTCGCACTGCCGTACGTGATGGTGCAGCGCGGGCGGCGCGCCGTGTACGAGCCGGAGGCGAACGCCTACGAGAAGGCGACGCCGACGACCGAAGACGAGTACCGGAGAAAGGTGCGCATGTTCGAGCATTGCTGGGCGATCGTCATCGAAGGGAAGATGCTGCGACGGCTGCGCCCCGTGTACCTCGTGGAGACGGTCTCCCATCGCCACCTCAGGTACGCAACCGGCCCGCTGCATCTGGTCGCCCTCGCGGCGAACATCGCGCTCGTCGGCCACGGGGTGGTGTATTCCGTGGCGCTCGGCCTGCAGCTCGGCGTTCTGGTCGCGGCGCTCCTGGGTGTCGCCCTGCCGAGGTACTACGTGCTCGTCACCTGGGCGACGGTCGCAGCGCTGTGGAACTACGCGCGCCGCGGAGTCGCGACGACGTGGGACGTTGCGGAGGGCACGCGGTGAGCGTCGAGGTCAGCGTCTTGATGCCGGTGTACAACGAGCGCGCGACGATCGAGCGCGCGATCGCAGGCGTGCTCGAAGCCGGAATCTCCACATCGCTCGAGCTCGTCGTCGTCGACGACGGCTCGACCGACGGCACGAAGGAGCTGCTGCGCGACCGCGACTGGCCGCCCGCGGTGCGCGTGCTCCATCACGATCGCAACCGTGGCAAGGGTGCGGCGCTGCGAACCGCGGCCGAGGCTGCGGCGGGAACGTGGTCGGCGGTCATGGACGCCGATCTCGAGTACGAGCCCACGGACATCCCGCTGTTGCTCGGCCCGCTGCGTGACGGTCGTGCGGAAGCCGTCTACGGCACGCGCGCGTTCCGTTCGCACTCCTCGTTCAGCTTCTGGTACGTCGTCGGCAACAGGGCCGTCACGTTCTTCGCGAACCTGATCTACAACAGCTGGATCTCGGACATGATGACCGGGCACAAGGCGATGGCGACCGAGCTGCTCCGGACGCTCGACCTGCGAGAGCGCGGGTTCGCCATCGAAGCCGAGATCACGGCGCGTCTGCTGCGCCGCGGCATCAGGATCTACGAGGTGCCGGTCGAATACGTCGCGCGTGGACGCGAGGAAGGAAAGAAGCTGACGGCCGTCGATGGACTGCGAGTGCTGCGCACGCTTGTGCGCTGCCGCCTGTGAAGATCCTCGTCACCGGCGGCGCCGGCTTCATCGGCTCGCACCTCGTCGATCAACTCCTCGCGGACGGCTGCGACGTTCGGATCCTCGACTCGCTCGACGCCCAGGTGCACGACGGCCCGCCGGCCCACGTGAACGACGCTGCCGAGCTCGTGCAGGGCGACGTCCGCAACCACGACGTCGTTGCGCGATGCCTCGATGGTGTCGACCGGCTCGTGCATCTCGCGGCAGCGGTCGGCGTCGGTCAGTCGATGTACGAGATCGAGCGGTACACCTCCGTGAATGCGCTCGGCGCCGCCGTCGTCCTCGAAGAGGCGCTCCGCGTGCGTGACCGGCTCGAAAAGATCGTCGTCGCCTCGTCGATGTCGATCTACGGCGAAGGCCTCTATCGCTGTCCCGTCGAAGGCATCGAGGTGGCGCCGCCGCCGCGGCCGGAAGCGCAGCTGGCCGCACGGCAGTGGGAGGTGCGCTGCCCGAGCTGCGACGCCGCGCTCGAGCCGCTGCCGACGCCCGAGACGAAGCCCCTGCAGCCGACATCGGTCTACGCGGTCGGAAAGCGCGACCACGAAGAGTTGACGCTCGCCGTCGGACGGGCGTATGGGATCCCGTCGACCGCGCTCCGCTTCTTCAACGTCTACGGCACGCGGCAGGCGTTGTCGAATCCCTACACCGGTGTCGCCGCGATCTTCTCGTCGCGGCTCTTGAACGGCCGGCCGCCCGTCGTCTTCGAGGACGGCCGCCAGAGCCGTGATTTCGTCCACGTCTCCGACGTCGCAGCCGCCGTGCGCGCGGCGCTCGTGCCCGGAGTCGCCGACTATGAGCCTCTCAACGTCGCCGCGCAGGATCCTGTGAGCGTCCTCGACGTGGCGGCGGCGCTTGCGCGCGTCCTCGACGTGGACGTGGAGCCGGAGATCCGGAACGAGTACCGGGCCGGCGATATCCGGCACTGCTTCGGCGATGCAACGCGCGCGCGCCAGCTCCTCGGATGGACGCCGCAGGTGGCGTTCGAGGACGGAATGCGCGAGCTCGCCGCCTGGCTCGTCACCCAGACGTCGGTCGACAAGGTGGACGAGGCGACGGCGGAGCTCGCCGAGCGGGGCCTTACCTCCTGACGCCCAGCTCGCGGACGGCCGGGCCGAGGACGAACGGGACGAGTGCGACGAGGAGTGCGGTGTTGCGCAAGGCATCGCGAAGAGACTCGGTTGCGTTCGCCGCGAGGCACGCCGCGATCGCCGCGAGCACGAGGTAGACGGCGTCGATCCGTCGGTGCGTGCGCACCGCGAAGATCGCCGCGGTCGCGAGGAGCCCGAGGAGCGCGACGAGGACGAGCAGGCGCATCTCGTCGGCGCCGCTCGTCGCGTACACGCCCGCATCGACGATCGCGCGCCGCCAACCGGCGAACGGCGCTCCGAGAGCCGTATCGCCCGTCGTGAACCAGGCGCCGAGGTGGATGCGCGCATATACCCACCACGCGATTGCGGGCAGGAGCGCCGCGAGCCACGCCGCTGCACGACGCGGACGACGAAGTTCCCACAACGCGAACACGATCGGCACGACGACGAGCTGCTCCTTCGCCAGCGGAGCGAGCGCGCAGCAGGCGAGCGCGTACGGGCGGCGCGCCAAGAGCGCTCCGAGGACGAGCGCGACGACGAGCGGCTCGGCCAGACCGTGGACGGCGGAGTACAGCAGGCCCGGGCTGAAGACCGTGAACGCGGCGGCGCCCGGGCCGCCGAGCTCGCCTGCAAGAAACGCGGCAGCGGCGAGCGACAGGAGGCAGACGGCCAGGAGCGCGGCCGCCGCGGCGCCGGCCTGCCCCCCGCTCAAGAGCCAGGCGAGCCAGCCGAGGAGCGGGTGCCCGTAGCGATACGTCGGCTTGTCGACGCCATGGTGAGCCTTGCCGGTCGCCAGCGGGTCGACGGCGACCGCCCAGTAGAACTGGCCGTCGTAGTCGCTGCGATCGACGACCTCGAAGCCGGGGTCGACTCCCTTGGCGATCGCGCCGAGCGGCGTGTTCGACGCGACGCGCGGCAACGACGTGACATCCCAACCCGCGGGGCGCAGCGTCGCGGCGAGCACGACTGCGGCGAGCGCGAGCGCGATGAACGGTGGTACAACGCGCCGAGTGATTCCGACATCATGAATCGTGCGGCAGACCTTGCGGTTGCAGGCGCCGTCCTCGTCGTCTCCTCCCCGCTGCTCGCAGCGGCTGCGCTCGCGATCAAGCTCGAGGACGGAGGCCCCGTGCTGTACCGGCAACGGCGGGTCGGCAAGGACGGCGTCGACTTCGACCTGGTGAAGCTGCGGACGATGGTGGTCGGCGCGGAGCACCAGGGCGCCGGCTTCGCCGTCGACGAGGGAGACCGAAGGATCACCCGAGCCGGCCGGATCCTGCGACGCCTGTCACTCGACGAGCTCCCGCAGTTGTGGAACGTCCTGCGCGGCGACATGAGCATGATCGGGCCGCGGCCGACCCTGCGCTACCAGGTCGAGAAATACACCCCACGTCAACGACGCAGGCTCGAAGTGAAGCCTGGGATCACCGGGTGGGCGCAGATCCACGGGCGCGCAACCCTTCCCTGGAACGAGCGCATCGAGCTCGACGTCTGGTACGTCGAACATCGATCGCCGCAGCTCGACCTGCGCATCCTCCTGCGCACGCCGCTCGCCCTCTTCAGCGGGACCTACAAGGGCGCAACCGGTGGCTGGCGTGGCTGAGCTCCCGCAACGTTGTGACACCGCCATCGTGGGCGGAGGAATCATCGGGCTCGCGGTCGCGCGCGAACTACGGCGGCGGCGCCCCGACGAGTCGATCGTCGTGCTCGAGCGCGAAGACGAGATCGCACGACATCAGACGGGTCGCAACAGCGGCGTCATCCATCAAGGCGTCTACTACGCGCCGGGGTCGCTCAAGGCGGCGCTCTGCCGGCGCGGCGCCGATCTCATGTACGCCTTCTGCGAGGAGAACGGAATCAGGGTCGAACGCTGCGGCAAGGTGATCGTCGCGACGAACGAGCGCGAGCTGCGCCGTCTCGACGAGTTACATCGCCGCGGCCTGGAAAACGGCGTCCCGGGGCTCCGCCGCCTGACCGGCTACGAGCTCCGTGAAGTGGAGCCGCACGCAACCGGCATCGCCGCGCTGCACTCGCCGGAGACGGGCATCGTCGACTTCGCCCAGGTGGCGGCGGCGCTCGCCGAGCAAGCTGCGGTCGTAGGCGGTTGCGCGGTCGAACGGCTGGTGGAGGAACCGGGCGGTGTCCGTGTCGTGCACGGAGAGGGCGAGACGCATGCGCGCTTCGCCGTCGCCTGCGCCGGACTGTGGTCGGCCAAGCTCGCCGTCGCCTCGGGGCTCGAGGAAGATCCGCGGATCGTGCCGTTCCGCGGCGGCTACCACCTGCTGCGGGCCGACCGCCGCGACCTCGTGCGCGGCCTCATCTATCCGGTCCCCGATCCGGCGCTCCCATTCCTCGGCATCCACTTGACGAGGCGGATCGACGGAGCGGTCCTCGTCGGGCCGAGCGCGCTGCTCGTCGGCGGTCTCGGCTGGCCGGGCACGTGGCGCGTCGCGCGACGTTGGTGGCGCGTCGGCGTCGCGGAGCTACGGACCGCAGCGAGCGCGCGCGCGTTCGCGGCCGAGGCACGCCGCTACGTGCCGTCGCTCGTGCGCGGCGACCTGCTTCCCGGCCCTTCGGGTGTGCGCGCTCAAGCAGTCGCGCGCGACGGCTCTCTGGTCGACGACTTCGTCTTCTCGCACACCGAGCACACCATGCACGTGCGCAATGCACCGTCCCCGGGCGCGACGTCGTCGCTGGCGATTGCGGAGCACATCGCCGACACGATCGAGCGCCGATAGGTCGCGTCAGCAGCCGCGCTGGTACGTCAGCTGCGTGGCGAGCTTCGCGGTCTCGCCGACCCAATCGGCCGGGAACTTCCACCATGGCGTGTGCGTGCCGACCATCCAGACCGCGCCGTCGTAGCACCGCCGCACCAAGAGGTGCGCCCGCGTGACGTGGAAGGTCGAGGTGACGACCACGACGCGCGTCCACCGGTGCTCTCGCGCGAGCCGCTCGATCGCACGGGCTTCGCCCTGCGTGCTGAACGGCCTCGGCTCGAAGCAGAGAACGCGATAGCGCAAGGGGCCGTACGCGCCGCGGCACAGCTTTCGTGCCTTCTTCCAGTTCGTGCCGTGGAACGCCCCGGAGATCGCGAGCGTCGGCGCGACATCGCGCCGCATGAGCGCGAGCGCCGGATCGAGGCGGCTGTTGAGGCCGCCTGACAGAACGACGACGACGTCGGCGCGCGCCGGCGCGCGACTCTCCCACGGGGACCAGGTGAAGAGGACGAGGCAGGCGGCGATCCACAGCCCGATCAGGGCGAGCACGACGCGGGCCACCATGAGCCGACGGTACTCTCTCGCGCGGTGAGCGGCGTCCTCTTCACGTGTGCCGGCCAGCGCGTCGACATCGTGACCGCGTTCCGGCGTGCGGGCGCGTGGACGCTCGCGACCGACCTCAACCAGCTCGCGCCTGCGCTCTACCACGCGGATGCTCATGCCTTCGTTCCGCGCGTCGACGATCCGACGTATGTCGACGCTCTGCACGCCCTCGTGCTCGAGCACGACGTGAAGCTGATCGTCCCGCTCACCGATCTCGACCACGGCGTGCTCTCGCGCGCGAAGGACCGGCTCGGCGCGCTCGTGCTCCTGCCGTCGCCCGACGTCGTCGATGCACTCGCCGACAAATGGCTCGCCCACTCTCTATTCGTCGACAACGGCATCGGCTCGCCGCCGACATGGCTTCCCGACGACGTTCCGGGAGACCTCGAGTTCCCGGTGCTCGTGAAGGCACGACGCGGCTTCGGCTCGCGCGGGATCTACCGCTGTCACGACCGGCGCGAGCTCGAGTTCTTCCTCGACTACGCGACGGAGGACTCGATGGTGCAATCGTGCTGCCGCGGCGAAGAGTTCTCGATCGACCTGTTCTGCGACCTCGACTCGCGCTGCCTGAACGCCGTGCCGCGGACGATGATCGAGTCGAAGGGCGGCGAGTCGATCAAGGGCATGACGATCGCCGACGACGAGCTCGTGGAAGTCGGCCGGCACGTCTCCGAGACGTTGCGTCTCGTCGGGCCCGCGAACGTCCAGTGCTTCCGCGAGCCGGACGGCACGCACGTCGTCACGGACATCAATCCGCGTTTCGGCGGCGCCTTCCCGCTCCCGACCGCGGCAGGCAGCCGCTATCCGGAGCTGGCGCTCGCGCTCGCCGCGGGAGAACGGCCCGAGCCGCGGCTCGGCGACTATCGCGCCGGCCTGTACATGACGCGGTTCTTCGGCGAGCTGGTCCTCACAGCCGGGCCGGACGGTACGTTGGAGCCGTTCGCGCAAGAGCTGCCACAGCATTCGTAGTTCTCGGGGTCCTCGCGGGCTGCGGCGGAAGCCACCGCCCGCCCGTCGCGCCTCCTGCTCCGCCGACTCCGCCGAAGCCGCACGGCGTCACGCTCAAGCTGACGGTCGTCGACGGCGATCGCAACACGCGCGTGCGCGGTGCGGTCGTCTCCGTCGGCGCGCGCAGCGCGCGTACCGCGCACGACGGTGTCGCAGAGATCCTCGTGCCGCGGCTGCGCCCGCTCATGGTGACGATCCGCGCGCACGGCTTCAGCACGCGTACGGTGCACGAGCAGTTCGGACGTCGCCGCGCGACGATCCGCGTCTACCAGCCGTCTGCGCAATGGCCGCTGTACGGCGCGACGCTCTCGCGCACGCAGGCGCAGTCGAACATCCGGCTCCGTCCGCCTTTCCGCACCGTGTGGACGCGCGGCCTCGGCACGCTGATCGAGTTCCCAGCCGTCGTCGAGGACGGCGTCGCGTACATCGGCAACGCGCGCGCCACCGTGCGCGCGATCTCGATGCGCTTCGGCAAGGTGCTGTGGCGTCGTGACACCCCGGGCGGAAAGATGGCCTCGTCGCCTGCGGTCGTCGGCAGCACGGTCGTCTTCCACACGATGAACGGCTGGATCGTCGTCCTCGATCGTGCGACCGGGCGCGTGCGCTGGCGGTGGTACGTCGGCAGCCCGGTGGAGTCGTCGCCGATCGTCCGCGACGGCGTCGACTACTTCGGCGCCTGGAACGGGCGGCTCTATGCGCTCGACCTCCGTCGCCACCGGCTGCGCTGGTCACGTCGGCTCGGCGCGAAGATCACCTCGAGCGCGGCGCTCGCCGGCGGCAGGCTCTTCATCGGCGACTATGCCGGTCGTCTCTGGTCGCTGAGCGCGCGCACCGGTGCGACGCGCTGGGCGGCGGCGGTCAACGGCCGGATCTACGGCACGCCGGCGGTCGCGCACGGCCGCGTCTTCGTGCCGTCGTCCACGGGCGGGACCTTGACGGCGTTCTCCACGAGCGGCCGCTACCTCTGGCGCGTCGCCACCGGTGCGTACGTCTACTCCTCGCCGGCGACCTGGGGCGGGCGCGTGTTCTTCGGCTCGTACAACGGGGTCTTCTACGGCGTCTCCGCCGCGAGCGGCCGAGTCCTCTGGGAGGTCGGCACCGGCGGCGCGATCTCCGGCGCGGCCGTCGTCGTCGACGGCGTCGCGTACGCGGGCAGCTTCTCGCACCGGGTCGTCGGCGTCGACGCGCGCAGCGGCCGCGTGCTGCTGCGCTTCGGGCACGGGTACTACGTGCCGGTGAGCGGCAACGGGATGCGCTTGCTCTTCCACGGCTACTCGCGGCTGTATGCGGTGGAGCCGCGGGTCGTGGCGCGCCGCTGACTACCTTTCGGCGGCGATGCGCCGCCTCCTGAAAGGCCTCGCCGTGCTGCTCGCGGGCGCCGTGACCGCGGTCGTGATCCATCGGTTGCAGGCGGAAAAGGACATCCACGGCTCGTCGACCGAGTTCGTGCCGACGCCGCCGAAGG
>Ga0105240_10016447_pt1 | contig 10012 bp, 11 predicted proteins | sample KBSC54metaG_FD_80426 | JGI IMG/M metagenome (GOLD analysis project Ga0105240, IMG submission 80426) | Corn rhizosphere microbial communities from Kellogg Biological Station, Michigan, USA - KBS C5-4 metaG | ecosystem: Host-associated > Plants > Roots > Rhizosphere > Soil | place: Michigan, USA... | reverse complement strand
GCGGCGGCCGGCGTCGACGCGCTGGCGGTGATCTATCACGTCGACTATCGCGAATTCTGCGCGCACGAGCGCGACTGGCCGTTCCGCGTCGTCAACGTGCTGGAGATCGTCGGCGCCAGCATGGGCCTCGACCACGCCGCCGGCTTCAAGCGGCTGAAGATCATGCAGGACGCCGACGCCATCGTCGCCGACTGCAAGGACATGCTCGCCGCGCGCAACATCGACCCGGCGCTGGCGCGCCAGATCGTGGTCAAGGCGATGCTCAACGAACAGCCGCTGCCGCTCGGCCGCTGAGGCTCGCTTCGCGGCGTCCAGGCTGCTCTTATTTCGTCGTTCCGTCCGAAGGCTTACGGACCGCCGGCCCGCTCTTGCCGCCGGCCTTGCCCGGAATCTTGGACGAGTCCTGCTGTTGCGTGTGCGTATTCTGCTCCGATGCGGAACCGGTGGTCGAATTCGCCGCCGGGCCGTTCTTGCCGCCGGGCTGGCCGGCAATGCCGGTGCCGGAATTGTTCGCGCTGGGCGGCGTCGTGGTTTCGGGCGTGGTTCCGTACGAAGTCTGCGCGAGCGCGGGTGCGCTGACGAAGGCAAGCGCTGCGGCAATGGCTATGAGTTTCGACATGGTCGACCTCCGAGGTTCCGCTGCGAAAGACGCGGGCGTGATCGACCAACGACCCTGAATTGCAAACGTTCCGCGAAAGGCCCGCGCCCCAGCAGTAGCGCCGTCGCACCGCCTCCTGCACCCGAGCCACGTCACGGGCTCGGCCGAGCGCAGCAGCGGCGCGATTATGCTTAACGAAACGCGAATTCGCGGGCGGTTTTCGGCATTGATTGTAACGGCTTTTGAAAGAACTTCGGTATAGACGGTAAGCCTTGCTGGGGGCCCACGGCGGCCTGGGAGGCGTCTTGTCGCAACAGATCGCATGGAACGGCGTGCACGCGCTCCTGAGCACGGCGCCTGTCGATGCGCGGAGCGCTCAAGCCACGATCGGCGCGGCCCGCGCGGCGCTTGCCGCCGATATTCGCGTCGAGCGCGCCGGCGCCGATCGCCTCGCCGCTTTGGCCGGCGCCTGGGAGGATCTCGCGCAACGCGCCGACGCCGCCAATGTCTTCATGCATCCGGCGCTGCTGCGCGAAGCAATCGCCGCCTATCCGGATCGCCGCGTCACCGCCCTGCTCGCCTGGCAGCATTCGACGGGCGCGCAGCCGCGCCTCGCCGGACTCTGGGCCTTTGCCATCGGCCGCGCGCCGCAGTCGGTCCTGCCGCTGCGTGTTCTGTCGGCGCCGCCGGCCCCGAACGCCTATCTCGCCGCCCCGGTCATCGACCGCGACTGCCTCGACGCCGTCTGCGACGCCTTCCTCGCTTATATCGCCGCCGATTTGAGCCTGCCGAAGATCGTCACGCTCGACGCCATGGGCGCCGACACCGCGACCTTTGCCGCGCTCATGCGCGTCGTCGCCGCCCGTCGCGGCGCGCTGCACGTCTTTGGACGCTCGCAGCGGCCGATGCTCGCCTCGCCGCTCGACGGAAAAGCCTATCTCGAGCAGGCAATGTCATCGTCGAGCCGCAAGAAATTGCGTCAGCACCGCCGTCGCCTCGGTGAAAAAGGCGTGCTGCAATCGACCATCGTTCATGCGGCCGACGCCGTGCGCGGCGCCTTCGAGGATTTCCTCGCCCTGGAAGCGTCGGGCTGGAAGGGTCGCGAGGGCACCGCCCTGCTCGGCAGCGCCGCCGACGCACAATATGCGCGCGGCATGATCGGCGCGCTGGCCGCGCGCGGCGAGGCCGCGATCCACAGCCTGACACTCGACGGCCGACCGGTGAGCATGCAGGTCGTGCTGCGGTCGGGGCGCACGGCCTTCACCTGGAAGACCGCCTACGACGAGGCGCTGCAAGACTTTTCGCCGGGCACGCTGCTGCTCGAGGACTACACGGCCAGCCTGCTTGCCGATCCGGCGATCGACCGGACCGACTCCTGCGCCTTCGACGACACCGGCTACATGGCGGCATGGCAGGAGCGCGCGGCGCTGGCGCAACTTTGGATCGACGCGCGCGCAGGCGGCTCGGCCGCGTTCACGCTCTTTGCGCGCTTGCAGAGCGGCTATCTCGCGCTCCGCGCGCGCGCCAAATCCATCTACCACCAGCGTCTGCGGCGCAACGGACGCTGATTAACCACGCGATGCGCGCGATACCTCCGCCGATTAAACACGACATGCTGAATCGCTGGCGATGCCGAAAAAACTGAACTAGTTCTCGATCCGGAATGCGACGCACAGAGATCGTCCGATGCAAAACACAGATGTTGTCATCGTCGGCGGCGGCCTCGCTGGTTCCTTGACCGCGGCCATGCTCGGGCGTGCCGGCATCGATGCCGTGCTCGTCGATCCGAATACCGCCTACCCGCCGGATTTCCGTTGCGAGAAGCTCGACGGCACGCAGGTCGAGATCCTGAAAAAGACCGGCCTTGCCGACGCCATCCTGCGCGCCACCACGCCAGACCGCGAGACCTGGGTCGCGCGCTTCGGCCGCATCGTCGAGAAGCGGCCCGGCGACCAGCAGGGCATCTATTACGCGCCGCTCGTGAACACCGTGCGCGCGCAGATCCCGTCGAACGTCACCATCGTCAACGCCAAGGCGACCGCTCTTTCGGCGAGCGACGAGCGCCAGCGCGTCACGCTGTCGAGCGGCGACGAGATCTCGGCGCGGCTGATCGTGCTGGCGAACGGGCTGAGCGTCGGCCTGCGCCACAATCTCGGCCTCACCCGCGAAATACTCAGCGCGTGCCATTCGATCAGCATCGGCTTCGACGCCGTACCGGCCGGCCGGCCGGCCTTCGATTTTCCGGCACTCACCTATTACGCCGAGCGCACCACCGACCGCGCCGCACTGATCACGCTATTCCCCATCGGCAGCGCCATGCGCGCCAATCTGTTCGTCTATCGCGACATGCAGGATCCGTGGCTGCAGGCGATCCGCGCCGCGCCGCAGGAGACGTTATTCGCCCTGTGGCCCGGCCTGCGCAAGATCATGGGCGACTTCACCGTCGATGGGCCGGTCAAGATTCGCCCGGTCGATCTCTATGTCAGCCACGGCCATCGTCAGGGCGGCGTCGTCCTGGTCGGCGACGCCTTCTCGACGTCCTGCCCGGCCGCCGGCACCGGCGCGCGGAAGGTGCTCAACGACGTCGAGCGTCTGTGCAACGCCCACATCCCGCAATGGCTGGCGACGCCCGGCATGGCCGCCGCCAAGATCGGCGCGTTCTACGACGATCCGGTCAAGCAGGAATGCGACGCCTTCGCCTTCGCCAAGGCCAACAGCCTGCGTGCCTTCTCGACCGACGACACGCTCGCCTGGCGCGCGCGGCGCTGGGCGAAGTTCGTGCTGCAATCGGCGATCGGCACGCTGCGCCCCCTGCGTGGCCGAAGCGCTGCCGTCTCCGCGCCCGAGGCACCGGCCATGATGGTCGCGGCCGAACACGATGTGACACTGGTGCCGTCGGTGACACCGGCGCTGCCGCGGCGCGTTAACGAAACGTCAACCCAAACCGCCGCGTAAGCGGCTTTCATCGCTCGCATTTACGCCCCTGTGGCAAACTGCCGCGTAAGTTCGCCGCGAGCCACCCGCTTTTCCAAGGCGAGAGCATGCCCCGGGCGATGTCTGCCAGCCTGAACGCCCATGACGACCTGCTGCTCGACGCCGAGGCGCCGGCGGTGGCCGCGGCGCTGTCGTCTTCCCCGGCGCCGATCAACGTGTCGGTGCACGAGGACCTGGCGGCCATCGAGCACGACTGGCGCGCCTTCGAGGCGAGCGCCGACTGCACCGTGTTTCAAACCTTCGCGTGGCTTTCCACCTGGCAGCGCAATGTGGGGGCGCGCAACGATGTCAGGCCGGCGATCGTCATCGGTCGCGACGCGCACGGCGCCGTGCTGTTCATCCTGCCGCTGGCGACGCGGCCATTGCGAGCCGCGCGGGAGCTGGTTTTCCTCGGTTCGGAGTTGTGCGACTACAACGCGCCGCTCCTGGCTCCCCGCTTCACCGCCGCGGTACCCGCGGATCGCTTCGCCGCGCTCTGGCGCCGCATCCGCGCCGCGCTCGCCCGGTATCCGCGCCTGCGCTACGACCTCGTCCGCCTTGAGAAGATGCCGGCGACCGTCGGCCTTCAGCCCAACCCCATGCTTGGCCTTGGCGTCACGCTCAATCCGAGCGGCGCCTATGCGACGCCGCTCGCCGGCACCTGGGACGCCTTCTACGCCGCCAAGCGGTCGTCGGCGACGCGCAGCCGCGACCGCGGCAAGCGCAAGAAGCTCGCCGAGCACGGAGCGCTCGCTTTCGTCGAGCCGCGGGACGAGGCCGACCTCCTCGCCACGCTCGACGTTCTGGTGGCGCAGAAGTCGCGCGCCTTCGCCCGCATGGGCGTCTCCAATATCTTCGCCCGGCCCGGCTATGTCGATTTCTACCGCGCGCTATTCACCGATGCCGGCGCGCGCCATCTCACGCATGTGAGCCGGCTCGACTGCGGCACGCAGCCTGTCGCCGTCAATCTCGGGCTCACCTTCCGCGACCGCTACTATCATCTGCAGGCGAGCCATGACGACGGCGAGCTGTCGCGTTTCGGCCCCGGGGCCGCGCATCTGCACGACCTTCTGCGTACCGCCATCGAGCGCGGCCTTACGACCTACGACTTCACCATCGGCGACGAGTCCTACAAGCGCGATTGGTGCGACGGCGTCGTGCCGCTGTACGACCATCTGTCGTCCGCGACCCTGCACGGCGCGTTGCTGCTGGCCCCGATGGCCGCAAAGACACGGCTCAAGCGCGTCATCAAGCAGACACCGGCGCTTTGGGACGCCTTCCGCCGCCTGCGCAGCCTCGTCGGCCGCCTGTTGGCGCGCGGTTAGTTCCAACGCAGGAACCGGTTGAAAACGCCGCGGACGGGCAGACCCGCCGTGGCGAATCCCGCACGCCGCATCGACAATGCGCTCCTATGCCGCCCCTCGCATTGGGATTGATGATGCGCCTCGCGCCACTCGCCACCCTCGCTCTCGTCGTCGTGTCCGCGCCCGCGTTCGCCTACACCTCGACGGAGGCGAAGAACTGCATGAAGGACGCCTTCAAGCTTTGCTCGGCGGCGATCCCGAACGTCGACCGGGTGGCAAAATGCATGCACGAGAAGCGCAGCCAGTTGACGCCGGCCTGCGCCGAGGCGGTGGACCGCTTCTTCGCCAAGGACGCGATCGGCGGCAGCAACAAGCCGATCGTGTACAGGAACTAGCCGTCGTCCGGCTCACGTCTTGGCAATGAAACGCTCGACGGCGCGCAGCAGCACCTCGGCGCCGCGCACGATGTCGGCATCGCTCGTGTTCTCGGAAATGTGGTGGCTGCGGCCGCCGATGCTCGGCACGAACATCATCACCGACGGCACGTAACGGGACAGCACTTGCGCGTCATGGCCCGCGCCGCTCGGCAGCGCAACGCTGGACGCGCTCAGATCGTCGGCGGCCTTGCGGATGAGATCGACCAGCGCCGGCGCCATCGCCGCCGGCTTCATGTCGAGCATCGGCTCGATGTCGACGGTCGCTCTGAACCGATCGGCGCATTCCTGCGCCGTGGAGCGGACGATCGGCTCTATCGCCGCCAGCACGTCCGGCGAGACGTCGCGCACCTGCACCACAAGCTCGGCCAGGCTCGGCACGATATTGGTGACCCCCGGCTCGAACCGGGCGCTGCCTACGTTCCACACCGTGTCGGGGCCGCCGCTATGACGAATGCCTTCGCCGACCGCGACGCCGAAGTGCAGGGCTGCGGCGCCGGCGTCACGGCGCAATGCCATCGGCGTCGTGCCGGCATGATTAGCCTCGCCGTGGAATGTCACCCGAAATGTCTTGATGCCGACGATCGCCGTCACCGCGCCGATGTCGATTTTGCCGGTCTCGAGCCGCGGCCCCTGCTCGATATGCGCTTCGAAATAGGCGCGGTGCCGCTTGCGATCGAGCTGCGGCGTGACGCGGCCCGTCAGACCGGCCGCGGCCATCGCTTCGGCCAGCGGGGTGCCGTCCTTGCCCTTCGCCGCCGCCATCGCCGCGCCGATATCTTCGCCGCAGAACAGGCAGGAGCCGACGAAGCCGAGGAACGTTCCCTCCTCGTCCTGAAACGACACGACGTCGACGCCCATCCCCTTTGCACCGCTCTCGGCAATGCAACGCGCAATCTCGAGTGCATAGACAACGCCCAGAGCGCCGTCGAGCCAGCCACCATAGGGCACGGTGTCGGTGTGCGAGCCGACCAGAACAGCCTGGTCGACGCCCTTCATGCGGCCGTAGACATTGCCGACCGCGTCGATTCCGGCATCCAGGCCCGCTTCGGCGAGCTTGTCGCGAAACCAGGCGCGCGCCGCCATGTCGTCGGCGCTGAAAGCCGGACGGTGCACCCCGGTCTTGAATTGTCCGATTTTGGCGAGCGTGCGCAGGTCGCCCAGGAGACGCTCGGCATTGATCGGCATTGGTCGTTTCCGGAAAATGGAGAGGCGGAAACGCCGAAGGTCGCGGAGGGCGCCGCGAGCGTCAAGCCCGGCGATTGAGCGGAGTCCTGTCAGTGCGGGGCGGTCAAGCGCTTGGCGCCGTCGAGCACAGCCCGGGCCGCCGGGCTCAGCGCTTCGCCGCTGACGGCGTGCGTGCGGTACTCGAACACGAAGAGGCGGATCGCCGACGACAGGTTGCTATGCTGGCGCTCGGAATCGATGCTGCCGACCAGTTGCGAGAGGTGCACGCCGAGATTGTGAGCGATCGAGCGCAACTCGATCCAGAACGCATCCTCGAGGCTGACACTGGTCTTGTGCCCACCGACCACCAGAGAGCGCTTCGTCACCTGTGACCGCAGGTGTCCGTCCCCGCCAGCCGGTTCTCGCGGCTCGCTCGCGGTGAACGAAGTCTCAGGTGCGATACGCCGATTACTACGTCTCGGATCTTTTATCGTCATCGGCCGATCCCTCGGCATGGCCAACTGATCGTCGCATCTGTGCCCACCCGAGTCCGCACTTCCTTCGCGGGCGGTAACAGCGATGCTACCTTTCCGATGCTCGGCAAAGTAGTATCATAATAAGTGGGCCGTACAATTGCCGGTGAGTTGTTGATCTTTTGCAGGTTGGCCGCTCGCGACCGGGCAGGCGTTTCGCCGACCTGTCACGCGAACACCCCGAGTCGCGAAATATTCCGCAATCGCGGGCTTCAGACACGCTTTCAAGCTTATCGACGACGCGCGGCGCGGTTCACGGCGGGAGCGGACTCTTACGAGCAACGCGCGACGTTCTTGCGCTTGATCAATTCCAGTGGCGCGTTCGTGCGCGACAAAGATTCATTCGGCGGATCATTAGACTACAATAGGTTGCGCCCAAATCTATGGGACCCGGCTTACCCAGGCAGCGCGGATGCGAAGGCACATCACCATCACCAAGGCGGTGAGGGTGATGGACATCGATCTGCGCTGGGTCAACCAGGTAATGGCGTTTCTCGCGGCCGCCAATTTCGTTGTCTCGGCGATGCGCACCGTGCTGCTCTTCATGACCTGACTGCCCCCGACGCAGAACGATTCGAGCTGCGCGATCGCAAGCGGTCCGTCACATCGCCGTGAACCCGCGCGCCGCCGCGATCCTGCCTTGATGTTTCTTGCGCCGCGGGATCGCCGGCGCGCGCATCGCCGCGCGGCTAAGGCGATGAAATGACTCGGCGATCCCGGAACCGCCCCGTCGTGCTGCGGTGCACGCGATACCGAGACCTGTCATCAAACCTTGACGCGACAGCCACCAAGGTTTCACGCGCCGGTCTCGCCCTCGCCAAAAAGCGGCGTTACTCCGTGAACCATCGACAGGGGTCGAGCGACAAAAGCGTTGAGTCAGAGACGACAAGAGGAGGCAGAACCCATGCAGTTCATGTTCGAGACCGCCAGGCTTGCCGCCATTCGCGCCTTCGGCGCACCCGCCCGCTGCCCGCACTGCGACGACTGGATGGTCGCGCCGGTGTCGTCGGAATTCGTCGAAGGCGGCGAGATCCGCCATACGTGGGAATGCGAGTCCTGCGGCGAAATTTCCTCGACCGTGATCGACGTCGACAGCGCCTCCCCCGCCGCCGCCGCATAAGGCGGAATATCGCCCCGGACGCCGGTGTTTGCCGATGGTAGACTGAATCTGTCTATTTCCCCCGGAGGAGCACCCCATGACGACGTCTTTGCTGCGGACTGCGCTCGCGCTCGGCTGCGCAGCTGCGTTCACGTTTGCCGCGCCTGCCTTTGCCGAGACCGTCAACCTCAAGGCCGCCATGACGGCCGCCGGCGAGGTGCCGCCGACCCAGAGCAAGGGCAAGGGCGAACTCACCGCCACCTACGACACCACCTCCAAGAAGCTGGCCTGGAAGGGCTCCTATTCCGACCTGACCGGCCCGGCCACCGCCGCGCACTTCCACGGTCCGGCCGCGGCCGGCAAGAACGCCGGCGTCGTGATCCCGATCTTCGCCGGCGCCGCCGCCAAGAGCCCGTTCGAGGGCTCGGCCACGCTCACCGACGCGCAGGCCAAGGAGCTCCTCGGCGGCGAGTGGTACGTCAACGTCCACACCGCCGCCAACAAGGCCGGTGAGATCCGCGGCCAGCTGTCGAAGTAGTCGGCAACCGCGCCTTCAAGGTCACCGCTCGTCCGCGAGGCCCGCCGTCCCTGACGCGGGCCTCGTCGTTTTTGGCAAGCCGCGCGTCTTTGCGACCTGCGCCGCAGCGACTATGGTTGCTTGCGAAACCAGTCCAGAAACGAGGGGCCAACCCATGGCGCGCGGCGCGAACGAACCCATCCTGATCTCCGGCGGCGGCATTGGCGGGCTGATCGCGGCCTATTGCCTGGCGCACCAGGGCTTTCCGGTGCGGCTGTTCGAGCAGTCGGCGGAATTCAAAGAGGTCGGCGCCGGCATCCAGCTCGGGCCGAACATCTTCCGCGTGCTGAGCAAGGTCGGCTTGATGGACGCCGTGCTCGCCGACGTTCACCGCCCGCCGGCGCAGGAGATGCGCGACGCGCTGACCGGCAAGCTCATCACCCGCATCCCGCTCGGCGAGGAGTTCATCGCCCGCTTCGGCCAGCCCTACGCGGTGACGCATCGCGCCGACATCCATGCCACCTTTCTGAAGGCTTGCGAGGCGAGCGGCCTCATTCAGCTCGAGACCAGCCGTCGCGTCGACGACTTCACCGATCATGGCGATCATGTCACCGTCACGCTCAACAATGGCGAGACGGCGCGCGGCCGCGCGCTGATCGGCTGCGACGGCATGTGGTCGAAAATCCGCGAGCGCATCGTCGGCGACGGCAAGCCGCGCGTTTCCGGCCACATCGCCTATCGCGGCGTGCTCAAGAAGGAGGACGTGCCGGCCGACCTGTGGCGGCCCGACGTCGTGTTGTGGGCCGGCCCGCGCACGCACTTCGTGCATTACCCGTTGCGCCGCGGCGAGCTCTACAATCTCGTCGCCGTCTTCCATTCCGACCATTACGAGGAAGGCTGGAACGCCGAGGGCTCCAAGGACCTGCTGTGGCAACACTTCAAGATGCAGGTGCCGGAGGTGTTGCGCATGCTCGAGCGCATCGACACCTGGCGCATGTGGGTCTTGTGCGACCGCGAGCCGGTCAAGGACTGGACCAAGGGCAATGTCACGCTGCTCGGCGACGCCGCGCATCCGATGCTGCAATACCTGGCGCAAGGCGCCTGCATGGCGACCGAAGATGCGGTCGTGCTTGCCGACCAGATCGTGGCCTCGCCCGACGACCTGCCCGCGGCCTTCAAGGCCTACCAGCAGGCGCGCTATCTGCGCACCGCGCGCACGCAGATCATGGCGCGGGTCTATGGCGAATTTTACCACGCGCGCGGAGTCGCCGCCGAATTGCGCGACATGGCCGTCGGCGGCCGCACTTTGCAGCAGAGCTATGACGGCATCGCCTGGCTCTATGGCGGGCCGTAAGGAGCCGCCTGCTGCGCTTGCGGCCCAGTGCGC
>Ga0105240_10016442_pt1 | contig 10015 bp, 6 predicted proteins | sample KBSC54metaG_FD_80426 | JGI IMG/M metagenome (GOLD analysis project Ga0105240, IMG submission 80426) | Corn rhizosphere microbial communities from Kellogg Biological Station, Michigan, USA - KBS C5-4 metaG | ecosystem: Host-associated > Plants > Roots > Rhizosphere > Soil | place: Michigan, USA... | reverse complement strand
CCGACCCGAAAGGCGGGCAATCCCGCGTGCGGGTACTCTTCGACACCTTCCAGGCTCAATGCGATCCTGCGAAAATCCGCCGCGGTCATTTGCCGACTCCCCTGCGATCGTTGCACGGTAGATTCTTTGGCGCCAGTCGCCGGAATGCGGAGCAGGTCGATCGGGGCGCCCACGCCTCGGGCTATCGGATTGTCGATTTCAAGCTGGGCCAGCCTAGCTCACCACTCCCCCCTGCAGTATGCCGGCCGGCGCTCCTCCGGCGATTCTGAGTTCGTGCTTGCGGGGAGGCGCGGTGGATTTGCGGATCACCAGGGATGTTTCGATGGAGTAGTTGTTCCCTCTTCTCGATTTCAGGTTCATCATCTTGTCCAGCGCTTCGAATGCGAGTTTCCCCAGTTGCTCGCGCGGAATATGAATGGTAGTGAGGGGCGGCCGGGCTAGCGATGCGAAGAAGATATCGTCGAACCCGATCACGGAGACATCGGCGGGGACTCGCACGCCGGCCTCCTCCAACGCGCTCATTGCCCCCATCGCGATGAGGTCGTTGCCGCAAAACACCAGCGACGGGATCTCGGCTTGGGAGAGCAGCGTGCGAATCGCCGACGCGCCGCCATCCACGCGGAAATTTGTCTCCAGAACGGGGAAATCCCGGAGATTCCATTGCGCCAGCCCCGCCACCAGCGCCTTCTTGAGAATCACCGCAGTCGGATTGTCCTGCGGCCCCGCGATGATCGCCACGTTGCGATGCCCCAGTTCCATCGCATACTGAATCGCCCGCGAAATTCCCGCTACGTAGTCGATCGCAATGTTGCTCACAAGGTTGTCGGCTGGACCGGAGTTGTAAAACACCAGCCCCACGCCCGCCGCCGTCAACTCGCTCGTGGCTTCCTTGCTCACGGCGGAAGTCATCACCGCGACGCCTCGCACGTCGCTTTCAATCAGCTTTCTCACCGCGGCCGCGGTCCGTTCCTGGCTATATTCCGTGTTGCACAGCAGCACATCGAATCCGCGCTGCCACGCCGCCGATTGAAACCCTTTGATGATCTCCGGGAAGTAAGGATTCGCGATCTCGGAAATCACAAGTCCGAACAGGTCGCTTCGCGTCATCGCCAATCGTCTCGCATGGACGTTGGTGTAGTAGTTTAATTCCCGGACTACGTCGAGCACCTTCTTCTCCGTTTCCGGGGAGGTGTACCGGGTCTTATTGAGGACGTGCGAAACAGTCGCCAGGGAAACCCCGGCTCGTTTGGCCACGTCCCTCATCGTATAGGCCATAGTGTTCCCGGGAAGCTACTCCTGCTTCCTCGCGTTCTGCCCGGTGGTCGCGCCGTTTCTGGGATCGTGACGCGTAACCGGCCGGCAGTGTTTTTTCGTCAGTCTCCAAAATATCATCCCGCCTCTGTTGTCGCACAAAAATGGTTCGCGGCATTCACAAATCTGAAAAATCGTCTTGACAAACGAAGAGGAAGCTGCAAAATAAGTAAAGCATACGAAACCGCTTTCGGAAACCGCTTTCGTATGTCCCGAACGAGAGAGGGAAAATCGAAACATGGCTGGCCAAAATTTTGAGCGGCGCGAGGTGTTGAGAATCCTGTCTCTTGCCGCCACTGCTTCGCAGTATCTGGGGTTTGAGCGATGGGCTTTCGCCTGCCCCCAGCATCCGGATTCCGCCGTCGTGAAAGGCCCCTCCGTTCCGTTTCAGCCTCGTTTCTTTGATCCAGGCGAGTACCGGCTTGTGGGAATACTCTGCGATCTGATCATTCCGAGCGACGGTACCCCGGGCGCCAGGGAAGCGGGCGTGAGCGAGTTCATCGATTTTATGGTGTACAGCGATCCCGAGATTCAGTACCGGTTTCGCTATGGCTTGCGATGGCTGGACGCCCATAGCAAATACCTTTTTAAAGAGCCGTTTGCGGATCTTCCGGCCGCGCAGCGTGTCGATATTCTCGAGCACCTCGCTTACAGCGCGAAACACCGGGAGGGCGAGGAGGATGGCCGGGGCTTCTTCGAGCTCATTCGGGAATACACAATGATGGGCTTCTACACCTCGCGGATCGGGTTGGAAGAGTTGGATTATCCCGGCTTGAAGATGGTCTATGACCATATGCCCGTGGGCTGTCCGCACCATGACGACCGTGAGCACAAGGCTTTAGGCGCCCCGGGAGCATAGGCGGAGATAAGCGCGATGGCCAAGAAAATTTACGACGTTATTGTGGTGGGAACGGGCGCCGGAGGAAGCACGGCGATCAAGACGCTCTGCGAAGCGGGGCTGAATGTTCTGGCGTTGAACTCAGGTCCAAGAACCATTCCTTCGAAGCACTATCGCAACCACCGGCAGATCTACGAGTTGCAGTATCGGGGTTTCGGCGATCCGAAGACCCGCCGTATGAGACAGGGAGACTGCGAGCAGGAAGTTACGTTCGACCTTTTCGAGCACGACGTCACCTATACTGTGGCGCCCGGCAGCCACTGGAAATGGACTCGCTGTAAGGGCACCGGCGGCAAGGCGAACTTCTGGGGCAGGAGTTCTGCGCGCTTTTCCGAAATGGATTTCCGCGCCGCGAGCCTCGACGGCCATGATGTCGATTGGCCCATCACCTATGAAGAAATCGCCCCTTTCTACAGCCGCGTAGAACGCATGATCGGGGTCGCCAGTTCCCTGCAGCACCGGTCGAGCAATCCGGATGGCGAATATCTTCCCCCGTTCAATTTTCGCTGTTTCGACTGGATCCTGAAGGCTTCGTGCGACCGCATGGGCATTCCCTACCTGCACGACCGCTGTGCCCAGTTGACCGTCCCTCACAACGGCCATCCCGCCTGCCATTATTGCGGAGGATGCACCACCGGCTGTGATAGCGGCTCCTTTTTCTCACCCACTTGGTTCTTTCTTCCGGATGCGGAAAAGACGGGAAAACTCGAGCTTCGGACGGATGCTCACGTAAAGAATGTAATTGTCAATGAAGACGGAACCGCGAAGGGCATCGCTTACATTGACCGGGCTACGCGCCAGGAAGTTGAGGTCTTCGCCAAGGTTGTGGTGCTGGCTGCCTCCTGTTGCGAGACGAGCAAGATCATGCTCAACTCGAAATCGCGCCATTGGCCGACGGGAATCGCAAATTCGAGCGGCCAGCTTGGACGCAACCTCGTGGACCATCTGTACGCGACCCCGGCGTATGGGTGTCTGCCGCAGTTGGCTGGGCGGCCCAGCCAGCCCGACAATGTCCACGACTCCACCGTCGTTTGGATGCCTCGCTGGCAGAACCTCAAGAACCCCTTTGAAGAGAAGTTCATTCGGGGCTATTCTGTTTATCCCTACGGTGGATGCAGCAATTTCCCACACTATTACTCTCACTTTGAGGGCTTCGGATCGGACTTCAAAAAGAATGTTCGCAAGCATTACCCCACGCCGGTGAGCTTCCTCCTGCAAGCCCCTTCGCTTACAAGTGAAAAGAACTATCTGGATATCGATCCCGAGGTGAAGGATATTTTCGGGATACCCGTCGCGCGCTTTCACTACGAATGGGGGCCCAATGAGCTGATGATGTTCGAACACTCCAAGCACGTGTGCGCGGAAATCATTCGCGGAGCGGGCGGCGAAGTCTGGGGTGCGGATTCCGAACCGGCTTCGCCGGGTCATAGTCTGCATGAGACCGGCCCATGCCGTTTCGGGAACGATCCGAAGAAATTTGTAACGAACCGGTGGAGCGCATGCCACGATGTGCCGAATCTCTACGTGGCCGACGCAAGCATGTTTCCGACTCCCACCGACAAAACAACCACCATTTCCATCATGGCGTTCACCGTACGCTCCTGTGAACACATTCTGGAGGGCTTTCGGCAGGGAGCGTTCGCTTAGTTCAGGGTAGTCGTTACGGGGCGCGATCCTCTTTGCGCCCATGCAGTGGAAGTGTGCCAGGTCGTAGCACCAGGGAGGTTCTAAAAAATGCAAAGGCCATGTCTCCGCCTGATTGTATTGTCGATTTTTATCGCGTCCGCACTCTCTCCGGCGTCCGCGCAAAATGTAAACGCGTCCTTGAGCGGCAGCGTGACCGACCAGAGCGGCGCCGCGGTTCCGAATGCCGCCGTGGAGTTGCGTTCCGTCGAGACGGGCATTGTACTGAGAACCACCAGCGGGGCCGCGGGTGTCTATACTCTGCCGAACTTCCCACCAGGCAACTATGAGCTGCACGTGTCCGCTGGCGGCTTCCGTGACTATGCGCAAACGGGAATTCGCGCCGCTCTGAGCGACCGCCTTCGCATCGATGTGAACCTGATCGTCGGCGCGGCGTCACAGACTGTGGATGTCCAGGCGAATGCCTCTCCGTTGAACTTTGAAAATGCCGCGCAGGGTGGGGACATCGCCCCTGCTACTGTGGCGAATCTTCCGCTTCTCGTCAGCGGCGGTCCGCGCTCGGCGGCGGCTTTTGTCGTCCTGCTGCCCGGCGTCACTTCGGCCGACGGCAACGTCACGGGTGTCCACATCAATGGGGGGGTTCAAGGCGGCGGCGAAGCCGTTCTCAATGGGGTCAGTATGGTGAACCCTTCGGGAGGGAACGGCATATGGTCGGCCTATTTCGACTTCCCTCAATCGCCCGATATGGTCAGCGAGTTGCGTGTCCTCGATTCCAATTACGAGCCCGAGTACGGATCCACCGGCGGTTCGGTGTTCATCATGGAAACCAAGTCGGGCACCAATGATTTCCACGGCGGGCTTTTCGAATATCACCGCAACACGGCCCTGAACGCGCGTCAGTTCGGAGCGGATTCGCGCCCGCAGGACCTGGAGAACGATTTCGGCGGCGCTCTGGGAGGGCCGGTAAAAGTGCCGATTGCCTGGAGCGCTCGAAACAAGACCTACTTCTTCATTAGCCCGGAGTACTTTCGCATTAGTGGCGGAATCCTCCGTCAGACCTTGTCCATCCCGTCTATGCAGGAGCGGCAGGGCGATTTCAGCGACTGGAAAGACGCAAATGGCAACCTGATCCCGATTTACGATCCGGCCTCCACGCGCGTCGTGAACGGCCAGGTAGTGAGAAGTCAGTTCATGGGATGCGACGGGCAGCATCCGAATGTCATCTGTCCCAACGATCCGCGGCTTCAGGCGTCTCTTGCCTCGGGTTGGCTGAAGTACCTTCCCACTCCCACTGCCTCCGGCCCGCTGAACAATTTCCAACCGCCCGCGGTGCCGGCCGCGATCAGTTCCAACGCGAATTTTCTCAATATGCGGTTCGACGAGTACATCGGCGACAGGGACCATTTCACCGTAACTCTCTTCAAGCGTGACAATCTTGCTCAAACCAGCCACTTACTCCCTCTCCAACTCTCCACGGACCTCGAAAACTACAAGCACACTTGGTTGAACCGGGTGAACTACGACCATATCTTCTCGCCGACTGTGCTCAACCACTTTGCCGCCGGCTACACCGATGACCAGTATTACGGCGGAGGCCTCGATGCACCTTCGGCGCAGCAGCTCCCGATGATCCCCGGAGTCGTCACTCACGCATACGCTCCCGCGATCCGCTTCAGCGACGGATTTGCGGGCTACGGAACCAATACCGGCTCCGCCGCCGCCAACCGCTGGCCGGACCCGGCGATCGTGTCGAGTGATCTCGTCACGTGGGTCCGCGGTCAGCACACTCTGAAACTCGGGATGGAATATCGCCACATGGTCAACAGTCCCTACACCGCCGCGGGCGGTGCTGGCCAGTTCAATTTCAGCGGGACGGAGACCGGGCTGCTCGGGGTAAACAGCGGGAGCCCGATTGCCAGCTTCCTGCTCGGCGGCGTGGATTCCGCTTCGCTGACGCAGCGCTCGGTCAACGTCTCAACATCGATTCAGCATTCCTGGATCGCTCACATTGGCGATACGTGGAAGCTGAGGCCCAATCTGACGGTCAGCTACGGCATTCGATGGGAAATGGTTTCGCCCAGCTCGGAAAAACATGACGTGATGTCTTTCTTCAACGCGGCCGGGGTGAACACCGAGGCCGGCGGCAGGGCCGGCAATCTCGCGTTTGCCGGCACACGTTGGGGCGGAGCTTCGTTCGGGAGCCCCTTTCCGGAGCAGACCTTCTACGGCGGCTTCGGACCGCGTCTGGGCATCGCCTACTCGCCGGATTCAAAAACCGTTGTGCGCACCGGGTATGGAATCTTCTATGATGCCGGCTACTATTCGGGCTGGTACGGAGGTGTAGCTCAGGACGGTTTCAATGCAAGTCCTGCATTTGGCAGTACCATGGGCGGATTGAGCCCGGCGTTTCTTCTCGCGCAGGGCTTCCCGCAAAATTACCAGCGTGCCCCGGACCTCGACCCCGGCTTCCTGAACGGCCAATATGGACCGAACTACCGGCCGAAGGACGGAAACCGGCTCCCTTACACGCAGCAGTGGAACTTCACCATTGAGCGTGAGGTGCGTAAGGACTTCACGGCTAGTGTTGCCTATGTCGGCAACAAAGGCACGCGTCTCCTTTCCCGCACCGCGCCCCTGAACGCGCTCAACCCGGCGTTACTGAGCCAGTACGGCTCCAGGCTCTACGACGAATTCCAGCCGGGACAGTCCTCGCTCGACGGCGTGGCCGCTCCTTATGCGGGATGGGCGCAGCAAATGACGGCCTGTGCCCCTTCCGTCGCTCAGGCTCTCCTGCCTTACCCGCAATACTGCGGCCCCTTGCAGGGCTTGAACGAGAACGCTGGAAACTCAACCTATCACTCGCTTCAGCTAAAGGCGGAGAAACGCCTGTCGAACGGGCTTTGGTTCCTGGCTTCGTACACTTTTTCCAAGCTCATCACCGATGCGGATAATACGCAGCCGGATGCCTTGAGCTACCAGGCCCTGGGCGGAGCCATCTCCCCATTTGAGCGCCAGCGCAACAAAGGCCTTGCGCTTGAGGATGTTCCTCAGACGTTCTCTCTGGCGGCATCCTACGATCTGCCGTTTGGGCGCCACAAACGCTGGCTCAGCTCGAATCGCTTTTTGGACTACGTGGTGGGTGGATGGACTGTCAGCAGCATCCTGCGCTTCAGCTCCGGCATTCCCTTCTACTTCCGCTCCAGCACCTGCAATATCCCCGGACAGTTTGTGGAGAGCTGCATACCGGGCGTGCTTTCGGGGGCCAATCCGTTTGCCCAAAGTGAAAGCAGCTTTGACCCGGCCAAACCGTTGTTCAATGTCAACGCCTTCGAGCCCGCCGGCAACTTTAACTTCTACTCCGGCTCGGGCACGCGTGTTACGAACCTCCGGGCCTTCGGCACGAAGAACCAGGACCTCCTGTTTTCAAAGACCATTCCTCTTACGGAAAGGTTTTCTTTTGAGGTGCGCGGGGAAGCCTTCAATCTCTGGAACAACCACATCTTCCGCAATTTCACCACTGACATTGCCAGTCCGAGCTTCGGGATGTGGAACACAGTCTCCAATCCCCGCAATGTTCAGGTGGGTGCGAGGTTGATGTTCTGAATGGGAAGCGCAATCCTGCAACCGGTCAGGACCGTGGACGAGATGATTCGATCTCGCACGCCGGGCTGGACTCTCGACCGGGAGTTCTATACCGGGACTTCTGTGTTTGATGCAGATCTGGACCGCGTCTTCCGGCGCTCCTGGCTCTGCGCCGGTCATACCAGCCGGATACGGGATGCGGGCGACTATTTCCTTTTCGAAATCGCTGGTGACTCCATCATCATCATCCGCGGCAGGGACCAGCGCATTCATGCTCTCAGCAATACCTGCCGTCACCGCGGATCCCGGGTCTGTAGCGCTCCAGCCGGTAACTCAAAACGGCTCGTGTGTCCCTATCATCAGTGGGTCTATGACACGGACGGTTCCTTGTTGAAGGCGCGATTGATGCCCGATGAGTTCGATGTCTCTGAATTTGGGCTTCGGCCGGTCGCCTCGCGGGTTGTCGGCAGCCTCATTTTTGTCTGCCTGGCCGGCGATCCTCCGGAGTTTGAAGAATTCAGCCGCCGGGTCGGCGCGCAACTCGAGCCGCAGCGTCTTGAGAAAGCCCGGATCTGCCACTCGCGCAGCTACGAAGTGCGCGCGAACTGGAAGCTGGTGCTGGAGAACTCCCGCGAGTGCTACCACTGCGGGGTCGGACATCCGCAGTACTGCCGCGCGGTAGGTTTTGCCGCCGGCATCGACTCGCCCAGGATCGCCGAACTGGACGCGGTCACTACCCGCGACCGCATCGCATTCCTCGCGCAACACGGCATCGAAACGGAGCCCGTGCTCTTCCGCGACGAGACCTGGTTCCACTGCCGGCGTTTTTTTCTTCGGGATGGATTCTCCAGTGAAACCTTGGACGGTTCCCCCGCCGCCCCGCAGCTTGCCGTTCTGCCCGGCGAGCAACTGGGAGTGCTTGCTGTCGTAACCTTCCCCAATCTTCTTCTCGAAGCCTGCGCTGATTATGCGATGCTCATGCGCTATTCCCCCGTTTCGCCCCGCGCCACGAGAGTGGATGTCGATTGGCTCGTCAGCCAGGACGCTATCGACGGAACTGACCTCGACGCCGGCCGTGTGGAAGCGTTCTGGAGAACCACCGCGGAGCAGGATTGGACGCTGTGCGAAGAGAATCAACTCGGCATCGATTCGCTTGCGTATCAGTCCGGTCCTTACTCGCCCGATGAGCGCGGCGTTGAGCAGTTTGTCCGTTGGTATCTGAACCAGCTCAGCGTGACTTTGGAGAACCGGGAGTCAGCCGCAAACCAATGACTAATTTCCTTAAGGACATCCTCCGCCAGCCGGCGGAGCTCCGGCGTTGCTTGGACCGGCTGGCGGGCGCGGACAACGCGCGGGTGGAAGAAGCTGCGGCAGCCCTCCGCGGCGCGGGCAACATCTACCTCACAGGGATCGGCAGCAGTTGGCACGCGGCGATCAACGTTGCCTCCCTGTTTCAGCGGCGCGGCCTGCCGGTTGCGATGCAGGATGCGGCCGAACTGCTGCATTTCACGCGCTTCGCTCCGGATTCTGTCGTCCTGGTGCTGTCTCGCAGCGGGAAGAGCGCCGAGATTGTCGGTCTGCTTTCCAAGGCCCGCCACGAAGGCGCCACGGTGATTGGACTCACCAACTCCTACGATGGTCTGCTGGCGCGCGAAGCGAATATTCCCATTTGTGTTCCGCTCGCGTTGGATCATGGTATCTCGGTAAATACTTATTCCAGCCTCGCTCTCGCGGCTGGCGTGGTCGCGGAAACCACGGTCCACTGTTTCAACTCCGAAGTCGTGGCCGGCCTGTCGCACGCTCTGGCCGGCGCGGGAACCGCGCTGTCCCAATGGCGCGAACAGGTGGAGGAGTCGCGCTGGCTCGAGCCCGGTGCTTCCTACTATTTCCTCGGCAGGGGGTCCAGTCTCGGAAGTTGCTATGAAGCCAGGCTGTTGTGGGAAGAAGGCGTGAAATCGGCGGCCTCGGCTATGGGAACGGGCGCCTTCCGGCATGGCCCTCAGGAAATGGTGGCAGTGGGCTCGCGCTTCGGTGTTTGGATCGACGCCAGGGAAATGCGGGAGCAGGATATCGCCGTCGCCCGCGATCTTAGGAAACTGGGCGCTCAAGTGATGACCATCGGGACGGATCTCCCCGCGGACTCGGGAGATCTGGTCTTCGAAGTCCCCGGCACGCCCTATGGCTGGCAATTCCTCATCGACATTGTCCCGGCGCAATTAGCCTCCGAACGTCTGGCGCGAATCTCCGGCGTCGACTGCGACTCGTTCCGAACCTGTTCCTATATCATCGAAGACGAGCACGGATTGCTGGCTGGAGAAGCCGCCGCTCCCGGCGAACTGAAATGACTCAAACCACGTCCAGAAAATCGCAGGCATGGCTGGCGCCCGCTATTCTTTGCATCGTCTGTTGGGGGCTCTGGGGCCTGCTGGTCAAGGTAGGATCTGCTGCCGCCACGCCCGAACAACTTCAGGTCCTGTTTACCCTGGGCATGTTGCCCCTGGCCCTGTTTATGCTCTTCCGCATCCGCTTTCGGCTGGATAGCGACCGGGCCGGCGTCATCTACGGCGTACTCAATGGTGT
>Ga0105240_10016439_pt1 | contig 10016 bp, 9 predicted proteins | sample KBSC54metaG_FD_80426 | JGI IMG/M metagenome (GOLD analysis project Ga0105240, IMG submission 80426) | Corn rhizosphere microbial communities from Kellogg Biological Station, Michigan, USA - KBS C5-4 metaG | ecosystem: Host-associated > Plants > Roots > Rhizosphere > Soil | place: Michigan, USA... | reverse complement strand
TTATCCAGGAAGAACTTCACCCCATCCAGCGTCTCCTGCCGCAGCACCGCCATCCCGCCGACTGCCATATCGCCCGTCTTCAATGCCTTCGCCCGCGCAATCGCCGCGTTCTTCAGCTCATCGGGAATATGCAGATCGATGCGCCCGTACTGGTGTTCGCCATATTCGTTCTGCAAATCAGCAACCAGCTCGCCGAGCGTCTTCTTCTCCTCGGCCATCACATTCGCCAGCAGCAACGCATTCAGCAGCCCGTCCCGCTCCGGCAGATGCCGCTGGAATCCGATCCCGCCCGACTCTTCGCCGCCCATCACGATCTCGCGCTCCAGCATGTAGTCGCACACAAACTTGAACCCGATCCCGTGCTCGATCAGCTCCCGCCCATGCTTCTGCGCAATGCGGTCCAGCATCTTCGTCGTATTGAAGGCCCGCGTCACAGCGCCCGGCCAGCCCTTGCGCCGCAGCACCCAGCTCAGCAGCACCGAGAAAATCTTGTGCGGATCGACAAAGTTCCCATGCTCATCCGTCGCGCCAATCCGGTCCGCATCGCCATCGGTACACAAACCGGCATCGCATTTCTCCTTCACGCACGTCTCGCCCAGCATGCGGATGTGCGGCTCGATCGGTTCCGGATTGATGCCCGGAAACAGCGGGTCCGGATTCCCACGAATCTGCACATGATCCACGCCGATGCGCGTGAAGATTTCCGACAAGATGGTTTGCCCCGCCCCGTACATCGAGTCGATCGCAAACCTCATCCCTGATTTCGCAATCAAATCAAGATCCGCGAAGCTCTCGATCGCCTTTAGATAGGGCGGCAGAAAATCCACCTCTTGAATCGCCGCAGCCTGCTTCGCCTGCGCGGCCGGCTTGTCCAGATACGTCTCGATCGCCGCGATGATCGACGGCTTCCCCGATCCGCCGTACCACGCTTTGTACTTCACGCCGTTCCACTGCGCCGGATTGTGCGACGACGTAATCATGATCCCGCCCGCAGCGCCGCGCTCGCGAACCCCATAGCTCAGCGCCGGCGTCGGTGTAATGTCATTCGCCAGCGCCACATTGATCCCTGTCGCCGCCACCACCTCCGCGCAGGTCCGCGCAAAAGCCTTCGAGCCAAACCGCGTGTCGTACCCGATGCAGATCCCCTTCGCCGGATCCTCCTGCGCATGAACGTAGGCCGCAATCGCCGCCGCCGCCGTCCTCACATTCGCAAACGTAAAATCATCGGCAATAACGCCGCGCCAACCATCCGTTCCAAACTTGATTTGTGGATGAGCCATCTTGATCTAAGTCGTTCTCCTTGCAGAAATATCCATAATCCAGCACGAGCCCAAGCTCCGGCAAACAGGCACACCGCACCTGCCCCTGAGACAGACAAGGCCCTTGTTCATTCAGATGCAGATTTGAGCTTCAACTCACCTTGGAGGGCATTGATCGCCTCCTACGTGGCGGCACGTAATGAAACCGGATCAGGTAGATCTTTTCGCCTTTCCCGTGTTTCGCCACCTTCAGCAGGTCCAGCACCCCCGCGAATCCCGATGCCCGCGCCAGTTCCGGCGTGATATCCGGAAACCCGATCGGCTCAATCGAATCCACCTCGATCTCGCCCTCTTCCATCTTGTAGCGTCCGCCCACACGCACCTGCAGACGCGCCCATATCCGCACCGTGCACGTAATGTCGCCGGTACGCACGCCTTCGCGCAACCGCTTCGTGAATTGCATTTGCTTTGACCTGACCGTGAGGGGAATCCGTGTAAAGCTCATCCCCTGCCATCCTCATCAAGATAACGGAGCCGGCTCGGATTACTTCTTCGACGCCAGGCTCTTCATCCGTTCAGGCGGAACTCGACGAATCACAACCTCTACAATGCCGGCCGCATCGTCCACCTCTGCTCGCACCGCGGCGGGAGCCGACACCGTCTCATAGAGCCCGTTGGCAGTGAACTCATCCGGCACAACCGACAGTGGAAACGGCCCATGCTTGCTCAGCCGCACCAGAAAAGCCCCGGTGCTGTCGCTATAAACCGTCTCCTTGCCGATCCGCAGCGCCGCCCCCTCTACCGGATCCCCGTGGTCGTCTTTCACCGCGCCCTGCACAACGAACTTCGCAATCGAAAACGTCTCAGAGCGCCCCGACGAAATCATTCCGTTCACCCGGTACAGGTACGTGCTTATCCCGAACGTGTATCGAACATGTCCGGTCGGATCAACATTGGACGCGACAGTCATCTGCATCGGTCCAACAATCCTCACCGCCGCGTTCAGCGCCAGCGCCTGTTCGAAGGGATGAGCGGGCCGAAACGGCAGGTACACATTCTGATAGTCGGCTTGCAGCATCAGCCGGTTGCTGGTGAATGTCCCCCCAAACGCCGCCGTAGTCTGCCCGTCCGCGCGCGAAATCAGTTGCAGCAAGCTCAGGCGGGAAGAGAAATTTTCTCGGATCGTTCCCGAAAACATCGTAGTGCCCGGTCCAACATCCGACTTGCTCTTGAACCAGTTTTCGTTGATCTCAAGCACGCGTCCGAAACGTCGTCCTGCATACACATTCGTTCCCTGCGTGCCGAGTCCTGAACTCGAAGAGGAGAACTCCCCTGTCCCGAAGTAGAACTTCCCCACGTGGAAGTCCGCCGACAACTGATTCACCGATGCATGCTGCATGGCGCCGCCCAGCGTGATTGGCTCCAGCAGATTCTGGTGTCCAGCGGTGAAGGTCACTCCTTCTGCCGGCTTGTACAGCAACTGAGCATTGCCCTTGTCGACTTCGGAACTCAATGGGGTCGCCAGCGAGACGCGCTGGAACGACTTACCTGTCAGCACGTAGCTCGTCCTGAAGATGAGCTTCTCCGTCTCTGCGTCCAACGCGGCAGCAAGATACCTCTGATTCGAACCGATGCCGCCAGTCACGGATGCTCTCACCGCCCGGTTCGGCCGATACTCAAGCCCCTGTAGAAGGCTCTGCCGCCGCGAAAGGATGTTTCGCGAAAACAATTTGAAGTGGTCGCTGATTTTTCGTTCGTAGAAGAGCATCCCCACCGGATCGTCGCTCGTTGCGGCATTAAACAGTCCCGTCCCGAGCCACGTTGAGGTCGTACCTGCAAACGCGTAGTAATTCAGCACTGCATCTTTGTGACTGAGTCCAACTCCGCGTACTGAGAAGTAATGGCTCGCGTCAAAGACATCCGTGGGCAGAACATACGGAACCGTCTCATCGCCCGTGAGCAGCGTGAAGCGCTCAAATTGGTAGCGGTTCTCCGCTCCGTAGCGCAGGTGCCCGTCAAAGTAGCCCAGGTTCAGACTTCCGCCGTACTTCGGGGCCTTGAACTCGATCGATCCGCCCTGCGCGTTCAGCATCGTCGATGTTCCGCCCTGTACGCGGAACACCTGGGCGCTGACCGCCGCCGGCAGCAACATCGCCGTCACCAGCAGCGCGCATTGGAGGTGCGGGCGCATCGCCGTGCTCTAGTGCTTCTCCTCAGGGCTGCCGGAGACTGAGGGCGATGCCGAAGCGAGCTCGAGATTGCTGTTCGACTTGATCTGCAGCTTTTCTTCGACCTTGAAGTTCTCAAGCTGCAAGCTCACGTCCGTCGGAAATGCGTCTTTCGAAGCCTTCGCATCCAGAGGAACTTCGAGCATCCGCTTGCTATGCGGAAAGATCGGGAAACCGGGACCTTCCTGCTTCTTTCTGCCGTTCACCAGTTGCGTCTGCAGCACGCGGCCAAAGTTGTTGCCCGTGTTCTCTACCTCGAGCAGCACCTTGTTATGAGTCTCATCCAATTCCGCGCGCACCACGCGCACGTCTGTCTTCTCCGGCTTCTCTTTGGGCAGCAAATAAACCGTGTGAGGCAACTGCAGCCGCACATTCATCCCTTGCGCGGTGCGAAATGCAAACCCCGAAAACGATGCGTAGATCACAAACCAGTTCGGGTTCGGCGTCGTGCTCGCTTCGTAGAACACGAAGTAGCTCTGCTTCGGTTGAATCCGAAAGCTGGTGGCCGAGAGCTTCAAATGGATACTCGGGTCAAGCGGCCTGTACTGAACCTCGCCGTTCTCCGATACAGTAAAGCTCTTCGCCTCCAGCACCACGTTCAGCGGCGTGTCCGCGTCGTTTACATACTCCACGCGGCCCTTCGCCGGATTGCCAAGCTCGTTGATCACCGGCCGCACAGTCTGTGCCGCCGCCACCGCACTCAATGCAAGCGCAAGAATCCCACTCGATATCAGAGGAAGTGCTTTCATTTTCCTACCCAAGAGGTCAGAAGGCCTGAGCTTGAATCGTCAGGGTTCCGGTGTATACGCCCGCCGGCAGATTCGGCAGCGGCGCCAGATTGATGTTGAACGTCATCAGGTCGCTGTTGGTGCCAGTCTTGTTGTACCCCCGGATCGGCACAGACGAAACCTGCAGTCCTGCATTAGCACCGCCGAAGGGCACGGTGTTTGTGAGCGCCGCAAATGCGCCGCCGTTATCTGAAATCTGAAAATCAGCCGAAGGGATGTTGTGTCCGGCTCCATCCGTCAACGCAGCCGCCGATGAACTGAAGAATGCGTAGACATTCAGGGTGCCCACGCTCGGCTTCATTACCCAGCTAGTCGTCGCCGTGATGCCCGTGCTGCCCGGATTGTTCGCACTGCCGCCAACCAGCGTGAAATTCACCGCATGTGCCGACAGCGTCAGCGTAATCGAATCCGGCAGGACCGCGTTCAGCGCAATGGGGCTTGCTCCCGAGTTCAGCACCTGAGCGCGGCCTTGCGCCGCAAACAGGATGGCTGAGATCACGAGGGCCACCACGCTTCCGAATTTGGTCAGCATCCGCATCGCGCGTTTCTTCCTAAGCAACACTTGAGCGCAGGTGAGTGGGGCGCATACTGCTGTTCTGCAGTTGCCGCCCCGCCGTTTGGATTGATTACAGTGCTTGTGCCTGGATGGTCAGCGTTCCGGCATAGGTGCTCGCAGGAAGCTGAGGCAGCGTGCCCGTGCTCAAGTCGATGTTGAACGTCATGGCATCGGTGCGGTTCGCACTCCGATTGGTTGCCGTGATCGGAACATTGGCCAGTTGCAGAGCAGCGTTCGCTCCGCCAAAGCCCGCGTAAGTGTTCGTCAACGCCGCCGCGGCGCTCGTGTTGTCCTTGATATAGAACGCGGATGACGGAATGTTGTTGGTTCCATCGGTCAGAGCAGCGGTCGAGCTGGCGAAATACGCGTAGACGTTAACGTTATTGCGGCCCGGAGCCAGAACCCACGCCGTGGTGGCCGTTACGCCCGCAGAACCAGCGTTGGTGGCGCTACCGGCGCTCAGCGTGAAGCTCACGGTGTTCGCCGACAGGTTGAGGGTGAGCGTTTCGGCTAACTTTGCATTCAAGCTAATTGTCTGCGCAGTCGAGTTAATGGCCTGAGCAGAAGCGAAGGAGGCAGAGAGCGCTAACGCGGCCCCAACCATCACAGCCCAAGAGATTCTTCCGGTCTTCATCTTTCCTCCGAACGTGGGATCTATCAACACTGCTTCGCCAGCATGTTCGCGAAAGGCCACCGATGCAGCGCATCTCGCGACCCATGGCGTTTATAGGAGAAGCAAAGCATTGGTCCCAGGGCACTTAGGTAATGGAGGTTCCTGTTTTGGACCAAAGTGTCCCGAACAGGCACTCTGGCGACCGCCCCGTCTTCCATGACATCACGGGCAATATCTCTGAAACGGAACTACTTACCTTGGTCCTCGGGGCGAAATAATGGGACATCAGGGAATTAGGACTAAGGTAACCGTACCCTTCGTAACTGTAGGCTTTTGTGACACTTGCAGACACCCAATTTGGCAATTAATTGACTCAAACTGGGACCAGCGCGCGCCCGCCAAAAACCACCGCTCCGCCTTACCAGGCCGTCAGCGTTACGTTATCCACCCACTCGTGCAGCGGAGTGCCGCTAGGGTCCTGATCGAGTTGAAACTGAACCCCGATCATGTCCTGCCAGGTCGTCGGATTGAAATTCCAAGTCTGATTGAAACCGTAAGCCTTACCATCGAAGACAAGCGTGTCGTACCGGTACTGCGTGTCGTTGATGCGCTCCAGATACCACTGCACGTGGTGCCATCCCGGCGACCAGTGCGTACAAGGAATTCCATTCAGAACCCAGCGATCGCCCTGGCTATCCCAGGTGGACCAGTAGCCATCTCCAAAGTCGCACTGGCTTCCGATCATGAACTCCTTGCCCCCAAGAACCACCCAGAAATCGAATTCAGAGGACCAGAAATGGTTTTCAGCCGCAGGATCGTGGTAAACCCAGAAGTCCCACAGGAAATTCGTCTTCGCAGTTGTGCCCAGCTTCGTATCCATGAACAGCACGTTCGTCCACGACGGCCCGTCGGCATACATCTCCAGGCTGCTGCCGCTTAGCGAGGGCTGGCTCTGCGCGGGTTTCATCCAATAATTGCTGCTTGTGTTCGTCCCAGCCGCACACAGGCTGCAGATACCCCATGTGGTGTCATTCTGCATCTGCTTGAAGACCTGTGCGTTCGCAGGCGGCGTCGGCAACGAAGTACTGCTCGGCGGCGCCGCTCCCACCTGGATCAGCCTTACTTCAGATCTATTGGAATCGCCCTTGGCGTCCGACACAGTCGCCCAGAGTAGATGCTGCCCGTCGGTCATGCTGACCGGTTGAGAGATGGTAGTCGCATCGCTGTTTGCCTGATACGCGGGTTGACCGTCGACACAAACGGTCCACTGAGTAACGGGAGCAGTCGTGTACGCGGTCGCATTCACCTGTACGCTGCTTTGATTTTCTCCTGGTGACGGACTTTGGATCCAGACGCCCGCAACCGATCCATTCTGGTTGTTATATCCAGATCCTGTACCGCCGCATACTGAAGCGCTATTGGCTCCAGGGCTGTTACCGCCACCTATTCCTGCGGTGCTCTTTTTAGGTGAACCACCACAACCGGCTATGACCACAACTTGAACTGCAAATGCAAACAGACAAAGAAACCAAAGAAAACGACGGAACATCCGGTACTCCCAATACGCAGACTGTGATGCGGGATGCACGGCTTTGTCTGTCTGGCGATATTCGGCAAACCCTTGTTCTTCCTGAGTTGTTGATCCTCCCGATCTCTCGTGGATCACATTATTCGCGTGAGGAAACGAACATCACTGCTTCCGAAGAAGTACACTTCAGCGTTGCTTCAAAGGGCGCAACTTCAGTTGTGCCGCTTACCGCATTGCTTTGTAGGGGCACAACCTTAGTTGTGCCTCAAAATGGCTTGGAATGAATGGCAGCTTTAGGCGCGGAGGGAAGGTCTATTGACCTTTACACTGCAAACTGACTTCACACGATCGCGCGGTTCAACTCAGTCTGCCACTTTTCCGGATTGCTCTCGGTATCTGGCCCTGTCCTGTAAACCTCCCAAATCTCCGGCGAAACACGCAAACCCATGCGCTCGATCTCAGACATGAATTCGCTCCATCCCTGGGCAAGCCCTGCGTACGAGCCGTGATAGACCGTGCGAACCATCTTCATGGCACGCCATTCACCAGGTTCGACTCTACCGCTCGCCTTGATCGCAGTTGCAACAGGGAAACAAACTTCAAAGTCGAAGTATTCCGCAGGCCTCTCTAGATGATGAGTAAACCAGGGCCCCCCCGGTGCAATCTGTTGCTTCTTGAGTTCAGCCGAAAGCTCCTGCAACAGGCCGCCCATCTTCGATTGAATCTCGCGGGTGGGAACCTTCGCGTATAGTTTCGCGACAAGAATCGGTTCCGTGGTGACGATGACCGGCTTCTCAATGGATTTGTTCAACATCGTTTCGCTCACTGCTCTGCTCCTTGTTGGGTGAATCAACCATTGCGCATCCTTGCCGCCTCTAAGCGCGGGGCGTCTATGCAAGTTGCGATTCGAGCCGGATGTAGCTGGCTTCCATTCCCTTGTCCATGCCGGACGAAAGCATCTGCTTGCGAGTTTCAGCGTCGGGCAGCGTCATGCGCATCGTCATGAGCGTGCCGCCGCTCTCTGCGTCGAAGGTGGTTTCGACATGATTATCAGGAGTCTGGAACGGCAGAAACATGCGCTCCACGTGAACAATGCGGCGCCCCGGCTCGAGCGCGTGAAACTCGCCCGTGATGTGGAAACCTGGCTTCGAGGGGTGAGCCCATTCATAGCGAAACCTGCCTCCGGGGCGTGCCTCACATATGCAGACGGGCATGGTCCAGCCTTCCGGCCCGAGCATCCATTTTTGGATAATCGCGGGCTCCGTGTGGGCGCGGTAAACCGCTTCGGGCGAGCCGTTGAAACGGCGCGTGACGACAATGTGGGTGTCCCCTTCAGTGCGGAGCGACAGGGGCGTGTTCGAAGTGGTGTTCATTTTCGACCTCTGATTTTCTTCCGGGTAGGAGTGGATTTTGGATTCGTGTTCATGTCGGCGAGCACCTGGTCGAGCCGGTCGTAGTTTGCCGCAAGAGCCCGGCGCAACGTATTGAGGTACTGGTCAACGTTGTCGAGAGCGGGTTTGGCGAGGCGGCGCGGACGGCGTGTTCCGTCCACGCGCTGTTCAATCAGGCCGGCAACCTCGAGCACCTTAAGGTGGCGAGAGACAGCAGGCTGACTCATCTGGAAAGGCTCTGCAAGCTCGAGGACCGTTGCCTCGCCAAGAGCAAGCCGGGCCAGAATAGCGCGTCTGGTCGGATCAGCAAGTGCAGCAAAACTGAAGTCCAGTGATTGCATAACAAGTTATTTATATAACAATTCGTTTATCTATTGCAAGACCTAGCCGCCAAACGGGCATTTGGGCCGGATCTCACTGGCCTAAGCATCACTCGCCAAGTGCAAAAACCTAATTCAATCAAAAGATTACGCCGATCGGCGCAAACCCCTGTCACGGCTTGGTGTTCATCCGATCATTGAGTCGCCGAGGGAGAATCTGCCTTAAGCAGAGGGATCGTGAGAGTGCCGGCTCTCCCCGTCTCCCAGTCAAATACTCCGGTCTCGATATAGGTATCTTTGTCGGTTGGAAGATCGATCTCGAAATGCGTCAGCAGACCGGATTTCTGAATCTTGGAAAGGCTATCGGGCGTGACATGCAACGCCCATGTACCGCCCAGCCAGTTCACTGAGTCGCCCGTGCTGTCATAGGCGCGCATCTCGATCTGCAGCTTGCCTCGACGAGTTCCGTCTGGAGCGGAATCGAGTTTCACGTCAGTCGAACGGATCATCAAGTTGACCGAGTACCGCGTCGTTGGTCCGTTCAGGTTCGTGCTTCTCCCGGCGTGCGAACTTCCCGCTGACGGTTGCGGGCTCGCTTTCAGGACTCGCGCAGCAAACAGAATCTGCGTAGCATCAGGCATGCCGTACGCCATCAACGCTTTCAGAGGAGTTTCGTTCGGCTTGTCCGCTGCCACAGCAGAAGCATCGGCGAAATATCCGCGCCGGTATTCCAATCGGTACTTGCTATCGGCCACATGCACTTTGATCTTCCGGTAGCTGCCATCCGATTTCTGATTCGTGGGCGTGTAGATCAACGTGTAGTAATGAGCGCCATCCGCGATCGCTTTTCGTGCGGCCCCCGCAAGGTCGTTTGTGTTGAAGAACGCTCTGCCGCCGGTTTCCTCCGCCAGGCGCTCCATCGATATCATCTTTTCAGCCCGCGCACCGCTCTCATGCAGGTAGCATTCTGGGCAGATCGACTGCTTACCTGACGGCAGCTCTTTCGGATTCGTCTGACCGGCTGAATCCGTCTGCCCCTCTTCGTCGGTCAGGTGCATCGTTTCCGCTGCTCCAACGTGCTCCGACATAACGCCTTCAGCACTCACCGGGTATACCGCAATATCCGAGGCGTTGAGAAGATTTGCCGTCTGTCGCATCCGAGTTCCATACACGCGAAGGTCATCTGTGTTTGGCCGGTTCGCGTGCTGAGAGTCATCCGGCTGGGGAATCATCGTCACCGGAAACGAATTTGAAAACCAGATGAGGTTCTTTCGACCCGGCACTCCGTCGAGAAACCGTGCCAGTGCCTGCAGCGCATCCAGCGTCATCGAGA
>Ga0105240_10016433_pt1 | contig 10020 bp, 12 predicted proteins | sample KBSC54metaG_FD_80426 | JGI IMG/M metagenome (GOLD analysis project Ga0105240, IMG submission 80426) | Corn rhizosphere microbial communities from Kellogg Biological Station, Michigan, USA - KBS C5-4 metaG | ecosystem: Host-associated > Plants > Roots > Rhizosphere > Soil | place: Michigan, USA... | reverse complement strand
CCCAGGATAACTTTATTGCGGTCGTCGCACCGGCCGGGACCTTTCACGGCCACAACCGAGCTGAACTTCCTTCCTGCCCATCCGCTTAGGCAGTCCCCAGCGAAGGACGATCATGCCTCGGTATCAGCTTCCTCGCCTCAAGCCGCTCGACCAGCAGGTCATGCTCATCACCGGCGCCAGTTCGGGGATCGGCCTGGTGACAGCGCGCGAGGCGGCCGCGCGAGGGGCGAAGGTCGTCCTCGTCGCCAGGGATGAGGACGTGCTGAACGCGATAATGGCAGACATAGAGGAAAGCGGGGGCAGCGCTATTTTCGTCGTCGCCGATGTGGGCTGCCTTGAGGACGTCCAACAGGCGGCTGCGGCCGCTCTCGCCCGCTACGGTCGCATCGACACATGGGTGAACAATGCCGGCGTCGCGATCTACGCCAAGTTGGTCGAGACGCCGATGGCCGAACACGAACAGCTGTTCCGGACGAATTATTTCGGCACTGTCCACGGGTGCCTGACCGCCATCTCACATCTCCGGGAGAAAGGTGGCGCCTTGATCACCGTCGGCTCGATCGCCGCCGACATCCCGTCCCCGATCATGGGCGCCTATTCGGCCTCGAAGCACGCCATCAAGGGCTTCGTTCATTCGCTGCGCATCGAGGTGATTGCGGATGACCTCCCGATCTCGGTGACGCTGATCAAGCCGTCCGGGATCGCCACGCCAATCGCGCAGCACGCTGCCAACCATGTCGATGGGGAAGCGCTCATTCCTACCCCGGTCTACGATCCGACGCTTGTGGCCGCAGCGATCCTCGACGCAGCCGAACATCCGCGTCGGGACGTGACCGTCGGTGGAATGGGAAAGCTCCAGACTTTGCTTGTCGAGCACTTCCCAGCCGGGCTCGATCTGATAGGCAGGTGGTTCGAGCCCATGCTCTTCGATCGCGACAAGCCGAAGACGACGATGGATAATCTCGACAGCCCGGTCGACGACGGGATGGAGCGTTCGCCGGAACAGCCCGGCCGGAGGTTCAGCCTGCTCGCGAGCGTCTCGCACAACAGGTTGCCGACGGTACTGGCGGTCGGCGCAGTCGCGGCATTGTTACTCTTTGGGTCCGCCAGGCGCCAATCGGACAGGTGACCAGCGCCTTTCCATCGTCACCCTGCCGGGAGAGGTCCAATATTTGCCGGTGACCGATGCTGTTCGCGGAGCGTTGGACCAACACAGTCAGGAGAGAGACCATGAAGCTCTATTTTTCGCCGGGTGCGTGCAGCATGGCCGATCATATCGCGCTGCACGAGGCGGGCCTGTCGTTCGAGCATGAGAAGGTCGATCTCAAAGCCAAGCAAACGGAGGGCGGCGTCGACTATCTGACGGTCAATCCGAAAGGATATGTGCCGGCGCTGACGCTCGATACCGGTGAAACGGTCACCGAGAATGTCGCTATCCTCGACTGGATCGCGCATCAGGACGGCGCGCTCAAGCCGACAGGTGCCATGGGGCATACCGAGCTTCTTCAGGCGCTCGCCTACATCTCGACCGAGATCCACAAGGCGTTCAAGCCCTTCTTCGCCGGCGCGGGCGACGATGAAAAAGCGAAGGCCGAGGAGATGATCCAGAAGAGGCTGGGCTATCTGGCCGACACGATGAGGGGCGATTTTCTCTTCGGGAGCGAGCTGAGCGCGGCTGACTGCTACCTGTTCGTCATGTTGCTCTGGGCGCAGAAGAACGACATCGAAGTCCCGTCGAGGCTGACCGCTTTTCGCGAGCGCATGACCGAGCGACCGGCGGTGAAAAAGGCGATGAAGCACGAGGGGCTTGCGTAGCGCCCTACGGACTGACCCATGTCGATCGCATCGCTTGGAGTTTTTGTCATAGGTGCGCCAACACGCCCGGGATGAACCAGATTGCAACATAGGTTGTTTGATACAGATCAAGATATTTATTTATCTTCTGCTTCCCAGTATTGAATGGAACGTCGGTAGTTGTTGATCGCTCTGCTGTAAGGATTGCAGGAGCTTCGTCATGGCCGAACACATATTCACTGACGCAATCGCGTTGCTGAAAGCCGATCACCGCACCGTCGAGGACCTGTTCGAGAAGTTCGACGGCGCCAAAAGCGGCGACCGCAAGAAAGCTATCGCTCACCAGGTATGCGTCGAGCTCAAGATCCACACGATGCTCGAGGAAGAGATCTTCTACCCCGCCTTCCGTGGCAAGATCGAGGACGACACACTCGACGAGGCCTATGTCGAGCATGACGGCGCCAAGGTGCTGATCAACGACATCGAGGCGTCCGGGCCCGACGCCGACTTCTACAATGCCAAGGTCACCGTTCTCTCAGAAGAGATCAAGCACCATGTGCATGAGGAGGAAGCGCAGGGCGAGGGCATGTTTGCGCAATGCCGCAAGACCGATGTCGATCTCGTAGCGCTTCTCGATGAGATGCTGGCGCGCAAGGAGGAACTCCTCGCGCAGGACAAAGCCGAGGGCCTCCCGCCCGCTAAACCCCACGCGGTCAATCTCCAGCCCGCCTGATCTGGCCAACAATCAAAATATCGGCATTCCGCCGGTGCGAGAGGATAAGATTATGAAGACTTGGATGATCGCCGGTGCGGCGATGACGGCGGTGCTTGCGGTTCCCGCTTTTGCGCAGATGGCAACGCCGACCGCCAAGCAGTTCGTGATGAAGGCGGGCGCGAGCGACAAGTTCGAGATCGCGGAAGCCAAGCTGATGAGCGGCTCTGCCAATCCGGACATCAAGAGCTTCGCCGAGCAGATGATGACCGACCATATGAAGAGCACCGAGATGGTGAAGGCCGCGGCCAAGGACGACAGAGTCATGGCCGGGCTTCCTATGCTGATGCCCAAGCAGAAGAGCGATCTCGCCAGGCTTACGGCTTCGAAGGGCAAGGCGCGCGACATGCTGTACGTGAAACAACAGAAGATGGCACACGCCGATGCGCTTTCTTTGATGCAGACCTACGCCTCGTCGGGCAAGGCAACGCACCTCAAGGATGCGGCCGGACAAATCCAGCCGGTCGTCCAAAGTCATGTCGACATGCTCGACAAGATGGCCATGTGATCGTGATCGGCAGCGGGGATAGGCCTCCTCGCTGCCGAGCCGCAACGGTTTTTGCGGCGTGCTGAAGCATGTCTACCGCGCGACGCGCGGCATCTCCAACTCTATCGCCGATGCGGCAGGTCATCCGGCGACCCAGCTTGGTGTTGTGGTTCTGTGCGTGGTCTGGTGGGCACTGGGCGGCAGTGAGACCGTCCTGGCCTCAACCGTGTCGATCGGCAGCTTCGTCCTCACCCAGATGGTGCTCAACCAACAGCGCCGCCGCGAATTGGCTCTGCAGCTCAAGATCGACGAATTGATTCTGTCGAAGCGCGGCGCACGCGACGAGGTCGCCGGCATCGAAAGCAAGACGGAGGCCGAGATCGAGCAGATCCGAGCAGGGCGCGATCCCACTGCCAGTTCGGGAGGCGAGCCGGACCGTGATCGGTAGCGCGCCAGCAGGCGATCTACGCTCGTCTGCACCGTGGCTTCCTTGCCCTCATATTTGCCGAGCATCTTGTGGCAATCCTTCTCGAGAGCCGTCCTGATCTCCTGGATTTGCTCGTCGGTCAGATGCTCGATCGCGATGAAGGTAGGATCCGAAAATTGTGCAGTGCAACATGACCCGGAAGGGTCTACGCTGCTCCGGTGGCGTGGGGCCGCTGTTGCCGGAGACGAAGATGCGCCGCATGTCCGATACGATCGCCCGCCTGGCTGCGGCTGCGTCATCCAGCCCGTGGGGGCCTGCCGACGGACCCTCGAGGCTGGAGGACTTCACCGACTTCGGCACCAATCCCGGCGCCCTCAAGGCGCATATCCATGTTCCCGCTCAGCTTCAGCCGGGCGCGCCGCTCGTCGTCGTCCTGCATGGCTGCACGCAGACGGCGGCCGGTTACGACCGGGCTTCGGGCTGGTCGGACCTGGCCGACCAGCAGGGCTTCGCCCTGCTCTATCCCGAGCAGAGTCGCGCCAACAACGCCAATGGCTGCTTCAACTGGTTCGAGCCCGGCGATGCCGCGCGCGACCGTGGAGAAGCCCTGTCGATCCGGCAGATGATCGCCAGCGCAGTCGAGCGGCTGTCGCTCGATCCGACGCGCATCTTCATCACTGGCCTGTCGGCGGGCGGCGCCATGGCGGCGACGATGCTGGCGGCCTATCCCGAGATCTTTGCCGGGGGCGCGATCATCGCCGGCCTGCCTCATGGTGCGGCGAACGGCATGGTCCAGGCGTTCGACCGGATGCGCGGCCACGGCCTGCCGACACCGGCCAGGCTCCAGGAATTGCTGCTAGCAGCGTCGGACCATCGCGGGCCCTGGCCGCGGATCGCGGTCTGGCACGGCAGCGCCGACAGGACGGTTAGCGCCGACAATGCGGCCGCGGTAGTCGCTCAATGGCGAAGCGTCCACGACCTGCCCGACAAGCCCACCGCCGTCGATCGGGTCGATCAGGTCCCCCGGCGCATGTGGCAGGGTCCAGACGGCCGTGTCCTCGTCGAGGAATATATCGTGCCGGGCATGGCCCATGGCACGCCGCTCAAGACGTCGGGGACCGACGCCTACGGATCGAGCGCACCGTTCATGCTCGATGTCGGTATCTCCTCGACCCTGCATATCGCGGCATTCTGGGGCTTGGCAGAAACCTCTGCCGAGCGCGGCACACTGTCCGGCGAGCCTGCCAAGGTTGAGCATGTGCCTGCCCGCCTACAGCCCCGCCGGCTTCATGGAATACGGGTCGTCCCGGATGATCTGCGCGCACCGGCAGGCGTCGGCAAGGTCATCGAGGATGCCCTGAGGGCGGCGGGCTTGATGAAATAGGTCTGTCCCGCGCGCTCCCGTGACGTAGCCCGTGAAATGCGCCCCTCACTGTTACCACTCAGATGTAAAGGCCGGCCCCTTCATGATGGTTGGTTGAGATGGCAACGTGCCTAAGGGTACGCCTCCAGGCAAGTTGGACCGCAATCTCGGCGGAGGTCTTTCCGCCCAGTTTCGAGTGCGGCCTGATATGCTTGTGATTGTGCTGCCACGCATCGAGCACGAAGCGGGCATGGGTGGTCGAAGCTGCTTCCGACTAGCAGCAATCACGCATAATTGCCGGGCGGCATGCCGGCGATCCCGATCGGACCGTCAGCAATTAGTATCGACACGCGAACTCGGCAATGACCGCGTTTGGCGCCCACTTGCTGGACAGCTTCCCGGTAGCCTCGGTACGCAAATAGCCGACCGTGACATGTCGGGATATTCCCGTACTGCTGGTTCCAAATCGGATTTTGGGATATTCTCAACCCCTCGTTCAACCTGCCTCACCCATTACCAGCGAGTATCGCTCAGAACTGAGTCTCGACCGGATCACCCAATAAAATGACCGACGTCTTGAATGAGCGCATCTTCTCATTTCTCGGAGGCGAGAACGGCACATGGTCGGTCGTGTCGCATCGCACGCTCTCGGGCGATCCGATCGCGCCCGTCGCGTGCGTCGAAATGGTCCAAGGTTTGATCGCTGATCTGCCGCCCGGAGCGGTCTGGAGCCTGCATGGGGTGACGACCAACGACCGCTATACTCACGCTGCGGAGAAGGCGGAGCTCATCAAGCGGCAGGCTCCGATTGGCCGCCCCTCCTCCACGCGGTCGGCGCTGATTTTGCTCCGCAAAACCGCAGAATGGTGGGCGCTACCACAGGATGAGCGGCGCGACGTTCTTGAGGAGCAATCACATCACATCGCAATCGGGTTGCGGTATCTGCCCGCCATCGCCCGTCGTCTTTTGCACTGCCGGGACATGGGAATTGCCGAGCCCTTCGATTTCATAGGCTTTCTGGATTTCGCTCCAACGGAGGAGGCTGCGTTCGACGACATGCTGAGAGAATTGCGGGCGACCCGTGAATGGGCCTTCATGGACCGCGAGATCGACATCCGACTGACACGATCCTAGGCGAAGCACCGCTACGGACACCCGTCAGGAAGGCTAGATCACCGCAAGTCGCAGAAAGCCAAGGAGGTTATTGGCCCTCACTCTTTTGAGAGCAGCGAGAGAACCACAATGTCCAGGATGCCGCGCTAGTATCATGCGGACACACGAACGATCACGTAGATCAGACCGAGGCCGAGGCCGACCGAAACCAACTGAATCAACTTGTCAGCCTGGGCGCGACTCCGTGGGAGGAGCTCGCTCGCTCCTATGTACAGGAAGCCGCCTGCGAAGAATGCGAGCAGCATCGCGAAACCCGGGGTGGTGACATGCGTGACCGTCCCTAAGGCGATGCCAACGATTGGCGCGACAGCGTCTGCAACTAGCCAATTCCTTGCCGTTTTCGTTTCAGCTCCGCCCGCAAGACTTAGGGCAACGGTATTCGCGCCATCGAGCAGATCGTGGCTGAGAACCGCCGCCGCGACTAGAAGACCGACGGCAGTCGAGATCTGGAGCGCCACACCGATGCCAAAGCCGTCGAAGATACTGTGAATGGCCAAGCTGGCGGGACCGAGATGCCTTTGATGACCAAATCCATTCCGTCCACCACCGGCGAGGAGCCAATCTACAAGCAGGTATCCGGCCAAGCCAAGGGCGACCGCCGACATCAGTGCAAACGGTGTCCATCGGGGACCGCCAAGCTTGATCGCCTCGGGAAGAAGATCGAGGAGTGCGACACCGATTATCGCGCCGCTACTCAACCCGAGCAGCGAATTCAGCCGTTCGTGAAACCGCAACGCGACCACGCCCCCGCTTAGGGTCGCTATCAAGGACGCCAAGCCGACGATCCAAGGCTCCGCGATCAAGGCCCTCCTCCCTTGGTAAGGCTCCACCACTGTGAGTGGCCTGCTCTAAGAAATAATGGAGGTGGATCGCCCGTCGTCGCCGATCAACCTCGACCGAGGCCGTTCAAACATCGTCTCACAACTCTCTTCGCCTTCTCACTCGAAAGCAGCAGCATACCGTCGCACCTTACATTCTGACGACGGGGCGGAGCGGCGACCCCGACATCGGCGGAGGTGAAAATGGGCCACCGAGTTGAGCGAATTCTGCGGGTCCTCAGCAGCCGCAGGTCGAATGCCGTCGGTATCGCGATGATGAAGGTCGCGATCGCGGTCATCTTCATCTGGATCGGCTGGCTCAAGTTTCAGCCTTACGAGGCTGACAGCATCACGCCGTTCGTCGCCAACAGCCCGCTGCTGCGCTATTTCTACGTCAATCCTGCCGACTACGCTGCCCACTTCACAAAGGAGGGCACGCTGGTTCCGGCACAGCGCGCGTGGCAGATCGCCAACAACACCTATGGCTTCGCGGATGGACTGGGCACTCTCGAGGTCGCCATCGGTGTTCTCACCCTCGCTGGACTGCTCTCCCGCCGCGTCGGGATGGTTGGCGTCATTCTGGCGTTTGCGACCCCGTTTGTGACGCTCTCCTTCCTCGTGACGACGCCCGAGGTCTGGGTGTCGTCGCTCGGAGACGCACAACATGGGTTTCCGTATTTGTCCGGTGCCGGACGGCTGGTCATCAAGGATGTGGCCCTCCTCGCGGGCGCGTGGCTCGTCATCGTCGACACCGCCCGAGCGTTGCTGCGCGGGCTAGATCATGGAGAAGGTTATGACGGAAGCGGAGAAGCAAAGGCCTGTCCTGTACATGCCCGACAGTCCTAACGTGGGCGACATCCAGCCGGCCGGCGAGAATGCCAACCCGAATCAGGTGCGCAGCGACAGGGAGCGCGCCGACGACATTGCCGAGAAGGTCGCCATTGGAGACGAGCTCTCGGAATATGAACGGGTGGCGGGTCGCGGTATCCCTAGCGCCCGCTGCTCCTCGCCTCTCTTGAAGACGAGACCGCACTCGCGGCCGCGCTCCAAATGACCATCTGCGAACCGATCAGGGTGCATAACGCGTAAATACGAAATCGTCCGACTGTGGCAGTTTCCCGTGACACGCATTGCAAGTACGGATCAGCGTCTCACTGGGATTGGCGGAGCCATTTTCGAACTGTCCGTAGCCCCACCCGCCTGTGGCGGCATAGCGGCCCAAGTTTTTCACCTCGACCTGCACGTTGATCGGATCCCCAGCGACGAAAGACTGCGTCTGACCAAAAATCGCATCGTTTCGGGCTGAAGGCACGTATTTCCATGCCAGTCGGGCGATCATCGCCCCATCGGGAAAGGGCCTTCTCCCACTCCGAAAGGCTTTCACGGCAACTTCATTTCCAAGGATGACCCTGAAATCATTCAGGCTTCCGGCTTCGTGCGCGACGCTGATCACACGCCATTCGCGATAGTTTGGCGGTAACCGGATACCGAAGATCGGCGACCTGGAACCGCTCTGCGCCATCTTGCCAAACGCAAGGCTGGTCACCAGCAGCCCAGCGGCCGTGAAGAGCAAATTGCGGAACAACGAAGACATCTCCCCTCGTCCTCCTGGACTATCCGGAGTTTCCTACAGACCAACCAGAGATTGTCAGCAATTTCGCGACTAGATTGCGCCAATGCGGCGCGGGGGGCTCAAGGACGCTCAGATCTGCGCAATCCCGCCGTCGGCGAACAGCTCCGCTCCGTTTACGAAGCTTGAGTCCTCGGTGGCCAGGAACAATGCAGCCTTGCCGATCTCCTCGGGCCTGCCGACGCGACCGAGCGGGACCAACGACGCGAACTCGTTGATCAGACCCTGCTGTCTGGCCTCGTCGTCACCTGCGAGACCGACCAACCCAGGCGTCCGCACCGGCCCCGGACTAAGGACATTGACGCGGATGCCGGTGCCCTTCAGATCCAGGATCCAGGTGCGCGCGAGATTGCGGACGGCCGCCTTCGAGGCGGAATATACACTGAAGGCCGGAGTGCCGCCGGCACCCGCCGTGGACCCGGTAAGGATGATCGAGCCACCGAGCCCCATCAACGGCAAAGCCTTCTGCACCGTGAAGATCACGCCTTTCACGTTGCGGTTGAACGTGTCGTGGACCTGCTCCTCCGTGATTTCGCCCAGCGGCAGCAGGCTTCCCCCTCCGGCATTCGCGAAGAGCACGTCGATGCGTCCCGCATCATCCTTGATGCGCGAGTACAAGCGATCGAGATCTGCCAGATCGGATGAGTCCGCAGGGATGCCAGCGGCGCCGATTCCGATTTCACCAACCGCTTTGTCCAGCGCGTCCTGGCGACGGCCGGTGATAAAAACCGATGCCCCCTCGCTGGCGAAGACCTTGGCGGTGGCCAGCCCAATGCCAGTGGATCCGCCAGTGATAACAGTCACCTTTCCGTGAAGACGTCCCTGCATGGGGATTTCACTCCTGCTGATGGCAGATCCTTGCGGTGTGCAGAGGATCGGTCGAACGAACTTGTATGCGGGTTACGGTCAGCAGCCGCGAAGAGAGAGGCCGGGCGCCTCGATCACACGCCGCGATAAACCAGTCGGGTGAAGAGCGCGCCGTTGATCACGCCATTGCCCCACTGGCCATCCAGGTCGGCGGTGGGATGAACGGCGACGACCTGATCGATCGACATGCCCTGCCCCTTCAGCGCCGCGACGCGGCTTCTGACGGTGACCAGCATATCGCGAAAGGCAGTCAAGCGGGTGCGGTCGCCGATCGGACCGTGGCCGGGAACGATCTTCGTTGCCGCTCCCGCCATATCGATGTTGGCATTTGCCGCCCTTATCGCTCCGTCGATGCTACCGCCCGTCACATAGTCGATGAAGGGGTAGAAGCCGTTCCAGAAGGTATCTCCGGTGGCTAGGACGTCCGCATGCACGAAGTAGACGGAGAGATCACCATCGGTGTGGCTTGGCGCGTAGTGCCGGAGCTTCAGCACTTCGTTTCCGAAACGCATCGCCTGATCCCGCGGCACGAGCTTGTTCGGCAGTATCGCCGGCGCCAACGGGATGAAGGTGTGTTCCCATTCGACGATGCGGATTGTCTCCTGAAGCCGGCGGCGGACGTGTGGATCGGCCATCACCGTGGCGCCGGAGCGCCGCAGCCAGCCGTTGCCGTCGGTGTGGTCCCAATG
>Ga0105240_10016432_pt1 | contig 10021 bp, 10 predicted proteins | sample KBSC54metaG_FD_80426 | JGI IMG/M metagenome (GOLD analysis project Ga0105240, IMG submission 80426) | Corn rhizosphere microbial communities from Kellogg Biological Station, Michigan, USA - KBS C5-4 metaG | ecosystem: Host-associated > Plants > Roots > Rhizosphere > Soil | place: Michigan, USA... | reverse complement strand
GTCCCGACGCTGGGCGATCGCAGGACCCGCAGCCGCGAAGGCTTCGACGAGATCCTCACGCCGGCCGGCTTCGCGCCGGTGGACTGGGAGACCGTGATCATCGATCTGAGCGGTCCTGTGGAAGAAGTATGGGGAGGGCTCTCCACGCTTTACACGTTCGACGTGCTCGATCCGGCGGTCATGGAGCGTCTGCGCAAGGCCTTCGCCGCCAAGGCACGCGAGAAAGCCGCCCCCGACGCCGAAGTCCCCTTCGCCCTCAGGGCCCACGTGGCGACGACTAACCTCCGTCAGCCCACCGCCCGGCCGCCGCGAGCGCGGTCGCCACGCTGGTCTCCTTCTTCCCCAGCACCGGGTCCGGCTGGACCACGGCCTGACCCCACGCCTTGATCCCGGCGAGGACCTCGCGCGATGAGTCGAACGCGAGTTCGACCTCCCCGGCCGCGGACTCGCCGGTGTCGGCGACGCCGTAGCCGTCGATGCCCGCCGAGCGGCACAGGAGCAGTGCGCGCGGCAGGTGGAAGTCCTGCGTCACCAGGGTGGCGTGGTCGACGCCGAAGATCTTCTTCGCGCGGACGCAGGAGGCCCACGTGTCGAAGCCCGCGAAGTCCCGTACGACCCGTGCCTCCGGTACGCCCCGGTCCACGAGATACTGGCGCATCACGGTCGGCTCGTCATAGTCCGGGCGCGAGTTGTCGCCGGTCACCAGGATGACCGTCACCTTGCCCCGCTGGTAGAGATCCAGGGCGACGTCCAAGCGGCGCGACAGGTACGGCGAGGGCTCCCCGCCGGGCGCCGCCGCGCCGAACACGATCGCGACCGGCTCGTAGGGAACCGTCGCCGCGCTGCGCTGATAGGGGGACGCGTACGCCCGCACGGCGGTCACCGGCGCGAACAACAGCACCACCGCGAGCGCCGACGCCTGGTACAGCCGACGCTGGCTCTTGCGCGTCCGGGGTACGAACCGGGACAGCCGCCGGGGCAGCGGGATTCGAGTCACGTCCGGTAGACGCGAGTCGGCACGTCCCGGTTGCGCCGGCAGAGGTCAGACCGCCCTTATCCGCCGTCGCCGGGCCAGCTCGTCCACGGCCTCCATCCCGGCCCCGGCCGCGTCGCCGCCGCCGGCCCCGGAGCCGGACCCGGAACCGTTGCCGGTGCCGTTCGCAACGGCCGAGCCGCCAACGCCGCCGACACCACCCGCGCCGACCCCCACACCAGCACCAGCGCCGCCGGGCAGCTCGCCCTCGCCGGCGCCAGGGAACTGCTTCAGCGTCCCCTCGACCTCGCGGCACACCGCGTCCACCGCGATCCCGAACACGCCCTGGCCGCCCTGCACCAGGTCGAACACCTCGGTCGGGGACGTGCACTCGTACACGCTCGCCCCGTCGCTCATCAGGGTGACGCCGGCCAGGTCGGCCTCGCCGCGGGCGCGCAGGTAGCCGACGGCGATCCGGATGTTCTGCAGCGAGACCCCGGTGTCCAGCAGCCGCTTGACGATCTTCAGCGCGATGATGTCGCGGAAGCTGTACAGGCGCTGGGACCCGGAGCCCGAGGCGGACCGGATCGAGGGCTCGACCAGGCCGGTGCGGGCCCAGTAGTCCAGCTGGCGGTAGGTGATCCCGGCCGCGGCGCAGGCCGTCGGCCCGCGGTAGCCGGCCTGGCCGACTTCCGGCGACCGCGCGGGGGCGGCCGGCAGGTCGCCCGGTCCGACCGCGCGCGGGAACCCGCTCCCGCCCGCAGCGCCCGTCCCGGTCATGTGCTTGGCCTTCCGCTTGAAGAGCCCCGATGAGGGAGCCCACGCCGATCCGTCCCTAGCCCGGGAAAGATCCCTCGCCCGGATTCCTTGACGTCGATCAGTCTCCGCAAACCCCTCCCGGGGTCCGCGATCGGCGCCCGCGGCCGTCGGCGGCTCGTGCGAGCCATCCGGGCCACGGTCCCGGCCACCCCTGGCAGTTACGTCTGCCTCTAGCTGTCTTCGACCGTATGCGCGGCACCGGGTGCCGGTCAACGACATCGCCCGGGAGGCATCGGGCGTGTCTTCGTGAATCGGACTATCCGACCTTCACAGCGGGCGCGCCACGGTGCTCCGGACGCCCCCGCGCGCTGCCGCCCAGAGGGCGGCGGCAGTGCTCAGAGGCGTGCTCAGGGGCCGAGCTCAGGCGCCGAAGTCCTCGGGCGAGACCTGATCGAGGAATTCGCGGAAGCGCTCGACTTCCACTTCGTCCTCCTGCTCGTCGGGAATCAGGATGCTGCTCTCGGCGAGCACTTCCTCGGCCCCGTAGATCGTCGCGCCGGTGCGCAGCGCCAGCGCGATCGCGTCCGAGGGGCGCGCACTGACCTGGAGGCCGCCGTCGAAGACCAGTTCGGCGTAGAAGACCATGTCGCGCATCGCGGTGATGCGGACCTCCAGCAGCTGCCGGCCGAAGGCGGCGAGCACGTCCCGGAACAGGTCGTGGGTCAGCGGACGCGGCGGGGTGACGCCCTGCTGGGCCAGCGCGATCGCCGAGGCCTCGTTGGCCCCGATCCAGATCGGCAGATACCGCTCGCCGCTGACCTCGCGCAGCAGGACGATCGTCTGGTTGGACGGCATCTCGACGCGGACGCCGACGACGTCGAGTTCGTTCACAGTGCCCACCCTATCGCGCTGCGGGCCCGCCGGGCATGCCGGGGTTCCCGGAAGATGCCCCGGATGCCGGTGCCGATGGGGCCGGTGAGGTCTCGGCGGAGGCCTGCGGGCCGTGGACGGGCGGGGCGGCGGCGCCGGCCAGTTCGGCCCTCAGCAGCGCCGCGTAGAGCTTCACAGCCGCCGCTGAGGCCTCCGCGGTGCGCGAGGCCGCCCGGGAGGCCGCCGCCTGCCGTCCGGAGCCGGTGACGCCGTCGTGGCGCCGTGTCGGCAGCAGGGTGCCCAGCAGCCCGGCGGTGTTGCGCGCGCCGGTCAGCACAGGACGCAGGTGCCGGGGTTCGAGCCCGTATTCGGTCAGCGCCGAGGCGGCGCGGACGATGAACACCGCTTCGCCGCCGTAGGCCTCGGCGTTCGGCAGCAGGCCGTAGGCGACCAGATCCGCGACGAAGGACCCGGATACGCCGGCCGTGTGGGCCAGCCCTTCGCGGCCCAGGTGGAGTTCGCCGACGTCGGCCCGCGCGGCCAGATAGAACTCCGGGTCGGTGACCGTGGCGCCCCGGGAGCGGGGCGGAGGGAGCGGGGGCAGCTGCGGCAAGGGAGGCAGCGGCGGGGTCAGGGCGGGCACCGTGGACGCCGCCGGAACGCGCTCGCGGGCCGCACCGGCCTCGGAGCGGCCCGCGGCGGCGTCGAGGTCCGGATCCGCCCCGGGGGCCGGATCGGCCCCGGAGGTCAGCGTGGCCACTATGGCCTCGGCGTCCCCGGCGCTCACCCGCGGCCCGTCGGCGGCCAGGTGCTGCCGGATCACCTTCAGCGGCAGGTACTGGTCGCGCTGGGCGGCCAGGACCCAGCGCAGCTTCTCGACGTCCTGCTCGCTGAAGCGCCGGTAGCCCGCCGGGGTCCGCCCCGGGCTGATCAGGCCGCCGCTCTCCAGGTAGCGGATCTTGGACACGGTCAAGTCCGGGAAGTCGGCGGCCAGCCGGCCGATGACTTCGCCGATGGTGAGCGTCTCGCCGGACACGCCGCTCTCCTCACCTTCCTGCCGGCCCCCCTGCCTTGACCGGTCGCCGGAGCCGGCCGCGCCGAGGCGGCCGGCGGCCGGCTCAGCCTCCGTCGTGGAACACCAGGCGGTACTTGCCGACCTGCACCTCGTCGCCGTCGCGCAGGAGCGCCTCCTGGATCAGGTTGCGGTCGACGTAGGTGCCGTTCAGGCTCCCGACGTCGCGCACCAGGAACCCCTGCGCGCTGCGCACGAACTCGGCGTGGCGGCGGGAGACGGTGACGTCGTCCAGGAAGATGTCGCTGTCCGGGCTGCGGCCGACGGTGGTGACGTCGGAGTCCAGCAGGAACCGGCTGCCGGCGTTCGGCCCGCGGCGCACGACCAGCAGCGCCGAGCCGGCCGGCAGGGCGGCCAGCGCCTCGCGGTCGGCCGGGCCCAGGCCCATCCGCTCGGTGGCCTCCTCGCCGCCGGCCTCCGTATCGGCGGTCGTCTCCACGCTGACCAGCGACATGGTCGAGGTCCGCTCAGCCGCCCCCTCGGGCACCAAGGGGTCACCCGGCAGCGGGGACTCGGCCAATGCGGTGCCGCAATGCGAGCAGAAGCGGCTCCCCGCTTGGTTGGCGTTCCCGCACCTGGTGCAGAACGGCATGTCGTGGGCCTCCCGGAGTATTCACTGTGGCGGTTGTGGCTGCCGCCTGCGTTGGTCGCAACTTATGGGGCGCCTCTCGTCGAGGTCAACCGGAACGCGCCGAGACGGCACGTCTTTGGTGCACCGGCTACCACACCTGTCCCCAGATTACGTCGTCTCAGGCCTCGAAATCAGGTATGACGGCCCGGCGTATCGCACGACGGGTGGAACGCGAAGGTCCGGGACCGGTTCGGACCGGTCCCGGACCAGCGTTCGGCGGGCGGGGCGCCCGCCCGGCGTGCCCGGTGTGCTCGACCCGCGGGGCCCGCCCGGCGTGCTCAGCCCGCGGGGCCTGCTCGACGGGCCTCGGGCCTCCGCGGCCGGCACGGCCTACTCGGCGATCGAGGCCTCGTAGCCCTTGGCGTCCAGCAGCGCGTCGACCTCGGAGGCGTCGTCGGGCTCGACGTCGAAGATCCAGCCCTCGCCGTAGGGGTCGGAGTTGACGAGTTCCGGCGAGGAGTCCAGGTCGCCGTTGACGGCGGTCACGGTGCCGGTCAGCGGGGCGTACAGGTCGCTGACGCTCTTGGTGGACTCCAGCTCGCCGCACGGCTCGCCGGCGGTGATCTTGGAACCGACCTCGGGCAGCTGCACGAAGACGATGTCGCCCAACTGCTCCTGGGCGTAGTCGGTGATCCCGACGCGGACGCTGTCGGCGTCGCCGGAGCGGACCCACTCGTGCTCGGCGGTGTACTTCAGCTCTTCGGGGGTCATCGGCTTCTTTGCCGCCCTTTCCTCACACGGTTTCGACGGCGCGGCGGCCGCCGCGGGCCGGCGGGCCCGCGGTCATATTCTGGACCATGCACAGCGGTGGGGCGCACCGGCCCTCTGCCGCGCTTGAGCTCACCCGGCCTTGGCGTAGTCCGGACTCGGCGGCGGCACGACGGCGTCGACCAGCACCTGGCCGGGCGTGATCGTCGCGTTGGCACCGTCCGAGGACTTCACCGTCGCCACCACCCCGCCGGGGATCTGCATGGCCGGCCCGAGCGTGTTCGGGTCGCCGATCACCTTGTAGACGTAGGGCTTGGCGAGCTCGTGCCCGTCCAGCGCGATCCCGCCGTCGGGGGTGTCGACAAAGGAGGAGGAGACGATCACGCGCACGTTGTTCACCTGCACCACCTCGGCCCCGGCGGCCCGCAGCTCCTCCAGCGCGTTGAGCAGCGTCGCGGACTTCATCTGCCCCTTGGGGTCGGTGATCGTCATGGTGATGCCCGAGCCCTTGGCCTTGATCGTCCCGGCCAGGATCTGCAGATCCTTGGTCTTCTGCTGGGCCTGCGTCAAAGCGGCCTGCGCCTTGTCCGCGCTGTCCTGGATCGCCGCGTTCTGGGTCTCCAGATTGCGCAGCTCGGCGTCCAGACTCTGACCGCGCGAGGTGACCTCGTCGAGGATGTTGACGAGGTCGTCGGCACGCGCACCGCGCAGGATCTGGTCGGAGGTGTTGGTGGCCCGCACCTGGATCGCCAGCGCCGCGCCGAGCGCCGCCAGCAGCACGCCGACCACGGCCTGGTTGCGCGACAGGCGCGGCGGCCACAGAGCGGCGAACAGCCGGCGGCGGCCGACGGAGACGGAGACCGGCTTGACGGGAGGCGGCGCGGCGGGGCCGGGCGCGGCGGCAGCTGCGGCGGCGCCAGCGGCCGGACGCGGCTCCGGCGCGGGACGGCGCATTCCGGGGTGGTCGGGCCGCTCGGACGGCGGACGGCGCCGGGGACCCGGCTCGCCCGCGTGCGGCACACGCCGGGGGTCCGGGCCCGGCCCGGGGCGCCGCGGCGGCTGGCCGCCGGGGGCCGGGCGACGCCGGGGCGGCTCGCCTTCGGCGGGCGTGCGGCGGCGGATCGGGGGCTCGGGGCGGTCGGGGCGGTCGGGGCGGTCGGGGCGGTCGGGCTGGTCGGGGCGGTCGGGGCGCTCACCGGGCTTGTCCGCGGAATCCTCCGGAACAAAGTCGCGGAGATTCACCGTCTGGGCGAGATCGGGGCTGGGGCGCTCGACGGGCTCGGTGGGCTCGGTGGGCTCGGTGGGCACGACGGACTCGGCGCGCTCGTCGGTCGGCTCGGCAGCGGGCTCCTCGGGAAGCAGGTCCCGGAGGTCCACGGTCTCAGCGAGCGGCTCCGGCCGCTCGGCACTGCCAGCTTTCTGCGCGCCAGGCTTCTCGGCCTCGGCCTCGGCCTCAACCTCGGTAGCGGCTTCGGGCTCGGCGCCATCGGCAGCGCGACCCTCAGCAGCCGCGCCGGCCTCCTCGGCTTCAGCAGCCCCGCTGTCGGTCTCGCTCTCGGGCTCGCTACCGCCAGATCGTTGCCCCGGCTGAGCCGCAGCCTCCTGCGAACCAGACTCATCGGTCTCGTCCTCGGCAGCATCAACAGGCGGCAGCTTCACCGTCTCGGCAGCCATCTGCCCGCGGTGCTTGTGCCGTTCCTGCTTGCCGCCGCTCCCGGCAGCCGGCTCCTCCGGCTCAGCACTCCGCAGATCCACCGTCTCCGTGAGATCCGGCTTCTCCGCGGCTGACTGCTCGGCAGCCGATTCCCCGGCACCCGAGCCCTCAGCACCCGATTCCCCGGCACCCGGCGCCTCAGCGCCCGGTTCCTCCGCGTCGTCCTCCCCCGAAGGCTGCACCTTCGGCGTGAAAGGGTCCCGCTCCTCGGTTCCGGCGTCCTCCGCCGACTCCTCGGGGTCCCGCTCCGGCTCGTTGTCGCCCGGCCGCGTCTGCACCCAGCGCTCCTTCTCAGGCGTGGAAGATGTGGCGGCGGATGGCCGCGGCGTTGGAGAAGATGCGGATGCCGAGCACGACGACCACGCCGGTGGTCAGCTGCGAGCCGACGCCCAGCTGGTCGCCGAGGTACACGATGAGTGCGGCCACCAGCACGTTGGAGACGAACGAGACCACGAAGACCTTGTCGTCGAAGATCCCGTCCAGCAGCGCGCGCAGGCCGCCGAACACCGCGTCCAGCGCCGCCACCACCGCGATGGGCAGATAGGGGGCCAGTCCCTCGGGCACGGTGGGGTGGAAGACCACCCCCGCGATCACGCCGATCACCAATCCGATCGCCGCGATCACGACGCCCTCCAAGTCATTTCGGTCATCTCGGTCTGAGTCATCCCGGTCTCAGTCGTCCCGGCCTGCGGTGAGGCGGTCGCCGGCCAGGACGCCCGAAGCGCTTCCTTGGCCTGATTCGGAAAACTGCTGGGGCCACCGTACCGAACCGCCGGCCACGCTCAAGGCACCGGCACTCACGGGGCCGGAACTCAAGCCGTCGGCACCCGGGGCCCAGCCCGTCGACGCCGCGCCGCTCAGGGCCCGGCCCTCCGAGGCACCGGCACTCACGGCGCGGGCACCGCGTCCGTCAGAGACAGCTGCGTAGCCGCCGGCAGGTTCAGCTTGTCCTTGGTGTTGGTCGTGAACCCGATCCCGTACTGCGACTTCAGCGCGAACAGGTACCGGCCGTCGGCCCCGTCGGCGAACTTCGCCGCCATCGACTTCGGGTCCCCGATGGCCTGCAGCGTGTACGGCGGCGACAGCGGCCGGAAGTCCACCATGATCGCCGATCCCGCGGTCCGGATCGCCGAGAGCCCGGTGAGCCGCTGGCCGTTGATCGCGATCGCCTCCGCGCCGGCCGCCCACAGCCCGTTCGCCGCGTGCTGCAGGTCCACGTCCAGCACCCGGCTCTCGTTGCTGCTCGTCTGCCGCGGATCGCTGCTGCCTCCGCCGGTGGCCCCGGCGGCGTCGTTGAGCACGACCTCCAGCCCCGGCCCGGTCACCGGCACGGCCCCGGTCGACACCGACAACGCGGTGAACGCTTTACCCTGCTCCGGTCCCAGCGCCTGGGCCTGTGCCTGCTGCAACTGCCCGCGCAGGGTGGAGATCATCGACTCGTCGGCGGAGTTCTTGCGCTCGCCGTCCTGCACCCGAGAGATCAGCTGCCGGCGTTCCTTCTCGACCGTGGGCGCCTCGCGGTGGGTCTGGATCGCCGCGATCACCAGCACCAGCGCGACCGCCGCGACGCCGAACAGCACCATCGGCGACATGCGCTTGGTCCAGTGGCTGTGGCCGGCGTCCGGCTCGCCCTGCGCCTTGCGCCGCGCCGCGGTCTCGGCGTACCCGGGGTCCAGCGTGTCGTTGAGCAGGCTGGTCAGCAGCGACATCGAGGCGTCGCGGCGCGGGGCGCGCCGGACGTCGGGCGGCGTGGGCATGGACGCCATCTTGACACGTCGCGGACACACCTGATGCGCCTCAGCGCTTGGAGCCGCCGGTGAGCTGCCGGGCCTGCACGAAGTACATGCCGCCGGCCAGCAGATACAGCGCCGTGCCCCACCCGACGAACGCCCACCCGAAGATGTTCGCGATGTCGGTCAGGTGGTTCGGCTTCTCGCTGATCTGCCCGAGCAGCACCAGCGGGAACGCGTACAGCAGGTTGAACGTCGCGGCCTTGCCCAGGAAGTGCACCGGCAGCGCCACGCCGTAGCCGGCCTTGCGCAGCTTCGGCGAGATCAGCACCAGCATCGCCACATCCCGCCCGACCAGCACGATCGGCAGCCACAACGGGATGATGTGCCGTATGGTCAGCCCGACCAGGGTGGCCAGGATGTACAGCCGGTCGGCCAGCGGGTCGATCATCGCGCCGAACCTGGTCATCTGGTTCCAGCGCCGGGCCAGCTTGCCGTCGAGCCAGTCGGAGAACCCCGACAGCGCCAGGATCACCAGGGCCCACACGTCGTACTTGGGGCCGCCGTAGTACGGCGAGAGGATCAGGCCCAGGAACACCGGGACGCCGGCGAGGCGGGCCAGGCTGATGAGGTTCGGGATGGTGAAGATGCGGTTGGAGACGGGGAGGTCGTCCTCGCCGTCGTCGTAGTAGACGCCCTCGGAACCGGTGTCGTCGTCGTAGGCGTCGTCCTCGTAGCCGCCGTCGTCGTACCCGTCACGGTGATAGCCGCCCTCGTGGTAGCCGCCGTCCTGATACGACCCGTCGTCGAACTCGCCGTCGTAGTCGTTGATGTTGACGGTGGCGTCCTCGTCCGGGGAACCGTAGCCGACCTCGTACGGGTCGTGCTCGTAACCGTACCCGTCGTCGTAGTCGCCCGCCCTGCCTCGCTTCACAAGACAGAACGATAGGCGATCAGGGGCTGGGCCTGGGCCATCGGTACATGTCCGAGGGGGTTGTGCCAAGAAACGGCAAAGTCTGGTTCAAGAAGTACGCCATGATCATCCACCCAGCGTGTCCGCGCGGTAGCCTCTGTGTTGCAGGACCGGCCGACCCACCGCACCAGCCCGCACGGTGTCGCCGAGTACGAAACCGCTCCACCCGCGCCCTGTCTCCCTCTCCCCCCAGGTGATCCGGCAGCGCGGGTGGAGCGCTCAGCTTTACGCCTGCGCCGCAACCGAACACCCGCTTCACAACCGAACATCCCCCCTTCACGGGCTCCGCACCCCCCGCCACAGGAGCCCGCACCGGGCCCGAGCCCACCTCAGGGCCCTGTTTCACGCTGCGCCGCGGCCGGCTACCCGCCGGTAACGGCGCCGTCGGCGTGCCCTGCGCGTATAGCCTCAATCGGCTGAACTCAACATCCGTAAATCTACGTACACAGATCTACAGCGCTGACCCGCTGTCGTCGGGCCCATTCCGTGAATATGATGGGCTTGAACAAGTCCATTCCACTCGACACGCAACATGAGCGCTGTCACCGCGTTGGCGGGAACGCGGCAGTGGGTGGCACAACACGCAAGGGG
>Ga0105240_10016427_pt1 | contig 10021 bp, 6 predicted proteins | sample KBSC54metaG_FD_80426 | JGI IMG/M metagenome (GOLD analysis project Ga0105240, IMG submission 80426) | Corn rhizosphere microbial communities from Kellogg Biological Station, Michigan, USA - KBS C5-4 metaG | ecosystem: Host-associated > Plants > Roots > Rhizosphere > Soil | place: Michigan, USA... | reverse complement strand
TTGGCTCGACCTCGCCGAACTGGATGGAAAACTCGAACCGGCTGCCCGCGCCCGGCGAACTCTCCACCAGGCGGATGTCGCCGCCCATCATGTGAACCAGCCGCAGCGAGAGCGATAGCCCCAGCCCCGTCCCTCCGTGTTTTCGCGTGGTGGAGGTGTCGGCTTGGGAGAATGGAGCAAAAATGAGCGACTGCTTTTCCAGCGGAATCCCGACGCCGGTATCCGTCACGGAAAAGCGAACCTTCAGCCGTCCTTCGCTTTTTTCCGATAGCCGCGCTTCCACTTTCACAGCGCCGTGCTCCGTGAATTTTATGGCGTTGCCCAGCAGGTTGGTGAGAACTTGCCGCACCCGCGTCGGGTCGCCCTCCACCAGCGCCGGCAGGCTGGGATCGATTTCCCAGCTCAAACGCAAATCCTTTTGGAGCGCTTGCGGGACGAAGCTATTCAGCACATCCTCAATGGTTCGCTTCAACGGAAACGCAATGAATTCCAGGTCCAGCTTACCGGCTTCAATCTTGGACGAGTCGAGAATATCGTCGAGAATTCTCAAAAGAGACCCGGCCGAACTCTTGACGATATCCAGGTAGGCTTCGCGCTCTTCCGGCTTCGCGGTCGTAGAAGCCAGTTCGATCATCCCCAGAATCCCGTTCATCGGCGTGCGGATCTCATGGCTCATGTTCGCCAGGAATTCGCTCTTCGCGCGGCCGGCCGCTTCCGCCGCGTCTTTCGCGTGCTTCAGCTCCTCCTCGGCCCGCTTGCGGTCCGTGATGTCGATGGCGATCAGTCCCAGGTATCTTCGCCCGCTCACGGTGGGCAGAGGGAATCGGAAAGACAGGAAATGCCGCCAGACTCCGCGCGCGGTGGGGCCGGCCTCCTCGAATTGCATCGGAACGCCCGCGGCCAGCACCACTTCGTCATGCGAGGTTGTTACGCGGGCGACGTCGGCGGGCAGCCAGTCAGTCACCAGCCTGCCCCGCATCTCTTCGGGAGTTTTGTCAAACATTCTCGCGAACGGCTCGTTGATATACACATAGCGGCCGTCTTCATCCTTGATCGCCACCACCGCGGGACTGTTGTTCATCAGAGCCCGGTGACGGTCTTCCACCTCCTGCTTCTCGGCGTGGGAGAGCTGAATGGCCGTCAGCATACCGTTGATCGTTTTGGCCAGGCCGGCAATTTCATCGTTTCCGCCGAGCGACACGCGGGCGGCAGGATCACTTTGCCCGCTGATTGCCCTTACGCTTTCATTCAGCAGGCTCAGGCGCGAAATCAGCAGGCGGTCCAGCAGCAGTTCGATGACGATGCCGAAGACCAGGCAGGCTATCCCGAGCGTCCCTGCGATGTAGAACAGCGTGAGGCGGCCTTCCTGGTAAATCGCGCGTCTCGCGTCCATGCGCAGAATCAGCGCGGGCTTGCCGTAGATGTCGTTGATGGCCGTATATCCGCCGACGAAGCGGTCGCCCAGCGGTTCCACATAGGTGTCGCGCCCGGTTGCTAAATCTTCTCGCGCCCGGGCAAAATCAGCCGGCAGCCCGGCGCCGCGCCATGGTTGGATCATCAGGCGCAAGTCCAGCCTTTTTGCCAGGCCGGCGACCTCCGCCTCATTCAAGGCGCGAACCAGGATCAGCACGCCGCGGGGCGGTCCCTGGCCGTTGGTCGGGAGAATCGGGCGCGCCGCCACTATCGCCGGCCCCCCCGGCAGCAGCACTACGCCCGCGGCCCCAAGACCGGCCAGGGGAGCGCGCAGCAGAAGATCTTCCCGCGAGAAGTGATCGCCCAGACCCGCCGGGATCTCGCAGCGCGAGCCGGAAACGGCGGTATAACAGCGGTCGGCTACGGGCTGTGCTTTCAGGTTCAAAAAGACGACAAGTTGATAATTCTGCCGCGAAAGCGATCCGCCGGCGCCCGTTCCAAACATGGAATCCAGGAACCGGTCCGCCGGATGAACCATGAACTCGTAAGAGTCATCGTAAGACGCGTTATCGACGGCGAGCACATCCAGGGACTGGATATCCTCATCGAACGCCGCTCTGGCCCGGCGCACGGTGCGGGCCGCATTCTCGCGCTCGATGCGCGTAAAGCTGGTGAGCAGAAAGACGCGCGAGGTCGCGTAGAGAACGCCGATCAGCCCTGCTGACGTGATGCCGATAATAATCAGCGTTTTGCGGCGTACAGTCATGCCAGCGCCTGCACCGGTCCCGAAAGATAACTTCTCCCTGCCCGGATGCCGAGTATCTATATTCTAGACAGGTTTCGAGTACAGGTCCTATTCTGTTTTTCCCGGCGGAAATGAACCTTGGCGCCCGTGTTGTATACTGGAGTTGTCGAACTATCGAGGTGGGCGAAAGCCCACTTTTTTATTTGTCTGGTGTTTTTTGGATGCCGGAATCGAACAAGGAAGCCATCACGGCGAAGGTAACGGAAATAGCGGAGCGGGCGGGAGCTTCCGAAGGGATCGAGGTCGTGGAGACCCTGCTCCTGGGCGGAGGCAACAGCCGCGTGCTGCGCATATTTATCGACAAGCCATCCGGCGTAACGCATGCCGACTGCGAATTCATGTCCGTCCAGGTGGGAACCATTCTGGACGTCGAGGACGTAATTCCCGGCGGCTCGTACACGCTCGAAATCAGCTCCCCGGGCGTAGAGCGGCCTCTACGAAAGGCCCAGGATTTTCAGCGGTTTACCGGTCAGAAAGCGAAAATTGTTCTGCGCCAGCCGATTGAAAACCAGCGCGCGTGGATTGGCGTTCTCACGGGGTTTTCCGAAGGCACGATCTCGCTCGATTCGGGCGCAGGAAAAACGGTCAGCATCCCCCTCGATCAGGTGCAAAAAGCTCATCTGAAGTTTGAGTGGTAATTCCCGGACAGATTGGAGTGATTCCAGAGTGGCAACAATCTATCAGTCTATAGAGATCCTCAGCAAGGAAAAAGGCATTGATCCGCAGATCGTTATCGATGCGGTGAAGGACGCCATGCTTGTCGCCGCGAGGAAGCATTTTCGAACGGTCGAAGATCTCGTCGCGGAGTTCAACGACCACACCGGCGCGCTGGAAATCTTTGCGGTGAAACGAGTTGTGCCGGAAGTTCAGGACGCCGTGAACGAGCTTACCCTGGACCAGGCCTTGCGTCTCGATCCTCAGGCGCGGCTCGATTCCGAGATTCGCATACCCAAGCCCACCGAAGGCCTGGGCCGCATCTCGGCTCAAACCGCCAAGCAGGTGATTCTTCAGAAGGTGCGCGAGGCGGAGCGCGAAACCATTTATTCGGAATACTCCGGCCGTGTGGGCGAACTGGTCAATTGCATCGTCAAGCGCATCGAAGGCCCGGATCTGATCGCCGACCTTGGAAAAACCGAGGCGCGCCTGCCCAAAAAGGAACAGAACAAGCTGGAGAGCTTCTCCGCGGGCGACCGGATTCGCTGCATTATCCGCAGCGTGGACAAGACCGGTAAGAACGCTGGCGTCATCGTCTCGCGCGCCGCTCCGGAACTGGTGGTCCGTCTCTTCGAACAGGAAGTGCCCGAGATCTACGACAACACGGTAGTGATCAAAGGCTGTGCGCGGGAAGCCGGAGAGCGAACCAAGATCGCGGTTTTCAGCCGGGATCGCGATGTCGATTGTGTGGGCGCCTGCGTCGGCATGAAGGGCATGCGCGTTCAATCGATCATCCGCGAATTGCGCGGCGAAAAGATCGACATCATCGAATACTCCGACGATCCGGTGGTCTTTGCCACGCACGCTTTGAGCCCGGCGAAGATCTCCCGGGTGGCCATCGTGAACGCCTCCGAAAAGCACATGGAAGTGATCGTCGACGACACCCAGCTTTCGCTGGCGATCGGCAAGAAGGGTCAGAATGTGCGTCTGGCCGCGAAGCTGCTCGGCTGGAAGATCGACATTAAGAGCGAAGAAGAGAAGCGTCAGGAAGTCGAGTCCGCCATGGCCGCCCTGGTTGTGCCGGGTGCGCCCGTTTCCGCCCTCATCGAGCATGGAATGCCCGAGAACCTTGCCGACAAGCTGGTGGAAGCGGGGATTGGCACGGTTGAGAAACTCGGCGCCATGACGCCGGAAGAGTTGGAAGAAGTCCCGGGCATCGGACCCAAGATGGTCGAGCGCATTCAGATCGCGGTGAATAACTATTACGGTCAGTTTGAGCAGGGCTCGGACTCGCCGGAAGCGGCCCCCGAAGAGCCTGCCGCCGCGGCCGAAACAGACGCCGCTTTACCGGCGCAGTCCGAGGCGCCCGCCGTGGCCTCCCAGAACGGCGCAGGTGAGCCGGAACCATTGGAAACAACAGGCGAAATCGCTCCTGAAGTGGCTGTAAACCAGGGAGCGGATGACGGATCTGATAGGATGAAAGATTCGGAGTGATCGGGTATGGGGCGCGAGGTGCGTCCTGTCTAGGAGACTTTTGCAGTCCTTCCATAGTATGAAGAAGATTCGGATCAATGAACTCGCCAGGGAGCTCGAGGTCAAGCCGCAGCGTGTGCTAGAGCTATTACCCGAGTTCGGTGTGGCCGAGAAGAAAACTCACTCCAGTTCGGTTGACGAAGACGTAGCCGAGAGGATCCGCAGCTATCTTGGTCTGAATCCCGCCGCCCGTGGTGACCGCGAGGTTTCCGGTGGGCCGGGAGAGCCGTTCCCGGCCGAGCCGGAAGCGACCTTGCACCACGAGGTTGTCGAAGCAGCTCCGGCGCCAGTGGTAGAACGCCCGCTCCCTGAGCCTGTGCGCCCGCCGGTGGTAGAGCAGGCTCCCGCCAGACCCGTGTTCGAGGCTCCGCCCGTTCCCGCCGCCCCTTTAAAACCAGCGCCGGCGCCCGCTGAAGAACCCGCGGTCGCGAAAGCAGCCTCGCAATTGCCGGCACACCCGGCGCCGGCTGCGCCTTCCGCGCCCGCCGCGCCTCCCCATGCTCCGGCTATGCCGGTGCGGCCGCCGCTTCTATCAGGCACCCGGCCTGCACCTCCGCCTTCCATGCCAGTGGCGCCCCGCTCGGCTGCAATCCCGGCGAGACCCGTTCCGCCGGCCCCTGCGGCGCCAAGGCCAGGACAAATTCTTTCCGGCCCCCGGCAGCCCCTGCCAGGCAGTGCGCCGGCGGCCGTCGTGCCACCGCCTCCGCCGCGCTCGGAACCGCTCCGGCCGTCCGGCCCCGGCGCGCCGGCCCCCCGGCCATCCGCGCCCCTGGTGCGGCCCGCTCCCGGTCCGGGAAAACTGATTCCCCGGGGACCTGCTCCGCGCGAAAGCGTAGTGGTCGCCGGGCAGCCTTTACGTCCTCAGCAGCAAGGAAGACCGGTGCTGGCTGGCCAGCCCGCCGCTCGCCCCATTGTTCCCCCGAGTCCGGATATCGTGGCTCGGCTGAAGGCCTCGGCCCCGGTGGCGCCGCGCCCGGGAATGCCGACGCGCCCGTCCAGCCCGGTTCCCGGACGGCCGATTTACGATGGCCCCATTCGTCCCGGACAGCCGATTGTTCGGCCCGGCGGCCCGGGTGGTCCCGGCGGTCCGATGGCGCGCGGGCGCCAGCGGCCCCTGCACCCCACCTCCCCGGCCCGTATGGAGCCGGCGGTTCTGCCGCCCACGGATACTCAGCGGCGTCATCAGGCCAAGCCGGGCGCGCGCGGAGTGCGCCGGCGCGACGAGCCCGAAGAGCGTTCGCTCCGCATGCCGGTCTCGCGGCGCGACCAGTTGGCTGCTCCTCCGCCCATTGACCGCGAAATCACCATCGCCGAAGGCATTACGGTAAAAGAGCTTTCCGAAAAGCTGGGCGTTAAGGCGAACCTCATCATCAAGAAACTGGTGGAGAAGAAGATTTTCGCCACCATCAATCAGACGCTCGATGTGAAGCTGGCCGAGGAACTCTCGCGCGATTTCGGAGCGTCCACCAACAAGGTCAGCTACGAGGAAGAAGCGACGCAGGTCATCGAACTCGCCGAAGATACCAAAGATCAGCTCAAACGTCCCCCCGTGGTCACCATCATGGGACACGTCGATCACGGTAAGACTTCGCTGCTCGATGCCATCCGTCTCACCAACGTCGCCGATCGCGAAGCCGGCGGCATTACGCAGCACATCGGCGCCTACTACGTCGAGAAAAACGGCCAGAAGATCTCCTTCATCGACACCCCTGGCCACGAAGCGTTCACGCGCATGCGGTCCCGCGGCGCCAAGACCACGGACATCGTGGTGCTGGTGGTTTCCGCCGATGACGGCGTCATGCCGCAAACGCTGGAAGCCATTGATCACGCCCGGGCCGCCAAGGTCCCGATCATCGTTGCCATCAACAAAATCGACAAGCCGGATGCGCAGCCGGAACGCGTGAAGCAGCAACTCGCCGATCGCGGCCTGCTCGCGGAGGACTGGGGCGGTGACACCGTGATGGTTCCGGTCTCCGCCAAGGCAAAAACGAACCTCGACCTGTTACTGGAGATGATCCTGCTCGTCGCCGAGATGCAGGACCTGAAAGCCAATCCGGACCGGCCGGCCATGGGGAACGTCCTCGAGGCCAATCTCGACCGCGGCCGTGGTCCTGTCGCCACTGTCCTGGTGCGCAATGGAACGCTGCACGTCGGAGACTTTTTCATCTGCGGCGCCGTATTTGGCAGAGTTCGCGCCCTTTATGGCGATCGCGGGGACCAGGTTCGCGAAGCGGGCCCGTCGATCCCGGTGGAAGTGCTCGGCCTGGATTCGCTCCCCGAGGTGGGGGATTCCTTTCAGGTGGTCACCGATACCGCCAAGGCCAAGCAGATTGTGATCTACCGCGAAGCCAAGGCGCGCGAGCAGTCCATGGCGCGCGGCAGCCGCGTGACCCTGGAACAGCTCCACGAACAGCTCAAGGAAGGCGAAGTCAAGGAGCTGAACGTCATTCTCAAGACCGATGTCGGCGGCACGGCCGAAGTGCTGACGGACATGATGCAGAAGCTGTCGAACGACAAGGTGAAGATCCGCGTTTTGCGCGCCGGTGTCGGAGCCGTCAACGAATCGGATGTGCTGCTTGCCTCGGCCTCGAACGCCATTATCGTTGGCTTCAATGTGCGTCCGGAACGCAGCGCGGTCAGCCTGGCGGAGCAGGAAAACGTCGACATCCGGCTGCACACCATCATCTATGAGCTTACCGACGAGCTGAAGAAAGCGATGACCGGCCTGCTCGCGCCCGTATTCAAGGAAGCGTACCGCGGCCGCACTCAGGTTCGCGAGGTATTCAAAATCAGCAAGGTTGGCACTGTCGCGGGTTGCATGGTGCTCGATGGTGTCCTCTCGCGCGACAGCCAGGTGCGCCTCCTGCGCGACAACGTCGTCGTCTATACCGGTAAAGTGGATTCTTTACGGCGCTTTAAGAACGATGCCAGTGAAGTGAAGGCGGGCTTTGAGTGCGGCGTGACTCTGCAGAATTTTACCGACATCAAGCCGGGCGATTTGATTGAGGCGTTCGCAACGGAGCGCGTTGCGCCGGAAAGCATAAGCTAGCGTTACGTCCCGTTGTTTGGAACGCCGTTTCGTTCAATGTGGTTTGGCTAGAGTCATCTATGCCCAGCATCGGGGTCCTCACCCTCGAATTGAACCTTCCGGATTCGCATTCGTTGAAAGACAAGCGGCACACCGTGCGCAGCCTGAAGGACAGGCTGCGCGGCAAGTTCAACGTGGCCGTAGCGGAAATTGCCTTTCAGGAGACCTGGCAGCGCGCCCTGATTTCCGCTGTTACGGTATCGAGCGACCACGGCCACGCCGAACGGGTTCTCCAATCGGTGGAACGCGAGGCGGCTTCGTTGTTAGGGGGCGCGCTGGTGGATTCGACTTTGGAATGGCTGGAATAAAACGTATGGCGCGGGTACGTTCCCGGCGGGAGAAAGATATCGCGCACGCCGCGTTGCGCGCAATCGAAAAAGAAGGCGTCCATGGATTCTCATCGCACCGAAAGGATTAGCGAAGCGCTCCGCGAGGAGTTGAGCGAGATCATTTCCTACGAAATGGCCGATCCCCGTGTGGCCTCCGCGGCTGTTACGGACGTGCACGTTTCGCCGGATCTTCGCCACGCCCTGATTCACATAGGATTTGACCGTCCCGAGGAGGCTCAGGAAGGTATTGCCGCCCTCACCGGAGCGCGGCACTTTCTGCGTGGCGAGATCACCCGGCGTTTAGGCGTATTCCGGGTACCCGAATTGCACTTCGAATCGGACGTGGCGGTCGCACTCGGGGACCGGATGGAACATCTGCTGAAGCGGGTACGGCGCGGACGGCCGCGGGATTCCGATCAGTAAAATACCATACAATCAATAACTTGCAGCCAAAGAGGGGAGTCGATAAAAAAAGGTGCCCGGTGAAACATCGTGTGCTAACTTTGTTGTTTACCGCTTTGTTGCTGAGGCCTGCGGCTGGTTTATCCGCCGGCCAGCCTGAGCTCAAGCGCTATGAAGGTAGCGTGGATGCGATGGGTGGGGCATTCACGATTGTCGCGTACGGAGACGACGCGGCCAGGCTGGAAACCAGCGTGGCTGCCGCTTTGGAGGAGGCCCGCAGGCTGGACGATTTGCTCTCTAATTATCGCCCGGAGAGCGAGTGGAGCCGGGTCAACCAGCTCGCTGGAAAGCAGCCGGTGCGGATTTCCCAGGAGCTGTTCGACCTGTTGTCGGCGTGCGTGGAATATAGCCGCGAAAGCGAAGGGGCATTCGACATTACCGTTGGTCCGCTGATGAAAGTCTGGGGGTTCTACAAAGGTACGGGGCATCTGCCGCACCGCGCGGAAGTGCGCGGCGCGCTCGATCGCGTCGGCTGGCGCAATATCCGACTCGATTCAGCCGCGCGCACTGTGCATTTCGCCCGGCCGGGTGTTGAAATCGATCCGGGCGGAATTGGCAAAGGCTATGCGGTGGATCGTCTCGCCGCCATTCTGGAGCGGCAGGGTGTGCGCCGCGCTCTGATTTCAGCCGCTTCCAGCAGCATTTACGCCATCGGCGCGCCCCCGCACGAGCGCGGCTGGCGAATTGGCATCAAGGATCCGAAAGATCATTTGAAGACGGTTGCTACCGTTTGGCTGCGGGATCAGTCCATGTCTACTTCGGGCAACTATGAGAAGTTCTTTTATGCCGAGGGAAAGATGTACAGCCACATCATGGACCCGCGCACCGGATATCCCTCCATGGGCACGCTTTCTGTCTCTGTGATTACGCCCAGAACCATCGACAGTGAAGCCTGGGCTAAACCGTATTACATTTTGGGCCGCGATTGGGCGGCCAAACATAGAAAAAAAGAGTTTCGCATTTTTTACTGCGAAGACAGATTGGATACGCCATGCGCATGGCTACAATGACCAGCCGCTTTTTGGATGCTTGCCGCCGCCGGCCGACGGATGTTCGCCCGGTATGGTTCATGCGGCAGGCTGGACGCTATTTAAAGCAGTACCGCGAAGTCCGCGCTCACCACAGCATCCTCGAGATCTGCAAGCGCCCGGACCTAGCCGCCGCCGTCACTCTGCAGCCGGTGGAAATTCTGGACGTCGATGCGGCCATCATTTTCGCCGACATCCTCCTCCCCGTCGAGCCCATGGGCCTGAAGCTGAAGTTCGTGGAAGGCCGCGGTCCGATGATCAGCAACCCGGTCCGGACTTCTTCCGACATCGACAGCCTCTCCATCTCGAACACGGACGACCTTGGCTATGTGAACGAGGCAATTCAGGCAGTGACCCGCGCCCTGGCCGGCCGAATCCCCGTAATCGGCTTCGTTGGTGCTCCGTTTACGCTCGCCAGCTATATGATCGAAGGCGGCCCTTCGAAGGATTTCCTGAAGACCAAGCAGATGATGTACAGCGATGAAACGCTGTGGCGCAGGCTCATGGGAAAGCTGGTGGACGTGCTTGGCCCCTTTGCCATCTCGCAGGTCGCCGGCGGCGCCCGGGCCATTCAGGTTTTCGATAGCTGGGCCGGCGCCCTGAGCCCCGACGATTACGTTCGTTTCGTAGCGCCCTATTCGCGCGCCCTCATTGAACGCATCCGTTCCGCCAGCGTGCCGGTGATTCATTTCGGTACCGGCGTCGCCGG
>Ga0105240_10016426_pt1 | contig 10021 bp, 10 predicted proteins | sample KBSC54metaG_FD_80426 | JGI IMG/M metagenome (GOLD analysis project Ga0105240, IMG submission 80426) | Corn rhizosphere microbial communities from Kellogg Biological Station, Michigan, USA - KBS C5-4 metaG | ecosystem: Host-associated > Plants > Roots > Rhizosphere > Soil | place: Michigan, USA... | reverse complement strand
TCAGATCTCTACAGCGAAGTCGCAGAACTTCACTCGGTGTGGAGTCATCTTACATCTATGAGCAGTACGCATGCATATACATACCGTATATGAAGCAGAGAAGGGGATAGTTGCCGTCCGCTCTTACTTTCAGGGAAGACCTGCGCAGACCCACGGCGGTCGACGCGGCGGCTGTGAGAGAAACCTGGATGCAAGCCTAACAATTTCCTCGGGCACAATCTGTGACGTAAATCACATCCGGAGGAACGCAGCAGCCGTGGTTATGACGAAAGGGTTTGCTCGAGTCATGAACGTTCACGGCAAGCCGCCGTCGCGGCGGACATTCTCTTCTGTAGCTCGCGGCGGGCCCGCAGGCGTCGGGATTTTACAGCTGCTAGTGAAAGGTTCAATCGTTTTGCCACCTCCGTGAGAGGAAGATCTTCCTTTAGCTCGATTTGAAGGATGGTCCGGAGGGAGGTCGGCAGGAACGTGATCGCCGAACGAACCTGATCAATGCTCTGCTGCCGGATAAGCCGTTCCTCGATGGATTCAACTCCAGGGAAGCGGCCTTTCCGAACAAGGACAGTCTCCGTCGCCGCGAGCTCATCGGAGTATTCGATACGGCGATGTTCCTGACGTCTCTGGATCATGTAGACCTCGTTGATGACAATTTTTGTGATCCAGGTTGAGAATCTCGATTCGTTGCGAAAGGAACTGAGGTTCTGCCACGCCTTGAAGAGTCCGGACTGGACGGCATCTTCCGCCTCGGAACGGTTACGGGTGTATCGTTCCGCAGTACGCAGCAGGCGCTCCCGCCAGCGCTCGCTCAGCACCTCAAAGGCTTTCTCGTCCCCGTCACAGGCTTGTCGAACGATGGATTCATCATTCTCGTATTTCATGGGGCCCCTATCCGCTTCGGAGATTGCGACACACGCCGTACACATTTTGATATACAGAGTGTATATGACACGCTGATCTTACCTATCGGAGAGCGGACGATGGCAAATGCGGAACAATGGCAACCTAAGGCAAATCCGTGGCTTATCGCGGCGACAGTTGCGCTGGCTGCTTTTATGGAAGTATTGGATACATCCATTGCGAATGTCGCGCTTCCGCACATCGCTGGCAATCTGGGTGCCAGCCAGGACCAGGGAACGTGGGTGCTCACAAGCTACCTGGTTTCGAACGCAATCATCCTGCCGGTCGGAGCGTGGGCTTCGAGCGTCATCGGGCGCAAGAACTTCTTCCTGCTATGCATCATCATCTTCACGGTCGCCAGTTTTCTCTGCGGCATCGCCCCGTCGCTTCCGATTCTGCTGCTAGCTCGCATCATTCAGGGAATCGGCGGAGGCGGTCTTCAGCCTATGGCGCAGGCCATCATGGCCGACTCCTTTGAAGAGAAGAAACGCGGATTGGCGTTCTCCCTATACGGACTCGTCGCCGTTCTCGCTCCGTCCATCGGACCGACTATGGGAGGTTGGATCACGGACAACTATTCCTGGCGATGGATCTTCTACATCAATCTTCCGGTCGGTATTCTGGCGTTCGTTCTGGTGACCAGGCTGGTCGAAGATCCACCCTGGATCAAAGCAGATCGCAACAACCTCCGGCGGCTGGACTACATTGGCCTCGCGTTTCTGACGCTGGCCATGGGTGGTATGCAGATCTTCCTGGACAAGGGCGAAGAGAATGACTGGTTTGCGTCCAACTTCATTCGCGCGTTTGCGGCCATGTTTGTGGCCGGCATGGTAGGTCTGATTTGGTGGGAGTGGCGCGCGAAGAATCCCATCATGAACATCAAGCTCTTTCGCTACAAGAACTTTGCGATCTGCTGCGCTCTGATGATCCTGGTGGGTGGCGTATTGAACGCCGCAACCGTGCTCCAGCCACAATTCCTCCAGCAGTTGCTGGGTTATACGGCGACCAGTGCCGGGGAGGCGCTCACGTGGGGAGGTGTCACCCTCCTGTTCGTCATGCCGATGGCGGGTATCGCGACGAGCAAGTTCGCCGCGAGGAATCTCGCCGCAGTCGGCTTCTGCTTTTTCGCGGTTGCTTACTATTACGCGTCCACCCATCTAAGCTTGCAGATGAGCTTTGGTTTCGCCTCCTGGTTGCGTGTGATCCAGATGATCCCAATCCCATTCTGCTTCATCGCCATCACCAATGCGGCTTATGTCGGTCTTCCGAAGAAGGCAAGCAATCAGGTGTCAGGCATCATCAACTTCGTACGCAATGTAGGCGGCAGCATCTTCATTGCGGTGACGGGCGCCATTGTCACCAACCGCTCGCTCTTCCACCAGGCGCGGTTGCAAGAGGCGATGCAGCCAGGCAGTATTGCCTTCACGAATCAGGTGAACGCCCTGGCCGGTTATTTCCAGAGGATGGTCAGCCATCCGGAGGCAGTCCACATGGCCCAGGGAACGATCTACCAGCAACTTAACCAGCAAGCCGCCGCGCAGGCCTACCAGGACATCTATCGATGGTTGTCGTGGATGTCCGTTGCCATGGTCGCGGCGGCGTTCATGCTCAGCAAGAACCGTCCCGGAGAAGGGGCCCCTGCGGGGGAAGCTGTTCACTGATGGGAATCTCTTCCCTACGAGTAGAATGTTGACTTGCCACAATCGGCGACTTGGTACTCTACGCAAATGCCTCGGAAATCTGCTTCTACTCATACCGCTCCAGCAAGGAAACCTCGTCTTTCCCGCCAGGAGCGCAAGACACAGACGCGCGCCAGCCTCATCGAGACGGGGCGGCGCCATATTCTTCGTGAGGGGCTCGGAGACGCTGCTGCGGAGCGTATCGCCGAAGAGGCAGGGTTTTCGCGGGGTGCGTTCTACGGCAACTTCACCGATAAAGAGGACCTCTTTCTCACCATCGTGCGGGACGATCAGGAAAAGCGTTTCAGTGTGTTCCGAACGATCCTTGAAAGCGATGAACCCGTGGAGAGCCTCTTGAAGCGTCTTCGCGAAGCTCTTGCGGACCGGGTCACCGATCCGGAATGGATCATTCTGGAAGCGGAGTTTGAGGCTGGCGCGTTGCGCAGCGAGAAGATGCGTCAGACCTACATCGAGCTGTATCGCAGCATGCTGAAGGATGGGCGGCGGATCCTCAAGAAGCTGGCTCAACAACCTGGAATCCGGTTCACCCTGCCTCCGAACGAGTTCCTGATGGCGATGCTTAGCTTCGCCCATGGCATGGCCGTGAGCCAACGCCTGCTTGGATCGGAGATCTCAGTCAAGGGGACGCGCAAGCTGATCTGCTCCATCTTCGATCAGCTGCTTACGACGAAGTAGGGAAAGCAGAAGAGCTCGTCAACATCAGGGTTGCGCCTCCAACACCGTCAGGCTGCGGCCGGTAGCACCCGTTCGAAGGGAGTCCGTCGTCACGACCAGCGTCACCCCTGGAGTGAGTTCCTCGTCCAGCACTGCGCGAAATGCGTCTGGGATGTGAACGCTACGACGTTCCGAGTCGCTCAGTTCTTTGCTCCCAACCCAGCTCTCCCCAGGCAGCGGCAGCTGCATCCAGTGAAATCCTTTGGCATCGACCTGTGTCAGGCTGTATGCCGCGGTTTCTTGGATCTCTCCGGCAATCGTTACAGGAGAAGATCCAATCAGGATCCCATTGCGCAGAACGACCAATCTGCGATCGGCGCCACTGAGAATGAGCGAGACTGGACCACTCGACGACTTCTCCGGCTGCCAGATCCATGCACCATCCTCCAGCTTGTCCGTAGAGGCTTCACTCTGAAGCAGGTCCGGCGTGGGTGCCACTCTAGGAACTTCGTCCAGCTTCGTAATTACGACCGTCATTCCTAGCGCTGTCGTGGCATACAGCAGCTTTGCAAAAGCCATGGGCATCCGGACGCATCCATGGGAAGCAGGAAACCCGGGAAGATTTCCTGCGTGCATCGCCACGCCCGACCAGGTGAGCCGCTGCATGTACGGCATGGGTGCCGAGTCGTAGAGGTTGGATTTGTGATGGACCTGCTTCTGCAGAACTGTGAAGACGCCTGTAGGAGTTTCATGGCCCACCTTGCCAGTAGATACGGTCGAAATCCCGATAAGCACGCCGTTCCTATAGACATAACACCTTTGCGACGGCAGGCTTACTATGGCCAACATCGGTCCGGAGGGGGCAATGGATGGCGACCAAAGGAACTCTCCCGGCTTCAAACCATGCACCGCGTCGGAAAAGCGATCGATACCCTGCGTGACTGCCTGAGCCCGCGAATTGCGAGGGCAACTCCACAAGAGCAGGGCGCACTTCAGGCCCCCAGCAGTACCTCACGTCGTGTTTGCCGAATTTCCATTGGGCTCCATTGCCGATTCGCGTGAGCTCATTCGCGAAAATTCTTTCCGAGATCCATAAAATCCGGGCGTTGCTGTCGACTTGCCGCTGAACTCACTTCCCGCGAAATCTATAACGGTACATTCTCAGAAGGTATACGATAGTTTTGATATGCATAGTGCATATGGAAGTGAGCACGAGCTACCGCAATCCCTAACGATTGGAGAGGAATCACATATGAGCGCACTGTATTCAACCCGGGTGATCGCGCGAGGAGGCCGCAATGGAACGGCTCGGAGCGACGACGGCCTCCTGGACCTTAAGCTCGCTCTCCCTCGGACGATGGGCGGAAGCGGAGATGCCACCAATCCCGAACAGCTTTTTGCTGCCGGATATGCCGCGTGCTTCGGCAATGCCGTCATCCATGTCACCCGAAACAAAGAGAAGAAGATCAAGGACGACGACGTCGAGGTTGCCGCGACCGTCAGCATGTCACCAAATGGTGCTGGAGGGTTTCGCCTTTCCGTCGCGCTCGATGTGACGATCGCGGGCGTAGATCAGGCGACTGCGGAAGAAGCGGTCAAAGCAGCGCATGAGGCATGTCCCTACTCCAATGCGGTCAGCGGAAATATTAACGTAGCACTCTCGGTGAAGACTCGCTGAACTTTAGTAGGCATCGATAGTTCCGAGTTCCAGCGTTGAGCTTCTTGCGAAATTTCAGGACCGCTCAGCCCCAACACTTCGATTCAGTTTGAAAGCCCGATAGGAGGACGTTATGGCGGAAGCGGGACTCAGAGGAATAGCACGGGAGTCGGTCGGATGGTCTATCGGACTCAGCGTTGTGATGATCATCGTCGGTTTAGTGGCGCTGGCGGCCCCATTGGCAGCAGGCTTTGCCGTGACAGGCGTGGTGGCGTGGGGCTTGCTCCTTCTTGGAGTTCTACACCTGTGGTTTGCCTGGCACACACGTGCGGCGGGTGCTCTTATCTGGGAACTCGTCATCGGTGCAGCGTATCTTTTCGCAGGTATCTTCATCCTTACTCATCCGCTCGCCGGCCTGGTCACACTCACGCTGCTTCTTGGCTCCTACCTTCTTATCAAGGGAGTAGTGGAGATTATCGGAGGTTTCAGCACGCGCGGCGTACCCGGCAGTGGATGGTTGCTGATTGACGGCGTCGTCTCGCTGATCCTGTCGGCAATGATTTGGTTTCATCTGCCTTCGACCGCCGCTTGGGTAATCGGTACATTGATCGGCTTCTCGATTCTGTTCAGCGGACTGTCCCGGCTCTTCCTGGCGTTGGCGGCTCGCCGCGCACTCTTGGACGCCTAATACTTCTATCGGACTGGCGGACACGGCTACTCTATGAATTGCCTTCTGCGGACTGGATAGACGCGCTTAGGCTCCGACTCGCGGCACGCTCCAATTCTTGCAGAACTCGAACTGACGCCATGCCGTCCTCCTGACTAACCTCACGCAGCAGATCGTCACGAAGATCCCGAATCACCTTGTCGAGCTTTCTCACCAAGGCCCTTCCTTTGGGAGTTAGATGAAGCGTTTTCGCTCTACCATCCGCAGGATCGGGTTTGCGGAATAACAATCCATCGCGTTCAAGTTGATCCACGGAGCGTACGACCGCCGCTTCATCGATCCCGGCCTCATACGCAATAACCTTCTGCTGGACCCCGTTGCCCATTCGCGCAACCACAAGAATCGGTGCTGCCACAGAAAGAGAAACCCCAAAGCGTCCCAAAGCCGCTCCAGCAGCTTTCTGCCATGCGCGGCCGGCTGGAAGAACCATCCAGGTCAGGGCGACCGCCCATTCGTCGCTCGATTTATAAGACATAAAGATAGTTGACGCATCAACGATCTGGCGCGTCTAACAAAGAGTAGCACTCCTCCCAGCGGACGGGTGCAGGGAGAATGGCATATGGGCAGACTGCAGGGAAAAGTGGCGTTGGTTACGGGAGCGGCGCAGGGGATGGGCGAGTCCCACGTCCAGCGCTTCATTGCAGAAGGCGCGAAGGTCATCCTGACCGATCTCAATCAGGATGGAGGATCGGCGCTCGCTGCCAAGCTGGGGAAGAACGCCTTGTTCCTTCACCATGATGTGACGAGAGCTGAGGACTGGACAGCTGTTGTCCAGAAGGGCGAGGCAGAGTTCGGGCCGATCACCGTCCTTGTGAACAATGCCGGCGTACTTGGTCCAGTCGCGAAGACAATCGATATCAGCGAAGCCGACTACCTGAAGGTTTGTGCGATCAACCAGACATCAGTTTTCTTGGGCATGAAGGCTGTCTTGCCCTCGATGTTGAAGGCGGGCATCGGTTCCATCGTCAACATCTCCTCTATTGCGGGCATCGCAGCCAACTATGGCTTTCCAAACCTTGCATACGTAGGCAGCAAGTTCGCGGTGCGAGGCATGACGAAGGCCACGGCAATCGAGTACGCTTCAAAAAATATTCGGGTGAACTCCGTTCACCCAGGCTTCATCCAGACACCTATGATGGTGGCGGCAACCGACGAAAAGGGCGGAGATGCACTGGGTTTGATTCCTCAAGGACGCATCGCCGAACCGGGTGAAGTCACCAATCTTGTGCTGTTCCTGTCCTCGGATGAGGCGTCGTTCATCACCGGTACCGAACACATCGTCGACGGCGGCATGCTGGCCCAGTAACGGAGGAAGATACATGCGAGCTATCCAACTGAAGGGCGTCGGAGATCTGGTTCAGACCGAAGTGCCGAAGCCAAACATTGTGGCGGGGCAGGTGCTGCTCCGCGTCACCGCCGCCGGCATTTGCCAGACCGACGTGCACATCCGGCGATCCACCAGGCGGATGATTCCGGACGGGACCATTCTAGGCCATGAGATTGCGGGAGAGATCGTCGACATTGCCGACGACGTACAACGCTTCTCGATCGGCGACCAGGTTGTCGTCCATCCGGTATGGTCTTGCGGCATCTGCCGCATGTGTGTTGCGGGCCAGGAGAACGCCTGCCGCAATACCGGGGGGCGGTTCTATCCACCACCAACGCCCGGAGTTTCCGTGAACGGGGGTATGGCAGAGTACGTTGCGGTGCCGTCATCTGCGCTGGTGCCGGCTGCAGGCCTCGACCCGGTCTTTGCAGCCGTCCTTCCGGATGCGGGCTTGGTTCCGTACCATTCGATCGAGGCGGCCAAAGACCTGCTCCGTCCAGGAGCGACGGTCGTTGTCATCGGCATCGGAGGGCTGGGACAGTTCGCCATCGAGCTCCTCCGTGAACTGACGGGAGCAACAGTCATCGCTCTCGACATCAAGGACGACCTGCTCGCCGCAACCAAGGATAAGGTCTCCTATGCCTTCCGCTCCGACGATCCGGCGGTTGCCGCGCAGGTGCTGAAGGTAACCGGAGGCTACGGTGCGGACGTGGTCTTCGACATCGTAGGAAACACCGCCACGCTGGCGCTAGCTGCTTCGGTCGTTGCTCCTTACGGAGCCATCCGCGTGCCGGGACTCAGTAACGGCGTCTTTCAGTTCGAGACGGACCAGCTGTCCACCTCGCTTCCATGGGGCGCTTCGATCACTCGCCCGTATAGCGGGACGCACAAAAACCTGCACGACCTTGTAGCGCTAGCGAAGACCGGAAGGATCAGGGCAAACCTCACCCCGTACACCTTCGATCAGGCTCTCGTGGCACTTGATGAACTGGAGGCCGGAAAGATCAACGGCCGTGCGGTCATCAAGATGAGTTGAACAGCATCAACGGTGAACCGGGCCTGGATCTGATCTCGCGCCGCGCTTTCTTTCCCGTCAGAGACACACGATGACCGAATCTGTGCGTCGGCCCAGCTAGGCGGAACACGCGTCAGCGAAAATGCAGCCGGCTCAGCTTGTTTACATCCAATGGAATGAATCGAAAGGAGGATAGCCTCTATGGCCTATCAGACAATCAATCCCAATGACGAAGTGTTGATCAAGAGCTTTCCGGAACATAGCGACGAACAGATGGAAGAGATCATCGCTCGGGCTGAATCAACCTACAAGAACGATTGGAGCCGGAAGACTCTGGCTGAGCGCAAGACGATTCTCAAGAAGGCGGCTTCGATCCTACGGGAAAAACGTGACGAATTTGCCAAACCCATCACTCTCGAGATGGGCAAACTATTCCGGGAAGCGCGGGGCGAAGTGGATCTCAGTGCCGACATCCTGGATTACTACGCCGATAACGCCGAGGCATTTCTTGCGCCCGAAAAGCTGAAGGTGGAGGAAGGCGAGGCCTATGTCGAGAGTGCACCGCTGGGCGTGATCTTCTGCGTCGAGCCTTGGAACTTCCCTTACTACCAACTGGCGCGGGTCGCAGGGCCGAACCTCATGGTGGGCAATACACTTATCGTGAAGCACGCCCCAAACGTGCCACAGTGCGCTCTAGCGTTCGAGGAGCTGTTCCTTGATGCCGGTGCTCCCGTCGGAGCTTATAGCAACGTTTTCCTCTCGAATGAGCAATCAGCTGTAGCGATCGCGGATACGCGCATTAGGGGAGTGGCTCTCACTGGTAGCGAACGGGCTGGCGCCGCAGTCGCCGCAGAGGCAGGCAAGGCGCTCAAGAAGAGCACGATGGAATTGGGCGGCAGCGATGCTTTCATCGTGCTCGACGATGCGGACATGGATACGGCTGTCAAGTGGGGTGTTTGGGGCCGTATGAACAACACCGGCCAGTGCTGCGTGGCTGCTAAGCGGTTCATCCTTGACGAGAAGATAGCGGATACGTTCGTCGATCGCTTCAAGAAAGAGATGGATAAGCTTGTCCCAGGCGACCCGATGGAAGAAAAGACGACACTTGGGCCATTGTGCACCGCTGGCGCTCTCGATTTAGTACAGAAGCAGATCGAAACCGCTGTGGACGGTGGTGCAACGGTAATTATTGGGGGAAAACGCTTGGATCGGAAAGGGTACTTCCTCGCCCCGACGATCCTGACCGGTATCAAACCGGAGAACCCTGCCTATTATCAGGAGTTTTTCGCTCCGGTGGCCCTGATCTTCCGCGTGAAGAACGAACAGGAGGCGGTGAAGCTGGCGAATGATTCCCCGTACGGTCTTGGTGGAACTGTCATCACCAAAGACATAGAGCGTGGGAAGCGAGTAGCCCGGCAGATCGAAACCGGGATGGTCTTTATAAACCAGGCAACATGGACCGCTCCGGACCTGCCATTCGGCGGAGTAAAGAACTCTGGATATGGCCGTGAACTTTCTGATCTTGGCATTGGTGAGTTCGTGAATAAGAAATTGATTCGCGTAGCTTGAGCACCGCGACTTGACCCTTTGCAGGAAGCTACCCAGCCAAGAGCCCTGACGCGTTGCATAGTGCTAACTGTCTGCGTCACTCACGAGCTATGTACAAACTCGTGAGTGACACGGATCTTAGGAGTGATCCGTGGACTCGCGACATGAAATCCCGCCGCTCCAGATTCGCTGGCGGTCGTGTCGCTATGACCTGTTCGCCTGAACCGATGATTGCGCAATGCGATATGGGCGTGGGAACAGATGCAAAATCTGGGAACATCATGGAACAATATCCTTGTCCACCGGAGTTTCAGATTTCTCAATGAGCGCATTGGCCTGTTCTCGTCAGTTGAGACCCCGTGGGCAGATTGCTTCCGATAGGCCGCCTTCAGGAGAGTAGTAGCTCTATTAGTGGTTCTGAAAGGTCGCCCGTTATAGCCCGAAGCAAAGGATAAGCTCCACTCCGATTGGGAAGGCACGTCAAGAGCTGATGCCT
>Ga0105240_10016425_pt1 | contig 10022 bp, 12 predicted proteins | sample KBSC54metaG_FD_80426 | JGI IMG/M metagenome (GOLD analysis project Ga0105240, IMG submission 80426) | Corn rhizosphere microbial communities from Kellogg Biological Station, Michigan, USA - KBS C5-4 metaG | ecosystem: Host-associated > Plants > Roots > Rhizosphere > Soil | place: Michigan, USA... | reverse complement strand
GGTGCGATGCATGCATCGCACGGGTAAGGCCGCGAGGCCGCACCCTGGACAGACGACGAGCGCGCGGAGCGTGCGCAGGCGGATGAACCCCGGGCCATGAGCAGGCAGCGCCTGCGCAATTGTACCCCGCCGCCGCAGGCCGGGCAGGAAGCCCGGATCCAGCGTTATAAACTAGGCCGCCCAGCCGTCGTAGCGACCGCGGAACTCGGTGGCGAGCGCGGTCATACGGCGTCCCAGCTCCTGCATATCCGGGACAATGAGCTTCATGGTCTTGCTGGCGTGCAGGCTGACATGCAGCTCCGGGTCGTTCTCCAGCGGCTTGGTGTCCACGCCGAAGCCCTCCGACTCCAGGCGCGTCCTGACAATCTGGGCGGCGGCGTCATCGGGCAGCGCCAGAAAGAAATCGACCGGATAGGCATTGAAGGGCGCATAACCGCGCGAGCGTAATCCGGCGATCACTTTCTCATCCCAACTCTCGCTGGAGTTCGCCTGTTTCAACTTCTTGATGTTGACCCAGACGCGGGCCCCGATGATGACCACGGCCACGACGAATACAATGATTGCGTAGGCCACCATGTTTTAGCGCCCCGAGAAGTCGGGTTTGCGCTTTTCCAGGAAGGCGCGGATGCCCTCCACGCCGTCGACGGTGGCCGCCTGCAGGGCAATCGTCTCGCTCTCGAGGGTCATGTGGGACTCGAGGGCACCGAGCGAATGCGCCACCAGCCGCTTCGTCTGGCCGTAAGCGCCCGTGGCGCCGTCGGCCAACTGGCCGGCGAGCTTCAAAGCGCGATTGAGCAGCTCCTCGTCCTCGACCACCTCGTTCACCAATCCCCACTCGAGCGCCTGTTGAGCCAGGAGCGGACGATTGAGCAGGAACAACTCCATGGTACGACGCGCGCCGATCACACGCGGTAGCAGGAATGAGGCGCCACCATCGGGCGTCAGACCCGCGTTGGTGTAAGCCAGGTTGAACTTCGAAACCTTGCCGCAGATCGCCAGATCCGCCATGGCGGCCAGGCTCACTCCCGCACCCGCGGCCGTACCGTTCACAGCCGCGATCACCGGCGGCCCCATGCGCACGAAGTGCGAAATGGCCGAGTGCAGATAGCCGGTCAACTCCCGTAGATAACCTCCATCGACGCCCTCGGCGGCGATGGCGCGCAGGTCGCCGCCAACGCAGAAGTTCCGACCCGCTCCCGTCAATACGACCGCACGCACGGTGTTATTGCGGCCGCAGGTCATTGCAGCGGCCAGCAGGTCCATGGCCGTTTGCAGATTGATAGCGTTCGAGGTGTCCGGACGATTCAGAGTGACCACGGCAACCGGGCCACGGGTTTCGACTTGGACGCAGGGTGCGGACATGGTTCGTCCTATTCGTCGGGGGCGATGGTGACTCGCAGCCCGGCGAGCTCAGGGGTGAATTCGATCTGGCACGACAGCCGGGAATTGGGCTGATGATGCGCCAGTTCCGAGAGAAGCTCGCGCTCATCCGACATGGCTGCCGGAAGCCGGGACTGCCATTGCGGGTCCACGTAGACGTGGCAGGTCGCGCAGGAGCACATGCCGCCACAGATCGCGGCAACGCCATAATCGAGCTCGCGGAGGGTCTCCATGACCTTCAGGCCCGTCTTTGCATCGACCTCATGCTCGACTCCGTCGCGATCGACGACACGCAAAACCGCCATGAACTTACCTCGGTGACACCAGGGGGAAACTTGTTATTCTGCCGTCTGGCTGCCCACGGCGCCAGCACAGCTCGACAGGAGGGAGTTTCCCGCCGTCGGCTTCTCAGGGGCCTGTCTGACCCCTAGGCGGGGGCGAGCGGGCCAAAGACCTTCATCACGAACACGGCCTTGCCGGAGGTCGTTTCCAGACCCGTAAATGTCGCGCGTAGCTCGCGCCGCACGGCATCCAGGACTTCATCATAGGGGCCGAAGACCTGGGTGCTCATGCTATTGGAAACCACCCGGAACCGACCATCCGAGCTCAGACGGGCGATGAAATCGTGAATCACCGGAGCGAATTCCGCCTGGAGCGGATAAAGGCTGATCTCGACACCAATGTCCATGCATAGCCTCCCCCGGTGCCCCAGTTTCGGCGCAACGCCTCCAGTATTGCACGTTGCATTCCCGGCACTCCATCCGCCACAGGATAGGACTAGAATCGCGCCCGACGAGTATGGCGGAACAGGAATGATGACGCGGAAGATCCAGGTGCATCAGGTCGATGCGTTCACTCGGGAGCGCTTTACCGGCAACCCGGCAGGCGTTGTACTGAACGCGGACGGACTTACAGAATCCCAGATGCTCGCTATCGCACGCGAGCTCAACAATGCAGACACGGCATTCATCCTCTCGCCCGAGAACGGTGACCATAATGTGCGCGCACGCTTTTTCACCCCCCGCACCGAGGCCGGCTTTGTCGGCCATGCGACGGTAGCGGCGCACTACGTGCTTTCGCGCCGACACGACGCGCCACGACACCAGCGCCAGAAGTCGAAAGCGGGCACGGTCGACATCGAAATCCGCGGTTCGGGAGAAGATCGCAGTATTGCGATCCGCCAAAGTACCCCGCCCCTCGGACGCGAGCTCAACGAGCGTGAGCGCCTCGCGGTGCTGGATGCGTTGGCTCTCGCGACCGACGATCTCGACACACGGTGCCCGTTGCGGATCGTCGGCTCGAGCAGCACCCGGCTCATGGTGGGTGTGCGCGGCCAGGAGCCGCTACGGCATCTGAAACCCGACATGACGCGCCTGACCACGCTCTCGGCGCAGATCGGGGCCGCGGGCTATTTCGTCTTTACCCTGACACCCGGCGGCGACGACCACCTGACGGAGTCGCGGATGTTTTGTCCGGCGTTGGGGATTGGCGAAGATCCGGTCAGCGGCAATGCGCATGGCCTGCTCGGTGTGTATCTGGCCCGGCATGGATTACTCCCGAATGGCGGCCAGCGCACAGCTTTCACGGGCATCCAGGGCCAGTCTGTACACCGTCCCGGCAGGGTGGATGTCGAGTTGGAATTCAAGGACGGCAGTGTCGAGGCGGTATGGATCATCGGCCAGGCCATCTCTATTTTCGAGACCGAGATTCTTCTTTAAAGAACAATGAGTGAAACGTCGTTCGTGCCGGTCATGACGCTGGCCGAAATCCCGCAGGGAAGCATGCAAGCCAAAGTACTGGAAGGTCGCGAGATCGTGATCTGTCACACCCGGGAAGGCCTGTTTGCATTGGATAACATCTGCACTCACGCGCATGCCCGGATGTACGAGGGCCGATTGCGCGCCACGCGCCTGGTGTGCCCGTTGCACGGAGCGTCTTTCGACATCCGCGATGGTCGCGTGCTTGGACCACCCGCGACAGTGCCGCTGCCCACGTACCCGATACGCGTGGTGGATGGCATGATCGAAGTGTCGCTCACGCCGGCGCCGGCCGCCTGACACCAACCCTCCAGACGAGCCAGATCGCGGGCAACATCACGCAGGCGCCCACCAGGAAGGGAGCACCGGGGCCAAGGCCCGCGTAAATCGGCCCCGACACGAACGGCCCGATCACTCGCGCCAGGCTGTTACTGGATTGATAGGTGCCCATCACGGCACCCCGATCGTGATCGGCAGCCTGCTTGGAAGCCAGGGACGAAGCGCTGGGATTGAACGAGCCGAACCCGATCCCACACAAGGCCAGGCCGAGACCGGTCACCGTGAGGGTCGGCGCTCCCGCCACGGTCGCAAGTCCCACGACGTAGGCCAACACGCCCAACATCGCGAGCCGCCCCTCGCCCAACTTCGGCACCAGGGCACGGACGCCGCCGCCCTGCATGAGGACGGCCAGGGAGGCGAGACAGAACATCAGCAAGCCCACGGTGCGGGGCCCGAAGCCAAACTTGTTCAGTGCCCAAAGTCCCAGGATGGACTCGAGATTCGCCTGCGCGAAAGTTACCAACAAAGTGGCGGCCGCCATGAATCGCAACCCCGGACGCTCGATCAACAAGCGCAAGGGTCCTATGCGCTCGCGCGAGGCGTGCTCGCGACGGCGCTCGGCGGTGTTACTTTCGGGGAGGAAAAACGCCACGAGCAGAATCGCGCAGACACTGAGCGATGCCGACACGACCGCGGGCAACACGAAGCTCGCGCTCCGGAAATCATTGCCCACCAACAGGCCGCCGATGGCCGGTCCCAGCGTAAAGCCAATGCCGATGGCCGCCCCGACCATGCCTAAGGAAGCCGCGCGCTTCTCGGGCAGGCTCACGTCCGATGCGTAAGCAAACGCGGCGGAGACATTCCCCGCCATGAATCCGCCCAACATACGCGAAACAAACATCCAGGCCAGGCTGTCGGCGAACCCCAAGACCAGGTACGAAACACAGGCCCCGGCGAGGCTGGACATGAGAATGGGCCGCCGGCCGTACCGATCGCTCAGGCGTCCCCACAGGGGCGCGGCAATGAACTGACACAGCGAGTAGGAGCCGAAGATGGCGGTAATGGCCGCCGGCGGGGCCCCGAAGCGATCCGCCATGTAGGGCACCAGCGGAATCAGGATGCCGAAGCCCAGAATATCAATGACGCTGACGAGGAACAGCGATCCCAATTGTCTATTTTTCATCAGTGCCCGGGGACGATCCTGGAAATATCGGAAGCTGAGCTCACGGGCTGCTTGTAATCGCGCGCGCCACGAATGATCGCGTTGGGGATCAGCGCATCATCCCAATCAGCCGCACGCTCAGGGGCCGGCCCCATTCTCAGGATCGACATCTGCATCGACGGTATCAGCCAGAGACGGTTGCCACCAGTGCCTTCAACAATGAACAAGTCCTGGGTGGCATACGGCTCCAACCCGGTGACATTGCTCTTTCCGACACGAATGTAAGACCCGAATGTTTCGTTCCCATGCGCGGGGACCAGCATGTAGGCAATCCAACCCGGCCGGATCACCTCGTCGCCGCGGTAGTTGCCATCCTTGATCAACAGCTCGGCCAGGCGGAGCCAATCGCCCTGGCGGGCCATCATGCAGCACTCCGTGTGCGCAGCGCCGCCTTCCCGATCGAGCCACAGCCACGCATCACCGGCACCGATACGGCGCCAGATCGCCTGCGAGACAAACTCCGCATAGCGCATGCCGGTGGCACGCTCGATGACCAAACCGACGAGTTGCGGGTCGGCGCTCTGCTCGACCCAGACCGACCCGGGCTTGGCGGCCAACGGCGCGGCCAGATCGGTCGCAATGATGTCAGTGCCGAGTGCCGCTCGCACGTCCGGACTCCATGGACTCAGCGAGGGTTGCGGCGCGCGCAGGCCGCTCGACATCTTCAGAAGTTGACTGATGGTGATGGTGCCGCGTGGGTCACCGCGCCACTCGGTAATGAAGCCCGCGACAGGCTCCTCCGGCCAATGAATCTTGCGACGTGACAGTGCCGCGCCCACCGCCAACGCCGCCACGACTCGCGAAAATGATTGGCCGTCCTCGACGGTATTGAAATCCGTGCCGTGCCAATACTTCTCAAACACAATGTGCTCGTGGCGGCTCACGATCAGGGCCGTCGAGTCTTTTTGCGCAGCATAGGTTGCCGCGGTCTGCAGCGCCTGAGGGTCCAGGGATTCGAGTTCCGGTGCGACACGCGGCGCCACGGGCTCGTTACCGCCCGCAATCCGTTCGCGCGGCTGATAAAGCGAGGCAGGAGAGCCGCGCAGGAGCAGGATGTAGCGCTGCCAGAAAACCGGGTCGCGTGCGATGGCCAGAAGGCCCACGACCGCCAACGCCACGAGCACCCACTTGCCAATACCTCTCATCGCCTCATGCCTTTTTTCCTCGCTGCCCGCACCGGCCCGCAGTACCGCGCCTGACCTCCAGCGAGCTCGAGCTCGTGAGTGACACAATCCGGCCATTCAGGCCGGTGATGCGTAGCCATGACCACGGCGGCACCGTCGGCCACCAAGGTCTCCACGTGACTCCTCAAGGAGCGGCGCGTCGGTCCATCCACTCCCGAGAACGCCTCGTCCAGCAGCAGCAGGTCGGGGTGGCGTATCCAGGCGCGAGCGAAGAGTACACGCCGCAACTGTCCATATGACAGCTCCCGAAGTGTGCGCGCACCCAATCCCGCCAGCCCGAAAAAATCCAGGGAGCGCCGTGCCGCAGCCCGATCGGCCGCGGTCGGCGGGTCATTCAGGCCGATGCTCGCGTGCCGCCCCGACTGCACCACCTCGGCCACGGTGAGGTGTTGCGGGTGATCGGTCTGGAGATGCGGCGCGACCAGTCCCACGCGCCGCTTGAAGACCTCGAGCGGGACGCCCGGCTCGATGCCGACCCGCTCGATGCGCCCCCCCGCGGCAACACCATGATCGCCGTACAAGGCGCGCAACAAGGTGGTTTTCCCCGAGCCATTGCGCCCATGAATGACCCAGCACTGCCCGGGACGGACCTCCAGGGAAACCTTGCTCAGGGCCTGGTGCTCATCCAGGTAAACACTGGCGTTGGTGAGTCGCACCAGGAACGGCGGCGGCATCCCCCTGCGCGCCCGGCCGGGCATGGGCCTGGCAACCACCGGGACCGAGTCGTGCTCCGGATTCAACCAACGCCGTAACGGGGCGCGCCGGCGCGATCCGGAATAAACAACATGCCCTTTTTCCAACACCAGGGCGTGCGTGGCGCTCGCCGGCACGTCCTCGACGCGATGGCTGGACAGCACCCACGGCATGCGCGAGCGTTGCGTCCCTTCCAACCAACGCACGGCGCGCTGGTGATTGACCTCGTCCAGCCCATTCAACAACTCATCCAGCAACAATAACTTCGGGCGCGAGGCGAGCACCCGCGCCAACAACACCAGGCGACGCTCCCCGTAGGACAATGTCAGGAAGCGCCGCGCAGCCAGCGGCTTCAGGGCCAGGCGTCCCAACAGGGCCACGACCTGCCGCCGGTCCTCGTCAGTCAACGGATTCAACGGGATGTCAGTTCGGTACAGCCCCGTCCCCACCACCTGCTCCACGGTGTGGTTCCACCCGTAGTGCTCGTACTTGTCCTGGCGCTCGGGCCCCACGTAGCCGATCTCGTCCTGCACCTCGAACGGACCGGGCCAAAGCTCACTGCGCCACTGATAGTGACGCACCTCGCGGCCGGTGGGCGTGGGCCAGACAGCCCCGGAAATGAGCTTCAGGAGCTGCGTTTTACCGGCGCCATTGCCGCCGGCGAGCACCCAGCGCTCACCCGGCCGGATCGTCCAGTTCACCTCGGTCAGGATGGTCCGCCCTTCCCTCTCGAGGTGGACATTGGCAAGACGCACTCCGACATAGCGCGCGTCCGTACTCTTGGTCGATTGCATTTGGATACGTAAACAGTCCGGGGCGGAAAGACCATTGTCGCATGATCAGGAGCCCGCCTGACCCATGCCGGGCCCGTCGCAACGAAACGACAGACCTAGGGCCTCACCTGGCGGACCCCCTGTGACCCTGATCCCAATTCATCTTCTGTCGTTGCCGCGGGGTTGGCCGCTCGTGCTAGCGTTACGTTCGAAAGGATTACCTATGTCAGATTCTATTCTCGCAGCCATCATCGCGGCGACTGCGACGCTGTCCGCGTCGTTGTTGCAATTACGGTTCTCGATCGCCCGGGAGCTGGCGGCACGTGCCCAGGCTCCCGCGGGACGCAAGAAAAGTCGCGCACCGTTCATCGTACTGTTCGTCATGGTCGGAGCCGCCGCCGTCGCCGGTTTCGCGCTGTCCCAGTGGCTCACCGAAAACGAGCGGACCGCGCACGGCACTCTCGAGCACGAGTTGCGCGAGCGGGCGGAGGAAGCCACGCGGACCGCAAGTCAACTTGCCATCACCAGTGCCAGCGCGCGTGCCGAGATCGAAATGAGCGTGTTGCGCAGAATCGGTACCGAGGGGGTCGTGGTCATGACGACTGTTGGTCCCTGTCGGCCGGCGCTCGTGGTGAGCACCTCACCCGGATCGGCCTCGCCTCCCGGTGTCTCCACCGAGCCCGCCCCGGCACCGCCGCCCGCGCCAGGCTGCACGGAAACCGAAGCCAATGCCGTCACGCTGTGCGCGACGATTCCAACCAATGCCTCGATCACGGAGGTCGAGCTCTTTGTCCGCCCGGCCGACACCGACACGCCGTGGACCCGGATGTTGCCTGGCCAGGACTCCGCTCTCCAGGCGCGCTTCTCCGACAAGTACGCGGAAAGTCCGGACGGTCAAGGCATGAAGCGGGTGTGCCAGGGCTTCACTCATTGGTCCACCGAGCAGGCGCGCTCCGCGCGCATGATGGTGCGATACACACTGTAAACTAACTTGCCAACCCGGCGGCAGACTACTAATGTACCCGCTTGATGTATATAGCCATCAGCGCGATCACTAAGGTCTCCCTATGAAGCCAGCCGAGTATCAGCGACAAGTCAAAGAATGCGCCACCGCAATTGCGGCGTCACTTCCCGACCTGGCCAACCGTCACACGACCATGATCGTGATCGCAGCCCTGGCCGAGCAGGTCACCGGCGCACTCGTCATCGGCCGGGCACAGAAAGCCTGCTCGGACGAGCGGGCCCGGGCCATTATCGAGCGCATGAGAGCCATCGCCTTCGGCGAGAGCGCCAGCGACTTTGTGTAGAGCCTCTATTCGTGCTCGGCCGGCAGCCACCGCGCCATCAGATCAGTGACTTCGCGGCGGCGCACAGACGCGGGGTTGAAGTTGACACGAACGTGAACATGACTCGGCGGCGTGCGGCCGGTTGAATTGCGCACGCGCTCCTGGTCCGCGAGCGTGGCCAGGTCAGCACTCTCGCCGATCTGCAGCGGTCGCCAGTGGCCGGTGCTGGCACTGTGGGCAAAAATAAAATTGCCCGGCCCAGGACTGAGTCGCACCGGCCAGGAATGGACGTCGTAGGTGTACAGCTCACCCGACTGCCCTTCCCAGCGGTGCCGTGTTTGAGTTCGCGGTTGCGGGCGGCGCGCCCCGAGCAGCAAGCCGAACTCGCCGACAATATCGAAGCTCAAGGACTCATACAGCCGCCGCGCACTGAGATTGTCCTCGTTCGTGAACAGAATGAGCTTCTCGAACTGGTGATAGTCCCGGCCCTCCTCCATCAGGAGCTCCATGGCCGCGCGTGCCAGGCCCTTCTTGCGATCCGCGGGACGCGTGTACACGCCGCCGACCTGACCTACAACACCGTAGGCCGCATTCAACCCCACGACAGCCGCCAGTTGGGAGCCCAGAAAGGCACCCCACCACCAGCGCGCCCGCGTCCTGCGCCCGAACTCCGACTCATGGGCATGATCAGCCACCGGCAGGGGCAGGTTCATCTCCGCACAGTAGGCGGTGTTGAGTCGCTCCCATTGGGAGTAATCGGTGGCCTCCAGCGGGCGCACCGCCACACCGGCAGGCAAGCTCCGCGAAGGCCGCGCCGCCATTGCGGCGAGCGGCAAGCGATATAACACGTCCTTGGAGCTCAGGCCCGGCTCGAAGCGAGGGTCGTCGAGCAGCAGGTTCCAGAGGGCATGCGCCGTGGACCACTCTCCCATGACCCCGCAGACTTCCATGGGCTCACTCTCGCAAGCTTCCAGAATCGATTCCGCGAGATCCGCACGACCACCGGCCTGAACAATGAGATTTCCCCGGCGCGTCAGGCTGAACACCGCCACGACACAGCCCGCCTCCTCGACCAGGCGGTAATTCCCCGAATTCCAGTGATCGGTGAGACGCGGGCCGAAAATGGCGAGATTTGACAGCAGAAACAGCGACGACTCCACGTGTGCTTCGAGGAAGCTGCGGACACGCTCGAGATCATCGGTTTCAACGCTGCGAATCATGACGGAATGGAGCACGGCAAAGGGCCGCGGCTCGAGGGGAAGAACTCTTGCGACGATCGTAGCGCATCGCAAGGGTCCCGGGCGACTTTACATTACTTGCCCGCACTGCCGCCGAATCCCGACAAAAAACCGTATACGGCATAATCGGCGCCACTTTTTCAGCCGGAGAGGTCGATGCTCGAGCCTCGAGCGCACCGTTGGACCGTGCGCATTCTGTTAGCCTTGGCC
>Ga0105240_10016423_pt1 | contig 10022 bp, 12 predicted proteins | sample KBSC54metaG_FD_80426 | JGI IMG/M metagenome (GOLD analysis project Ga0105240, IMG submission 80426) | Corn rhizosphere microbial communities from Kellogg Biological Station, Michigan, USA - KBS C5-4 metaG | ecosystem: Host-associated > Plants > Roots > Rhizosphere > Soil | place: Michigan, USA... | reverse complement strand
GAAGACGGGCAAGCTGCTTCCCACCGATCCAGCCCTGCGCTACCAGACGATCCAGTGGCTGATGTTCCAGATGGGCGGCATCGGCCCGATGTTCGGGCAGCTCGGTTTCTTTCACAAATTCGCCGGCAAGGATTACGAGGACAAGCGTCCGCGCGATCGTTACGCGGCGGAGTCGAAGCGTCTGCTCGGTGTTCTCGAAACGCGTCTTGACGGCCGCGACTGGATCATGGGCGACGAATACACCATCGCCGATATCGCGACACTCGGCTGGGTGCGCAATCTGATCGGTTTCTATGGCGCGCGCGAGATCGTGGACTACGACACGCTCAAGCATGTGCCGGCATGGCTGGAACGCGGTCTTGCACGTCCCGCCGTGCAGCGCGGTCTGGACATTCCGAAGCGCGGATGATCAGCGTTTCGCAAGATATCCGCCGAGCAGGGTCTGCGGCAAGGCGAGAACGACAAGCGTCCACGGATACCAGGACGCGGATTCGCCTTCCATCGTGAGCGCGCCAGCAAGCGATGCCGCCACACCGATCGCACCAAGGATCGCCGCATCGATCATCGGTGTACTTGGCGCGAGGCGCGCGGTGACGTAGCCGCCAAGCACGCCGTAAAGCGTGCGATACGCTGTCGCGATCAGGAGCAGATTGTTCGGCGCGTTCTTGGGCGCAAGTTCGGGGAAGATCGTGCTCTGAAGTGCCAGGTCGGTGACGATGGATAAGGCAACGACGACAACGATACCAGCCAGCACGGCCCCGATATGGCGCAGGATTAGCATTCCGAGTTCCCCAAACTTCGCCTCGCATTTTAGAGCATCGCAACGCCATTGACGGAAGGCGGCCGCTGGTTGTATGTTCCTGTTATGTTCTCAACGGCAAGTGATCGACAGGAAACTGACTGGCGCCCGTGGAGCGAAACCCACGTCGCGATCAATCTGTTCTTTGCGCTGCTTCCGGAGGCGGAAATTGTCTCGCCGAATTCCCGGCCGGGAGAAACGGTCTGCAACGCGCAGCGATTTCGCGGCAAATCGGTCTGGCCGGATCGGCTGCATCTGACGCTGCTCCCGGTCGGCAATCCGCATTGGGATCTGGAGAAGGTTGTCCGGCACGCAAGCATCGCCGCGGCGCGGGTCCGTGCCAGACCGTTCGAGATTGCCCTCGACATCACCGAAAGTTTTTCTGTGCGTGACCGCTCTCCCTTCGTTCTGGGATCGGGCGATGGTCTGAACAAATTCACGGCGCTGCAGAAACATCTCGCTTATGAGTTGGCGTGCGAGGGATTTGAAGGCGCGCGCGGGTCTGCGCCGCACCTGACATTGATGTGGGCGGATTGCGGCGTCGATGAATATCCGATTGCGCCGATCCGTTGGACCGTGCGTGATTTCGTTCTTGTTCGAAGCTATGTCGGGCAGAGCAGGCACGAATATGCTGGGCGCTGGCCGCTCAACGGCTGAAGAGGAAGCATGGCCAAGAGTGTCACGATCTACGGCATCAAGAATTGCGACACGATGAAGAAGGCGCGCGCGTGGCTCGACAAGCGCGGCGTCGCCTATGCATTTCACGACTACAAGGCCGAAGGCATCGACAAGCCGCGACTGGAAGCATGGGCAAAAACCGTGGGTTGGGACGTGTTGCTCAACGAGGCCGGAACGACGTTCAAGAAGCTGCCCGACAAGGACAGGGAAGGTGTCACGGAGAAGAAAGCCATCGCCTTGATGCTGGCGCAGCCTTCGATGATCAAGCGGCCGGTGCTCGATGTGGGCGGCAAGCTGACGGTCGGTTTCAAGCCGGATATTTACGAGAAGGTCTTTTGAGCTCTGCCGGAATCGGGTTGCCGGCAAAATCAAGAGCCGATGCAACTTATTTGGCTGTGTATGAATTGGGATAAGGCTTGCGGCGCTCCGTCTGAGTGATTGATTCGCTCTACGTGTTGCGTCAAAACCGCCGCCCTTCGAGAGCCCGAACGCACGCATGGAACAGGAAGTCTATCGTCACGTCCCGTATGACATCGAGGTCGAGCAGGCTCTGCTCGGCGCGATCTTGGTGGACAACCGCCAGCTTGAGGCGGTGACGCAGATCCTGAAGGCGGAACATTTCTACGATCCGCTGCACCAGCGCCTCTATGCGACGATGGCCGCGTCGCAGGATCGCGGCGGCATGGTTCTGACGCCGCTCACCTTGCACGCGGCGATGAAGGCCGATCCCGGTCTTCAGGAGGTCGGCGGTCACGCCTATCTCGTCGGTCTCGTGCAGGCCGCGCCGGCGATGCCGAACGTGCGCGATTACGCACGCATCCTGCAGGACCTCGCGGTGCGCCGCGCGCTGATCCGCATCGGCGAGGACATGGTCAACGCGGCCTACGACGCGCCGCTCGACAATCCGCCGCTGGCGCAAATCCAGGAAGCGGAAAAAGCGCTCTACCGTGTCGCGGAAACCTCTAAGTACGGCGAGGGCCCGCTCGATTTTGCCGAGAGCTTGCGCCGCACTGCGGAGCTGGCCGAGAAGGCGCAGGCTCGCGGCGGCCGCATCTCCGGTCTGGTGACAGGCTTTGCCGACATCGACTCCTTGCTCGGTGGTCTGCAGCCGTCCGATCTCCTGATCCTCGCCGGTCGCCCCGGCATGGGTAAGACCTCGCTCGCCACCAACATGGCCTTCCACACCTGCCGCGCCTATGTGCAGGACATGGAGTCTGGCGCCGAGGTGCCGCGCGGCGCTCCGGTGCTGTTCTTCTCGCTCGAAATGGCGGCGCAGCAGCTCTCCGCGCGTATTCTCTCCGAGCAGACCGAAATCGAGATGTGGAAGATTCGCAACGGACGGTTCTCCGATACGGAATGGGAGCAGTTCGTCCTGGCGATGCAGGATCTTTCCAACCTGCCGTTCTACATCGACGACACCGGCGGCATCTCCATCGCCCAGATCGCGGCGCGCGCGCGGCGCATGAAGCGCGAGAAGAATATCGGCTGCGTGATGATCGACCACATCCAGCTCGTCGCCGGCTCGGGCCGCGCCGAGAACCGCGTGCAGGAAATCACGGAGATCTCGAAGTCGCTGAAAGTTCTGGCGAAGGAACTGGACATCCCGGTGATCGCGCTGTCCCAGCTCTCGCGTGGTGTCGATGCGCGCGACGACAAGCGGCCGATCCTGTCAGACCTTCGTGAATCCGGCTCGATCGAGCAGGACGCTGACGTCGTGATGTTCGTCTATCGCGAAGAGTATTATCTGAAATCGCGCGAGCCCGATCCCGCATCCGCCGATCACGTCAAATGGCTGGACAAGTGCGAGCGCGCGCACCGGCGCGCGGAAGTTCTGGTGGAAAAGCACCGTCACGGCGCCACCAACAAGATCGACCTGCATTTCGATGAGCGCTTCACGCGGTTCTCGAACCTCGCCACAGAGGGGACCTAGCGCGCGTGATCGAGTATCTGAAGGGTCGCAGTGGCCGCAAGGAATACTGGGCGAGCATCGCGATCCTGCTGATCGTCGGCATTGGTCTGGCCCTCGCACACGTCAGCGGCGCGAGCGGCGTGACGACGTTCCTCTGGTTCATCGTGTGGGGCCGTCGTCTGCACGATTTGGGAAAGTCCGCCGTATGGGTTCTCGTACCGCTAGTCGCGATGATTGCGGTCGCGGTGGCGGCGTTCGCAATCGGCGGGCCAGCGCTAATGGATGTGGCGCGCTACGCGGAAACCGAACAAGGCGCGATCCCAACCGCTGGCTTGCAGATGTTCTTCGGGCTCGTAATTGCCCTGCTGGCAATTCAGGCGGGCTTCACAATCTGGCTCGGCGTAAGGAAAGGCGATGCGGGCGACAACCGCTTCGGCCCGCCGCCTAGGGAATTCCTCGCCAGCTAGTCGATGCGATTGTCGCAATCGGAATCGTAGCCGCGCCATGGTCGCATCCGCTGGCGCTCATCCTTGCGCGAGATCAGGCCGGGATGCTCATCGTCGAGTGGGCCGTAGTCGCGATAATGCGCGCGGCCATAGCCATCGACCCATGCCCCGTCGGACGGGTTCGCGCTTTGCGACATGTGCTCTTCAGTGCCGGCGGCTCCCACATAATGGTCTTCATCACCCGGCCGGTATTCACGGACGGATGACGAAGAGCTTTCGGAATAAGATGAGTCCTCAGAATACGACGAACTGTCCAAACTGGAGCTTTCGGAATATGATCCATTCCCGCTCCAGCTGTGATGGCGATGACTGCGGTGATGGACCGTTGGCGGTGCCACCGACGCAGTCTGTGCCGGCTGGCAGTTGCACGGCGGCGGTACGACAGCCACGGCTGCCACGGGTGCCTGGGACTTTTGTTGGCTCTCGCCGCAACCGAACAAGGTAAAGCAGATCGCCAGGGTGACGCCGACCGTTAACATTGCACGCATGTCATTTCCTCGCTGGGGAGAGCGAACTCCGCCCCATTTTGGAGCAACCGCACCGAAGCGGGACAAAACATTCCAAGCCTGGTTAATTCACGCGGCTTGCGTGTCCCCAAAATCTGCTAGGATGGGCGTCGGTCACTGCGTGAGGCGCGTTGGCGCTGCCGCTCTTCCGCCGGAATACGCTTTTGACGTCACAAGACAGTTTCGCCGATGGTTCTTTCACGCTGATGGCGGACAGGCGCTTGCGCGCCTCCGAGGCCGAGCGCGAGCGCAATCTCAAGCGGTTTTGGGCGGGCGCCGGCGTCGTCCTCGTCCACATCCTTTTCCTGATCGTCTTGCTGACGGCCAATCATATCGGCGCATTCCTGCGGCAAGGGCCGAAGGAAGTGATGCTGCTTTTTCCGCCGCCCAATACGCAGGACAAAGCGCGCCCCGCACTGCCGACGGTGGTCCTGCCCGCGGATCGGCCGGTGAACATCCCGCCGACGATCATTCTGGCCGCGCCGCCGCCGCCCTCTACGACAGAAAATCCCGGCGATATCCTGGAAGCGCTCGGGCGGGAGATCGCTTGCGGGGCAGGACCCTACGAAAACCTTTCGCAGGCTCAGCGCGAAGCGTGCAAGCGACAGCCCTGGAGATACAAGAAGAACGAAAAGGGCGTCATCGTCCTCGACCGGAAGTCAACGGCGCCCAAGCAGGAGGAGCCGATCACAGGCATCGACGTGACGACCCAGATACGGAACACGACAGACCCCTGCGTCGCGGCTGGCAGCACCCATTCCGAGTGCATTCACAAGGATATTTTTGGCCGCTAGATCTGCATGGCAGGTGCGGCGGAACGGACTTTGACGGCGGCATTGGCGGCCTGCATTGTCGAATTGTGATGACCGATTTTGAAGCAGCGCGCCTGACGGTGCGGTTGGGCGCGGTGGCGTCCAATTTCCGCGAATTCCAGCGTATTTCGGGCACGGCCGTCGGCGCGGTGGTGAAGGCGGATGCATATGGGCTCGGCATGGCGCCGGTTGCGCGGCATCTGCATGGAATCGGAGCGGACACGTTCTTCGTCGCACGCTTGGAAGAGGGTGTCGCGCTGCGCCCGGTCGTTCCGAGCGCGCGCATCTTCGTTTTGGACGGCGCGCCGCGCGATGCCGTACCCGCACTCGTCGCGCATCGCCTAACACCGGTTCTGAATTCTCTGGATGAGATCTCAAACTGGAGCGCGGCGTCGCGAAACCATCGCACCACGCTCGATGCGGCCATTCATTTCGACACCGGCATGAACAGGCTCGGTCTTCCCGATACGGAGACGAACACGTTCGTGGCGGATCCGTTGAAACAGCTGCATGGCATTCGCGTCGCACTCTGGATGAGTCATCTGGCATGTGCCGACGATCCGAACGCCGCGATGAACAGCGAGCAACTCGATCGCTTTCGCGCCATTCTTGCGAGATTGCCAGTGGCACCTGCAAGCCTGTCGTCCTCCGGCGGCGCGATGCTGGGTAAGGATTACGCATTCGATATGGTTCGTCCCGGTGTCGGCCTCTATGGCGGCAATCCGCAACCGGCGCGCCAAAACCCATTTGCCACGGTTGCCGTCCTGATCGCGCGCGTTCTGCAGATGCGCAAGATCGACAAAGGCGAAAGCGTCGGTTACGGCGCGTCGTTCAGGGCGTCGCGGCCGACCGTGCTGGCAACTGTGGGGATCGGCTATACGGACGGGATGATGCGCAGTCTGGGACATCGCGGCGCGGGTGCCATCCATGGCGTGCGTGCGCCGATCGCCGGGCGGGTGTCGATGGATCTGATGACCCTCGACGTGACCGATGTACCGGGCGTCTCGGTGGGCGCTGAGGTCGAACTCATCGGCGACACGATTTCGCTGGAGGAAATCGCGGTGAATGCCGGAACCGCGTCTTATGAAATCCTCACCGCGCTTGCGCGCCGCGTGCCGCGCCATTACGAGGCTGGGGCATGAATATCTTCGCCGCTATCGGCCGCACGGTCCTCAAGCTGTTTGAGGAGACGGGACGCCTAACCCTCTTCACCACGGATGCGGTGACGGGCGTCGTGCGGCCGCCGGTTTACTGGCCGCTGATCATGCAGCAACTGATGCGGATCGGTTTCTTCTCGCTCCCGGTCGTCGGTCTGACCGCGTTTTTCACGGGCGGCGTTCTGGCGCTGCAGATCTACAACGGCGCGAGTCGCTATGGCGCGGAGACTTTCGTGCCGGTTGTCGTGTTGGTCGGCATCACGCGCGAACTGGGTCCAGTAATCGCCGGCCTGATGGTCGCGGGCCGGGTCGCAGCGGCAATCGCGGCCGAGATCGGCACAATGCGCGTGACCGAGCAGATCGATGCGCTGACGACGCTCTCGACGAATCCGATCAAGTACCTCGTCGTGCCCCGCATCGTCGCGGCGGTGATCTCGATGCCGATCCTCGTCGCCATTGCCGACTCCATTGGCGTGTTCGGGGGGTATGTCGCCTCGACCCAGGCACTCGGCTTCAACGGCTCGATCTATCTCAACAACACGATGAACGGCCTGACCTATGACGACGTTTCGTCGGGCCTCATCAAGGCTGCGGTGTTCGGGTTCATCATCGCGCTGATGGGGTGTTACAACGGCTTTAATTCCAAGGGTGGCGCACAAGGCGTCGGCTCAGCGACGACGAACGCCGTGGTATCCGCGTCAATTCTGATCCTCGCTGCGAACTACATCCTCACCTCAGTGATCTTCTCGCATGGCTAGCGGCGGAACATCAAAAGTCGAACTGAGAGGCGTCAAAAAGCGCTTCGGCGACAAGGTTGTGCTCGACGGCATTGATCTCACAATCGGCCGCGGAGAGTCACTGGTCGTCATTGGCGGTTCGGGCACCGGCAAGTCTGTGATGATCAAGTGCGTGCTTGGGATATTGAAACCAGATGCCGGGCAGATATTCATCGATGGCAAAGATGTCACGAATCTGCGCGGCCGCGCGCGCGACGAGATGCTGCGCCAGTTCGGAATGCTTTTTCAGGCCGCAGCGCTGTTCGATAGTCTCACGGTCTGGGAGAATGTCGCGTTCGGACTGATCCAGGGCCGCGGCGTCGCGCGCAAGAAGGCGCGCGATATTGCTATAGAGAAGCTCGGCAAGGTGGGGCTGGGGCCAGAGGTGGCGATGCTGTCGCCCGCCGAACTTTCCGGCGGCATGCAGAAACGCGTCGGTCTGGCGCGCGCCATCGCCGCCGATCCGGCGATCATCTTCTTCGACGAGCCGACCACCGGTCTCGATCCGATCATGGCGGATGTCATCAACGATCTGATCGTCGCGACGGTGAAGGATGTCGGCGCAACGGCACTCTCCATCACCCATGACATGGTGAGTTCGCGCAAGATCTCCGACCGCATCGCCATGCTGTATCAGGGCAAGATCATCTGGGCCGGGCCGACGTCGGAGATCGACCACAGCGGCAACCCCTACGTCGATCAGTTCATCCACGGCCGCGCCGAGGGCCCGATAAAGATGGAAATCCGGCGCTGAACCGGGGCTCTTGACGGCTGTGGTATGATCGAATCATGGCCAAATCCACTATCTCCTTCGTCTGCCAGTCCTGCGGCGCCGTCCATTCGAAATGGTCGGGCAAGTGTGAGGCTTGCGGCGGCTGGAACACGATTACGGAAGAGGGCGCTGCGCCACCGATTGGCGGTGAGGCGCGCAAGCGGGTGCGCGGGCGGCAGTTCGCGCTCGAAGATCTGAAGACGACTGACGAAGCGCCGCCGCGACGGGCGACGGGTATCAACGAATTCGACCGCGTCTGCGGTGGGGGCTTGGTGCCGGGATCGGCGCTGCTTGTCGGCGGCGATCCAGGCATTGGAAAATCTACCATCATCCTTCAGGCACTCGCGTCCTATGCGAATGCGGGGGGGCGGGCCGTCTACATCTCGGGCGAGGAAGCGATGGCGCAGGTACGCTTGCGCGCCGCGCGGATGGAGCTCACGAAATCGCCAGTAGCGCTCGGGTCCGGAACCTGCGTGGAAGATATTCTCTCGACGCTCGATGCCGGACCAGTGCCCGGCATCGTCGCCATCGATTCTATCCAAACACTCTGGACATCGGCACTTGAGGCTGCGCCCGGCACCATCGCGCAGGTTCGCACCGCGTCATTCGATCTCGTGCGCTATGCCAAGTCGACAGGCGCGGCAGTAATTCTCGTTGGCCATGTCACAAAGGATGGCCAAATCGCGGGACCGAAAGCGGTCGAACATCTTGTCGATGCGGTGCTCTATTTCGAGGGCGAGCGCGGCCATCATTTTCGCCTGCTGCGTGCAGTGAAGAACCGCTTCGGACCGACCGACGAGATCGGCGTGTTCGAGATGACAGGGAAGGGGCTCTCCGAAGTCGCCAACCCATCGGCGCTGTTTCTTGGAGACCGTTCCTCGCTCTCGCCGGGTACAGCCGTGTTTGCAGGCATCGAGGGTACAAGGCCTCTGTTGATGGAAATTCAGGCACTCGTCGCCGCGACCGGATACGGAACGCCGCGACGCGCGGTCGTCGGCTGGGACACGGGACGCCTCGCTATGGTGCTCGCCGTGCTGGATGCGCGCGACGGGGTTGGAATGGGCGGGCACGATGTCTATCTGAACGTCGCGGGCGGCCTGAAGGTCGGCGAGCCGGCCGCCGACCTGGCGGCAGCTGCCGCTTTGATTTCGTCTTTTCAGGGTCGGCCACTGCCAAGGGATACCGTGTTCTTCGGCGAGATCAGTCTTTCCGGCGATGTGCGCCCGGCGCCGCAAGCCGAATTGCGCCTCAAGGAGGCAGCGAAGCTTGGGTTCGCATCCGCCATCGTACCGGCCGGAACGCGTGCGGACAGTGCCGGACTTTCGCTGACCGAAGTGAAGGATGTCGCAGAGCTATTGGCGCTGTTGAGCGGTCCGCGCGAGGTCACCGCGCGCCAGACCGCCGGGCGTGGTAGAATGGAATCATGAGCGCGCTGGGTCTCACGGTTGTCGATCCCATCGTTGTTGTGGTGATTTTCATCTCCGCGGCGTACGCGACCTATAAAGGGTTTGTTTCTGAGACCCTGTCGATTTTCGCGTGGGCGGCGGCGGCTTTTGCCACGCTGTTCTTCGGTCCAAAGCTCGCGCCGATGACGCGCGGTCTGGTTGGAACACCATGGCTTGGCGTGCTGATTGGCTATGCGCTGATCTTCCTGGTCGTGCTGATCCCGCTTTCGTTCATGAGCTTCCGGTTCGCCGATTCGGTGAAGCACTCGGCGGTCGGCACGCTGGACCGGGTTCTGGGAGCGGTATTCGGCATCGTACGCGGCCTCGCGATCATCGGTCTGGCCTATATCGCGTTCTCCTACGTGGTGTCGGTCAAGGCACAGCCTGACTGGATCGCCAATGCCAAGACGCTTTCGATCGTTCAGGGATCGGCTGAGGTGCTTTTGTCGCTGGTTCCCGATCAGCATTTCGGCGAGGCCAGAGAACAATTGGCACCGCAGCCACAACCAAGAGCGGTCAATGCGCCGGTTCCGGTCCCCAAACCGAGCCCTACCGCCGCACCCAAAAAGACGCACCACAAAGCCTATGGCGCCAAGGAACGCAGCGAGCTAGACAGGCTCATTCAGCAGACCGGCGGAAGCGGCAATCCATGACAGGTCTCT
>Ga0105240_10016418_pt1 | contig 10025 bp, 5 predicted proteins | sample KBSC54metaG_FD_80426 | JGI IMG/M metagenome (GOLD analysis project Ga0105240, IMG submission 80426) | Corn rhizosphere microbial communities from Kellogg Biological Station, Michigan, USA - KBS C5-4 metaG | ecosystem: Host-associated > Plants > Roots > Rhizosphere > Soil | place: Michigan, USA... | reverse complement strand
TAGGGGCGCATGTATTGTTGCCGGAAGGGTTTGACGAGCATCCGAATGTCAAATACCCGCTGGCTATTTTCCACGGTCACTTCCCCGAGGACTTTGGCGGGTTCCGTATGACGCCACCCGATGAGAACCTGAAGCCTGACAGCAGCGCGAGATTCCGTATCACGGGGTATAACAAGATCGTCCAGCAGGAGGCCTATGACTTTTATAAGCAATGGACCGGACCTGGCTTCCCCCGGGTGCTGGCGGTAGAGATAACACATGCCAATCCTTATTATGACGACTCGTATGCGGTGAATTCGGAGAACCTGGGGCCTTATGGGGATGCGATCACCTATGAGCTGATCCCGGAGATCGAGAAACGGTTCCGGGGTATCGGTCAGGGCTGGGCGAGATTCACCTACGGCGGGTCAACGGGAGGTTGGGAGGCGCTGGCGGTGCAGGTGTTCTATCCGGACGAGTACAATGGATGTTATGCTGCCTGCCCGGAGCCGGTGGATTTCCATCACTACACTACAATAGACATTTATCATGACCGAAATGCTTATTATGTAGAGAGCGATTATAAAAAGACGACACGTCCGGGCTACCGGGATTATCTGGGGCATGTTAGCGCCATGGTAAAGGATATGAATCAACGGGAATTGGCGTTGGGTACCCGCAGCCGCAGCGGGGATCAGTTCGACATATGGGAGGCGGTCTATTCCCCGACGGACCAGGATGGATACCCGAAGCGGATATTCGACAAGTATACCGGGGCTATCGACAGCTCGGTGGCGGCCTATTGGATGGAGCACTATGATCTCACGCATATCATCCAGCGGGACTGGCCGAAGATCGGGGAAAAGCTAAAGGGCAAGATCCATATCTATGTCGGGGATATGGACAGCTATTATCTGAACAATGCTGTGTATTCGGCGGAAGATGTTCTTAAAAAGCTGCAAAACCCTGTCTGTAACTGTGAAGTGGACTATGGCGACCGGGCGGAACACTGTTGGAACGGGGATCATGCACACCCTAATTATATCAGCCGCCTGCGTTATCATCAGATGTATATAAAAAAATGGGCGGAGGAGATACAGCGCCGTGCTCCTAAGGGTGCGGACCTGCGCTCGTGGAGGTACTAGACAGCTGGAGCTCCAGCATTTGCTTGTAGGCCATGAACCGCTGCTGTCCAAAGAATTCGGCTGTCTTAATGGCAAGGCCTGTGAGGTCGTTGAGCTCGTTGTCATTAAAATGATTTCCTTCGAAATAGCGGTAGTCCTTCCCGATGAATGCTTTTAACGAGGTATAGAGCTCGCTGCTGGTCTCTTGTGTTATGAGTCCTTTATCCATCAGCTGGGTATATACCTTTCTTAGCCGGGGCTCGTATTTTTCCTTCAGGGTCTTTATAATACTCATTACAGTGTCGTGGGAGATACCGCCCTCGTAGAAGGGGTTGATGGTCTTTAACGTCGCATTGACCAGTGCGATGTATTCGTCATATTCGCGGCTGATGGACTGATAGGACCGGCAGGCATTGCGAAGAGCTTCCTTGTTGTCAGACTGCTGCAGGAAGAAATAATAAGCTTCGCGGTCCAGGGACTGGAGGCGGCTGGTCAGGCCGGTGATGTCCTTTTCCAGGGACTTTATAACCGTGTCGGCGTCCTTATGGGAATGTTTTACGCCATCGAAATCGAAGCTGGTGACGTCGAGGCGTCTGTCCTTGATGGCTTTTGCCAGTTCAATGTCTTTTTCCAGGGAATTGATGGAGGTTTGGATCTGGCCAGTCTCTTCATTGAAAAGCTGGTCGAAGGTGGCGATGGGGGAGGGGGCGGGGGCATCCAGGTCCCAGTCGACCGTGACGAACCTGCCTTCGTAAAATCCATTGTACGCTTTGGGCAGGGCATATGTCTCTTTCCGGACGTTGTACCAGCGTTCGAACTCCTGGCTGTCGTATGGTCTTGCATCGTCCTTGAGGGTAACATTTGCATAGAGATTGCGGGTCAGCTGTTCCTGGAGCGCATGCGGCTGATCAAAGAGGAGCCAGGGGCTGCTGGTGTCGGGAGGGGCCTCGATGGAAAATTGATCGAGATGCATCTTCCTCTCGGTGAGGGTAGGATGGCTGGCCCATTGATCTTTATAGTTGATACGGCTGCGGGAAAAGGACTGTATAAAATGATAGGAGATCTCCGGAAGGCCATTCTTTATGGGGAGGCGATAGTCCCCGGCAAGGGATTGGAGGACGACGAGCTGGTCCGTGTAGATGTTGGCGGCGATCCTGTTCTCCTTCAGCTTGTCGTTGGCATTGTTTAGCGCGCTGTTATAACAGTTGGCGGCCACTTCGATACGGCTGAGGGCGCTGATGACGTTGTTGCCACCAGATACCGAGGCAGCGACCGTGTCGGCATGAAATTCCATCTCCCGGCTGAGGCTTCTGTAATTCTTATTGATCAGTTTGTACATGCCGCGGAGGATCCACTGGATGCCCCCGGCGATCCTGACAGTGATGCTGACGAAGATGCGTAGATAGCCGTGTAAGTTGCCCCAGGCGCGGAGAAAGGAGGTATAGCTGTTGTTCTCGAAGAGCATGTTGTGGATGACCTTGTTCACATTATAGGTAAAGCTGCCCAGCTTCATGCTCTTCTGGCTGAAATGACCGAACTCATGGGCAACGACCGCCTTGAATTCGCTGATGTTAATGCTATTGACGAGTCCAAGTCCTATCTCGAGATTCTTCCGGACGGGGAAGAACATGCTCCAGAAGCTGGAATTATAAAATACACAGGCATTGACGTCAGGAGATATAAAGATCTTTTTTGGGAAAGGGGTCTGGGTCTCCGTAGTAAGGCGCCGGATAAAGGCATACAGGCGGGGATGCTGCTCTTCGGTGATCTCTAACCGCTGGGAGTTCTCGTCCTTTGCTACGGCGAAAATAAATTTTACGAGAAATACGATGACGGAGATGCCTACGCATATCAATCCCAGCCCCAGGATAAGGGTGAGGAACATGGGTTTTGCTATGATGATGGCAATGCCGAGCCAGCAAAGGACGATGGCCAGGACCGTGGCGGCAGCTACGAGCAGGAGGTAGACGATGGCGAAAAGGATGATGGAGGTGATGACGACGCCCACCTGTTTACGAAAGGCAGGAGAGATATCGAGCACACCGGGATCGACGTGGACGGGGGCTGGGGGATACAGGTTATTTTCCATCGAAGGGTTGGTTGGGGGTAAGACAGGGGACTCCTACTTGCTGAGGAACCCAAAATCCACTACCCGGCGGAGATATTGCTTGTCCCGGATGACCCAGGTGAACTCGCTGCCTCCGCTGTTGATATTTAGCATATAGATATAAAAACTGTGTTTGTCGTTGGAAAGAAAGACGCCGTTACGGCTACGATTAGCGCCTCCCTGGCTGAAGCTGAACTGGGGGTCATAGAGGTCGCTGTAGGCGGTGGGGGGGATGGCCACGGTGTCCTTGCCCACGACGACGGTTATGGATTCGATGGTGGTCTGTGGCGCCACGCCATAGTTGCCGCCGTAATAAGGATGATTGTCGATGCGGAGGAGGTGCTTATCCACGTACATCATCTTGTGCTTGGAGGGGAAGAAGACCCCGGTGCGGACAATGACTTGGATATTGTTGTCCTCGAAAACCATATAATTGCTGCCATACTCTTTTACGGGTACGCTGTTGAGGGGGGCTTTGCCGATGCTCTCGTCCACGCCTGCCAATGCAAAGCTGGCAACATCGCTCCGGATGTCCTTATCGTTGATCTTGGAGAAGTTGTCCTTTTTACTGCGATAGTCGGGGAAGTCGAGGTCCTGGGCTGTGACGGTGGAAGCGACGAGCGCGAAAAGGAACGTAGTTAGCAATACACGCATGATCTAAAATTTATAGTTGTACTCGATGTGACCGAGCATCTCCTTCTGCTTGTTATAGACGGCCTCGTTGATCTTTAGTCCCTTGTCATCGTATATGTAGTACCATTTCTGATAGTCTGAGGTGCCCTCATACACTATGAGCATGGTGGCGAGCTTGTCCCCTTCGTACTCGAATACATAGTCGGGGAGGAGGCGCTGGGCTTTTCTATTATACCGTACGATGTCGGTGAGGCGCCCGGTTGTGTCATAGTAATAAAAAACCGTAGGGAGGTCGACCTTATACCGGGTGGCGTGCTCTTCGGCGATGTTGCCTTTATCGTCCTGTACGAAGCGGACAAAGGTGGTATCGGTGGTATTCTTTATCTTGAGCATGCCGGTGGGTTTGCCTTTGGCGTCGTACTGCCAGAGATGCTGCTCCACGACGGTGAGATGGTTATCTGTCTCGGTAGAGGTATTGGTGATGGACAGGATCCGTCCCTGGGGGTCGTATTTGTACTCCGAGGTGCTGTTGTACGTGTCGCTGGTGTCCACGGTACGGGTGGGCCAGCCTGTGGGTGAATAGTAGGCGAAGAGCCAGGATTCGGGGGCATCTTTTACGCGGGTATGGGTAGTGATGAGGGTGAGATCTCCCATATCCTGCTGGCCCTGGAAGCCTTCGGAGGGCTTGCCATCGGCCTCAAAGCTGCTGAGCGTGACGCCTTTTACCTTATTGTCCTTATACAATTTCCATTGCCGGGCGGTTTGGGCGGTGACGATCAGGTCCTTATAGTAGAATTGGGCGTTACCAACCTTTACAAGCAAGATCAACAGGAGAGAGCCAAAAAATGACTTAAATACAGGTGCCATGTTAGAGCAAGTAACGAAAAAATCCGTGTTTTAATACATCGGAAGTACCTAAGTTCCTTATTTTTATCAAAATAACCCCCGGTGTCGCATTTAAAGGAAAGGAAAGAAAAAATATGTCTTAATTGTAATACTGACCTGGCAGGGCGGTATTGTCATGTATGCGGGCAGGAGAATTTGGAACCCAAGGAGACGGTATGGCATCTTGTAACGCATTTTTTTAATGATATTACCCATTTCGACGGGAAATTCTTCGAGACGGTGAAGCTGCTGCTGCGGAAGCCGGGTTTCCTATCGGCCCAGTATGTGTCGGGACGGCGGGCGTCATTCCTGAATCCTATCCGGATGTATGTGTTCACTTCGGCTATATTTTTTATCATCTTATTCTCGCTGCGGGGGCCAAAGGAGTTCGTAAATTTTAACGAGAGGGAAGGCAAGAGGGGGCTGGTGGAACTGGAGCGGGTAAAGCTCAAACAGGACAGTATCCTGACCCATTCGGACGATAAGGACGACCGGGAGGACGCGGAAAGGGCATCGATGAGATATAAACTGCGGATAGCAGCGGTGAAGCATGTATATGGGGACAGCACGGACCGGAAGTTCACTGATGATGAGCTGGATCTGGCGGTGATACAGGATATGACAGACAGCCTGCAGCGCGGTGATGTGCCGCAGGTGGTGAAGAACCGGCTGAGCCAAACGATAAAGGAGCGTCAAAATAATCAGAACAATGAGAATCTAAGTTTTTTTGGTTTGAACAGGGGCTATCGTACGGTGGAAGCATATGACAGCGCCGAACAAAGGCTGCCAGAGGATCTCCGGGACGGCTGGTTAAAACGGGCGACGGCGCATAAGCTGATACATCTGCAGGAGTCGTATCGCGCGGATAAAAAGGCTTTTAAAGAACATCTGACGGAAAATATCCTGCATTCCTTCCCCAAGATACTTTTTGTCACGCTGCCGATATTTGCCCTGATATTGAATATCCTTTATTTCCGGCATAAGAAGCGGTATTACTATGTGGATCACGGCATTTTTGCCATCCACGTCTATTGTGCGACCTTTATACTGATGCTGATGGCCATACTGATGAACAAGCTGTCGGATACGATAGGGGTAGGGTGGGTCAAGATCATTTCCATGATCCTGCAGCTGGGTATCTGGTTCTATATCCTTATATACCTGTACAAGGCGATGCGGGGCTTCTATCATCAGGGGCGGTTCAAGACTTTTGTCAAATATTTTATTACCTGCTGTTTGTCCTTTATCATCAATCTCATCGTGTTTGTGCTGTTCATGGTCTTGTCTGTGATCAGTCTGGGGTAACGTTAAATATATTTTTATGAGTGAGCAGAACAATGCATTTCAGCGGCTGGTAACGATCATGGATGACCTGAGGGAGAAATGTCCCTGGGACAAGAAGCAGACCGTGGAGACCCTTCGTCCCCTCACCATCGAGGAGATGTATGAGCTGGCGGATGCCATTACGGAGGGAGATTGGAAGGGGATCAAGGAGGAACTGGGAGACCTGCTGCTGCATATTATTTTTTATGCCAGGATAGGCCGTGAGCAGGGGCAGTTCACGCTGGAGGAGGTGATCAATGGCATTTGCGACAAATTGGTGGCTCGTCACCCGCATGTGTATCCACCTGCTGCAAGCGCGTCCCAGGAGGGGCTGGTCGCGGTGAATAATGAGGAGGATGTAAAAAGGAATTGGGAGAAGCTAAAGCTGAAAGAGGGGAAAAAATCTGTCCTGGGCGGGGTGCCGGTGTCGCTGCCTGCGACCGTGAAGGCTATACGGCTGCAGGAAAAGGCGGCGCAGGTGGGGTTTGAATGGGATGAGACCGCCCAGGTGTGGGAAAAGGTCAAGGAGGAGATGGAGGAGCTGCAGGAGGCGATAGCTTCGAAGGATCAGGGGCGGATACAGGAGGAGTATGGGGACCTGGTATTCTCGCTCGTCAATTACGCACGGTTTTTGCAGATAGATGCGGAGAATTCCCTTGAACTGACAAACCGCAAGTTCATTGCCAGATTTACCCGGATGGAGCAGGAAGCGCTCGCGCAGGGAAAACAGCTGGCCGACATGACGCTGGAGGAGATGGATGGGATCTGGAATTCTATTAAAAAGCAAAAAACCCAGGATTGAAGGCCTTTTTTACTGATATTTTCCGCAAGAACCGTTGGCTGATGCTGGAGGCGCTTGGGCTGTTCTTGTGCGGCTATTTCCTCAACCTATATTTCAACAGTGACGCTTCTGTCCGGAGTCTCCGGAACTCGATACAGTCCTCGCTGCAGGACCGGGAGCAGGATTTTGAGCGGCTGACCAAGGATACGGAGATGGTGGAGCGGCTGGCGGACCGGCAATATTCGGAGCAGGAGCTGAGCAGGCTGCTGGATAAGAAATACGCGATATTCCTCTATGATACGGATTCCACCGGAGCGGCGACGACCCTGCTGTTCTGGAATGATCAGCGCTCTCTTCCTACGCCGGAGATACTGAGCATGCAGGATGGATATGTGTTCTCCCAGCTGAGCAATGGCCAGAACAATGCGGTAAAAAAGACCCTGCAGCGCCGCGACGGGCGGGTGATCATAGCGGTGGCGCTTATCACTGTCCGCTGGCAGTATTTATTTTCTTCGACCAATCTTACACCGGAGTTTGCCGGCAACGATGCCGCGGAGGCGCGGGTATCCATATCGACCAGTCCGACGGAGTTCCCGGTGCATTCTTCCCTGGGGAAGGGGGAGATATTATTCTACCTGGTCAAGAAGCCGGGCTATCATGCTCCGGCTCATGTCTGGATCATACCGCTGGTGATCCTGATAGGGGTGCTGCTGGTGCTGGTGCTGATCCATAATGTGGCGCATACGATCCGGGAAAGATGGGGCGCAGCCTGGGGGATCGGCTTTCTCATATTGGTGATCCTGCTGCTGCGCATACTGGTCTATGCCTATCCGGGGGCGCTGAACCTCCGCCAGTTTGAGCTTTTCGATCCTACGATCTACAGTTCCAGCATCATCCTCAGCTCGCTGGGGGACCTGGTGATCAATGCCTTCCTCTTCTGCTGGATCATCCTCTTTATCAAACGGGAGATCAGCGAGTATACGATCCCGCAATCGGTGCATCGCTGGCAGAACTGGCTATGGACCGTTATCGGGCTGGTGCTGCTGGTGATCACGACGTTTGGCTTTGCCAATATCATCCAGTCGCTGGTGACGGATGCGAAGATATCCTTCAATGTGACGAATTTCTTCAGCCTGCTGACGAACTACAGCTTTGTGGGATTCCTGGCGCTGGCTGCCCTGGCGCTGGGATATTTCTTCCTGTCCCAGGTGCTGTTCCAGCTGGTGGGGTACCTGGTGCGGGCCCTGTCCATCGTGCTGTATATCATCATCGCCTTTATGGGGCTGTTGTATCTCACTTTTGTCGTGGTCGTTAGTCGTAATTCGCCGGCCGCCACGACGACGGTGGAACTGGATATCTTCGTGCTACTATGGCTGCTGGCGTATACCTGGCTGATGCAGCGGCGGGTATTCTCGGACCTGCGATTCCGGCTGAATGTATCGGAAGTGCTCTTTTGGCTTTTTATCTTTTCCACTTCCATATCAGCGGTGATCCTTTTTGAGAACCGCAAGATAGAGGAGGTGACACGCAAGCGGATGGCGGATCAACTGGCCAACCAGGCGGACCCCTCCAGCGAAAAGGTGCTGAGCATTTCCTTCAGCTATATCGATGGGGACTTCCTCTCCGTTATCTTCCCCCGGCTAAAGGATCCGGTACAGAACTCGGTGATAAAGGACAGCATGGTGAACAGCAATTTCCTTGGCTATCAACAGAAGTTCGATACGCATATCTATACTTATGACGCGAATGAGAAGCCGCTGTATAACGACCGGACCATCTCTTATGACACACTGAATACGATCTTTACCCTATTGGGTAAGAATACGGGTATCCAGGATCTGAAGTATTATGAGAAATCCTTTGACAAATACACGTATATCTACCGGAAGGCGGTGCATGGCAGCGGGGACAGCGCGTCGAAGGTAGCTGGCTATCTCTTTATCCTGTCGGAGCCAAAAAATTATAAGGGGAGTAATGCGCTGGAGCCGGAGCTCTTCCGTCAGAAAAGCGAGGACCTGCCGGAATATTATGCGGTCTATAACAAACGGGAGCTGGTCAGCGATAACAACGATTACCCCTTTTCCACTCACCTGACGGATGAGCAGGTACCGAAGTCGGACTATGCACATGTCCGACAGGGGCCTTATGATGAGCTCTGGCACCGGTTCTCTCCCGACGACAGCTTTGTGGTGGTGGTGAAGCGGGACAATTCGGCGCTGGAGGATATTACCCTTTTCGCCTACCTGTTCAGCGCCTTCCTGTTCCTGGTCTTCCTTTTCCGGCTGTCGGCGCTGCTGATCTGGTCGCGTCTGCACTGGAGCCAGCTGAAAAGCTACTGGCAACTGAATATCCGCAGCCAGATACATACGACGATCATCTTTATCAGTCTCTTCTCCTTTATCGTTATCGGGGTGGCGACGATCGTCTTTTTTATCAACCGATACAACCGGAATAATCAGGACAGGCTGAGCCGGTCGATGCAGGTGATGGTGAATGAGGTGCAGAACAAGCTGTCAGGACAGATCATCTATGGGAATGAGTGGAAGTTCTACTATCCGGGCGCCCGGGCCGAGCTGCAAAAGATGATCGAGGAGGTGGCGCAGGTGCATAGTACGGATATCAATGTATACGATCTGAGCGGCAACCTGCAGATAACGTCCAACCTGATCCTATACAACAAGGGGATACTCAGCAAGAAGATGCATCCGCAGGCCTATTACAACCTGCATCAGCTGAACTCTATCCAGTATACCAATACCGAACAGGTGGGGAGCGTGTCCTATACCAGCGTGTATCATCCATTGCGGGATGCCAGCGGGAATGCGTATGCGTATTTGAATATCCCGTCGTTCTCGACGCAATATGAGCTGAAGGAGGAGATATCGAACTTCCTCGTAACGATCATCAACCTGAATGCCTTTATATTTTTGATCGCGGGTACGATCGCCCTGTTCCTGACTAACCGGATCACGAGCTCCTTCCTGCTGATATCCAAAAAAATGCAGGAGGTGAACCTGGGCAAGACGAATGAGGTGATCGAGTGGCGGCGGAATGATGAGATCGGGGGGCTGGTAAAGGAGTACAACAAGATGGTGAAGAAACTGGAGGATAGTGCGGCGGCGCTGGCGAAGAGCGAGCGTGAGGGGGCCTGGCGGGAGATGGCGCGGCAGGTGGCGCATGAGATCAAGAATCC
>Ga0105240_10016417_pt1 | contig 10025 bp, 8 predicted proteins | sample KBSC54metaG_FD_80426 | JGI IMG/M metagenome (GOLD analysis project Ga0105240, IMG submission 80426) | Corn rhizosphere microbial communities from Kellogg Biological Station, Michigan, USA - KBS C5-4 metaG | ecosystem: Host-associated > Plants > Roots > Rhizosphere > Soil | place: Michigan, USA... | reverse complement strand
GCATTGGCGCGGCGGTGGCGCTGGGCTGGGGTTTTCTCGACAGCCATGGCAAAGGCCTGTCGCCGGATGGCGGCCATCTTGGGGACGTTGCCAAGCTGGTGCCGGCGCCTGTGCCCTTTGAAGACATGGAAGTGCTGTGCGACGTCACCAATCCGCTGTTCGGGAAAAACGGCGCGGCATGGATTTATGGCCGCCAGAAAGGCGGCAGCGATGACGTTCTGGCGCAGCTGGACGATGGATTGAAGCATCTGGCGTCGGTGGTGAAAGCACAATTGGGCCGCGACGTGGCCGATTTGCCCGGCGCCGGCGCTGCCGGCGGGCTGGGCTATGGCGCGGTGGCGTTTCTGGGTGCGCGGCTGCGGCGCGGCATCGAGATCGTGCTGGACCTGACCGGCTTTGACGCGGCCGCGCAGAAGGCCGACCTTATCATCACCGGAGAAGGCCATCTCGACGGCCAGAGCGCGCAGGGAAAACTGATCCAGGGTCTGTGCGGACGCAGCGGCAAAACCCCGGTGATCGCCTTGTGCGGCAAGCTTTCGGCCACACCGGACCAGATCAAAACCATCGGCCTGAAGACGGCCTATTGCATCAACAAAGAAGAGCGCCCGCTCGCAGAGATGCTGGCCAATACCGCGGTCAATCTGGAAAAAACGGCGGCGGAGTTGCCAATTTAGGCCTTGCCCGTTTTCAGCGGCAGAAGGGCTCAACTCCCATCACCGATTTTATTCCGCCGACGATCATCTTGCGGAACGCCACCGAACCTGGAAACACCGCATCATCATTGGCGAAAATGCCGGCATCATGTCCCAGCGTGGTCACCCACACCTTGCCGCCGTCATAATACTGGCACCATGCGACAGGATGGAAGGCGCCATGACCCGGCATGCGCCCGACCGCGGAAGGATAACGTGGCGGGCGCGAACCGGTGAAGGAAAATGGCGGGCCATAGCTGCCGGCCGGCCAGGATTTCTCATCGACGGTCGCCAGAAATCGCACATGCGTCGGAAACGGGATGAGATTGTACCACTCATCCTTGAAATGCCACCGCTTGGGCAGGTCCCTGGTCGAAACATCCTTATCGTCGACTATTTCGACATCGCCTTCGCGAAATTGTCCGTGATCGTAAAAGGCGGCCCCACCCAGCAACCCCTCAAAATAAGGCCAGTTGTAAAGCGCTCCGAGCGTATTATGGATAGCGACAAAGCCGCCACCGGCGCGAATATACTGCCGCAATGCCGTCTTGGCGGCGTCGTCGAGAATGTCACGAGAAGTGCTGAAGAAGATAACGGCACGATAGCCGTTGAGATCGGTCATCTCTTTGACATCCTCGGTGTAATCCAGATGCCAGCCATTTTCGGACGCGATCTTGAGCATTTCCCGGTGAACGGTATTCTTGGGATCCAAAGAAGGATTGAGGCCCTCCGCCAGCGCGGGCCCCAGATTGGCGTGCCGATAACCCGCCGTTTTCGTAAAGACCAGCACACGCATTTGCGCCGCCGGATTGCGAGGCCAATCGTGAAAGCACTTTGGATCGACGCCCCGGCAAACGCCGTAATCGCCATCGCCCAGTCTGTCGTTTATCGGTCCGCCCGGATTGCCGGTTTGCGCAGACGCCGTGAGGGACAAAAGAAGGGCAAAAGCAGCCACGCCAGTAGTGACCGTGAGAAATTTATACGCCATCACATACCCCGGGAATCCCCCTGAGATGCTATACCAAACTGATCGAGCGCACTTACCGCTTAAAGCGCCACTTGCCGCTTAAAGCGCCAGCAGGTTGCTGTCTTCTATCGTGGCGGTGTGGAACGCCGCATCCACCTTCATGTCCAGCACCATGGGATGATGGTCGGACGGGCCCTTGTCCAGCACTTCGGAGGCCGAACAGACCAGGCCGCGGGCAATGCAGCGATCCAGCCTGAGCGCGATGATCTTGCCGGCACGATGGGTGCGCCGGCGCGGCCCGATATCCGAAAAGCCCTGGAAGCCCACCGGTCCCACCGCATTGAAGTCGCCGATAATGGCGGACGGTCCCTCCAATTGCTCCATGATGTGACGCAGCTGAAAGCGGTTGAGAAACTGGCCATGGCTCAAATGCACATTGGCGATGGTGATGCCCTGGAAGGAGATGATCTGCGCCAGCCTGGGCGGCACACGTCCCGGCAGGATAGAATAAGGCAGCCGGATGGCGGTGGATTGGGGAAAGGGATGCGGGCTCCAGGCCGCCAGGCCATAGATGCGCGACTGCATGGGATGGCGGAAGAAATGCCCGCCCACCAGCGAGGGCAAGGAGATGATATCCTCGGTGCATTCCTGCAGCAGCAGCAGGTCGGGATGATGGGCCTGTACCAGCCTCGCCACGTCTTCCACACCCGCCCCCACGCGGCGCAGAAGATTCCAGCTGATCACCCGAAGGCGGCGGTCGCTGGAATGGGTCGTAAAAGCAGGAGCCATGCAAATGAGCCGGATAAAAACCTGTAATTAAACTGGCAATTCGGGAACGGGTTTCAGGCCAAATCACCTATAGTCTTAAAATAGCACAGGAAAAAAACGGCGCCCACCCAATGTTTCCGCTTTCCCCCATCTGGTTCTCGCCGCCCCTTCAGACGGCAATCGCGATCCTGGACCTCCTGTTGGCGCTGCTCGTCACCGTCGATGTGCTGCTCAAGAAAAGCGATGTGCGCGCGGCACTGGGCTGGATCGGCGCCGCTTGGCTGGTGCCGGTCCTGGGTCCGGTGCTCTATTTCCTGTTCGGCATAAATCGCGTCGTGCGCCGCGCCTTGAAACTGGGCCGCGTGGATGCCGCCGCTGCCCGCACCTCCGGCAAGGCGACGCCCGAGGCGCAAGCCAACATCATGCTGCTGTCGGCGGTCAGTCAGACGGTTAGCAATAGCGGCCTGATCGACGGCAACAAAATCACCATCCTGGAAGGCGGCGACCAGGCCTATCCGCAAATGCTGGCGGCGATTCAAGGCGCCGAGCGCTCACTCGCCATGAGCTCCTACATCTTCCGCAACGACGCGGCCGGCGCTGAATTCGCTGAAGCTTTAAGTGCTGCCGCCCGGCGCGGCGTGGCGGTGCGGGTGCTGCTGGACGGACTGGGGACGGGTTATCTCTACCCCCGTATCTTCTATCGCATGAAGCAGCAAGGCGTGACCGTCGCGCGCTTCCTGCACACCTGGCTACCCTGGCGCATGCCCTTCCTCAACATGCGCAACCACCGCAAGCTGCTGGTGGCCGATGGCCGGCTCGCTTTCCTGGGCGGCATCAATGTCGGGGTGGAGAATTGCGCCCATCTGGCAGGTGAACGCCAGATCAAGGATGTCCATTTCAAGGTCGAAGGACCAGCCGCCTGTGCGGTGATGGAAGCTTTCGCCCGTGATTGGGCCTTCACCACCGATGAAAATCTGGAGGACGATATCTGGTGGCCCAAGCTGGCGCAGCAAGGCACGGTCTTTGCGCGCGGCCTGAGTTCGGGACCTGACGCGGACATCTACAAGCTGGAGCTGATCCTGGGCGCGGCGCTGACCCTGGCGCAGAAACGCATTCGCATCATCACGCCCTATTTCCTCCCCGATGCGAGGTTGCAATTCGCAATCGCCCAGGCCGGCCTGCGCGGGGTGGACGTGGAAATCGTGGTGCCCGGCTGCAGCGACCAGCGGCTGATGGACTGGGCGATGCGGGGACATTTGCGTTTCTTCCGGCATATCCGCGCCAAGGTGATCGCCACCCCGCCGCCCTTCGATCACACCAAATTGTGCACCGTCGATGGGGAATGGTCGCTGATCGGCAGTTCCAACTGGGACGTGCGCAGCTTCCGGCTGAATTTCGAATTCGACCTGGAAGTCATAGATCGCGACTTCACGGCAAAGCTGGACGCATTGATCGACGCACGGATCGCGCGGGGCAAGGTGCTGACGCCGGACATGCTGGCAATCGAACCGCTATGGAAAAGATTGCGCAACGCCGCGGCGCGGCTGCTGCTGCCTTATCTTTGAACGGTGGTTTTTATCGCCACCGTCCAGATCGCAAGTCCTGACAGCGCCAGCGCGCAGCCCACCAGTCCGGTCGACGCCAGGCCATAGCCATGGCTGATGGCGATGCCGCCCAGGAACGGGCCCAGTGCATTGGCCACATTGAAGGCTGAATGATTGAGCGCGGCCGCCAGTGTCTGCGCTTTTCCCGCCACGTCCATCAACCTTGTCTGCAGGATCGGTCCCAATGCCCCGCCCAGGCCAATAGCAAAAACCGACAGCATGATGGTCCACAAATTGCCCACCGCAAAACTGTAAGCCGCCAAGGTCAGGGCGAACCACACCAGGATCCAACCCGCCACAACCATCAGCCGGCCATGGGCGAAAGGCGGCACGATCACCAGACCCGACATCATGCCGGCGCCGAATACCGCAAAAACCACAGGCACGATGCTTTCCGGCACATGCGTCACCGACATCAGCGTGTCGGCAAGATAGGTATAGACGGCAAACAATCCGCCAAAGCCGATGGCGCCGACCGCCAGCGTCAACAGCACATCGCGGTTCTTCAACGCGCTCAGCTCTGTCAGCGGACTGGCGCCCTGCTCCGGCGGCTGATGCGGCGCGAACAGCGCCACCAGCGTGGCGGTGAGCAGCGACAGCACCGCCACAATGCCGAACCCCCAGCGCCAGCCGATCGCCTGCCCCAGCCATTCGGCGGCGGGCACACCGATGATGGTGGCGACAGTCAGGCCCATCAGCACCCGCGCCGAAGCCTGGGCGCGCTTGTCCGCCGGCACCAGCGAGGCCGCCACCAGCATCGCCACCCCGAAATAGGCGCCATGCGGCAGCCCGCTGACGAAGCGCAGCACAAGCATGGCGTGATAGGACGGCACCAGGCCGGTCAGGCCGTTGGCGAGCGCAAACACCAACATCAGGCCGATCAGCAGGGTGCGCCGGGCGATGCGCGCCGCCAGGACCGCGATCAGAGGCGCCCCCAGCACCACACCCAGGGCATAGGCGCTGATGGCATGGCCGGCCGTGGGGGCGCTGATCCCCAGGTCGCGCGCGAAATAGGGCAAAAGGCTCATGGTTGCGAATTCGGTGGTGCCGATTGCGAAACCGCCCACGGCAAGCGCGAAATGAACCAGATCGGGATGGCGTGCCAAAAAAATACCTGCTGAAAGTTGCGGTCTACGACGCCGGGCGGTCAGCGCCAATGCGGCCAAAACGCCGCGCCGGGGCCCGGCACCGGCACAAGTCCTTGGCATTTCTGGCCGATTCCGGAGCGCTTTACCCTTCGTTAATCGCAGACTTTCTACCACCCCAGATAGAGTCTTTAAGGCTCCCCATACCATTGCCCGATAGGCTGGCCTTTTTGGTTCCCAGGGCTGTCCGTGAAACTCTCTTTGGCAAAACTTCTTTCCGTCATTACCGGCTTTTTGGTGGTGGTGCTGATTGCCGTTTTCGCCATTCTGGCCACCACGGCCTTTCAGCGCCAGCGCGACGCCGCGCACATCCTGTCCATGGTCACCATCAAGCGCGACCTGCTGATGACGCAGGAAGCCGTGCGCGTGGAAGGCGCCCTGCTGGACAGCGCCCTGGAAGAAAAGGATGCAGCCGACGCGGCCACGCTCGCATCGATTACAAAGAGGCACAACGCAGCCCTCGCCGCCCTAACGCATTTGCGGAACAATCACGACGGCGGCTATGACGATATCCTGGCCGCCAGCGCACAATTCAACCGCCTGATGCCCAGCATCATGGCGGCTGCCGCCCTGCCGCGGGAACAGCGCCAGCCCGGGCTGGTATCCGCGCGGATCGGCGCCGCTGGCAAGATACTCAGCGCCCTGCGCCGCAAAAGCGACACGCTTTCCAGCTCGATCACGTCATCCGACCCGCTGATCAATGAAATGCTGCGTGTCTCCGACACCGGTTGGCGTATGCGCAGCGACGCCGGCATCGACCGGCACGCCATCATGAGCGCCTTCCTGGCGGATCATCCGCCTTCGGCGGAAACATTGCAGTCCTTTGCCGAGATGAAAGGCCGTGTCGCCACCTCCTGGATGGTGATCCAGGACGATGCGCGCCTGCCGGACTTTCCGCCGGCGATGAAAGCCGTCGTCGCGCGCGCGAACTGGCTGTACTTCACCGATTTCATGGTCCTGCGCGACAGGACCATTCGAACCCTGTCGGAGGGAAAAACCGTCGATCTGAGCGGCCAGGCCTGGGTGAAATTGAGCAATCCCGCCGTCAACAGCATCATGGCGATCGCCCGGACCGCGCTGGATCTGACCGAATCCTATACCGCGCGCCAGCTCGCCGTCGCGCACCGCAATTTCTATTTCGCCATCGCCCTGATGCTGACATCCATCTCGCTGGCCAGTTTCGCCGCCGTCTATGTGATGTGGCGGGTGATCCGCCCCTTGCGCACCATCACCGCGACCCTGGCTGCCATCGCCGCCGGCAAGATGCGGGGCGAAATCCCCTTCGGCGACCGCCAGGACGAAATCGGCCAGTTCGCCCGCGCCCTCAAGATGTTCCGCGACAATACCCAGGATCGCATAAGGCTGGAAAAGGCGCTTCTGGACAGCCGCATCGCCCAGGAGACCGCAGAAACCTCCAGCCGCGTGAAGTCCGAATTCCTGGCCAATATGAGTCACGAATTGCGCACGCCGCTCAATGCCGTGATCGGATTTTCCGACATCATGCAGCATCAGGTGAAAGGCCCGCTCAATGCGTCCTATCAGGAATATGCCGCACTGATCAATGAATCGGGCATCCACCTCCTCAACCTGGTCTCCGACATATTGGATCTGGCCAAGATCGAGGCCGGAAAATTCGCCATCGATCCGCATCCGATGGATATGGTCGAGACTGTGGATCTCTGCCTCAGGTTGACACAGCGCCGCGCCGAAGAAGGCGACATCAAACTGGTCAAGACCGTGGAGCAGGACACGTTGATGCTCACCGCCGATCCACGCGCCTGCAAGCAGATCCTGCTGAACCTGTTGTCCAATGCCGTGAAATTCACCCGCCGGGGCGGCACCGTGGAAGTCATCGCCGCCATTGCCGGCGACCGGGTCAGTCTGAAAGTGCGCGACACCGGCATCGGCATTCCTGCAGACCTGCTGCCGCGCATCGGCAGCGCTTTCGAGCAGGCTTCGAACGATCCGATGCTGGCGCGCGAAGGCACCGGCCTGGGCCTGGCGCTGGTCAAGGCGCTAGTCGTCCAGCATGGTGGCGGTGTCAGCATCGAAAGCCAGGAGAATATCGGCACGACGGTCAGTATCGATCTGCCGCGCGCCCAACCGGATCGCGCTGCCGCCTGACCCGGCTTTGCCAAGCGCCGCTTGCGCCCGCAGAACCTTATAAGGTGCTGTTTTTTATAGATTTATCGCTGCGATCTCGCGCTGTGGCTCGCGCCATGACGGGCCATCTGTCCGCCTTTTGTGCAATGGCAGGAGATTCGCGCAGAAAGTTCGCCTCATGCGCGCGACACCTTGCGCAATTCAACCTGAAGGAAAGTGAAAGGAGCTGGTGGTAGAATTGCGTCTGCGATGGGTGAATTTGCCAAATGGCTGCCACAGGTCTCGTGGACCGATCTGGCCGCCGGCATTGCAGTCGGTTTGGTTGTCCTGGGCCTTCTGACAGTGCTGGCCTTCAGCCTGCGGCCGCGCGGTCACGACGATGGCGACAGCAAACGGCACGACCCGGAGCAGGAACAGAGACGCCTGCTTTGCGGGGATGCCAAGGTCTTGGCCGATCTGGCGATCCAGCGCCATATGAGCGATACCGCCTTTCTCGAACGGTTCCGCAAACAGCCATGTTATGAGGCGCTGTATTCGCATTTCAGTGAAAATTTCCGCGCGCGCCTGACACAGCCCGGCGGCCATTATGGACGCTCGGATCTGGCGGTCGCCTGCCGGGAAGAATGTGAGCGCCTGGAACGGCAGTGGCAGGCCGGCTGATCCGCCGTCTAGGCCGCTTTCGCCCGCGCGAAAGCATTGCGCAGCAGATCACGCAGCGCGGCCGGTACCAGAAGGAAGCCGACCGGCAGCAGCGGCGTATAGAGCAGGCCCCAGTAATAATTGTCGGGCCGTCCCACCACCAGAAAAGCCGTCAGATAACCCGCAACGATTGCGGCCGCACGGCGCGCCCGTTCATCCTGCGCACCGGCCAGGCCGATCACACCCATACAAAGCGCCAGCGCGATCAGGGGATAGGGCAGCGCATGCAGAAGAATATTCCACTTGGCGGTCGCAATAGCGAAGTCCCATCCGTAGAGACCGAGCCAGCCGGGAGACACCAGATCGCCCGGCCCGTGCAACCCCGCCGCCATATGGATATGCAGGCCAAAGGCTGCGGCAACCAGAAGCGTCGCGCCAAGCCAGGCCAGAGCCTGCGTCCGGCGCCCTTCGCAAAGAGCAAAGCCCGCCATGACGAACAGATAGGGCATGGCGATTTCGCGGATGAGGCAAGCCAGCAATCCGAAGAACACGGACGGCCACCATCGGAAGCTCCGGTAGCTCAGCAGGGAAATCGCGATCAGCAGCGCCGCCCAGACTTCATGCCAGTAAACCACCTTGCCCAACCCGATAATGGAAAGCCCGGTCGCCAGCACGGCGATAGCGGTGATGCGCGTGACCACCGATGTGCGGGCGCCCAGAAGCTCCCGGTACAATAGGACCAGCACCGCCCCATACAGGACAAGCAGCACCGCAAGCTGAAGCGCATAGAAATGCAATCCGGCCAGCATCCAGGCCAGGGTCGGCAGGCGAAAAACCTGGGGCGGGGATGTGGGATAATGCAGCAGCCGGTGCTCAGCAGCGGCGGCTTCATAATAGCCCTGGCCGCGCTCGATATCCGCCACAACCTTTTCATAGAGGATTGTGTCCTGCCCTTCCCGCGAAGGCTCGCCCGCTTGTCTCTCGCCCGGAATGTATAAGGCCGGATGCGGAAGCGCCGGCAGCACCGTCAGGACCAGCGCAAGGGCGAGTATGGCCCGGGCTGCCCAGGCCGGCAGGCGGGAATAGAGAGTCGGACTCATGCTTTCGGGCACATGCGCATGAGCGGGCGGATCAAATCGGCAGGCCCTTGGGAAAGGGCCAGGTGACGACACAAACCGTCGCGATGGCGATGGCGACGCCATAGGGTATGCCGCGGCCGAAATCGCCCTTGCCCCGCATATGGAGCATCACCATGGCCCGCGTCGGGCGCAAGGCAAGGCTTATCAGCGCGATCACGCCGCCCGCCAACGCAGTGAAGACCAGCAGATGTGGCAGATGGCTCAATCCGGCAAACAGTGCCACCACTGCAAGCAGTTTGGAGTCGCCGGCGCCGACGATGCGAAAGGCATACAGGCCAAGCCCGATCGCCAATGCGATAGCCGCCGCGCCCAGGGAGGACAGGACCGACCCGGGGCTGACGAAAAATGCCCAGGGCACGAACAAGGCGCCGATCGCCAGCACGGACCAGTTGGGAATGCGGCGATGCCGGATATCGCTGACGCTTGCGATCACAAGAAGGACCGACAGCAGAACGAGGATCAACCAGCGCAGCGTCTCAGCGGCCGCTGGCATACCCGGCCTCTGCGGCCTCTCCCTTGGCCAGGTTCTGCGTCATTTCCATATTCGCGGCGGCAAGACCGTAATAGCCGCTCTTGGCCTTCATGGCCTGAGTCAGCAATTCCTTCGCCTTGGCATAGTCGCCCCGCAGCATGGCGGCAAAGCCTGCATTATTGAGGACCGCCGCCTGGTCGCCGGCCGCGGCGCCCTTGATGGCGCGGTCATATTCACCCTGCATCGACATGGCCAGCCGAAGATTGTTGCGGGCGGGCGCCAGATCGGGCTTCTTCTGAAGCGCCGCAACGAAATCGGCCACCGCCAGGTCCGGCTTTTTCTGCGACAGGCGCGAGAAGCCGCGATTGTTCAGCACGATGGCCGCATCGCCGGACGCGGACAAGGCATGGGTATAGGCGTTTTCGGCATTGGCCCAGTCATGGCGCCGGTCATATTCGCTGCCCAGCGCGTTCCAGGCCCGCCAGGCATGCGGATC
>Ga0105240_10016416_pt1 | contig 10025 bp, 5 predicted proteins | sample KBSC54metaG_FD_80426 | JGI IMG/M metagenome (GOLD analysis project Ga0105240, IMG submission 80426) | Corn rhizosphere microbial communities from Kellogg Biological Station, Michigan, USA - KBS C5-4 metaG | ecosystem: Host-associated > Plants > Roots > Rhizosphere > Soil | place: Michigan, USA... | reverse complement strand
GTCGCCCTCGTAGTCGCGATCGGTGGTGCCGATCAGGGTGAAATCGTCCTGATAGGGAATGACAAAGATGATGCGCCCGTCGCTGTTCTGAAACATGTAGGCGCGGTCATGCGCATAAAGCTTGCGCACCACGATGTGCGAACCCTGCACCAGCCGGATCCTCGCTCTTGCATTCACCCCGGAGCCGGCCGCCAGCACCTGCTCGACCCAGGGACCACCGGCATTGACGAGCACGCGGGCGCTAATGGTCGAGCGGCCACCAGCATTGTCTTCAGAGGTAACGTGCCAAACGCCATCGGCCTGCCGGATCTGGACGACCCGGCAGCGCGTCCGGATCTCGGCGCCACGATCGGCGGCATCGCGCGCCGTCATTGCCACGAGGCGAGCATCATCGACAAAGCAGTCGGAATATTCAAAGCCGAGGGAGTAGTGGCCCGGCTGCAGCGGGCTTCCGACCTCATCGCGCCTGAGATCAACGGTGCGCGTCGGCGGCAGCAGCTTTCGTCCGCCGAGATGATCGTAGAGAAACAGCCCGAGCCGCAACAACCAGGGCGGCCGCAAGCCATCATGGTGCGGCAATACGAAGCGAACCGGACGAATCAGATGCGGCGCGATCCGCCACAGCACTTCGCGCTCGATCAGCGCTTCGCGCACGAGACGAAACTCGTAATATTCCAGATAACGCAGGCCGCCGTGAACGAGCTTGGTCGACCAGGACGAGGTGCCGCTGGCGAGATCGTTCATCTCAAGGAGAATGACGGAATGGCCGCGTCCGGCGGCATCGCGGGCGATGCCGCAGCCATTGATGCCACCGCCGACAATCGCGAGGTCGTAAATGCGATCCACGGGCCTGTCCCCGGCAGCCGCCCGGCGGGCGATTCTCATGCGCTAAAACCGGGATAGATCAAATCCGAAGCGCGCGGCAACGGAAAAGCGCAGGCGGCAAGAAGCCTTAAACGAGCAAGACCGGCACGAGGCCGGTCTTGCGCTGACGGCGTTGGCCCTCAAAGAGCATCAGGCGGCGACGGCCTGACCCTGGTTGATCAGGCGGCGCGCGGCCCGCTCGGCTTCCCGGGCGCTGTGAAACAGCCGGCCTTCCAGTGAATTGAAGCGGTGATCGGCGGCGAAGAAGCGGTATCCTCCCGGATTCCGAACAACGATGCCCGCGGCCTGCGAACTCACCTCGATGATGTAAGTGTCCGACATGTATTCCATTGCCTTTCGTGCTTCAGTGCGGGCTTACAACTGAGTCGATGCTCAATGGTTCCTCACTGACACGCGGCGTCTGTAGCGCGTCCTCATGACGCCGTCGTGATGCCGATATGAGCGCTCGATGACTCCGGATGAAACCGGCGGCTGCACGACTATCGCATGAGAGAGGGCGACAGTTTCCTGTCCTCCCAGTCCCGCAGAAATGCTTCCTGCTGGCCGAGCCAAGCCATCGCTCCGGTTCGGACTGCGTTCCTGATTGGAGGGATCGCCCTCAGCGGCTGCCGCCATCGCCGATGATCGAGTAGGGCGCCCAGAACAGGGGATGGGCGTAGGTGAATTCCGTCTTGCCGTCGGCGCCGACATAGCCGGGTCCGTCCGCCAGCGCCATCATCGCCTGCCGCAGCGCTTCCCCGCGCGTCAGCTTCGGATCGTCCGCCTGGCGCTTGAACAGATCCGCGACCAGTTCGCGAGCCGATTGCGAATGCACCGACCAGTTGGTGACGAGAATGGCCCGTGTGCCGGCATAGAAGAAGGCCCGGCCAAGGCCGGAGGCCGCTTCCGCGCCGGCACCTTCGCCCGCCCCGGTGTTGCAGGCCGACAGCACCACCCAGTCGGCATCGAGCTTGAGCTGGAGGATCTCCTCCATGGTCAACAGCCCGTCGCCGCCGATGCCGGCGACCGCGGGCGCCGACAGCGCCAGCGCCGGCTGTGTCAGCCCGTTCAATTCGCCGGGCACCAGGCCATGGGTCGCAAACGCCAGCACCTTGAACCCCGACAGGTCCATGGTCTTGACCGCGTCCTCGTTGGCGTCCTTGCCGAGCCTGAGCACCTTCGAAGGATCTTCCTGCAGCGCCAGCGCGATCGACTTTAGCTCGTCGGCGGTATCCGGCAATCGCGGCAGCATGGCCAGCTCGGCGCTGTCGACGCCTTCCAGCCTCGGGCTCGAGCGGCGCTTCAGCGGCACCCCGCGCGTCGTCACGCTGCCGGCCTCCGCCACCTTGACCGGAGCCTGCTCTTTGGCGGCATCAGCGGCCTGCTCGGGGCTGAACAGGGGATCGCCGAACGCGATCAGTTCGCCGCGTCCGGGCTTGCCCGGCGGCAAGGCGCGCAGCGTGCGCAGCGCCGCCGAGGACGGCAACATCGTCACGGCGTATTTCCGCGCCAGCCACGGCACTTTGCGATAACCAGCAAACAACAGATCGTCGTTGGCATTGACCTCCGCCGGCGCGGTCGGCAATAGCGACAGCGGCAGCAGCCCGAGCGCGCCGTTGGTCACCACGACCAAACTCTTCGACGGCTTCCAGCCGGCCTCGACCGGTTGAAGCAGCAGCGAATAGAGCTCGTAAGCAAGCTTCAGATCGAATGGCGGGATGTCCGAGATCATCGCCGCCTGCGGCTCCAGCGCTTCGCGCAGCTGGCGCACCTTGCTCTCGATCTCTCCTGATGTGGCCTTGATCGCAGCGAACGCCACCGCGCCGTCCTTCGGCACCGCCCAGACGAAGCTCGCGTCACGGCCGAAATAGAATGACAGCAAAGCCTCGCCCTCGGCCAGCGTCGCCTTGATCTGGGCCACGCTCGGCGGCTTCGGATCCACCAGGTCGGCATAGGTCGGGAAGCGCTTGTTGATCTCGGCTCGCGCCTTGTCGCGATCCGCACGCAGCTTCTCGATCGAGGCATTGATGCCCTTGACGCCCTTCTCGTCGCGTTCGGACGAAGGCAGCGCCAGGATATTGTTGAGCAGGCCGAGCTGCGCCGTGACCTCCTTGCCGAGGTCCTGCTCCTTGCGCACCAGTTCGGCCAGCGTGGGGTCATTGATCGAGGCGCGCGCGCCGGAGGCGGCCAGCGCCTGCTGCACCGAACGCCCCCGGATGGAATCGGCCAGACTGAAGGTGTCGGCGGCGACGTTGCCGCTGGCCGACTGGGTCCTCGCCAACAGACCGATATAGGCCTCGACAATGCCTTGCAGCCGCTGGCTGCGGCCGGCCACGATGGTGGCGTCGTCGTCGTCGGCGTTCTCCCGCGAGGCGGCCAGCAGCACCGGCAATGCCGTCCGGAATTCCTGGATCGCCTCGGCATCCCTGCCCGCGCGCATCAGCCCCGTTGCCAGTGTGCCCCGCGCCGACGCCGCGTCGAAATGCTTCTCGCCGACACGGGCGATCTCGCGCTTCAAAAGCGACTGCGCCGCCGCCAGCCCGGCCTGGATCTGCCCCGAGGCAAACATCGCGTTGATCCGCGAGCCGTTTAGCTCCAGCACCTCGCGGCGCTGCGGCTCCCACTTCGCCATCGCCTTGTCGAGTTCGGCATAAACGGAAGCGGCTTGCGGCAATTTGCGCTCGAACGTCAGGATCGCGCCAAGCTGCGACAGGATCTGCGCGCTCATCTGCGCGTCATCGCCGATACCAACCGTGCGCTGAATCTCCAGCGCAACCCGCGTCAGCTTCTCGGCTTCCTCGTAGCGCCCTTCCTCGACCAGAATGTTGGCAAACCCCAGCACAAACTGTGTCGTCAGCGGGTTGTATTTCCCTTGCGCCTTGAGCCGCGCCAGCAGCGCGCTTCTGGCGTCGACTTCGGCCTCAGCCAAACGCCCCTGCTTCGCCTTCATCCTGGCCACATCGAGCAGGCTCTGGTCCGCGGACCAGCGCCGTTGCGATTCCGGAGCCTCGTGTTTCTTGTCTTTGTAGTCAGGTATGGCTGCGATCTTCCATTCCCGTGCCTTGGCATAGGACGCTTCCGCCTCGCGGAACTGGCCGCGCGCCTCCAGAATGACCGCGCGGGTCAATTCGACCTCGCCCTCCCAGTTACGGCCCCTCCAGGAATAGTTCGTACGCCAGAGCGGATGGCCGCTGGTTCGCGCCTCCTGGAGCAGGGCGACGTTGCGCCGCAGAATACCCTCGGCCTGCGGGATGTCGCCCATTTGGACCCGGATCTGGGCAACATAGCGCAGCGCGCTGAACAAATAACCCGTGGTACCACCGCCCGGTCTATTGGCCTCGACGACGACACCCTCGGCTTTCTGCAACGCCGCCTTGATGTCGCCTAGCGCCGCCTTTTGTAAACCGATGAAGGACTGGATCTGCTGGGTAAAGAAAAAGTCACCGGCAGCGCGGGCCGCTGCCAGAGATTTTTCGCCGTCCGCCAGCGCCTCGACATTGCGGCCGAGCTGCGAGCGAGCCACGGCGCGGTCGTAATAGAAATCCGCAAGCTTGGCCTGCGACAACTCCCTACCGGCCTCTTGGTCGGCGTCGGCCCTCAGCTTGGCGAGCGCGGCGGGGTCGGGCTTCTCACTGTCCAGAATCGCCGTGATATCGGCAATCGTGCGCGGCGGCGCGACGAAGCCCGCGGGCAGCACGTTGCCGGGAGGGACCACGTCGCCTTGCGGCTTGCCGCTTTTGCGGAGCTCGATCGCGACATTGGCCCGGCCATTGGCGGCGTTGAGCGCCGCCATCGTGCAGGCTTTGACTTTTCCGAAAGAGCTGGCCCGGCATGCCGCCAGATTGGCCTCGCGGTCGCCGCTCTTGCCCTGCATGCAGGTTTGAACAAACGGCCGGCCGACAGATTGAATACAGCTTTCCTTGGCCTGCTCCAGCGACAGCGCCAATACGGGCTTCGGAATTGACGGCAGGGCCAACACCGTCAGCAGAACCAGGAGCGATGTTGTCGGTCGCTGCCGTCTGAGCCTGACAATCAGGCGAGCCCCGCGAAGATCGGTAAGCATCCGCCCCTCCCATCAAATCGAATTCATTCGAAATGCCGTGATGAAGACAAATTCGCTTCAGGCTGTAAAGGCCGATCGTCACACGCCCCGGAATCGCGGCAACCGCATCGCCTTATCTCGCCAGAGCGAAAGGCCATCCTCAGAAAGAGCGGACGCAATCGCACCGCACAATGAACGACGGCGGCGCCTACCCGGAAACCCGTACCGCATCCTGACCGATGGCCTGCGGATGCCCCTGATCGTCGATTGCGACAAAGGTGAAGTTGCCGTCGGTGACCAGGATCGGCGATTGCTCGCGCCGTCGCAGCACCCATGCTTCGAGATGGACCGTGACCGAGGTTCGCCCGATCCGAACCAGGTTGGCGTGCACCGAAACGAGGTCACCAACGAAGACGGGTTTGCGAAAATTCATCGCTTCGACGGCCACCGTGACGGTGCGGGACTTCGCGATCTTGGCGGCGAATACCCCGCCTCCGATATCCATCTGGCTGAGCAGCCAGCCGCCGAAAATATCGCCGTTCTGGTTGGTGTCCGCGGGCATCGCGAGCGTCCGCGTGCAGAGTTCGCCCTGCGGCCCGCTCTCGGTATTGAGAGGGGCATGAACCGGCGCGGACGTATCGCTCACCTGAAATTCTCCCAGCCGGCATCCGGTGTGAAGCGCTCGCCGAATTTGGCCGCCAGTGCGCGCAGTGCGGAAACCACGTTTTCACTTCCGCGGCTCCGGGCGTAATTCAGCGGACCGCCACGGAATGGCGCATAGCCCGTGCCGAAGATCATGGCGCCATCGACGACGTCGGCATTCTCCACAATGCCCTCGCGCAGACAGGCCACGCAGACGTTGGACATCGGCAATACCAGCCGGTCGATCATCTCAGCACTTGGGGGAGCGGCGTTCGCGGCCGGGCGGCCTTTGTCGGCCTTGCCGTCCTTCCAGACATAGAAGCCCTTGCCGGTCTTGCGTCCGAGTTCTCCCTTGGCGACCTTCTCGCGGAACCAGGCCGGTGTTGGCGGCAGCAGGTCGCCGAATTTCGAGCGCAGCATGTCGCCGACCGCCAGGCAAATATCGAGGCCAACTTGATCGGCCAGCTCGATCGGTCCCATCGGCATGCCGAATTTTTCGGCCGCCGCATCGATCGCGACCTTGTCGACACCCTCGTCGAACATCGTCATCGCTTCCAGCATATAGGGCGTCAGCGCGCGATTGACGACGAAACCGGGCGAACTCTTGACCGGCAGCGGCAGGCGATCGATGGCGCCGACAAACGCCAACGCCTCTTTTAATAGCTGCGCATCGGTGCCGTCGTGACTGACGACCTCCACCAGTTGCAGGCGCGACACCGGATTAAAGAAATGCAAACCCAACAATCGTTCCGGCCGTTGCATCGTGGTGCGCAGGTCCTGCAGCGGAATGCTCGACGTGTTGGTGGCGAGAATCGCGCCGGGCTTCATTTTCGGCTCGAGGCCGGCATAGACCTTCTGTTTCAGCTCCAGTTTTTCCGGCACCGCCTCAATGATCAGATCGGCATTGCGCACGCCCTCGCCGTCCATGTCTGGGATCAGCCGATCCAGCGCATCGCGAACGCCGATCCGCTGGCGGATGACCTTGCTGTAGAGATCGGCCGCGCGCTTCATGGCGCCTCCGATCGGCTCCGGCTTCATGTCGGCGAGCGTCACGCGCATGTCCTGATAGGCGCACCAGGCGGCGATATCGCCGCCCATCGCCCCGGCGCCGATGACATGAACGTGCTGGATCTTGTTGTCGCCGCCGGCGAGCTTCTTCATCTGCTCGCGCAGGAAGAACACGCGGATCAGGTTCTGCGCGGTCGATGTCACCATCAGATGCGCAAAGGAAGACTTCTCGGCCGCGAGCATCGCGGCCTTGTCGCCGCCATGACGCTCCCAGAGATCGATGAGGGCGTAAGGCGCGGGATAATGTTCGGCCGGCGCGGCCTTTGCTGCCTCACTTCGCATCCGCGAGGCCAGGAAGCCTCGCACGGGTCCCGCCTGCAGAACGGAATGCAGCAAGCCCGGCCGCGTGCGCTTTAGCCGGCCCGACACCGCATCGCGCACCGCATTGCGGACATGGCGCTCTTCGGTGACAGCATCGACCAGCCCGAGCGAGCGCGCCCTGCGCGCGTCGATGGTCTTGCCGGTCAGCATCATGGTCATGGCTTCCATCGGATTGACCAGCGCGGTGAAACGCGCGGTACCGCCGAGCCCCGGATGCAGGCCGAGCATCACCTCGGGAAAGCCGAATTTCGCGCCGTTGACGGCGATGCGTGATTGGCAGGCGAGCGCGATCTCGAGCCCGCCGCCGAGGCAGAAGCCGTGAATGACCGCAACCGTCGGCACCTTCAACGCTTCCAGCCGATCGACCACCGCATGGGCGCGGCCGATGGCGGCAGCCACCGGCGCCGGATCGCTGGCGCCCCGAAACTCGTTGACGTCGGCGCCCGCGATAAAGCCTGAAGACTTTGCCGAACGGATCACGAGCCCGGTCGGTCGCTGCGCCTCCAACGAAGCCAGTACCGCGTCGAGTTCCTCAAGCACCTCGGCGGAAAGCGTGTTGGCGCTTGAGCCCTCACGGTCGAACAACAACCACGCCACGCCGTCGCTGTCGCGAGTGAGCTTGAAATTTCGGTACGGTCCGCTCTCCGGCTTTGGCCCGAGTTCGAGCACGCGGTCGGCGAGAACGTCCATGATCTGCGATTCCATGATCACACCGTCTCAATCAGCATGGCGCCACCGAGCCCGCCGCCGATGCATTCGGTGGCGATGCCGCGCTTGGTGCCCAAACGTTTCATGGCATTGACGAGATGCAGCACGATACGGTTGCCGCTACATCCGACGGGATGACCGAGGCTGATCGCGCCGCCATCGACATTGAGCCTGCTGCGATCAATCGCCCCCGCCGCGCCCTCAAGGCCGAGCACCTCGCGGCAGAATTTATCGTCCTCCCAGGCGGCGAGACAGGCCAGCACCTGCGTGGCAAACGCCTCGTTCAATTCCCAGGTGTCGATGTCGCCCAGCGACAGCTGATGCCGCTTCAATAGTTCGGTCGCCGACATCACCGGCCCCAGCCCCATGATCCCAGGATCGAGCGCCGCCCAATGGCTGTCAACGATCACCGCTTTCGGCCTCAGGCCATGTTTTGCCACGGCTTCTTCGGAGGCCAGGATCACCCAGGAGGCGCCGTCGGTGATCTGCGAGGAGTTGCCTGCCGTGACCTGGCCCCAGGGACGTTCGAACACCGGCTTGAGTTTGGCGAGCGAGTCCGACGTCGAGTCCGGCCGCACGCCATCATCGTGATCGTAGAATTTTCCGTCGCGGGCAAAGGCGGTTTCGACCTCGCCCTTGAGCCAGCCTTCGCTTTGCGCCCGCGCCAGCCGCTGATGGCTTTCGGTGGCATAGGCATCCGATTGCGCGCGCGTGACCCCGAAAAGATGGCCGACCACTTCCGCCGTCTGGCCCATATTGAGTTCGGTGATCGGATCGGTAAGCCCGCGCTCGAGCCCGATCACCGGCTTGAAATAGGCCGGGCGCGCTTTGGCGATGGCAGCGAGCTTGCCGAGAATGCCCTTGGCCATCGCAAGGCCGGCGAACCAGCGCACCCCCTGCTGCGGCCAGACCAGCGGTGCGTAACTCAAGGCTTCGGCGCCCCCCGCCAGGATCAGGTCGGACACGCCTTCGCGAATGTAGCGATAGCCGGTGTCGATCGACTGCATGCCGGAGCCGCAATTGATCTGCACGGTGAAGGCTACCATCTTCTCGCCCATGCCGAGCCGCAAGGCGGCTACCCGCGCCGGGTTCATCTCATCGGCGATGACATTGACGCAGCCGAGAATGACCTGATCGAATGCGGAGGGCGCAAACGGCTGACGCGCGAGCAGCGGCCGCCCGCATTGCACGGCGAGGTCGACCGGCGTGAACGGACCGGGCCCGGTGCGGGCTTTGAGAAACGGTGTCCGGCTGCCGTCGACGATATAGACAGGTCGTGCCATCAGCTTGCCGCCCTCTTTTCACCCAGCTCCTGAAAGAAGCGATGCACTTCGCCGGGTTTTTTGTAAATCGGCGACAGCGCTTCCGGCGCGAAATCATCGACCTCGATGACACGCGCGACCGCCGCATGCGCCGCCTCGACCTGCTCGCCCTCGACTTGCGTGATGACACCCTTCTTCACCGCCTCGCGCCAGTCGCGCATATGGGCGACCCGTAGCCGGCGGATAATACTTTCGGCGGAGGTCACCAGCCGGAAAGCCTTCTGCAGGCGAGCCACACCGCGATCGTCATCGATCTCCACCAGATCTGGCGTCAACCGGTCCCGTGCTTCCGACGGCTCCAGAATGAGCTCTGCGCATTCATGAACGACGCGATCGGACGGTCCGAGCACGCGCGCCCCAAATGGCTGGATCAGGAATTTCAGCAGCCATGCCACCGGGCGGTTCGGCAGATTGGCGAGAATTTCGGCCAGCCGGTTCTCGATGGTGCGGAAGCCCTGTGCCATGCACCATTCCAGCGCCGCGAAATCCGGCGCCTGCCGGCCTTCATCCTGCCAGCGCTTGAGCACTGCCGAGAGCAAATAGAGTTCGGAGAGGATGTCACCGAACCGCGCCGACAGCATTTCCTTGCGCTTCAAGGCCCCGCCAAGGGTGAGCAGCGCCATATCGGCACAGAGCGCGAATGCCGCGCTGTAGCGCGACAATTGCCGATAGAAGCCGGTGGCCCTACCGGCGTCGGGCGCTGGCGCGAACAGGCCGAAGGTCCAGTTGCGGCCCCATGCGCGAAACAGCGTGGTGATGCTGTGGCCGATATGCTTCCAGAATGCCTGATCGAAGGCATCGAGGCCTCGCGCACGATCCGAATCCCCGAGCGCATTCATCTCGGCGAGCAGATAGGGATGGGCGCGGATCGCGCCCTGCCCGAACACGATCAGATTGCGGGTGAGGATATTGGCGCCTTCGACGGTGATGGCGACCGGCACCGAGCGATAGAGACTGCCGAGGTAATTCTGCGGGCCGTCGATCACGGCCTTGCCGCCATGGATGTCCATGGCGTCGTCGATCGCGATCCGCAGCCGCTCGGTGGCGTGCAGCTTCAT
>Ga0105240_10016410_pt1 | contig 10027 bp, 8 predicted proteins | sample KBSC54metaG_FD_80426 | JGI IMG/M metagenome (GOLD analysis project Ga0105240, IMG submission 80426) | Corn rhizosphere microbial communities from Kellogg Biological Station, Michigan, USA - KBS C5-4 metaG | ecosystem: Host-associated > Plants > Roots > Rhizosphere > Soil | place: Michigan, USA... | reverse complement strand
TCGATGAGCGCCTGCATGCGCTGCACCCGGCTCTGAAGGAGGCTCATATGACGGCACGACTCTGGACTCAGCTTGTCGCCAACATCCTCCGTGATCCATTCCGCGAGGCTGGCGATTCCCCGCATCGGCGCCTTCAGGTCGTGCGATGCGACGTAGGCAAACTGATCGAGGTCGCGGTACGCCCGCTCGGTTGCCGCCGCCGAGCGGCGAGCCTCATCGCGCGCCGCCCTCGTTTCCTCCAGGGCACATTCGAGGCGCTCGTTGAGCCGCTCGAGCTCCTCACTCCGCCGATCGGCTACGGCACGCGCGGCCTGTTCTGCCGCGAGCCGCCGGGCCTGTTCCTCCGCTTCGCGGCGTGCGGTAAGGTCGCGCGTAATCTTCGCAAAGCCGACGAGCCGGCCTTCACTATTGCGCAGCGCTGTGATGATGACGTTCGCCCAAAACCGCGATCCATCCTTGCGGACGCGCCAGTTCTCGTCCTCGAAGCGTCCGTCGCGGGCGGCGATGTCGAGCTCGTGACGAGGGAATCCCGTCGCGATTGTCTCCTTCGGATAGAACACTTCGAACGATTTTCCGATGATCTCCTCGCTCGAGTAACCTTTGATCCGCTCCGCGCCAGGGTTCCAGCTGACGATGCGGCCGGACGGATCGAGCCTGATCAGGGCGTAGTCCTTGACGCTCTCTATGAACAGCCGGAACTGCTCTCCATTCTGGGTCGGCGGGGGGGTCCTGGATCGGGATGCGGCGGCAACATCGCGGCGCCCTTCATTCTTGGTGTCACTATTGGGCATACCCCTAGACCTCACGGAACCGACATCCGTCCATGTACCGCGTTTCGCGCCGTGGTCAAGTCCAATCTAACAATGTTAACATAAGTGCACGACGGCGCAACACGAGAGTGAGACATGTTATTGCGGCAGCATCGTAGCGAGAGCTGCGGCAAAGCCGCCGGAAGGCTCGGTGATTGATGGACCGCAGCTGAGATCATTCGGGTAAGTGAGATCATTTGGGGTAAGGGAGCGTCGCGGGTCTCGGTGCAGCACCGGATCGCAGGAGGAGTTCGCGCGTTCACCACGAATCGGCAGACGAGGTGCCGCCTCTTGGCGCAACAGGTGGGTAATGCCCTAATGCCCGACTCCCCTCCGGCTAATTCCGAATCGGCGCCACCGCCCAGGTTGCCCCCCGCCGGCGCGCCGAGTCTGTCTACGCTCACAGGCGTCGTTGTCGCTGTTGTCGTGGTCGTCGCCCTCTACTTCGGGCGCGTAGTGCTCATTCCGGTTACGCTCGCGATGCTGCTGAGCTTTCTTCTCACGCCGCTCGTGGCGCTGCTGCGCCGCCTGCGGCTCGGCAAGGCCCTTTCCGTCCTCCTTACCGTGGTCCTGGCACTCTGCGCCATTCTGGCGCTCGGCACTGCGATCGGTACTCAGGTGGCCCAACTCAGCAGGCAGCTCCCGCAGTACGAGAGCACGATCGAGGACAAGTTCCACCGTCTCCGCGATGCCACCGTTGACCGGTTGTCGGGCAAGATCGAGCGCATCGGCCGTCAGCTAAACCGGGCCGAATCGGCGCCTCCGGCACCGCCGAAGCCGGGAGCTGCGGCGCAGCGGCAGCCTTTGCCCGTGGTCGTGACCCAGCCCGCGCCTTCGGCGTTGAAGATCGGCGAGACGGTGATTTCGCCGCTGCTCTCGCCGCTTGCGAGCGCCGGCATCATCCTGGTGGTGACGATCTTCGCGCTGCTGCAGCAGGAGGATCTGCGCGACCGCATGATCCGGCTGTTCGGGTCGGGAGACCTGCGCCGCACGACCGTCGCGATGAACGAGGCGGGACGCCGGCTCAGCCGCTACTTTCTGACCCAGCTCGGAATCAACGCCAGCTTCGGCGCGATCGTCGGAGTGGGTCTCTACTTCATCGGGGTGCCGAACCCGGTGCTCTGGGGCATTCTCGGAGCGTTGCTGCGCTTCGTTCCCTACGTTGGGTCCTGGATTGCGGCGATCCTGCCGATGGCGCTCGCGATGGCGGTGACGCCCGGCTGGTCGAAGGTGATTTGGACCGCAGCCCTATACACGGTTACGGAGCTGACGATGGGCCAGGCCGTCGAGCCGATGGTCTACGGCCACAGCACCGGGCTCACGCCGATCGCGGTGATCATCGCGGCGATCTTCTGGACTTGGATCTGGGGGCCGATCGGACTCATCATCTCAACCCCGCTCACGCTTTGCCTGGTCGTGCTGGGCCGTCATGTCGAGCAGCTCGAGTTTCTCGATGTGTTGCTCGGCGACCGGCCGGCGCTGACTCCCGCGGAGGGTTTCTACCAGCGCATCCTGGCGAACGATCCGGATGAGGCGGAGGAACAGGCGGAGACTTACCTCGAGCAACGGCCGCTCTCCTCGTATTACGATGAGGTAGCGCTCAAGGGTTTGCAGATCGCCGCGTACGATACGGCCCGCCACGCGCTCCCGGCCGCCAAAGTGGAGAGCATCAAGGCCGCGGCGCTGGAACTGGTCGAGGATCTCGACCGGTTTGATGATGAGCCGCGCGACACGCCTGCCGAGGCGACGACGATCGCGGGAGCGACGCTCGATGAGAAGAAGTCGCCGGGCCAGCCTGTTCCGGATGACAGTCCCACGGGCGCGCTCGTCGATACGCACGAGGCGTTGCCCGGCCGGCACAGGATGGAGTCGGTACTGTGCGTCGCGGGGCGTGGGCCGCTGGATGAGGTCGCGGCCAGCATGCTCGATCAGTTGCTGCGCAAGCACGGCCTGCAGTCGCGTGTGGTGTCGCACGAGAAGGTCTCCCGCGCCAATATCAGATCGTTCGATGTGGGTCCTGGAGCGATGATCTGCATTACCTACCTCGGCATCGGTGCGAATGCGGCGCATGTGCGCTATCTGCTGCTGCGGCTTCGCGCGCGGCTGCCCGATGCGCCTCTACTCGTCGGCTTCTGGCCGGCTCAGGACCCGATGCTCAAGGACTCCCGCCTGCGCCAGCTCGTCGGTGCTGACTACTATGTCGTTACGCTTCACCAGGCGGTGGAAGCATGCCTTGCGCAGGTTCGTGGATCGGCGACACCGAGGCCGCGCGCCGGCGGTGTTACTCCAGGCACGAGCCGCGGAGCGGCCAGCGACCCCCTGGTCGCATCATGAGCGTAAAGGGATTCCTCCGCGCCTGGTCAGTGACCCGGCGCGCGGATTTCGCGTGGGAGATCACATTGAGCGGTCTCGCCCACGTAAGGCGCCTGCAGACGATGAAGCCCTTCGGCTATCACGCGGAGATCATCTATCTTCTACTGGTCTGTCGAAATGAGAGCTGCTGGTTCGGCTACGCTCAAGGGGAGGTGCCCCGAAGAGGCAGGTGACGATGATTCTCCATGCAGCGTGGGGCCAGAAATGGCGGCGCAAGGATCGCGACGACCTGCTGCGAGCGAAGGCTGCTGCCGATCAGCACTCGCCTGCTCGTTTCCGCGCGATCGGTTCGGTTCGCAATGTAGGCGCTTGGTATCGCGCTTTCGATGTAAAGCATGGCGATCGGTATTACCTACCGCCCAACGACCGTGCTCATATCTGGTGAGGACCGGGCTACGTGACCGATTTTCCGCGCAATGCGGACATCCCCCCGACTAGTGCTCTGCCGAAGATGGGCCGAGCTGAGATTGGGTGTGCGGGGAATCTCGCGGAGATGCACGGGAGCGCCGAGGCGCCGCCTGACTAGTTTCCTATGAACCGATGGAGCACGCGTCCAAGTAGCGGCAGAAACAGGATCGTTGACAGAATCAGGACGACGGATCGACCGGCTGCCGTCAGGTGTACATACTGCTGGATGGCGGGGCTTTCGATGGCGATGAGCCAGACGACGAAGCCGATCGTGGCGACGATCGCCTGCGTCCAGGCCAAGGGTTCGTTGTCATCCTTAGCCCCGAATAAGGTCCAAGCGAAAGAGAACAAGAGACACCCGCGCGCAGTCCAATTAATCCACATCAATCGCTCGGCCTGAGGGGCGAGCGACAGGGCGCCGAGCACCGCCTGATAGGCGGTAATGGCCTCGGCGGGGATGTACTTGACCACTTGTGCGGCATAGTTGTCCGGCGCTCCGCCGGTTGCGCTCAGCACCTTGGCGCTCGAGCTCGGAAACGTGACGCGTGGGCGTAACCTTGCCATGAATCTATCCCCCCAGTTGTTGTGTGTGGAGCTCAGTGCGAGGCGCCGTGGCACTCCACGAAGCTATCGGCACCGCGGTAAAGCGAATAGACCAGGCCCAGCGGATTGTGGGCCTGGTCCCAGAATTCCTGAGTGAGCATTCGAACGATCTCACCGACGCGCTTCGGCGGCCGTTCGTTGCACAGCAGCAGCTCGACGAAGCGCTCTGCGTAACGTGTGGCAAGGACCATGGGGATGTCGATCTGGGGGCCTACGATGCCCTGGGCGTCTCGCTCCAGGAGCTCTCGGGCAAAGGTCGCATAGAAGAGCGTATTCATCTGCCCGCCTTCACAGGCGCTCAAGAGGAAGAACGGCATCGGCGAGAGCTTTCCTCGAATCCAGGCGCTCAGGTCGGCGGCCGTGACCGGCCGCTGGTCGATTTCAAAACGAGGGGGGACGTATTGCGCCTGCAGCTGAGGCCCGGATCCGTGGCAGTGAACATAGAAGTGGCTCAAGCCATCCGGATAGGGTTGGGATTGGAAAGCCTGAACGAGCTCACTCCAGCGGGTTCGCGGAACCAGCTCCAACTCGGAGCGCACCCCGAACGCGGCCAGCTGCTTCTTCACCTGTCGAAGAAGCCGCGAATCGTAGTTATATCCGAGCCTCAACTTGCCATTGACTGTCGCAAGCCCCGTGGTCGGCGGAAACCGATCTACAGAGTGTTCGATCACGTGACGATAGCCCCAGAAGCCATTGGGATCGGCCTCTCCCTCGGCGGGAAATGCCTTTCCATCCGGGCACGTGTAGAGCAGGCCCCACGGAATGAAGAAATGGTTCGCATAGCAGGTGATCGTGAGCGGGCTTCGCGCGGATGCGTCCCGGAGGCGTCGACCGATCTCCTTCAAGCGCGTGTCGCCGTCATCGAAAAGCACCTTGAAGAGCTCCGCCCCGGCGCGTGCCAGTGCCGGCGCCGCTTCGCGCAACAGCGCCGGTTCGTTCTGGACGCGCTCCTGAAAGGGGTGTTCCAGGGGTCCAAACTTGAACAATAAGGGCCGCCTCCGCTGCCAATGAACGACAGCGTCCATCCAGGTGCTGCGGCAACGCTGGACCTGCTCGTGTACCCTATTCTCATCGAAGGCAATTACACCTTTAGGGGCAGCATCCGGCTGATTTGCAAAAGCGGACCCATTGAGCGTGATGAGAAAGCCGGAGTCGTTGCCATTCCGGGTGAAACGCTTGATGACGAGGATGCCGTCGCGCGGCATGCCATGCGGTCCAAAGTCACGTAGATTGTCGAAGTCCTCGATGTTGGCGATACTTCGATGCAGGCTCTCCTTGATGATCTCTTCGTCCGAGGTGCTGTTCATGCGGCCTCCCGCTTGCGGACGTCGAATTTGAGGTCGTACTCCTCCAGGAGCAGGAAGTCGCTTGCCGTGTAGATCCGTAACGAGAGCTGCAGCTCGCCTTCCCGCTGTGCGAGGACGCGAAAGTCGATGTGGTCAGAATCACCGCGACGCGGAAGCCGCAGCTCGTGCCACGCGGGCGTGACTTGCGCCTCGAGCCCATCGAGCGTCACGCGAAGGTCCAGATACTCGCGCTCTCCCCAGTCGGGCTCCTTGAATGGCTCGCCCGACTCGCCGGCTTGCGGCACCCCGATACGAGCGCGTACGCGGTAGGCCAACGCCTCAGCGGGCAGGCGCGTTATCGCCACGATCGCGCGGCGTTGCGTGGACGATTTCCGCTCCGGAGGGAGTCCAACCGTCAGTTGCGCGAAGTCTTCCGTTGAGTCCGGTGCTGGTGTTGCCGGAGCGGCCTCCACGCTCAAGGTATTCTGCGGCTCGACATCGAGGAGTTCGACACCGAGCTCATCGAGCGCGCGCGTGAGTGCGCGGTCCTTTCTGGGACCCGGGGCGATCAGGCTAGCGACGGCGGTGGCAGTCTGCACATGAGCGGCGAGCTCGGGATCGGCCACCGTGTCCCACAGCCGCTTCCACCTCGCCCGATCCCACGGCGACACATTGAGTGTCGAATCCAGGACGTCGAGCGCCTGCGCCCAGTAGCCTTTCCCCCATAGATCGCATCCAATTTCAATCTTCGCGTTCGCCAGCGCTGGATCACGCGGAGTGATGCTCTCAGTGACATCGAACAGCCGTCGAACCAGGGCTTCGTAGCCTCGCTCGTCGAGCTCCGGAATTTTGCCCACAAGCCTGGCCATGGTGGCCGCGCTGTACAGTTCGATGCCCGCCAGCAGGTGTGCGGCTCGGTTCACAGGGACGGTTGTCCTGGGCGCATGCAGGGATTGCGGTGCGGAGCGCGCCGGCAGGTCGGCTACGACGTCGCCCAATCGATCGAGCGCCACCTTCTCCGCAACGCCGGGTCTTGCAGCGCCCGCGAGTGTCGTGGCTGCCAACGGTAGGTTGCGGGATTTCGCCAGCGTCTCGCCCAGGCCAATGAGCTCAGACGGCAGCATGTACCGCGCAAGCCGGTATTGAAACAACTGTGGCATGTCGCGGGCCGGCGCGGGGTGCTCACCCCACGAATTGAGCTGAAAATGCGTGCGCAGGGCCGCAACGACCCTCGGATCAATCGGCGGACTCGACCAGAGTCTCCGATGTCCTGAGCGTCCGATGACGTCGAATAATCCGATGAGGCCGAGCCGGCGGGCGAAGTATGTGGCGCTGGCCCGTGGCCAGGGTGCGGTGTAGATGCACCCGGCGAGGTAGACTGCTTCAGGCCGAAAGCCGCTTGCAGAAAGCCCATCGATCGCGCGGCGCGAGGAGACCGCAACGATGGATTCCCTCAGGAGACTGCCCGTGGCCATAGGCTCATGCCCCGTTCAACCCGAGATCTTGGGAGCATCTTAATGGTGATGAGGCGACGAGGCCACCTGAACGCTCGAGGCATGTTTCGAGCGCCGATTCCGCCGGACCCGCGCTTGAGCCCTGAGCCGGAGTCCGACCTTATCGGTTCCCCGCCTGGGTTCGTGGAATCCCGGCGAATGGGGTCAGTCAGCGGCGTCGGACTCGGCAAACGCCGTCGCGGTTAGCTCGACGTCGGCCCGTGCGATCTTGAGCGCCTGCGCGGCCTGCCGCGGGGCGCGAGTCGTGGCCGCTCACGCGCCACTCGGCTCCCCAGGCACACGCACAAACACCGATCGCCGCCATAACAGAACGCTTCCAAACATGGCGTTCGCTTTCGATTGCACGTAGGTTTTGGGGTTCCCTCCACCTGCAAACAGGGTAGCTTGCGAAGCCCCGGAAAGCTAGGACCACTTAGGTGACGATGACTGTATCATCGAAGTGATAGCGATACCTGGACAGCTCCGCAAATGTAGAATGCCCGACCTGGCCAGCCGCGACGAAAGTATCTGGATGATGACGAAGAGGAATGCTGCATTGGCTCTGGTCCTTCTTGCGCCCGTCCTGGCAATTGCGCAAGGCGCCGCATCGGGTCTGGCACTCAATCACAAGGGCTATTTCGCCGAGCCGGGTCTCGATGTGATGGTGTTCTCCGATTATTACCCGGATGGGCATCAGACCGGGGTCACCATCGTTCAGCACGGTACTCGCGTAGCGGCGAACGGCGATCTGCGGCTCGAGGCGGCGCCCGGGCAATGGTCGCCGATGCCTGCCACCGTGAAGCGGGTGATCGACCGTGCGCATCGGACCATAACGGAGACGCTGTCCTACCCCGATCCCACGAAGAACCGCACCGGCTTCAACCCGATCGATTATCCGGATCTGCGATTGGTGTATCGAGTCAGTGTCACGCCCGGATCCGGCAACAGCTTCAAGATAAGAGTCGACCTCGACGCGCCGCTGCCCAAAAAGTGGGTAGGGCACGTAGGATTCAATCTGGAGCTGTTTCCAGGGCTGCTTTTCGGCAAGACCTTCCTGATGGGGGGCCAGAGCGGCATTTTCCCGCGCCAGCCCGAAGGTCCGGTCCAACTGTCACACGGCGAGATCGTGGCCGAGCCGATGGCGGTCGGCGAAACGCTCGTGGTGGCTCCAGAAGAGCCGTTGCAGCGGCTGACGATTCATAGCGACCACGGCCGGCTCGAGCTGATCGACGGGCGCGTCAACTTCAACAACGGCTGGTACATCGTCCGCACACTGGTACCGCAAGGCGCAACCCAAGGTGCCATCGAATGGACTGTAACCCCCAATGTCGTGCCCGGTTGGCGGTACCGGCCGGTGCTGCAAGTGTCGCAGCTCGGGTATGCTCCCACCCAGCCCAAGCGTCTCGTAATAGAGCAGGATGCGTCCGATCGCACGGCAGCTCCAATCACTCTCTACCGGATCACCGCAACGGGTCCGCAGGAAGTGATTCGGGGCGTACCGCAAAGATGGCCTGGTCAGTTCCTGCGCTACACGTATCTTACTTACGATTTCACCGGGGTTACGCAGCCCGGCATGTACGAATTCAGCTATCGCGGGGAGCGCTCGCATCCGTTCAAGATCGGCGAGCAGGTCTTCGGTCGCTGGGCCTGGGAACCGACCATCGCTGATTTTCTGCCGGTCCAGATGTGCCATATGTTGGTGCGCGACAAGTACCGGGTCTGGCATGGCCTGGATCATCAGGACGATGCACTGATGGCGCCCCCCGGCGATCACTTCGACGGCTATGACGAAGGGTCTGATAATCTCACCCGATTCAAACCCTATCAGCACGTGCCCGGACTGGACGCTGGCGGGTGGCACGACGCGGGCGATTACGATTTGCGCATCGAATCGCAGATGGGCACCGTATGGACGCTTTCGAAGATGGTGAGCGAATTCGGCTTTTACTACGACGGCACCACGATTGACGAGCAGAGGAAGCTGACACTGATCCACGTGGCCGACGGCAAGAACGACGCTTTGCAGCAAATCGAGCACGGGTTGCTTTCCGTCCTGGGCGGCTATCATGCGCTCGGGCGGCTCTATCGCGGCATCCAGGAAGCCACTCTCGAGCAATACACGCTGTTGGGTGACATCGCGACCGATACCGATGGACTGATCTACGATCCGGGAATGAGGCCCGATGAGAGGACGCTCTCCCGTTCGGGCAAGCTCGACGACCGTTTCGTCTTTACCGAGGACAATCCTGACCGCTCCCTCGATGCGGCGGCGGGCCTCGCCGCGGCGTCGGTGGCGTTGCGAAAATTCGATCCGAAGACATCCTCCGATGCGCTTGCCGCGGCCCAGGCGATCATGGCAAAGAATTATGCGCGCGGCGCCATCGCGTCCAAAGTCTTCGTGCTGAGCGAGCTATACCTCGCCACGGGGCACGCGGCCCTGTTGCGCAAGCTGGTCGGCCTGAAGGAGCAGATAGTGGCTGAGATCGGGGAGGCCGGTTGGCCGCTGGGTGAAGTGATCGGGGATATCCACGACCAGGCGTTTCGGCGTGATATCGGCCAGGCAGTGAAGAGTTATCAGGACAAGGTGCGGGCCGCGGCTCTCGATGACCCATATGGCGTCCCTTATAAGCCCGACATCTGGGGTGCGGGGTGGACCATCGAGACATTCGGTGTACACCAGTATTTCTTCCACAAAGGTTGGCCCGAATACACCGGAGTCGACGGCGAGCTCAACGCGCTCGAATTCGTTCTCGGCGTTCACCCTGGAAGCAACACAGAGTCGTTCGTCTCGGGTGTCGGCGCCCGCTCGGCGACCGTGGCCTATGGCGCCAACCGGGCGGATTGGAGTTATATCCCCGGCGGAGTGATTTCCGGCACGGCATTGATCCGCCCGGATTTGCCGGAGCTGAAAGTCTGGCCGTACTTCTGGCAGCAGTCCGAATACGTAATGGGTGGCGGCGCCACCGATTACATGTTCCTGGCGCTGGCGGCCGACCGTCTGTACGCTGACCCCGCCTCCTCGACCGGCCGGCATTAGCAAGGATCTCCCGGTCGA
>Ga0105240_10016408_pt1 | contig 10028 bp, 10 predicted proteins | sample KBSC54metaG_FD_80426 | JGI IMG/M metagenome (GOLD analysis project Ga0105240, IMG submission 80426) | Corn rhizosphere microbial communities from Kellogg Biological Station, Michigan, USA - KBS C5-4 metaG | ecosystem: Host-associated > Plants > Roots > Rhizosphere > Soil | place: Michigan, USA... | reverse complement strand
GTCACGCCGCGCTTTCCGCCGGCTGCGATGATCAATCTCAATCTCCTTTTCCAGCTCGCAGCCGGGCTGCTGCTGGCGCGGCTCGCCGCGGCGGGCGGGCGCGAGGACGCAACCCTCTCCTGGAGCGGCACGGCGCTCGGCATCCTCCTCGCGACCTTGCTCAATCCGGGCTTCGATCCGCGTTATCATCTTTCGGCCTATAGCGAGCCGTCCGTCACCGTCACGCTGGCCTTTGCCGGCTGGTTCGCGGCGCGCGGCCTCGACCGGATGAATGGCGGCCGCCGCGCCGGCTTCGATGTCTGGATGCTCGCCCTTGCGCTCGTCGCGCTCGTCAACATCAAGCAGGAGAGCGTTCTCCTGGTTGCGGGGATCGTGATCGCCGCGTTGGCGCTTGCCGCGGCTGGCCGAGCGCAGCGCGCGCGCGCCGTCGCGGCGCTAATCCTTGCGGCTGTCCCGGCCGCGGCGCTCTATCTTCTCTGGCGCTGGTACGTTCTCGCGCATTTCGAGATCGGCGAGCTGAAGAACCTCCCGGTCTCGCAATGGCACGTGGCGGAGCTGCCGCAGATTCTCTCGAATATGCTTCTTGCCATCACGAACAAGGGCGTGTTTTTCGCCATCCTGTTCCTTGTCATCGCCATCGCGATCGCACGCGGCATGGCGCGGCGCTTCGATGGCTCAACCCGTATTGGGCTGATGCTCGCCGGAACGACGCTGGTCTACAATCTCGGTCTCATCGCCGCCTATGTCGCGCATTTCGAAGGCGAGATGGGGATCGGTGCGCATTCTTATTTCCGCTACAGCACGCATCTCTCTTTGCTGCTGATGGCGGCGATCGCATCGATGCTCCATGGCTGGAGCCCGCCGCGGCTGGTGCCCGGCTGGCGGCGCGCTCTGCCGGCGCTCGCGGTCGCGCTCGTGCTGCTCGATCCCATTCCCTTCGCGCGGCTGCTGCGCTTCGATCTCGAAATCCCGAATCTCAGGGTCTGGCGCATCGCACGCGCCGCGGCGCCGCTCCTCGCGCCGGGCGAGAAGCTGGTCCTGGTTCTGCCGGGCGACAATGGCAGCGTTGCGCCGGCGCTCGAGACGGTTTTGCGCGATGCGCCGCCGCGCCGTCCCGATCTCGAGATTCGCACCGCGAAAGATCTCGGCGCCGCCTTCGCCATAGCGGGCTTCGATCATGCGCTGCTCTCCTGCCGGCCGCCGGGCAAGGGCGGCGGGCCGCAAGGCAGCGCGGCGCTGTTGCAGCGCGCGCCATCGGGTTGGGATGTGGAAGCATCCTGGCCCTACGACGCCGTGCCCGCGCATGCGCGCTGGTCGCAAGTGCTGGCGCCGGCGGCGCTCTGCCTCGGCGGTTGACTTGAGCGCGGCGAGGCTCTATCGGCCCAAAGCCGCAGGATTGACTCGAGGATCGTCGATGAAAATCAGCTTTGCCGCGCCGCGCTTGCCGCATTCCGGGACCGTGGTTTGCGCGGTCATGGAGGATCGCAAGCTTTCGCCGACGGCCGATCATCTCGACAAGGCCTCGGGCGGCGCGATCAAGCGCGCGATCGCCGCCAGCCGCTTCACCGGACGGAGCGACGAGACGCTGATGATGCTCGCTCCGGCGAAGCTCGATGTCTCGCGCGTCCTTCTGGTCGGCGTCGGCAAGTCGACTTCCATCGAGCGCAACCAGCGGCAGAACCGCGGCGGGATGATCCTCGCGCAGCTCAACGCCGTGGGCGAGCAGTCAGCCGCTGTGGCGGTCGATCTGGTCAAGGGCCACGACGCCGCGCGCGCCGCCGCGGATCTCGCCTATGGCGCGCGGCTTCGCTCCTATCGCTTCGACAAATACCGCACCAAGGAGAAGCCCGAGCAGAAGCCGTCGCTGAAAGAGCTGACCTTCCTCCTCAGCAACACCAAGGCGGCCGAGCGTCAATTCGGCGCGCTCGACAAGGTCGCGGAGGCGGTATTCTTCACCCGCGATCTCGTCTCCGAGCCCGCCAATGTGATCTATCCGGAGACGCTGGCCGAAGAGGCGCGCAAGCTCGCAAGTCTTGGCATCGAGGTTGAAATCCTCGACGAGCGGCAGATGAAGACGTTGGGCATGAACATGCTGCTCGGCGTCGCGCAAGGCAGCGCTCGGCCGCCGCGGCTCATCGTCATGCAATGGAAGGGCAATGCCGGCGCGCGCAACAAGGCGCCGCTTGCCTTTCTCGGCAAGGGTGTGACCTTCGACACCGGCGGCATCTCGATCAAGCCGGCCGGCGGCATGGAAGACATGAAATGGGATATGGGAGGAGCCGGCGTCGTCATCGGCTTGATGAAGGCGCTCGCCGGCCGCAAGGCGCGCGTCAATGTCGTCGGCATCGCCGGTTGCGTCGAGAACATGCCCGGCGGAAATGCGCAGCGTCCGGGCGATATCGTCAAATCCATGTCGGGCCAGACCGTCGAGGTGATCAACACCGATGCCGAAGGCCGGCTCGTCCTCGGCGATGCGCTGTGGTACTGCCAGGATCGTTTCAAGCCCCAGCTCATGATCAATCTCGCAACGCTGACCGGTGCGATCATCGTCGCGCTCGGCCATGAGTATGCCGGGCTCTTTGCCAATAACGAGCAGCTTGCCACGCGTCTCATCGCCGCGGGTCAGGCGGTCGGTGAAAAGCTCTGGCGCATGCCCTTGGCCGATGCCTATGACAGGCTGATCGACAGCGACGCGGCCGACGTGAAGAACATCGGCGGCCGCGAAGCCGGCAGCGTCACCGCGGCGCAATTCCTGCAGCGCTTCGTCAACGGTGTGGCCTGGGCGCATCTCGACATCGCCGGCACGACCTGGTCTAAAAAGGATGCGCCGACCGTGCCGAAGGGCGCGACCGCCTTCGGCGTGCGCCTCCTCGATCGCCTCGTCGCCGAGCATTACGAAGGCTGAGCCCTGACCGAAATCGGCTTCTATCATTTGAAGACCACGCCGCTCGAGCGCGCTCTGCCGCGGCTCTTGGAGCGCGCGCTGAAGGAAGGGCATCGCGCCGTGGTGCTGGCCGGCTCGGGTGAGCGGGTCGAGCATTTGAACCAGCTGCTCTGGACCTATGACGATGCGAGCTTTCTGCCGCATGGCAGCGCGCGCGACGGCAATGCCGCGCGCCAGCCGGTTTATCTGACGGCGGAGGAGGCCAATCCCAACGGGGCGGGCATGCTCGTGCTGATCGACGGCGCCGAGGCCAAGGACCTCGCCGGCTTCCAGCGCATCTGCGACATGTTCGACGGCAATGACGAGGCCGCGGTCGAGGCCGCCCGCCAGCGCTGGCGCGCGGCCAAGGCGGCGGGGTACGCGCTCACCTATTGGGAACAGACGCCGTCCGGCTGGGTGAAACGCGCCGCCGATGGCGGTTGAAGCCCCGCCCCGGCCCGGCTATATCCCCGCCGCAAAGGAGCAGGCTTCTTCATGGCAGTGGAACGGACACTCTCGATCATCAAGCCCGACGCAACGCGGCGGAATTTGACCGGGCAAATCAATGCGCGCTTCGAGGCCAAGGGGCTTCGCATCGTCGCGCAAAAGCGGCTGCAACTCGGCCGCGCCCAGGCGGAGGCGTTTTATGCCGTGCACAAGGCGCGCCCGTTCTTCAACGATCTGGTCACCTTCATGATTTCGGGGCCGGTGGTGGTGCAGGTGCTCGAGGGCGAGAACGCCGTCGCGCTCAATCGCGAGATCATGGGCGCGACCGACCCCAAAAAGGCGGCAGCCGGAACCATCCGGCGCGACTTCGCGGAATCGATCGAGGCGAATTCGGTGCATGGCTCCGATTCGGCCGAGAACGCCGCGGCGGAGGTCGCATTCTTCTTCTCGGGAACCGAAATCTGCCCCTGAGCGCCGGCGCTTAAGCCCACCGCGCGGCCGTGCTTTGTTTCAGACCAGGAACAGAGCCATCCCGACAAGCACCACGATGATGCCCGTGACGCTCCAGCGCAGGAGCCGCGCGAAGCCGAGCCAAGTGGCACGGTGACTTAGCAAATCTTGATCGAGGGACATCCTCTAGACACTCCAGACCAGAACCCGTTGCGGGGCATTGGTATCGCGAAAGCCGGCATCCTGGCAAGTCCGGCGCGGCTATTCCGGCGGATTGAGGAGGCTCGCCGGAAGGGCAGGGGTGGCCTTCTCCCCGGGCGCAATCTCGACATCCTCGCCCCGCACCGTCACGCGCCCGTCGCCGATCAGCTTCAGCGCCAGCGGATAGGCTTTGTGCTCGGCGGCGAGCACCCGCGCCGCGAGGCTCTCGGCATCGTCGCCCTCGAGCACGGGCACGGCGGCCTGGACGATGATCGGTCCCTCATCCATTTCCGCGCGCACGAAATGCACGGTGCAGCCGGCAAAGCGCACACCGGCGGCGAGCGCGCGCGCATGCGTGTCGAGCCCGGGAAAGGCCGGCAGCAGCGAGGGATGGATATTGACGAGGCGGTCGCGCCAGTGCGCAACGAAGCCCGGCGTCAAGAGGCGCATGAAGCCGGCGAGGCAGACGAGCTCGGCGCCTGCTTGCTCGAGCGCCGCGGTCAGCGCAGCATCGAACGCCTCGCGGGTTGGATAGTCGCGATGCGGAATGACCGCCGACGGAATGCCCGCTTGCGCGGCGTGCGCCAAGCCGAGGGCATCGGCACGATTTGAAATCACCAGCTTGATTTCGGCGGGAAACCCCGGCGCGGCGCAAGCCTCGATCAAGGATTGAAGATTGGAGCCGCGGCCCGAGATGAGGACCGCCACCGTCAGCCGGGCCACGCGCGCTCCGCGTTGAGGAGGATGGTGCCGCCTTCGCCGGCCGGCCGGCGGACGATCCGGCCGATGCGCAGGACGCGCTCGCCCGCGCCCGCAAGCGCGGCCGAGACCTTGTCCGCGGCATCGGGTGCCGCCACCGCGATCATGCCGATGCCGCAATTGAAGGTGCGCGCCATTTCCGCCGCCGCGACGGGAGCGGTCGCGGCGAGCCAGCGGAACACCGGCGGCAGAGGCCAAAGCCCGGCATCGAGCTCGGCCGCAAGCGCATCGGGCAGTACGCGCGGAATGTTCTCGATCAGCCCGCCGCCGGTGATATGCGCGAAGGCTTTGACGCCGCCGGCCTTCACCGCCGCACGGCAGGCGCGGACATAGAGCCGCGTCGGCGCGAGCAGCGCCTCGGCAAGGCTTGTTTCGGGGGCGAAGGGCGCCGGCTGCGCGTAATCGAGCCGGGCTTTCTGGACGATCCGCCGCACCAGCGAGAAGCCGTTGGAGTGCAGCCCGCTCGAAGCGAGGCCCAGCACGACATCGCCCTCGGCGATGTCGCGGCCATCGAGCGCTTGGCCGCGCTCGACCGCGCCCACGGCGAAGCCTGCGAGGTCATAGTCGCCGGCCGCGTAGAGGCCGGGCATCTCGGCGGTCTCGCCACCGATCAGCGCACAGCCGACTTCCTTGCAGGCTGCCGCAATGCCGGCGACGATCACGCGCGCCTTCTCCACCTCCAATCGCCCGGTCGCGAAATAGTCGAGAAAGAACAGCGGCTCCGCACCCTGCACGACAAGGTCGTTGACGCACATCGCAACGAGGTCCTGTCCGATGGTCGCGTGCCGGTCGGCCGCGATCGCGATCTTGAGCTTGGTGCCGACGCCATCCGTGGTCGCGAGCAGGATCGGATCGCGATAACCCGCCGCCTTCAAATCGAACAGCGCGGCAAAGCCGCCGAGCCCCGCATCGCAACCCGGCCGCGCCGTCGCCTTGGCCAGCGGCTTGATCGCCTCGACCAGCGCCTCGCCGGCATCGATGTCGACGCCGGCAGAGCGGTAGTCCTGCGGCGGCTTCATCGTATCGGGCGCCGCGCCGCCTGCGCCGCGCATTCGATAAGGATGCCGGTCAGCGCATCGGGCATATCGAGCATGACGTTATGGCCGCAGGGGATCTCGAAATACTGCCAAGCCTCGTTGCCGCGCACGCGCTCGGCGAATTGGCCGAAAGGCCCGCGCGAATGGCCCGCGGCGCGGATATAGGCGAGATGCGAAATTTTCTCCCAGGCGCCGCTCAGCCGGGTTTTCTGCGCCATGGTGCCGATCGGCTGATCGACCGCGCAGCGATCGATCCGCGCGATATCGCCGGGATCGGCGATGCGGAAGTAACTCGCGGAGAGCGGGTGGATGCGCCAGCCTTCGCCGCCGAGCTCCGCCTCGGCGCGTTGACGCTCGGCGACCTCTGGCGGCTGAAGATCGAACATCGATTTGCCGTCGCTTGGGATGAAGGCATCGAGAAAGACGAGGGAGCGGATGCGCTCCGGCAGGCGGTCGGCGGCGCCGGTCACGACCATGCCGCCATAGGAATGCCCGACGAGCACGATTTTATCGAGCTCGTGATGCTCGATCGCGCCCATCACATCGGCGATATGCGTCTCGAGGTCGATCTCGGGTCCGGCGAGATGCGCGCGCTCGCCAAGCCCGGTGAGCGAAGGAATTTCGACCCGATGGCCCTGGGCGCGCAGCCGCTCGGCGACGCGTTGCCAGACCCAGCTGCCCTGCCATGCGCCATGCACCAGGACGAAGCACGCCGGCTCGCTCATTGAATGGTCATCTTCATCAGCTTTTCGGCGTTGCGCCGGACGATTGCTTCGCGCGTCTTCGCGTCGAACTCGCGTGCCGCGATCGCATCGGTGTGGAGCTTGATCGGCCCGAAGGGCGCATCCGAGGCGAACACCATGTGATCGGTGCCGAAGAATTTCAGCGCGCAATCGAGCCCCAAAGAATCGCCGAACAGGGCCGTGTCGGCGTAGAAATCGTGGAAATACTCCATGAAGGGCCGCTTCAGCGCTTTGAGAACGCCGCTGTAATCCTCTTCCTTGGTGCGCCCGCCCAGCGCGGCGAGACCGTTCTCGATGCGCTTGTCGTAGAAGGGGATCATGCCGCCGCCGTGATGCGTGATGATCTTGATGCCGGGATGGCGATCGAACAGCCCGGTGAAGACGAGGCGGGCCATCGCCACCGAAGTTTCATAGGGCCAACCGAAGCACCACCACATCTCATAACGCGAGAATTTTTCCGACGTGTAATCGGGAAACTCCGCGCTGCGCGTCGGATGAAGCCAGATCGGCAGATCGTATTCCGCGGCGAGCGCGAAGAGCGGCGCGTATTCGGCCGCATCGATCGGCTTGCCGTTGACATTGGTGAAGAGCTGGATGCCGCGGGCGCCGAGCTGATCGATGGCGCGCCGCGCCTCGGCGAGCGAAGGCTCGACCTCGTGCATCGGCAAAGCCGCGACGAAAGCCGGAAAGCGCTTGGGATATTTGCGCACCAGGTCCGCCATGCCGTCATTGGCGATCCGGGCGAGATCGATCGCCTGTCGCGGCGTGGTGAAAGCCTCGATCGGCGGGTTCGGCAGCGAGATGATTTGGCGGTATTCGCCGATCTCGTCCATCGCGCGAAACCGCGAGTCGAAATCGTGAACGTCGCGCACCGCCTTCATCCGCTTGGCGATACCGAGGCCGGAGCCCAGCTTCTCGAGCGCCGATGCGACGGCCGGGGGCAGGATATGGGTGTAGATGTCGACGATCATCTGGCTCTCCGCTCGGGGCGCGCGGCGGCAGTCTAGACTCCGGCCCGGCACGCCTCAACCGCTGGATCGCTAGCCGCAGCGCGGTGGCGACGCTGGACTTCGCGCGGCGCGCCTGCGACAAACGCCGAGGCACGGCGGGAGGTGGGAATGCGGGCGGCAGCGATTTTTCTCGGCGCATGTCTGACGCTGGCGGGAATGCCGGCGTTCGCCATGGACAAGATCACTACGGGCTTCGTCGGCGGGCCGACGGCGAGCGGCTGGCCCTGGTTCGTCGGCATGGCGAAGGGTTACTTCGCCGCGGCCGGCGTCGAGATCGATCCGATCTATGTGCCGAGCGCGCCCGGCATCGTGCAGCAGGTGAGCGCCGGCTCGCTCGACATGGTCTCGGGCACCGGCCTCAGCGATCCGCTGTACGCGATCGATAAGGGCGCGCCGATCGCCATCGCGCGCATCATCACCAAGGCGAGCCCCTATGCGATGGTGGCGAGGCCGGGCATCGCCTCGATCAAGGATTTGAAGGGCAAGACCATCGTCATCGGCGGCTTGAAGGACATCACGCGCGTCTATTTCGATCGCATGATGAGCGGCAACGGCCTCAAAGCGGGCGATTACGACATCACCATCATCGGTGCGACGCCCGGGCGCTTCGCCGCGTTGAAATCGGGCGCGGCCGACGCCTCCCTGCTCATCCCGCCGATCCTGTTCCAGGCCGAGGATGCTGGTTTTCGCAATATCGGCCTCGCCTATGACTACGCCAAGGACCTTCCCTTTGGCGGCATGGTGGTCAATCGCAACTGGGCGGCGGGCCATCTCGCGGTGCTGCAGCGCCTGATGCCGGCCTATGCGAAGAGCCTCGCCTTCTTCGAGGATCCGGCGAACCGCGAGGCGTCGATCGATATCCTGCGCAAGGTCAGCAAGCTGGACGAAAAGGCGATCGTCGAGAGCTACGCCTTCGGCCAAAGGATTCCCGTCTTCGAGACGACCGGCAAGCTCTCCAAAGCGCTGCTCGGCAATCTCATGAAGGTGTTGATCGCCATGGGCGAGCTTCAGAAACCCATCCCGATGGAGAAAATCGCGCTCGAGGGCGTCTCCGAGATCGGCGATTGAGGAAAAGCGGCTCATCCCGAGCGCGAGGTTGTGCCAGAGCATAGCCGAGCACCTCATCCCGAGCGTGTCGAGGGATGAGGGACGCAAAGCCGCCGTCCGACAATTTGCCAGAGCCCCGATAGTCCGCCGCCATGATGCTCGACCGCCGCCGCTGCGCCGTGATTCTCTGCGGCCTCGCCTCGTTCCTCGATCTCTGGGCGACGCAATCGCTGTTGCCGATGCTGGCGGAGCAGCTCCACGCGACGCCGGTCGCGGTCAGCTTCACGGTCAGCATGCCGCCCTTGGCGATCGCGCTGATCGCGCCTTGGACCGGGGTGATCGCCGATGTGCTCGGACGCCAGCGCGTGATCATCGCCGCGATCTTCGCGCTCATCGTGCCGACGGTGATGGTCGGGTTTTCGACGACGCTTGGCGCGATCGTGTTCTGGCGGTTTTGCCAAGGCCTCTTCGTGCCGCCGATTTTCGCCGGCACCGTCGCCTATATCGCCGACGAGTTTCCGCCCGGCGAGGCGACCGGCGCGACCGGGCTTTATACCGCGGCGGGCGTCTTCGGCGGCTTTCTCAGCCGGTTCCTGACGGCGCTGCTGGCCGAGACCTTCGGCTGGCGCGGCGCCTTCCTGGGCTTGGCGCTGCTCACCGCCGGGATCGCGATCGCCGTCGCGCTGTTGATGCCGAAAGAGCGCGGCTTTTCCGGCTCGACCTCGCTCATCGGCTCGGCGCGCGAGATGCTGCAGCATTTCCGCAATCGGCAGCTCGTCGCGACCTATAGCGTCGGGTTCTGCGCGCTCTTCACCTTCATCACCATCTTCACCTTCATCGCCTTCCGGCTGGCGGCGCCGCCCTTCCTGCTTTCGACCGCGGCGTTGGGCTCGCTCTTCGTCACCTATCTCGCGGGCGTGCTGACGACGCCTCTGGTCGGCCGCGGCGTGGCCCTGTTGGGCCGACAAAAGCTGGTGCTGCTGGCGCTGCTGATTTGGGCCGCCGGGCTGGGGCTGACGCTGCTGCCAAGCCTGGTTGCGGTCATTGCCGGCCTCGCCATCGCCGCCGCCTTCGGCTTCATCTGCCAGGCCTGCTCGACCAGCTATGTCGCGCTCACGGCGCGGCGCGGCCGCTCCTCCGCGGTCGGCCTCTATGTCACCTTCTACTATCTCGGCGGCAGCGTCGGCGGCATTGCCGCGGGCTTTGCCTGGATCCTTGCCGGCTGGCCCGGCTGCGTCGCCATGGCGCTCGTGGTGCTGACGATCGTCGCCGGGCTGGTGCGGCGCTATTGGACCGATGCAGTCTGACGAGGCTAGCGCCCGCCGGAGACGTTCAGCACCGTGCCCGATATGTAAGACGCATCCTCCGACAGGAGATAGACGATCGCCGCGGCCACCTCCTCGGCGCGGCC
>Ga0105240_10016403_pt1 | contig 10030 bp, 9 predicted proteins | sample KBSC54metaG_FD_80426 | JGI IMG/M metagenome (GOLD analysis project Ga0105240, IMG submission 80426) | Corn rhizosphere microbial communities from Kellogg Biological Station, Michigan, USA - KBS C5-4 metaG | ecosystem: Host-associated > Plants > Roots > Rhizosphere > Soil | place: Michigan, USA... | reverse complement strand
CGTCTCGAAGTAGCGCATCAGGAAGCGGATCGAGACGAACGCCGTCGCGGCCGAGCAGAGCGACGCGACCAGCGCCGGCCCGCGCACGCCGTCGCCGTCGGGGCCGAGCAGGACCGGGATCTTGAGGATGGCCGCCGCACCGATGATCGGCGTCGCCAGCAGGAAGGCGAACCGGGCGGCGTCCTCGTTCGAGAAGCCCACCAGGAGCCCGCCGCCCATCGAGGCGCCCGACCGCGAGAAGCCCGGGATGAGCGCGATCGCCTGCGACGCGCCGACGCCGACGGCGTGGCGCCATCCGGCCGTGTGCGCGATGCGGTGGTCGCCGTCCTCCTCGGTCTCGGGCAGCTCGGGCGCCCGCCGGCGGAGCATCTCGGCGCCGAACAGCATCAGGCCGTTCAGGATCAGGAAGAAGGCCGCCGAGCGCGCCGACGCGAACACGGACTGGAGCTTGTCCTGCAAGAGCAGGCCGAGGATGCCGGCCGGGATCGTGCCGACCACGATCAGCCAGCCGAGCTTGCCGTCCGGGTTGGCGGCCGAGATCTCGCGCTCCTGGAGCGAGCGCCACATGCCGGTGAGGATGCGCACCCAGTCCTCCCAGAAGAATCCGAGCAGGACGATCGCGGTGGCCAGGTGCGTCGCGACCAGGAAGGCGATGAAGTAGTTGTCGTTCTGGTGGATGTTCCAGCCGAAGACGCGCGGCGCGACGACGCTCTGGCCCAGGCTCGAGATCGGGAAGAGCTCGGCCACGCCCTGCAGCAGGCCCAGGATGATGGCCTGTCCATAGGTGATCGGCGCGGTGAGGATCACCATGACGCAGCCCTGCCGTACGGTCGGTGAATCAAATCTAGTAGTGGTACTGGCGTCGCCCGTTGCGGCGGCTGGCCGCGTAGGTCTGGTTGGCCCGGTAGATGACCTCGAACTCCTCGAGCGACCGGCCGGAGCCAACCGCGACGCACGTGAGCGGCGATTCCGCCAGGTGGACGGGCATCTGCGTCTCGGCCCGGAGGCGGTCGGTCATGCGCTGGAGAAGCGAGCCGCCGCCGGCCAGCACGATGCCCCGGTCCATGATGTCGGACGCCAGCTCGGGCGGCGTCTTGTCGAGCGTCTGCTTGACCGCGTCGATGATCTGCGTGAGCGGCACGTCGAGGGCGTGCCGCACCTCCTTGGAGGAGAGCACGATCGTCTTCGGCAGGCCAGTGACCAGGTCGCGACCGCGGATCTCGGCCTCGACTTCCTCGGGAAGCTCGGCGGCGGAGCCGATCTCGAGCTTCACCTCCTCGGCCGTCGACGGGCCGATCATCAGCTTGTACTCGCGCTTGACGTGCTCGATGATCGCCTCGTCGAGCTCGTCGCCGCCGACCCGGATCGACTGGCTGACGACGATCCCGCCGAGCGAGATCACCGCCACCTCCGTCGTGCCGCCGCCGATGTCGACGATCATGTTGCCGGTCGCCTCGGACACGGGCAGGCCGGCGCCGATCGCCGCGGCCATCGGCTCTTCGATCAGGAGCGCCTGGCGGGCGCCCGCCGACTCCGTGGCCTCGATCACGGCGCGCTTCTCGACCCCGGTGACGCCGGACGGGACGCACACCACGACGCGCGGATGGGCAAACCGGTTCTGGTGCACCTTCTGGATGAAGTGGCGCAGCATCTGCTCCGTCACGTCGAAGTCGGCGATGACGCCGTCCTTCAGCGGGCGGATCGCGGAGATGTTGCCGGGCGTGCGCCCGAGCATCCGCTTCGCCTCGATCCCCACGGCGTGCACCTCGCCGGAGTGCTGGTCGATCGCCACGACGGAGGGCTCGGACAGCACGATGCCGCGGCCACGCACGTAGACGAGCGTGTTCGCAGTACCGAGGTCGACGGCCATGTCGCGGCCGCCGAGGCCTGTGAGAGAGTTGAGGAAGCTGATGGTGTCGGCGTGGGGATTGGCTGCAATTCGCCGCAAAAACGGCCATGCGAGTTTAGCAAGTCGAGACTGCTGCCATCGCATCGATCAGCGCGGGGACCGGCAGGCCGACCACGTTCTGGTAGTCGCCGTCGATCGAGCGCACCAGCGCCGCGCCCAGGCCCTGAACGGCATAGCCGCCGGCCCGCTCGCGCCACTCGCCGGACGCGATGTACCAGTCGACGTCCGCGGCGTCGAGCGGGGCGAAGGTCACCCCTGTGACGGCGTGGCGCACGTGCTCGGCCTCGCCGGCGCGCAGGCACAGGCCCGAGTGCACCTCGTGGGTGCGGCCCGAGAGCAGGCCGAGATACTCGCGCGCCCTCTCCTCGCCGGACGGCTTGCCCAGGACGCGGCCGTCGATGACGACGATCGTGTCGACGCCCAGCACGAGCTCGCCCGCGACCGACGCAGCCTTCCCGCGGGCGTGGGTCACGGCGATCTGCTCCGGCGTGCCGGGCAGCTCATGCTCGTCGTAGTCCGGCGTGACCACCTGGAACCGGATGCCGAGCATCGCGAGGATCGCGCGCCGCTGGGGCGAGCGCGACGCCAGCAGCAGGGGCAGCGAGAGCCCCTCCGGGATCATCCCGTGAGCTCTGAGTCCGTGAAGAAGATCGCGAGCTCGCGGGCGGCGGAGCCGGGCGCGTCCGAGCCGTGGACGACGTTGCGGCCCAGGTCGAGCGCGAAGTCACCCCGGATCGTGCCCGGCGCCGAGTCGAGCGGGTTCGTCGCGCCCATCATCGACCGGACGGTCGCGACCGCGCCGAGGCCCTCGATCGCCATCGCGACGACCGGGCCGGAGGTGATGAACTCGACCAGCTCGGGGTAGAACGGCTTGCCGACGTGCTCGACGTAGTGCTCGGCGGCCTGCTGCTCGGTGACACGCATGAGCTTCATCCCGCAGATGCGGAATCCGCGCCGCTCGAAGCGGGCGACGATCTCGCCGACCAGCCCCCGCTCGACGGCATCGGGCTTGATCAGGAACAGAGTGCGCTCGACATCTGCCACGGTGTCTCCCGGGGAGTGGGGTCAGGCCTCGGTGGTGGTGCGCTGGCTCGTCCCGCGCCGCGGCCGCTCGGGCTGCGCCGGCAGCGTCGTCGCCACCGTCTCGCAGTAGGGGCAGAGGCGCCAGGTCGGGTCGAGCGGGGCCTTGCAGCGGCGGCAGGCCTGCTTCAGCTTCGTGCCGCAGTGCGGGCACGACAGGAAGCTCGCCTCCGCCGGGTTGCGGCAGTACGGGCAGGCGGAGTCGGCGCCGAGGCGACGCTCCATCGCCCGGATCTCGAGCTCGCGCTCGTGCACGTCGGCGAGGTACTCCGGCGGGCGCAGGATCAGGTAGATCAGCACGCCGACGAAGGGGAAGCAGACGGCCGTCGCGACGCAAACGCCGACGATCACCGGGTCCTCGATCCGCCGTCGCGCGTCCTTCCAGGTCCAGAACACGAGCGCCGCGTAGAGCGCGACCGCGAACAGGATCATCAGCTTCACGAACGCCGAGAAGTAGCCCGAGTCGAAGAAGTTGGAGACGCCCGAGAACGCGCTCGAGCTATCGGTGGTGGAGGTGGATGTGACGGCGAATAGCACGGAAGGGTGGCTCAGTGTACGGTCGCCGGTCGGGTCGCGGCGCCGGAAAGCCGTGTCGTCAGGTCATGTAGAAGATACAGGGAACCGCAAATTACGACTGCTCCCGACCGCCCGGCGAGGGCGATCGCGCGCTCTCGGGCCGCGACGGGATCAGCCTCGGCGGGGCCCCCGGTGAGGGATGCCAGTGTATCCGCCGCCAGGGCACGTGAATTGGTCGATTGTGTAGCAACGATCTTGGGACAGACTTGGCGCAGGAGGTCGACCATCGAGCGCACGTCCTTCTCGCCCAGGGTCGAGAACACCGCGACGCAGCGGCGGTCGCCGACAAGCCCCGGAAGCTCGGTCACCAGCCGCCGCATCCCGGCGGGGTTGTGGGCGCCGTCCCAGATCTCCAGAGGGTCGTGGCCGCGCACCTCCATGCGTCCGGGCACGCGCACCGCCTGCATCGGCACAGGGTCGACAGCGCGCCCCAGCGCGAGCTCGACCGCGGCGTGCGCCACCGCCCGGTTCTGATCCTGGTATGTGCCGGCGACCGTCACCTGCCTGACAGTACGCGCCTGGGGCACGAACCCCTCCCAGCCGGGTTCCCCGATGACAACGTCGCCGCCGGGCGGAACGACCGCCGTCTTCTCCGCCGCGATCGCCTCGCGGGTGTCGCCGAGCAGCTCCGTGTGCTCGAGCGAGACGTTCGTCAGCACCTGCACGCGCGAGCGGGCGAGGACGTTCGTGGCGTCGAGGCGGCCGCCCAGGCCGGCCTCGACGACGGCCCACTCCACTCCGGCCGCGGCGAACGCGGCGAACGCGGCGCCGGTCAGCGCCTCGAACTGGGTGATGTCGGCCCCCACCGCCTCGCGCACGCGCAGCACGGCCGTCTCGTAGGCGGCGGCGTCGATCTCGCGCCCGCCGATGCGGATGCGCTCCTTGAACGAGGTCAGGTGGGGCGAGAGGTACGCGCCGGTGCGCACGCCCTCGGCCAGCAGCAGCGCCTCGGCGAAGAGCGTCGTCGAGCCCTTGCCGTTGGTGCCGACGACGTGAATTGCGTCGAACTCCCGCTCCGGGTGGCCGAGCCGGCCGAGCAGGTCGTGCATCCGGTCGAGCCCGAACTGCATGCCGAACAGCTGCAGCGAGTCGATGTAGGCATCGGCGGGCGTCAAACCGATTCCCGCAGCCTCGCCTCCAGCTCCTCGAGCTCGGCCGCATAGCGGGCCTCCTTGGCGCGCTCCTCCTCCACCTTCCGCGGCGGCGCCTTGGCGGTGAAGCGCTCGTTCGCGAGCATGGCCCGCGAGCGGTCGCGCTCCGAGCGGGCGCGGGCGATGTCCTGCTCGAGGCGCGCGCGCACGACCGCCGGATCCTCCGCCTTGGCCTCGACCACCACCGAGGCCACGGAGTCCTCCACGACGTCGGTCGCCCGCGGGGCGAGCGCCCGCACGAGCGCGGCGGCGGCGAAGCCCTTCGGCAGGAGCAGGCGCACCTCCGGCGTCGAGCGGGCCTGCGACACGGCCTCGATCGCGGCCTGCACGTCGCCCTCCGCCCGCGGATCGCGGTGCTCGGCGACGGGCGCCGGGTAGGCCTCGAGCATGAGCAGGCCGCGCTCGCCGGGCAGGTGCGACCACACCGCCTCGGTCACGAACGGGCAGATCGGGTGCGTCAGCGCGAGGATCCGCTCGAGCGTCCAGAGCAGGTTCGCCGAGACGGTCTGGCGGGCGGCCGCGTCATCGCCCGCGAGCCGCGGCTTGGCCGCCTCGATGTACCAGTCGCAGTAGTCGAACACGAACGCGTAGAGCGCCTTCACCGCGGCCGAGAAGTCGTAGGCCTCGAGCTGCCGCAGCACCTCCTCGTTCGCGCGGGCCAGGCGCGACCGCACCCAGCGGTCGGCCGGCTCGTCGCCGGCGGGTGCGGGGCCGGCCGCGAGGTCGGCCTGGGTGATCACGAAGCGGGCGGCGTTCCAGAGCTTGTTCGCGAACTTCGCCCCTTCGGCGATCGCCCCGCGGGAGAAGCGCACGTCCTGGGTCGAGCTCATCTTCATGAGCCCGTAGCGGGTGGCGTCGGCGCCATACGTGTCCACCAGCTCCAGCGGGTCGACGCCGGTGCCGAGCGACTTCGACATGCGCCGCCCGTCCGGCGCCTGGATGGTCGAGTTGATGACGACGTCCGAGAAGGGGATGTCGCCCATGAACTCGAGCCCCATCATGAGCATCCGCGCCACCCACAGGTTGATGATGTCGCGCGCGGTCGTGAGCACGTGGCCGGGGTAGTACTTCTCGAGCCGCGGGTCCTCGCCCGGCCAGCCGATGGTCGCGAACGGCCAGAGCGCCGACGAGAACCACGTGTCGAGGATGTCGGGATCGCGGCGGAGCTCGGACGAGCCGCAGGTGGCGCACGTCGCCGGCTCGTCGACGGCAACGGTGTGGTGGCCGTCCGGGCAGTACCAGACCGGGATCTGGTGGCCCCACCACAGCTGCCGCGAGATGCACCAGGGGCGGATGTCGTCCATCCAGTTGAAGTAGGTGTTCTCCTGGGACTTCGGGTGGAAGCGCACGTTGCCCGACCGCACCTGCGCGTTCGCGGCGGCGGCGAGCTCGTCCATCTGCATGAACCACTGCAGCGAGATCAGCGGCTCGATGCGGTCGCCGGTGCGGTCGCAGTGGCCGACCTCGTGCTCGTACGGCTCCTCGCGGCGGAGCAGGCCCTGGGCGAAGAGGGCGTCGCGGACGCGGCCGCGGGCCTCGCCGACGGGCAGCCCCGCGAACTCGCCGGCGAGGTCCGACATGCGGCCGTCGTACCCGATGGCCGAGAGCTCGGCCAGGCCGTGGCGGCGGCCGATCTCGAAGTCGTTCGGGTCGTGCCCGGGCGTGATCTTGAGGGCGCCCGTGCCGAACTCCATCTTCACGTACTCGTCCGCGATGATCGGCACCTCGCGATCGACCAGCGGCACGATCGCGGTCTTGCCGACGAGCTGCGTGTAGCGCTCGTCGGCCGGGTGCACGGCCACTGCGGTGTCGGCCAGGATCGTCTCGGGCCGCACGGTCGCGACCGTCAGGAAGTCGTCGGTGTCCTTGATCCGGTAGCGCACCTCGAAGAGCGTGTCGACGGCGTGCTCGTAGCGCACCTCGAGGTCGGAGATCGTCGACGCGCAGGTCGGGCACCAGTTGATCAACCGGTTGTCGCGGTAGATCCAGCCCTTGGCGTGCAGCCGCACGAACATCTCGAGCACGGCGCGGACATAGCCCCTGTCCATCGTGAAGCGCTCGTGGTCGTAGTCGAGCGTGCAGCCGAGCCGGCGGAACTGCTGGATGATCGTGGCGCCCGTCGTCTCGCGCCACTTCCACACCCGCGCGAGGAACGCCTCGCGACCCAGGTCGAAGCGGGTCTTGCCCTCGGCCCGAAGCTGCTTCTCGATCACGGCGTGGACGGCGATGGAGGCGTGGTCGGTGCCGCAGATCCACAGGGCGTCGCGGCCCTGCATACGGCGCAGGCGGATGAGCGCGTCCTGGAACGACCCGTTCAGGGCATGGCCCATGTGCAGCTCGCCGGTGACGTTCGGCGGCGGCAGGGCGATGGCGTAGGGCTCGCCCCCGGCCGGCCCGCCCGCGAACACGCCGGTCTCCTCCCAGCGAGCGAAGATCGGCCCCTCGGCCGCGGCAGGGTCGTAGCGGGCATCCATGACGGCGGATCGTAGTTGGGCGTCAAGTCTGCGCCCCACCGGTCGATAGTCCCCCCATGAGCCGCGAGTCCAACTTCTGGCACGACTACGTGCTCCAGCACCCGGGCCACGCGGTGTTCACGTTCGACCCGAGCCACGCGTTCGGTGCGGCGGTGTGCCTCTTCCTGCTCGCCTGCTGGACGGCCGTCCAGGTGCAGTCGCGCTGCGGCGAGTGCGCGGCCGTGCCGGTGCGCTGCCGCTGCGCGCGCGAGCGCGTGCGCCACGGCTGAGCGCCCGCTCCCAGGTAGGGTGGCGGCGTGCACGTCGTCCTCGTGGGCTTCGGGCTGGGCTTCTTCGTGGCGCTCCAGCTCGGGCCGATGTCGCTCTTCCTGATCCGCTCGACGCTGCGCCGCGGCTGGGCCGTCGGGCTTGCGATCGGCGCCGGCGTGGCCGTGATCGACGCGGCCTACGCGACCCTCGGGGCGGCCGGGGCCGTGCCGCTGCTCACGATCGGCCCGCTCCGCGTCGTGCTCGGCCTGGCCGGCGGCGCCGTGCTCGTCGTGCTCGGCGCGCGCACGCTCTGGAGCGCGTTTCGGGTGCGGACGGGCGGCGAGCTCGACTACGAGGTGTCAGGCCCGCGCCGCGCCTTCGTGACATCGCTCGTGGGCACGGCGTCGAACCCGCTCACGATCGCGTCCTGGGCGGCGATCTTCGCCGCGGCGAGCGCCCGGACCGGGACGTCGGCGAGCGCCGCCGCGATGCTGGTGGCGGGCGTCGCCCTCGGCAGCGCCGCCTGGATGACGGCCCTGGCGAGCGGCGTCGCGGTCGTCCGCCGCGCGGTCGGCCCGCGGGCGATCCGCATCGCCGACGCGACCGCCGGCCTCGGCCTGCTCGGCTTCGGCGGCCTGCTGGCGTACGGCGCCGTGCACGACAGGTAACCCTGGGGCCTGTCCCCGCTTTCCCGTCGCGGCTGGAGATGGAGCAGTGCTGGGGACAGTCCCCGCACGCGGGGACTGTCCCCGGTTCGTTCTGGCCTAGGCGGACTCTTCGCGCAGCTCGTCCGTCACGTCGAGCTCGTTGCCGCCCTCCGTGACCAGCGTGGGATCGAGGTGCTTCTCGATCGTCTCCTTGGTCACGACGCACTTGTTCACGTCCTTGCGGGACGGCAGGTCGAACATCACGTTCAGGAGCGCCGACTCGATGATCGAGCGCAGGCCGCGGGCGCCGGTCGCGCGCTCGAGCGCGCTCGCCGCGATCGCCGCCAGCGCGTCGTCGGTGAAGACGAGGTCGATCGAGTCGTAGTTGAAGAAGCGCTGGTACTGCTTGACGAGCGCGTTCTTCGGCTCGAGCAGGATCGTGATCAGGTCTTGCTTGTCGAGCGCGTGCACCGCCGAGACGACCGGCAGGCGGCCGATGAACTCGGGGATCAGCCCGTAGGAGATCAGGTCCTCGGGCATGACCTGCGGGAACAGGTCCTTGGCCGGCCCGTGCTTGCGCGACCGCAGCTCCGCGCCGAAGCCGACCGAATTGCGGCCGATGCGGCGCTCGATGATCTTGTCGAGGTCGGCGAACGCGCCGCCGCAGAGGAACAGGATGTTCGTCGTGTCGATCGACAGGAACTCCTGGTGCGGGTGCTTGCGCCCGCCCTGCGGGGGGACGCTGGCGACGGTGCCCTCGAGGATCTTCAGAAGCGCCTGCTGGACGCCCTCGCCGCTCACGTCGCGCGTGATCGACGGGTTGTCGGCCTTGCGGGCGATCTTGTCGACCTCGTCGATGTAGATGATCCCGGTCTCGGCCTTCTTGACGTCGAAGTCGGCGGCCTGGATCAGCTTGAGCAGGATGTTCTCGACGTCCTCGCCGACGTAGCCGGCCTCGGTCAGCGCCGTCGCGTCGGCGATCGCGAACGGGACGTTCAGGATCCGTGCGAGCGTCTGGGCGAGCAGGGTCTTGCCGCAGCCGGTCGGGCCGAGCAGCAGGATGTTCGACTTCTGCAGCTCGACGTCCGAGTCGGTCTGCCCCGCCATCTGGACGCGCTTGTAGTGGTTGTAGACCGCCACCGACAGCGTCCGCTTGGCCTGCTCCTGGCCGACGACGTAGTCGTTCAGGACGGAGTAGATCTCCTTCGGCTTCGGCAGGTTGTCGAGGTCGAGCTGGGCCGGCGTGGTCAGCTCTTCGTCGATGATCTCGTTGCAGAGATCGATGCACTCGTCGCAGATGTAGACGCCGGGGCCGGCGATGAGCTTCTTCACCTGCCGCTGCGACTTGCCGCAGAAGCTGCAGAGGAGCTGCTCGTTTGTGTCGGTGGGTCGTGCCATCTAGTGGTGGGCGATCACGCGGTCGATGATCCCGTACTCCTTGGCCTCGTCTGCGCTCATGAAGAAGTCGCGCTCGGTGTCTCGGGCAACCTTCTCGATCGGCTGTTCCGACTTGTCCGCGATGATCTGATCGAGCCGCTTGCGCAGGTCGATGATCTCGCGTGCATGTATCTCAATATCGGTCGCCTGGCCCTGAAATCCAGAGCTGACCTGATGGATCAGGATCTTGGCGTTCGGGAGGGCCATCCGCTTGCCCTTCGCGCCGCCGGCCAAGAGCAGCGCGCCCATGCTCATCGCGATGCCGACGCAGATCGTCTGCACGTCCGGCTTCACGAAGTTCATGGTGTCGTAGATGGCAAGGCCGGCGTAGACGCTGCCCCCCGGGGAGTTGACGTAGAGCGAGATGTCCTTGTCGGGGTCTTCGCTCTCGAGGTGCAGCAGCTGGGCCACGATCAGGTTGGCGATCTGGTCGTCGACGGGCGTCCCCAGGAAGATGATGCGCTCGTTCAGCAGCCGCGAGTAGATGTCGAAGGAGCGCTCGCCCCT
>Ga0105240_10016402_pt1 | contig 10030 bp, 9 predicted proteins | sample KBSC54metaG_FD_80426 | JGI IMG/M metagenome (GOLD analysis project Ga0105240, IMG submission 80426) | Corn rhizosphere microbial communities from Kellogg Biological Station, Michigan, USA - KBS C5-4 metaG | ecosystem: Host-associated > Plants > Roots > Rhizosphere > Soil | place: Michigan, USA... | reverse complement strand
GGACCACACGACTTCGCCGTCCGCATCACGCGCTTTCGTCAAAGGCGCCTTCAGCGGCCACCGCTCCCCGTTCCAGCGTTCGAAGACGATCGCGAGCGCCCCTCTGGGTGGGACGGGATGGCAGCGGATATAGAAGTGATTTGGGTGGGGCGGCAAGTAAAAAATTCGGAAATTCAGTATTTTTTCAACCGGGCAAATCACCTCGACCCTCGCCCTCCTGCCACGCATGTCCGCTATCGAGGGCAACGCGGAAGTCATGTGCTCGCATTGAGCTTTTCCGGTTTTGACCCGCTTGAGACATCGGGTGGACCACCAGCCCACCAATGGCGATGCGGTTCGTATTCTGACGTGCCAAAGCCCTACGCCTGAGGCGCAGCCGGAGTGAGACCATGGCGGCGCATGATTTCCGCCATCTTTGCCCGGTCCGGCGGGCCACCGGCCGCCGCGTTGATTACCTCGGCAGAATCGCGGAAATACTGCGGACCTATCGCGGCCGGCGTGATCACGCAGAGCGCCCTCGCGTTCTGGCTTCCGTTGTTATCAAACCGGTGAACGGCGCCGCGCGGAATGCATAGCGCCTGCCCGGGCCCAACGTCGACTTGTTTTCCGTTGACGGTCCAGATCAACACGCCATCGATGCCGTAAATCGTCTCTTCGTAATGGTCGTGGCTATGAGCCGGAGCCGCCAGGCGCTGCCCACCCGGGACACTGACCTCAAAAGCCGCGACGCTGGCATTCGAGTTTTCGCCGGTGATCAAGAAGCGCACGGCAAGCGGCCCCAAGCGGATCGTCTCGTCGGAAGGATTGACGCGGAGGTCAACGGCTTGCTGTAGCATTACGATCCCTCCCGTGGTAAATAGCATTTACTATGTAGTAAACTCCATTTACCTGGATTGTCAATGCCTTCATCGCTGAAAAATCTACCGGTCAAACTGGAAAATATGCTGATCGGCGCCATGCTGCGTGTTCCGGCTCAGGCGATCCACCGTCGTATCATTAAGGAGCTCAACGCGGCCGGGTTTAAGGAGCTGCGGGAGCCACATATGGCGGTGCTGCAGTTTCCGGGGCCGGATGGGGTTCGCCCGGGCACGCTCGCCGAGCGTTCCGGCTTGAGCAAGCAGGCTATGAACCAGCTGCTCCGGAGCCTCGAAGGTCTCGGTTATATCGTCCGGTCCGATGCACCCGACGAGGGCGGCGGGCGAATTATCGGTTTTACCAAACGGGGACGCGCTGCATACTCAAAAATCCACGACATACTCCGCGACATCGAGCGAGAATGGAGTTTTGAGCTTGGGCCCAAACGGTTCGCTCATCTGAAAGAGCTACTGTTCCGAGTTTGGAATAGCCCGTTGATCCGTTAAAGTTTCACGCTGAGTTGACGCCCGGTGTTGGCACTTTTCGGACAATGCCGAGGCGATCGCTCAATATCCGGTCTTGGGGTCAAAGCAGACGTGGCCTGGGCGCCCCCCGATGTCACCTCGTTGTCCCAACTCGGTCATCTGCTCCCTGATTTTGAGTGTGGCCCTTCAGGTCAATGCACGATTGGGTAATGGTCTTAGCCTGATTTCCTCAAAACGCAGGAGGGTTTGATGCGAATCGCCAATCCTTGCTTAGATAGGAAACGCGCGACACCTGAGTTGCTCGAGTGTCGGATGGCCATGCTGGGTCTCGATCTCAGCGCGATTGACGTTGGCGACCCTGCTACGCTTGACGAGATCAGACGACGCTGTGCGGCTTGTGCGTATCGGCAAGCCTGTGCGGTGGACCTGAAGCGCGATCCCAACAGTCCGGTGTGGGAAAATTATTGCCCGAACTCGAGCGCGTTCATCGCGCTCGCCCAAGCTTTGTGGTGATTCAATAACCCAAGACAGTCACCGGGCATGCCGATGAGCGTGATGATGTCCGGGGACAGACGCATCGGGCTCTTCAAGGAGCTTGTCCCAACTCTGACTCGACTTGGCAACACGGGGAACCCGGATACCAAAGGGTGTTACTTCTCGTCCGGAGATGGCGGCCCGAACGTTGCCCGATAGATCGTCCAGTAGAAGGCGCCGACGAAACCGGCCCCTCCGACGATATTGCCGAGCGTGACCGGCACGAGGTTGTGGGCGATACCGGACAGGGTGATCAGCGACGCGTCGAAATTTTCGGGGGCGTGACCGGTCTGGACCAGCAACCATGCCAACGGCAGGAAATACATATTGGCGACACAGTGCTCGAACCCGGCCGCGATGAAGGCGGAGACCGGCAATATGACCGCAACCAGCTTGTCGGTGACCGACCGGCCCGCATAGGCCAACCAGACCGCCGCGCACACGAGCACGTTGCACAGAATGCCCTTGAAGAACAACGTCACCATGTCTGGACGGATCTTGCCGGCTGCCGTAGTCAACACGGAAAATCCGATGCGGCCATCGTTCAGGTCGAGGTGGTGGGAGAAGAGGACCAGCACAATGAGTCCGAGCGATCCGAGCAAGTTACCGAACCACACGATGGTCCAGTTGCGCAGCATCGTCGCCGTGGAAACCTTGCCGCTCGCCCATGCCATCACAATCAGATTGTTGCCCGTGAAGAGCTCGGCGCCCCCGACCAGAACGAGTGCCAGTCCAAGGGTGAACACCAATCCGCCAACAACGCGAACGGTGGCGAAGCTGAGTGCTGGGTCACTGGCAACGATGGTGTAGTAGAGCGCGCCGAAGCCAACGCCACCGCCGGCCACGATAGCCAGCATGAACGAGGTGAAGAACGGGAAATTGGCCTTCTTTACCCCGATCTTTTCGACGGCGTCCTTGATCTCGGCAGGGCTATAGGCCTGCAGATTGAAAATGGGCGGTTGTGGCGCGGGTGCCGGCTCAGCCATTGCTATTTGCCCTCGCTTGCACTCGGTTCGAGCCGCTACCCGCCCGCGCCGCCCGCGCCGCCGGTGGCCAGAAGTCCGACGATCTGCGCGGCTATCACCTTCACCAGGGTCATCGACGGGAAAATCATCGCGTAGCCGATATCGGGTCGCTCGGTCGGCGCCATTTTGGTCGAATAGACCAGGATGGCGGGATTTCCGGTGGCTCCGGATGCGACGCCGACCAGGTCGTCATAGGGAATCTTCATGACGTAGTGGCCGACCACGAGAACGATGAACACGGTCGTCAGCAGCACGGCCACGCCGATGAACAGCATCGTGAAACCCGATTCAGCCACGGTGCGGACGAACGGCTGACCGGCGTTGACACCTACGGTGGCAAGGAAGATCGCCAGACCGAAGTTTCGCAGAACGATGTTCGCCGGCAACGGCATCGTCCAGAGCAGAGGACCGGTACGGCGAAGCTTGCCGAAAATGAGCGCAACGATCAGCGGCCCTCCGCCGATGCCAAGGGTGACGATTCCAACGCCCGGGATCGGAATTGGAACAAGCCCGAGCAGGACGCCCAGCACCATCCCCAGCCCGAGCGATACGTAACTGAACTCGGCTGCCGCCTTCACCGAGTCGCCGAAATGACGTCGGATCTCCTCCTTTCGGTCCGGCGGCGTCAACACGCCGACCCTGTCTCCGAACTCCAGCATCAGGTCGGGTGACGGCACCAGGTCGGCATCGTAGCGGCGAACGTGCAGCAAATGTGCCGGATAACCCGACGGCATCGGAAGACTGGCAAGCGGTATGCCGACCACGCCGGCCTTTCCGACAAAGACGCGGATGTAGTCGAGATCAGCGCGATCGCTCGCCAGCCTGCCCGGCTCCAGCTTCCCGAGTTGCGCGGCCGCCTCGGCGATCGCCTCCTCGCGCTCCGCCACAACCAACACCGCGTCACCCGCGGCTAACACCGTGTCGGGCGTCGGAACGAAATTTTGTCCGCCCTTGCGAATCATGGTCACCTGGACGTCGCTCAGCACTCCCCCCGATAGATCGTCGAGTTTCCGGCCGGAAAAGCCTTGCCCGATCGAGATTTCGCCCATGTGGAAGCGTTGAGCTTTCCCGGGGAATTTGGGCTTCACGATGCGTGTCATGAAATAGATGCAGAGGATCGGGCCGAGAACCCCAAACGGGTAGGCTATGGAATAGCCGATCGAGGGATCCTTGTTCTTCATCACCTCGAGCGCGGCTTGCAGCGACGCCGTGCTCGTCATCGATCCGGCGTAGAGACCCAGCGTGTGTCCGATCTTGATGCCGAAGAGGTGGCCCAATCCGAGCGCGACCAGTAGGCCGGCGAGGCAGGCGACCAGCGCCAGCAGATTGTATTTCTGGCCGCCGCCAAGGATGCCTTCGAAAAATTGGCGGCCATACAGGATGCCGATGCCGTACAGAAACATGATCAGGCCGGTCAGTCCAATTGGCCCGATGATCTGGGCCTTCGGCGCGAACGCGCCTATCCCAAGGCCGACGAACAGCACCGCGCCGACCCCCAGCGAAAATCCGGCGACGCTGATCTGGCCGACCAGATAGCCCACTCCGATCGCCAGAAAGGCGGTCAGGATCGGCTGGCTTCCGATGATATCGCGCGCAACATCCAACATGTTTGTTTCCCCCGGGTGATTTTTAGAGACCGTTTAGCGGACCTGGCAGCCCGCGTCGCGGAACTGCCCGATAACCCTGTTCACCACCTCGCGCGTCGGCGGCTCGGTGTTGGCGTGCTTGTATTCAAGGTCCATCGCCTTCCACTTGAACTCACCCATCTTGTGGAATGGCTGCACCTCGACCCATTGGACGTTCTTCATCGGCGCCACGAACCTGGCAATCCCGTCAACGTTGGCGGGATCGTCGGTCGCGCCCGCGACCAGCGTAAAGCGGACCCAAACCGGCTTCGAAAGTGAGGCGAGCCGCTCCGCGAAACGAAGCGTCGGCGCAAGATCACGGCCGGTCACCCGGCGATAGGTGTCGGGATCCGAACTCTTGATGTCGAGGAGAATGAGGTCGACCGCCGAGAGGTAGGATTCGTCGACACGATCGCCCAGGAATCCGGACGTCTCGATCGCTGTATGCAGGCCCATCTTCTTGGCGCCCTGGAAGATGCGGCGGGTAAAGGCGAGTTGCACCATCGGCTCGCCGCCCGATATGGTGAGACCTCCGCCGAGTTTTATGAGGGATGGTGCAAATCCGCTGAGACGATCGAGCACCTGCTGCAGGGAGACATAGGTGCCGTCCTTGAGATGCCATGTGTCGGGATTGTGGCAATAGCTGCACCGCAACAGGCAGCCCGAGACGAACACCACCGCGCGCAAACCCGGACCATCGTAGCGCGACGATGTCTCGTAGGAATGGCAGTAGCCGAACGAACCCTCCTCGTCCCTTACTTCAGATTCATCGGGAGCGTCCGGCGACAGGCCTTTCCGAAGGTCATAGCGACTTCCGGATTCCAGCGTCCTCAATTCTGACATGACCTCCTCCGATCTCAGATCTGGCCATGGAAAGTGCGACTGATCACGTCCCTCTGTTGCTCCGGCGTCAACCGGATGAAGTTCACCGCGTAACCCGAAACCCGGATCGTGAGTTGCGGATATTTGTCCGGGTTCTTGATGGCGTCCTCAAGCGTCTCCTTGTCGATTACGTTCAGGTTCATGTGGAAACCGCCGTGATCGAAATAGAGGTCGAAGGCCTTGACTGCCTCATCAAGCAACTGGGTTTCCGACAGGTGGGCTTTTTGCGGCGCGACCGAGACGGTGTAGCTGATGCCGTCCAGTGAATCCTTGTACGGAAGCTTTGCGACCGACAGGCATGATGCCAGCCAGCCATGGCTGTCGCGCCCGTGCATGGGGTTGGCGCCGGGTCCGAACGGCTCGCCCTTGCGCCGTCCGTCCGGAGTATTTCCGGTGGCCTTGCCGTAAACGACATTGGACGTGATCGTCAGCACGCTCTGGGTGTGTGTCGCGTTCCGGTAGGTCGGATGCTTGCGGATCTTGTCCATGAAGCTCGTAACCAGGCTGGAGGCGATCTGATCGACCCGATCGTCGTTGTTGCCAAACTGCGGCGTCGATAGATTGCCTTCGTTCTGATAGTCGACCACAAGTCCGGTCGCATCTCGCGTCACGCGCATCTTGCCGAACTTGATGGCGCTCAGGCTGTCGGCAACCACCGAAAGTCCGGCGATCCCGAATGCCATCGTTCGCAGGATGTCGCGGTCGTGCAGCGCCATTTCGAGACGCTCGTAGAAATACTTGTCGTGCATGTAGTGAATGCAGTTCATGGCATGCACATAGGTTCTGGCCAGCCATTCCATCGTGGTGTCGAACTTGGCCATGACGTCGTCATAGTCGAGGAACTCGCCGACAACAGGCATCGTCTGCGGTGCGATCTGATCGCCGGATACCTCGTCGCGGCCGCCGTTGATGGCGTAGAGCAGGGCCTTGGCGAAATTGACGCGGGCGCCGAAGAACTGCATCTGCTTGCCCATTCGCATCGCCGATACGCAGCAGGCGATGCCATAGTCGTCGCCCCAGAACGGTCGCATCAGATCGTCGTTCTCGTATTGCAGCGAAGACGTGTCGCGGCTGACCTTGACGCAGTAGCGCTTGAACGGCGCGGGCATATGGCTCGACCAGAGTACCGTAATGTTCGGTTCCGGCGCCGCCCCCAGATTGTAGAGCGTGTGCAGCATCCGGTAGCTGCTCTTGGTCACGAGAGTGCGCCCGTCGAGATCCATGCCGCCGACACACTCGGTTGCCCAGTAGGGGTCACCGCTGAACAGCGCGTCGTAGTCCGGCGTCCGAAGGAAGCGCACGATGCGCAGCTTTTGCACGAGCTGGTCCCATAATTCCTGGGCGCGCGCCTCGTCCAGCGCGCCGGCCTTCAGGTCACGCTCGATGTAGATGTCGAGGAAGGTCGAGATGCGGCCGATCGACATCGCCGCGCCGTTGGCTTCCTTGATGGCGCCGAGATAGGCGAAGTAGGTCCACTGGAATGCCTCTTGGGCGTTGGTGGCGGGTTTCGAAATACCGCGATCGTACAACTTCGCCATCGACGCCAGATCCTTGAGCGCGCGGATCTGCTCGGACAATTCTTCGCGCATCCGAATGATCTCGTCGGTCGGCCACATGTCGTCGATCTGCGCGCGTTCGGCGTGCTTTACCTCGATCAGGCGATCGACTCCATAGAGCGCCACGCGACGATAGTCGCCGATGATGCGGCCGCGGCCGTAGGCATCCGGAAGTCCGGTAATGATACCGGAGCGGCGGCAATTCATGATCTCCGGTGTATAGGTGTCGAAGACGCCGTCATTGTGCGACCGGCGGTACTTGGTGAAGGTCTCGTGCACCGCCGGATCGGGTTCGAAGCCGGCGGCCTTGATGCCTGCCTCCACCATTCTCAAACCGCCGAACGGAAAGATGGCGCGCTTGAACGGCTGGTCGGTCTGAAGTCCTACGACGATCTCGTTGTCACGGTCGATGTAACCGGCCTTGTGGGCCAGCAAGGTGGAAGGCGTCTTGGTATCGACCGCCAGAACACCCTTTTTCCTTTCGTCGGCGAAGTATGGCTGTAGTTTCGCCCAAACGGCCTTTGTGCGCTGCGATGCGCCGGCCAGGAAGTCCTCGTTGCCGCTGTAAGGCGTAGCATTCCGGACGATGAAATCGCGAACGTTGATGGAAGTGCGCCAATCGCCGGGCCGAAAACCCTTCCAGCTATCGCCAGATTCCACTTCTTTCCTCAGAGCCGCGCTCGCTGTCATGGACGCCTCCCTAGCAATTTTGTCTTGATCTGCCTGGCTTCATGGCCCGTCGCCACGAGCGCAATGCGCTCACTGCACGCTGAACGCTACGTCGCGACATCGCGGTTTTGTTGATCCAGATCAAGCTAGCGCGACTTCACCTGCCGGAGTGTGAGTTCCAAGCCAAGCAATCGAAATCGAGGCGCGTTGGGCGACGACGGTCCATCAGCGTTGCGGTCTCGGCTACCGGGCGATTGCCGATCGCATCATTCGTCATATTGGCCTGTTGAATCCGACGTCCACCGATGGACAGCCGGCAGCAGCCGACACTGAATGCGTTCGTGGGAGGTTCGGATGGCCAATTCGTCATCGCCAGGCAGTTCCTCGACCTATCTTGAAGATCTGATGAAAGCCGGCGAGCAATCGATGAAGCAATTCGATGATGCGATCGCCGCGGTTATGGGCGTCGGCGGCGGTCCCGCGGCCAGTCGGGGAACGTCTTCGTTTGCAATATTTCCCGACTACGTGACGCAGGCTTGGCGGCTCTGGAATGCCAGCATCTTCGGTGCATTTATGCCGCGCGCGTCGTCGAGCAAGCAGCCCTCGCGAGCCGACAAGCGGTTCAACGACGAAGCGTGGGATCAGTCGCCTTACTACGATCTTTTGAAGCAATCCTACCTGCTGATCTCGAAGCAATTGACTGATCTGGTCGATCAAGCCCAGGTCGATGATAAATCGAAACTGCAGCTTCGCTTCTACGCACGGCAATTCATCGATGCGATGAGCCCGTCGAGTTTTCCCGGGACAAATCCCGAAGTCATTCGAACCGCCATCAAGACCCGCGCGGCGAGTCTCGCGACCGGGATGTATAACTTGATCGAGGACATCCAGAAAGGACGCATCAGCCGGGTTGATGAATCCGCCTTTGAAGTCGGCCGGAATCTGGCGGCAACGCCGGGATCGGTCGTCTTCGAAAACGAACTGATCCAGCTCATCGAATATACGCCGCAGACGGCCCATGTCGAGAAGACGCCGCTTCTGATCGTGCCGCCATGCATCAACAAGTACTACCTGCTGGATCTCGGCGCGGGAAATTCATTCGTTGAATATGCCGTTGCTCAAGGCCATCGCGTCTTCCTGATCTCGTGGCGCAGCGCGGTGGCCGAAACCCAGTATCTGACCTGGGACGACTACTTGACGCTTGGACCGCTCAAGGCAATCGACGTCGTGCGCGATATCGCCGATGCCGACCGGATTCATGGGCTGGGTTTTTGCGTTGGCGGCACGATCCTGAGCTGCGCGGCCGCGGTATTGGCCGCTCGCGGGGAGGACAAGCTGGCCAGCGTGACGCTTTTGACCACGATGATCGACTTCGCCGACACCGGGGAAATCGGGCTCTTGATCGACGAAAGTTCAGTCGCCTTGCGCGAGGCGACGATTGGAAGCGGTGGCATCCTGCCGGGGAAGGAACTGGCGTTTACTTTCGGGACGCTACGCGCCAACGACCTCATCTGGCGCTACGTGGTCGAGAACTATTTCAAGGGCGCGACGCCCGATGCGTTCGACCTGCTGTACTGGGATTCCGATAGCGTCAGCCTGCCGGGTCCGATGTACTGCTGGTATGCGCGCAACACCTATCTCGAGAACAAGATCAAGGAGGCCGGCAAGACGACCCAATGTGGCCTTCCGGTCGACATCTCGAAAATCAAAGTGCCGCTTTATCTGCTGGCGTCCCGCGAGGACCATATCGTCCCCTGGCAAAGCGCCTACCGGTCGAAGGATCTGATGGGAACAGATCCGCGCTTCGTGCTGGCCGCCAGTGGTCACGTTGCCGGCGTCATCAACCCGCCGGCCCGCAACAAGCGCAGCTACTGGCTCAACGATAATCTCGATCGCGACGCCAGGAGCTGGCTAGAGCAGGCCACCGAGAAAGCTGGCAGCTGGTGGCCCGATTGGGACGCCTGGATGAAGCGTCATTCAAGCGGCGTTGTTCGGGCGCCAACGCAGCCTGGCAACGACAACTTTCATGTCATCGAGGCGGCCCCCGGCCGTTATGTGAGGCAGAAATCGGCTTGAGCTCTTATTGATATCGATTCCAGCACGGAGTGACGCAGATGGATCATCCGCTCAGACGCCCTGAAGAAATTCTCGCCTATCGGCCGCTCGGGCAAATTCTCAAGTCCGGAGCTGTGTGGACTATCGGTCCGGCGGACACGGTGATGGCGGCGGTGCGGCTCTTGGAGGAAAAAAATATCGGTGTTCTCGTCGTTCTGGAGCAGGAAGCGATCGTCGGTGTCGTGTCCGAACGCGATTGCCTCAGACGCGTGGTGCTGGCCGGGAGGTCGCCGGAGGCGACGGCGGTCGGGGACATCATGACCAAAAACGTCATCAAGGTAGGG
>Ga0105240_10016401_pt1 | contig 10030 bp, 8 predicted proteins | sample KBSC54metaG_FD_80426 | JGI IMG/M metagenome (GOLD analysis project Ga0105240, IMG submission 80426) | Corn rhizosphere microbial communities from Kellogg Biological Station, Michigan, USA - KBS C5-4 metaG | ecosystem: Host-associated > Plants > Roots > Rhizosphere > Soil | place: Michigan, USA... | reverse complement strand
GAGCAAGATTGGCCGGGCCGTAGAGCGCCACGCCCAGCAGCACGAGCGCGCACAGCGTAAAGGCCGCCAGCACTCCCCTGGCATCAAACAGTTTCAGCAGGACCAGTCCCAGCAGACATCCCACCGACATCAGCCCCCAGAACAGGCCCACGGCATGAGCCCCCTCCACCGTGGGCGAGTAATGGTGATAGGTGCTCAGGAACTGCGACATCCAGTTCGCCAGTGTCTGCTCGGTACCGACATAGGCAATGATGCCCAAGAAAAATAGCTGCACCGGACGCTGCCCGATGAGCTCGCGATAAGCCGCCCACCCTCCCGAGCGCTCCTCCGCGGTGAGCTCCACCTTCGGCATGCGCAACAGGCTGGTGATGACAATCAACAGCACGAACACCGCCAGGAAACCCTGGTAGAACCGCACCCACACCAAGGACTGGTGCGCGGCCTCCGGCCGGCTCATGAGCTGGGTGAAAACCGACGGACTGACATACGAGGCCAGCCCGAAAACGAGCTGTCCCATGACCGAGAAAAATGCGAAGTGGCCCTCGCCGCCGGTGGCTCGTGTCAACGGATTGATCACCACTTGCAGCATGGCCATGCCGAGACCGATCACGAACAGGCCGCCGATCACCACCGCATAGCCCGGATAGAGCGCAATCGCCAGGCTACCGAGCAGGTTGAGTGAGAATGCGCCCAACAGGGTAAAACGGGTCCCGCGCGCCTCGACCAACGCACCGGCCGGAATGGAAATCAACCCATAGGCCAGGAAAAACGAGAAGGGCAGGAACCCCGCCATCCCTAAGCTCAGGTGAAAGTCATCAATGATCACGGGCATCAGCGGCCCGATCAGGTTGGTCACGAACGAGATGACGAACCAGACCATCATGATGTAGAGGATTATCAAGCTGCGCCCTGTCATGACGCCTCCAACACCGGGAAATAGAGCGCCCGCAGGTGGCTGGCCAGCTCACCACGGGAAATCGAACGACGCGGAAAGCGCGCGATGATGTCCGAAGCGCTGTTACAACCCGCCGTCAACGCATCGACGAGTTTCGCCCCACTGCTTCGGGCCAACAGGTACCCCGCGTTGAACGAGTCTCCGGCCCCGATGGTGTCGAAGGTCGCGACCTTCGGTGCGGCGCAATCGATACGCCGGCCACCCTGCACACCAATGGCGCCCTTCGCCCCCGACTTCACCACCAGGGTGGCACCCGGACTCAACAAGGGAACGAGGCGCTCGAGAGCCACATTCAGGTCGGTGGAGTCACCGAGACTGGCAACCTCCAGCTCATTCAGGAGCACGTGCCGACATTTGGAGATCCATGACCCTACTTCGGCGCGCAGCGCCGGGCTCCAGTTCTGCGGTGGCCAGTTGGTATCCAGCGCGACCTGGTACCCGAGCGACACGAGCTCCTCGATGAGCTGCGGATAGCAGAGCCGCAACTGCGGTGTGAGAAACACGCCGGACAGCAACACGATCGCATCGGAATCCGGGGCCGGGAGCAGGCGATCCCGCACATGCTCGTAAGAAAGCTTCTCGAGGTGTCCGCGAGTGGTGAAGAACGTCCGCTCGCCCCATGAATGAATGAGTCCCACGGAGAGCGTAGTGGGCGCATCGCAAACTTCGAGAAACGCTCCCAGTCCGCGCAACTGGTCGCGCAACCAAACACCGAGATCGTCGTTGCCGACAACCGAAAGCAATCGGGACTGGCCGCCCAGGTAACTCACCGCAAGCGCCGCATTGCCCGCGGAGCCGCCGGCGCGCAGCTCACTGCGCTCGACCAGGGTTTCGGTGCCGGGTTGCGGCCAATCGGAAATCGGTCCCAACACCAGGTCCACCCCGATGTCCCCAATGATGGTCAGCCGCGGCCCGTCAGTCGTCATGGACTGACTATAGGGGGGCCTAAACTGGGCTGTCAATAAATAAATCTACTGGTTGTAAGTATTCAAAGCCGTTCCGCCTTGGGCATGGCCCGCTGACCCATGAGGTCACCCACGTCGGTTTCGGTCCGCCGGTCCTGCTGCAGAACCTCGATATGGGGCGAGAGCAGTTCGTAGATGGGCAGCACCGCGGCGCCCAGAATGGAGCTATCCTCCTGCCGCTCGGACAGGAGAATCCGCTCCGCGGCGGGGGCCACCCCGCCTCGCACGGAGTGATGCAGCGGCTGCGCGAGATCGAGCAGCCGCTCCACGAGCGCCTTCGGCGCCGAGCCGCCGATCACAATAGCGCACGGATCCAACATATTCTCGATCACGCAGATCGCATCGCGCAATCGGTCAGCCGCCTGACGACACCAACTCAACAGCACCGGCTCGTCGTATCTCGCCAGGCGGGCGGCGATCTGCGCATCCCGGTCCGGCGCGCTCTCGATCCCCAGTGCCTCGGCCAGGGAATGCAGCGACAGGTAGCGTTCCAGGCAGCCGGCGTTGCCGCAGTAGCACGGCTTACCGCCCGGCACGACCGGTATGTGACCGATCTCGGTGGCATTGCCATTGGCGCCGCGGTAGGCCGAGCGGCTCGTCACCAGGGTTCCGCCCAATCCGACACCGAAATGCATGTAGAAAAAATCATCCAACGTACGTGCGACACCGAACAGCGTCTCGCCGAGAGCGCCCGCCACACTGTCGACACTGTAGAAAACCTGCAACCGCGTGGTATCGCGCAGCTCATCGAACACCGCGAGATCCTTCCAGCCTTCCAAGGCCGTGGGACCGACGAAACTGATGTCGGTTGCGACGAGCGGGCCCGGCAACGCTACACCAACACCCCAGATGCGCTCAGCGGTCGAGGAACGTCTGCGCAGGTCGTTCACCACGCGCACCATGGCGGCCAGTGCGCGACGCTGGTCGTGAGTATCGACGTCCACCTCGCGTCGGCCCACCACCTCGCCCACCAGGTTCACCAAAGCGGCCGACAGTCGGCCGGGCTCCAGGCTGATGCCGATGGAATGTCCGGCGTTCGCATTCAACTCAAAGGCGATCGGCGGTTGTCCGCGGGCTTTAGCGCCGGTGACGCGCCTGGCAACAATGAGACCGATGGTTTCCAGATCGTTGGTGATATTCGCGACCGTCTGCGGACTCAAGGAAACCTGGTCAACAATTTCCTTGCGCGAGATGGAGCCCTGGCGGCGGATGACATCGAGAACGATGCGCCGGTTGTAAGGCGCGCTTGACTGCTGCGTCGTGCCGCGGCTGACCATCGAGTGACTGTGATTCCCATGACTCGCGGCGCCCGAAAGCGCCTGTAGCGAGGCATTATATACGCACCCGCTCGTTTTATTTAAAGGACGGCGCCCGTCCGGGCCGCAGCTCCCGGACGGGCACCTTTTCAGGTCACTCGATGCACTTACCGTTGTTGTCCAGCGGCTTGGTGTTCACCGGCTGACCGCTGGTGGCATTCATGATCACGGTCACCTTGCTGGCCGTGAGCGTGTCCTCACAGTCGGTCATGTTGCTGTCGTTGTTGCCCGATCCCGAGCCCGGGTTGTCGGTTGCGTTCTTGTGCGGATCGCCGTCGATCCACAGGTCGAACTCGTTGACGCCGTTCTGCAACTCGCCGTCACAGCCCTCCCCTTGCACCGGCACGCCGCCGGGCCCGGACGAAGTGCAGTCATCCTCCATGATGAAATACTTCTTCAGGCTGGGAATGTAGATCTTGGTGCCGGCCGGCACCCTGTTCTGTACCTGGGGCGCAACGGCGAAGGTAATGGGATCGTCGAAAGTACCGACGCCGCCTGCCCCGGAATGAAGCACGGGGTGCGCAATGGCGGTACCCGGCGGCGAGTTGTCGAAATATCCGTAGTACGTCAGGGAATCCAGGACGAACGAGGCGTTGGTGCCAGTTGGAATGGTCTTCGCCTTCTTGGCTTTCTTGATCGCACCTGAAACCTCGGCGGTTGCAAACGCCAGGGCGACGAGCGCGCAAGCACTCACCACAGCAATCGACTTCGAACGAGTTGATTTCATCATTGGCCTCTCCTTTGCGCAGGCACTGCCTGCTTACCCTCGATCCGGGGCGAGCCTCCCAGGCGCGCCCGTGCGACGCACGCGTCGCACCCTTGATGGACGTGAACCCGACCTGCTCTCAGGCGTGGCGAGTTCATCTCGCCAATTAAATACATCCATTAGATGTATTTAGCGCCGCAGCATCCGGGTTGTCAACGAAATCGGCGCCAATGATGGGAAGGCTGGTGTTATATCCAGCGTTTAATAAATCAAACCAAAGACCGTCATCTGCCGGGCCCCGCCCACGTAGACCTTGCCGTCGACGACTGTTGGAATAATGAATTTCAACGAGCCGCCGGCAGCATCACGCCCCGGCTGTTGGTTACTGGCATACAGGAGACGGCCCAGGTCGCTCGCATCGTAGGCCCTGAGAACCGCGGGCTCCTTGTCATCAAAATCTCCAAGCTGCAGCGCCCAGAGAATGCCGTCGTGGGTACCGTTCGAAGACAAACTGAGTCCGCATCCCGGATATTCACAGGTATCCCTCGACACGGAAGCCGGAGCGGACTGCAGCCGCCCTTGCCGCAGCGAAAAGGCGCGTACCGGGTCCTCGCTGCCGCTGAAGTAGACAGTGTTGTTCCAATACACCGGCATACCCCACACTCCACCGGCAATAGCCGCCGGCAGCTCCTGCACGATCTGGCGGTTGGAGGTACAGTCGGCGCAAAAATGGAGATTGCCCGCCGTCATCACGTCGCGATCGATCACGTACACCGTGCCCGTCTTGCCGGCCTCCACCAACACGTGAGTATGCGAGCCGGGTTGGTCTGGAAGCAACAGCACACCGCCCGAGCCCACATCACTATCGTGCCGTGACAACAGCAACTGATTGTAAGGAGTGAAATAATCCGCCAGAACCAGCTCCGTGGAATGCGGGGAGATTTTGAGAATACTGTTACCCAATTCCACCGGCGTGGCCGAAGTGGTGTCGAACCAGCCATCGCCGGTGCTGAGAAAGATATTTCCCTGCCCGTCGGCTGCCGGCGCCGCACCGCTCATCCAGACCGCCGCCTTGCCGTGCTCCCGCGCGGTCACGAGCGATCCCCTTGCCGCCAAGGTCGCCGCGTCATAGGCCAACACCCAACCCTGGTAACGCGGCCTGTCACAGGACGAGCCGTAGCTCAAATAAACCCTGTCGTGAGACAGAAGCACTCCGGCGCGCGCGAGCTCACGCATAGGATCGAACCTCACGCTTCCCGGAGCCGTGCCTCCGGCCTGCGCGGTGACCAGCACCGGCGAGCCCTTTCTCTCCGCCCCTGTCGCCCAGTCCAACGCATGCAGGCGATGTACGAAGGCATGATTTTCCTTCGAGAAGGACTCCACGTAGAGCGTCTTACGCGTGGGATCAATGACCGGTGTAGCCGTAATGCCCACCTGGGGAGCGATGGCTCCGCAGCTCAGATCCGACCGTCCGTTGACTGGCGTGGCGCCGGGAGACGCCCCGTGAGCGGCGTCCAGGAGACTTACATGCCAGAGCGCTTCGGCGTTGGCACCGGAGGCACTGTCGGCATCAAATGCATACAGGCTGTCCGCCTCGGTCGCTATGAAAACAACGTCGTGAATTCCGTGGCCTGCAATCGCCAACTTCGGAACATACAGGGGCTGTGCGTACACATCACCGTCGACATTGTGGGAAAACAACTTGCCGAACTGGCTCGCATTGACGTTGGCGGGAGTCAGAATGGTCTCGGCAATGTTCTGACCCGTGCGTGCATTATCGTTGTGATACGTCAATACGCTCGTCTGGGCGTTGGCTGTGGCGGCCAGCGCCCAGCCCAGTATGACGAATCGGGTGAAAGTCACTTTCAAGTACCGTCCCTGGCTTTCGATGACACGCCCATAGATACCCGAAAGTAGCGCAGCTTGGCCAGAGGCCTGAGCCTGGGATATTGATTTTCGTCGCAGCGATAGATCGCCTGGGCTCAGCCGGACAGGCGCAATGCACGGGGAAGGGAGTAGAGTTACTCTCAATCGCGGCGGTCGCCTGACCCGAGAGTCGGTTGGATCTGCGCGTAAGGAGTTGATCGTATGTCGCAAACCCTCACTTTGAAATGGCAGGTGCTCGCCGCGCCTCTGCTGGGCTTGACACTGCTGATCGGATCGCAAGGCGCTGTAGCCAAGGGATGTCTCAAAGGCGCCGCTGTCGGCGCCGTCGCAGGCCACGTCGCCGGCCATCATGCCGTTCTGGGCGCCGCGGCCGGCTGCGCGGTCGGGCATCACATGGCAAAGAAAAAACAACAGCAACAACTCCAGCAACAGCAGCAATCACCGCAACAGCCCCGTCCCGCGCCGGAGCACCGACCGGCGGATCCGGCTGCCAACGTGGTATAGCCACGCGAAGACATCGCGGGCGTCCTGGCGAGGACGCCCGGTGTTTTTTAATGCGCATAAATCTCGTCCTCATCCATCCCCGTGCGCCTTTAGCAAAACTGACATTTAGCCGCGGCCCGGCCGCTCTATGCGCATAATTCAACAGGCGGCCGCCACTTCGAGCCAATCTGATCGCGCCACGCGATGAGCCGAGGCTGGGCATGTCGGTTCTGGCTATATTCTTTCGTCATTGTGTACCTGAGGCCCTCGAGTGGGCCGCGTCCTGGAAGACCCAGTGATGAAGACAACCGCCCCGTCGAAAATTCGTAAGCGATCCGTCGCAGTCAAACTGACCGTCGTCGCCCGGCGACTGCGTATGACATTCGACAAACGAGCCGAGCGTAAAGGTCTCACCCGGGCCCAATGGGCCATGATCACAGCGGTTGCACGCAATCCGGGGGCGACACAGCGCATGCTCGCGGACGCGCTCGAAGTCAGGGAGATGACCGCCGCTCGCCTGGTCGATCGCCTTTGTGACGAGGGCTATCTCGAACGACGTGACAATCCGCGCCATCACCGTGCGTACTGTGTGCATCTCACATCCGCCGCCACACCCCTGCTCGGAAAATTGGATGAGATCGCCAAGACTCACGAGGCGGCCACCTTCGCGGGTTTCGAGACCGAGGATCTGGAGAAACTGGACTCCATGTTGGATCTCATCGCCCACAACCTGGCTGAGCTGTAAGAGTCTGGCCGGCCACTGAGGTCTCGCGATCCGGCGACGACGCGTTTAAGCTGTCGTCATGGTCACCATCCCCACTGGCTACGAGCGTCTGAATGAGGCCGGCCTGCGCCGTTGGCTGGCTGAGCAATCCGCCTTGGTCGCCCGGCTGGGCGGATCAGCCGAAACCTGGCATGTCCGCGAAGTCAGCGATGGCAACTTGAACGTGGTTTACATCGTCACGGGTCCCGCCGGCGGCGTATGTGTCAAACAATCTCTGCCGTATGTACGCGTTGCCGGCGAAAGCTGGCCAATGCCTCTCGAGCGAGCGTACTTCGAGCAACTCTATCTGCGAGCCAGCGAACCCCACGTGCAGGGACTCGCGCCCGCGCTGTTGTATTATGACCCGGTGCGATTCGCGTTCGCGATGGAGCTCCTCAGCGAGCACATCACCCTGCGACACGGACTCATTGCCGGAAACTGTTATCCGAATGCCGCTCGCCGGGTGGCTGAATACGTAGCTCGACGCGCCTTCGCCACCTCGGTGCTGGCAGAGCCCTTCGAGCGAGTCTACGATCGCCTGGCGGCGTTCTCGCGTAACCAGGCGCTCGTACGGATCACGGTGGATCTGATCTTCACCCATCCCTACATCGTCAACGAGCGCAACCGCTGGACGACGCCGCAACTGGACGATGTGGTCGCGAAGCTCCGCACCGACGCGACCCTGAAGGCCGCGGCCGGCAGATTGGGCCAACGCTTTCTAACTGTGCAGGAGGCCTTGCTCCACGGTGACCTCCACACCGGCTCGGTCATGGTGTCCGCGACCGATACGCAGGTGATCGACGCCGAGTTTGCCGCCTACGGCCCCATCGGCTTCGACCTGGGCTTGTTTGTCGGCAACCTGCTCATGGCGTACTTCAGCCAGCCGGGCCATGAATCCCGGCCCGGTGAGCGCACGACGCACGCACAATGGATCCTGACCCAGGTCAGCGAATTCTGGGCCGAGTTCGTCCGACTGTACGACAGCTCATGGTCGTCGGCTCGCGCCGGCGACGGCTATCCGAGTGCGTTTTTCTCCACCGCAGAGGATCAGCGCGCATTCGCGCTCGAGCGCACGCGTGGTTTCAGTGAGCTGCTGGCGGATACACTCGGATTCGCTGGAGCCGAGATCATCCGGCGCATTGTTGGTTTCGCCCACAATCGGGATTTCGAGAGCATCGAAAATCCCGAGGTGCGTGCCGGGCTGGAGCAACGGGCCCTGACGTTCGCCAGGATGCTGATCGTCGAGAGCCGCGGCTTCAAAACCATGGACGAGGTTCTGCAAAGCCTTCGGGCCCCTAAAACTTCCACCTGAACGTAACACCGACATTACTGGCGTCGACGCGGCCGGTCTCCCAGCTATCGTAGTGAATATCGGTATAAGTGACGCCGAACCAACGCCAGCCGAAACCAAACATGCCGCCGAACGCGTTGTCGAAATCGATATCCGGAATATAACCATCACCGTTCAGGTGAACGCCGGTATGCCACACGGGCCCCGCTTCCACCCAGAAGTGCTGCGGCAGCATGTAGGTTCCAGTGAGTTTCAGGACCACCCGGTTCATCCCCAGGTCGGTATTGTAGTCCGCCGTCCGGTCGAACTTGTAACCCACCGTCGCGGTGAAATCGATCGGAACGGCAACCGGTTGATAATGCAGTCCGGCCGCCAGGGTGACGCCCTGCCCGGCCCGGATGTCCTGCGTGTCGCCATTCCTGTAGAAGACCCTGACCAGGTTGTCACCACCGAATTCACCGGAGGCTTCCAACACTGGGCCAAAATGTCCCGCACTGGGCAATCCCTGCGCTTTTGAAAGCGGGGCGAAAGCTATGGCCGACAACGCGCACAAAGCCCAACCAACAACACGTATCCGCATGATGATCTTCCCTGGCGGCCCGGAAGCGCTTCAAAATGAAGTCGGCCGCATGAATGACGAGTTAAAGCGACCGCCAAGTTTACGTATTGGGATTACAATGTTCGTGATGGACTACACGATTCGAAACAAAGGCTCGCGACCCTTGAGACGGGTTTTATTGGCAGCCCTGCTGATCGCGGCAGCGCCGGGATGGGCGGGTCAGCCCAATACGGGCCGGCCCAACATGGGCCAGCCCAAAGCCTCGAAAGCCCTGGCCAGCCTGGGCACTTTGAGCGAGGGGCTGGAGGAAGTCACCGCCAGCGTACTGCGCTGTGTCGTGCGTATCACGGGTGAAACCTTTGTTCCCGAGCAGGATAACTACAACGACAAAGCCCAGTTGAGTAGCAACCCCGCCACGGCCAGTGAGATCGAAGGCTCGGGAATCCTGGTTTCCGCCGACGGCTACATCGTGACCAACGCTCACGTGGTCGCCGGAGAGCACCGCCTGCGCGTCTTCGTTTATCACAGCGGCTCCGACATCGAGGAGTTGGCCGCCAAGGTGGTCGGAATCGACCAGGCCACGGACCTCGCCGTGTTGAAAATTCAAGATCACGACCTGCCGTTCATCGATCTGCAAGAGGCCGTGGAAGCCAGGCAAGGCGAGATCTCGCTCGCCTTCGGCGACCCTTACGGCATGGATCGCTCGGTGACGTTCGGGATCGTCAGTGCGGTCAACCGCCAGATGGAGCCTGACGATCCCAGGATCTGGATTCAAACCGATGCGGCCGTGAATCCCGGCAACTCCGGCGGCCCGCTGGTCGATGTGCACGGACACCTGTTGGGAATCAATACCATTTCCTATTCGGAAACCGGCGGCAGCCAGGGCATTGCGCTGGCCATACCCGCACTCACCGTACGCGACGTGGCCGAATCACTGATGACCCACGGGAAAGTCGAGCGCGTCACCTTGGGCGTGACGCCACTGGCTTTCAACACCGGAATTGCGGATGCGCTGCACCTGGCGTCCCACTCGGGAATCCTGGCCGAGGACGTGGAAGTGGGCGGACCCGGTTATCGCGCCGGGATGAAACCCGGCGACGTGATT
>Ga0105240_10016399_pt1 | contig 10031 bp, 10 predicted proteins | sample KBSC54metaG_FD_80426 | JGI IMG/M metagenome (GOLD analysis project Ga0105240, IMG submission 80426) | Corn rhizosphere microbial communities from Kellogg Biological Station, Michigan, USA - KBS C5-4 metaG | ecosystem: Host-associated > Plants > Roots > Rhizosphere > Soil | place: Michigan, USA... | reverse complement strand
TGAATAGGATGCGCTCGGCGGCGCGTCCCTGGTGGGTAGGGATCATGTGGCGCAACCCGGTCAGTTCGTCGGCCGCGCGCTTCAAGCGGTAGAAGCTCTCGCTGCCCGCATACGACTCGTCGCCGCGCATCACCGCCGCCCACTGCTCGGTGGACATGGCGCTGGTGCCGGAATCGGTCAGCAGGTCGATCAGGATGTTTCGGGCGTCGATGAGGAACAGGTTGTATCCGGCCTGTTCGAGGAAGGCTTTCCGCTCAGCCGCGGTGGTGTGCCGGAGCGGCTCCACGCTCTTGATGCGGAACGGCTCGATGATAGTCTGCACGACGCAATTATCTCACCGTGCAAAACAAATGCCGGTGACCGAACCCCTCCGCTCGGTCACCGGCACATCCAAAGAAGAAACAGCATCCCGGCGGCGAATCCAGCCCCGGCTTGATATTCCTGGTTCTTTAGATAGAGCGAGAGCCGAAAAGGTTGCGGATTTTTTGAGGCCGCCGGAGTCAGCCGCGGAAAAAGCGCCGGCACTTTTTCGGCATATATCTTGTAATCCGGAAAGAGCGAGCGCAGGTGCTGCTCCTCCAACTGGATCACCGGCAGGTAGATCAGCACAAAGGCGGCCGCGAACAGGATGCCGAGCCACACGTTGCGCGACGCGACTACCAGTCCCGCGGCCACCAGCAGCGTGCCGATATACAGGGGATTGCGCGTGTAGGCGTACGGGCCGCCCGTGGCCAGTTCGCGATTCTTCGCCAGGCAGCCGGCCGCCCAGGCGCGCAGGCCCAGGCCGCACAGCGAGATCGGAAGCCCGATCAGCAGCGAGTCGCGCGTCGGGCGGGAAAGCAACGCGAACACGATCACGATCAGGAAGCCGCTGGGGACCCGCAAACGCGCGACGGCGTCCGCATATCGTTTCGGAAACCGCATCAAACCAGGCACCTGAGGGATGCCTTCAGAACGGCAAACACCTGGTCGGGTCCGACGGCGCGCATGTTGTCGTCAATTGCCATGCCTCTCTTATATGTCGTCACCGCGCCGAGGTTCCGCAGCACCTGCAGCGATCCGCCATACGGGCCGTTTCGCGCCGGATCCGTCGGGCCGAAAATCGCCACTCCGGGCTTGCCGAGAGCCGCTGCCAGATGCATCGGGCCGCTATCCACGCCCAGCACGGCGGCCGCCCTTCGCGTGGCGTCGATCAGTCCCGGAAGCCCGCTGCAATGCAGGACGCCGTCGGGAACCAGCGGGAAGGCGCATCCGGAAGGTCCGTTGAGCACCAGCGGGATGCCCAGTTCCTTGCGCAACCGCGCCGCCAGCACCTGATAATGTTTCAGCGGCCACTGCTTCGACCGCCATCCGGCCAGCGGGCAGGCGAGCACGAAATCGCCTTCGGGAAGCTGTCCTTCGGGCGTGCCGGCCGGCAGGGGAAACGTATGCAGCAGGCTGGATGCGCCTGCTGCGACGGCAAGGTCGAGATTCCGGTCCACGACATGCGCCGAAGGGCTGACGATTTTCGACGAGTAGAAAGCCGCGGCCGCGCGCTCGCGCACCTGGCTGTGATGAAATCCGAAAAGTCGGTCGGGATGAGCCGCCGATGCGAGCACTGCCGATTGCAGCAGTCCCTGGAAGTCCACTGCGAAATCGTAATCTTCGGCGCGGAGGTCGCGCCACATGCTGAATAGCCCGCGAGGCAGGTCACGCCGCAGCAGAACGATGCGATCTACGAAGGCATTGGATTCCAGCAGCGGCGCCCACTGTGGCTTGATCAGCCAAGTGAGTTGCGCGCCGGGAAAATTGTGTTTGAGCGATGCTACGGCCGGCAGCGCATGCAGAACGTCCCCCATTGCGCCAAGCCGGACAACCAGGATGCGCGTGCTACCCTTGCCGTTGCTGGACATGCTCTCTTAGCCGGCTGACGCGGCGCGTGTCCTCGGACTCCAGACGCACCAGGCGTATCGGTCTGAGAGCTTCGATAAGGGCTTCCACGTCTCCATCATCGGCAGTTAACACAAAGTCTACCATGCGTAATGCGGCTACCAATTCAGCGCGGGCAGTGCTCGGCAGCAACGTATCGCGGCCCTGTGAAACGATGACCAGGAGGCGCGCTTCCGGGGTACCGCTGCGTACTTCTGCCAACTCCCGGGCGTGTTCGGCGCGGAGCACGTCGAAGTAGCCCGTCACCACGGCCAGCGGTCCTCCGCCCAAGCCCTCCGGCCCGTTCAGGATCTTGTTTCTGGTGTCCATGCTACGGCTCACTCCTCCAGGAGTTGGAAAGTGGGGCAGACGCTTTCGTCTGCCCTCTTGTTTGTGGTCCCTCCAGGAGTTGCTGCGCGACGGCCGCCACCCGTTCGGGCATCACACGCGTCATGCAGCGATGGTCGATGGGGCAGTCGCGCAGCAGGCAGGGGCTGCATTCGGCATGGTCGCGGATCACGCGCGCCAGCGGTCCGGTGGGTCCGGTGGTGGTATCGTCGGTAGCGCCGAAGACGGTCGCGGTTGGGACTCCGAGGGCGCTGGCGATGTGCATGGCGCCGGAATCGTTCGTCAGGAAAAGGCGGCACGAGGCAGCCATGTCGATGAACTCGCGCAGGGTGGTCGCTCCGGCCAGATTGTGTGCCGCGAGTCCCGATTGCCGGATTGCCGCCGCCACCTGCTCGCACAGACCTTTCTCGGCCGCCGACCCGAAGATCGCGGCGGCCCCGAATCCGGGCGCGAGAATGCGGGCCGTTTCCGCGAAGCGGTCCCCCGGCCACTGCTTGGCAGTCCCGTACGCCGCTCCAGGACTGATGCCGATCACGGGGCCGTTGATGCCGAGCGCGGCCAGCAGACTGTCACCGCTTTGCCGCGCGTCCGCGATACCGTCCAGCCGGATCGACTCGCTATTCGGAAAGCGCTCGATCATGCCGGCCCGCCGCAGCAGTTCCAGATAGTAGAAGCGCTCGTGGCGCGGAATCTCGCCGGGCTCGGGCACGGAAATAGCTTTGGTCAGCAGCAGCCCCCGGCCGTCGCGGTTGTAGCCGATGCGTTCCGGAATGCCGGCCAGCCAGGAAATCAGCGCCGCGTCGAAGGCGTTCTGCAACAGGATGGCGCCGTCGAAATGTTCACGCTGCAACCGGCGCGCGAATTCCCGTTTGGCTCCCAGTCCCTTCTGCGCCGTATAGGGGATGACGCGATCGATGCACCGCTCGCGCCCATACAGGTCGGCCACCCAGGGACGCGCCACCACCGCGATGTGCGCGTGCGGAAAGACGTCGCGAATCGCGCGGATCGCCGGCAGCGACATGACGGCATCGCCCAACCAATTCGTGGCGCGCACCATGACCCGCGAAAACGACGATGGGTTGAAGGCCAAATACCAGGATAACCGCTTGCCGCGCGGGCTTTACACTGGAACTATGTCGTTTCGTTTAGCGGTCAGCTACAGGCCGCGCGGGGATCAGGAAAATGCCATTGCCGAACTCACGCGCGGGGTTCGCGATGGCGAGCAGCATCAGGTGCTACTGGGTGTAACCGGGTCGGGCAAGACTTTCACTATGGCGAAGGTGATCGAGGCCATGGGCAGGCCCGCCCTCGTACTGGCGCACAACAAAACGCTGGCCGCGCAGCTCTATCACGAGTTCAAAAGCTTCTTCCCGGACAACGCCGTCGAGTACTTCGTCAGCTACTACGATTATTACCAGCCCGAAGCTTACATTCCGAGCAGCGACGTCTATATCGAGAAGGACGCTACCATCAACGACGAGTTGGACAAGCTGCGGCTCGCGGCCACCAAGTCGCTGTTCGAGCGCCGCGATTGCGTCATCATCGCCAGCGTGAGCTGCATTTACGGCCTCGGCTCGCCGGAAGCGTATTACGGCATGCTGCTGATGCTGGAAAAAGGCCAGAAAATCTCGCGCAACCAGATCCTGTCGAAGCTGGTCGAGATCCTCTACGAACGCAACGATTCCGATTTTCGGCGCGGCACTTTCCGCGTCCGCGGCGACATCATCGAGGTCTATCCCACGTATGACGACATGGCGTATCGCATCGAATTGTGGGGCGATGAAGTCGAAAGCCTGTCGCAGATCGATCCGCTGTTGGGGCAGGTGAAGCAGACGTACGTGCGCCTGCCGATCTATCCCAAAACGCACTACGTGATGAGCGAAGAGACGCGGCTGGACGCCATGGAGAGCATCCGCACGGAGCTGGAGTGGTGGCGCAAGGAACTGGAGCAGCAGGGCAAGGCAGTCGAGGCGCAGCGGCTCTATCAGCGGACCATGTTCGATCTCGAAATGATGAAAGAGATCGGGTACTGCCACGGGATCGAGAACTACTCGCGCCATTTTTCGGGACGGCTGCCGGGCGAGGCGCCGCCGACCTTGCTGGATTATTTGCCGGCCGACTCGCTCATGTTCCTCGACGAGAGCCATCAGACGGTGCCGCAGTTGCACGCCATGTATCATGGCGATCGGTCGCGCAAAGAAGTGCTGGTGTCGCACGGCTTTCGCCTGCCCAGCGCGCTCGACAACCGGCCGCTCACGTTCGAGGAATTCGAGCATCGCGTCAATCAACTGGTATATGTGTCGGCGACCCCGGGACCGTACGAATTGACGAAGACGGCCGGAGTGGTGGTCGAGCAGATCATCCGGCCGACCGGGCTGGTCGACCCCACCGTCGAGATCCGTCCGGTGAAGGGGCAGGTGGACGACTTGCTGGGCGAAATCCGCAAGCGGACCGAAGCCAATCAGCGCGTCCTGGTGACCACGTTGACCAAGCGCATGGCCGAGGATCTGGCCGAGTATTACTCCGAGGTCGGGGTGAAGTGCCGCTACCTGCACTCGGAGGTAACCACGTTCGACCGCATCAAGATTCTGCGCGATTTGCGCCGCGGCGAGTTCGACGCGCTGGTCGGAATCAACCTCCTGCGCGAAGGCCTCGACCTGCCGGAGGTTTCGCTCGTCGCCATCCTTGACGCCGATAAGGAAGGTTTCCTGCGGTCATCGGGATCGCTACTGCAGACCATCGGGCGAGCCGCGCGCCATGTGGAAGGTCACGCCATCCTGTACGCCGATGTGATGACGGACAGCATGCGCAAGGCGTTGGGCGAAACGGGACGTCGGCGGCAAACCCAGGTGGAGTACAACGAGCTCCATGGAATCATCCCGCAGTCGATCATCAAGCCCATCGATATGAGCCTGGTGGCTGTCGCGGAGGGCGATTACGTGACGGTGCCGATCGAGGAAGACGAGGAAGTCGACAATCTCACGCCCGAGCAGCGCATCAAGTTCATCGCCGAACTGGAGGAGCGCATGCGCGAGGCAGCGCGCAAATTTGAGTTCGAAAAAGCCGCCCAACTTCGCGACCGCGTCAAGACATTGAGAGTAGGGTAGGAGCGGCGACAAGATCGCCGGCGTTACCAGACCGCCGGGATCAGCCGCGGTGCGCTGTCCCGATACCGTTCCACCGAGAGCCGCCGTCCGTCCGTCCGCACCGTGATCAGGCCGTCCTCGTCCGTGCGCATCACGACCGCGCCATAGCGGCCGAGCCGCTCCATCACATCGCGATTCGGGTGGCCGTAGCTGTTATCCAGGCCGACGGAGATGATCGCGAAGGCCGGATGTACGGCACTCAGGAAATCCTCGGTCGTCGATGTCCTGCTGCCATGGTGCGCCACTTTCAGAATGTCCGTCGGCTGGACCTCGCCGGCATCCAGCATGCCGCGCTCGATCTGCCGTTCCACATCGCCGCAGAGCAGGAAGGAATGGCGGCCGTAGCGGATACGCATCACCAGGGAGTCGTTGTTCTTCGGGGTGTCGCCCGGAAGGTAATCCGCCAGCGGGGCCAGCACTTCGACCTCGGCGCCGCCGTAAGCGAAATGCGCGGGAGCCTGCAGCGGCACGATGCGCGCATGGACCCGGGCGGCCTTGTCCCGCGTGGCGTTCCAGGCAGGACTGTCGGGCGTCGCTCCCGTCCATAGCTCCTTCGGTTGAAAATCGCCGACCAGCGCAGGCAGTCCGCCGATGTGGTCCTCGTGCGCATGCGAAAGAGCGATCACGTCGACGGTTCGCATCGAGCGCTCCCACAGATACGGCGCCACCACGTCCTCGCCGATATCCAGTTGCGACTTGGCGCTGCGGCCGAATGCCGGAATGCCGCCGCCGTCCATCAGCAGGCGTTTGCCGTCAGGGAAGACCACCAGCAGACTGTCACCCTGCCCGACGTCGATTGCGGTGAACTCCAGTTCTCCGCGATGTGCCTCCGGGGCGAAAGGATGCCACAGCAGCAGCGTCAGCGTCGCCGCGACCGCGACACTGGCTCCCGCGCGCAGCCAGCGTCCGCGCACCACCGCCGCGGCAATCAGCGCCGCCGAGAAGGCCAGTGCCAGCCAGAGAGGCGGGGTCGGAATGCGCCAGTTCGGCTCGATCCCGGCATGCCACCTCACGATGGCGTGACTGAGGGTCAGCAGCCAGCCGCCGATCCGCGCCACCCACGACCACCCGGTGAACATTGCCACGAAGCCGACCGGTACTGCCACCCCCATGACTGGCACGACCAGTGTATTTGCCGAAAGCCCGCTCAACCCGACGCGATGGAAATACACCACCATGGGCAGCGCTAAGCCGACCTGGATCACCGCCGAGACCACCGTCAGTTCGAAGAAGAAGAACAGGACGCGGCCCGTCGCGGCGACCGCCATGCGCGCCCACTTCACGCGCAGTGGCAGTGTTTCGGCGAGCAGCCGCATTTCGATCCGGAACTGCGCGACCCGAGGCTCCATGTGCATGTCGCGGTCGGTGTTGCCCAGGTCGATGAGGCCGTGGGCCAGGGGACCGGAGGTGGCGCGGATCAGTGGCGTGGCGAACGCGCCCAGGAATGCCACCGCCAGGAAGGTCAACTGAAAGCTGGCGTCGAAGAGTTGGTCGGGATCGAGCACCAGGAACCCCAGCGCCACGGCGGCCAGCAGATTCAGCGGGCGGCGTTCGCGATAGAAGTACCTGGCGATCGTGAAGAGCGTCAGGCCCGCGGCCGATCGCACGCAGGGAGCCTGCCAGCCGCTCACCAGCGCATACAGCCAGGCCGCGGCCACGGTGAGCAGCAGCGCGGCGCTCTCCGGCACGAAGCAGATGCGCAGTACGAAGAGGAAGAACGCCGCCAGAATCGCCACGTGCGTCCCCGAGATCACCAGTGCGTGGAAGGTCCCGGTGTTGCGATAATCCTCCGTCCAGACGCGCTGCAGTTGGAAAGTCTGGCCGAGCAGGATGGCCTGCATCATGCCGCTCTGGTAACTGTTCACGCCGTAGATGTGTTCGATGCGAGCGATGCCCGCGGCGCGCAGATCCATTACGAACTTCGCCGCCGACGAGCCGCAATGGCCCGGCTGGACGCGCACCGTGTCCGCCGCTCCCGATGCCGTCCAATAGATGTCGCGGCGCGCCAGCATATGGGCGTAGTCGAACGCGCCGGGATTGCCGAAATTGCGCGGTTTGCGCAGGCGCGCGTCCAGTTCGATCTGCTGCCCGTAGCGCAGCGGCGGGAGCGTTTCGTCGTCCTTTTTCGTGTAAAGCGTGACCTGCGCGCGCGCGTTAGTGTCCAGTTCCAGCAGGAAGCGCTCGCGGCCGCCGGAGATCGCGGGAGGCTCGACCACGCAGCCGCTCAGGATCATGATTTCGCGGCCTTCCACATCGATGGTCGGCGGCGGCCCGGGCGTGTGAACAAAGGCCGTGAGGGCACCGGCGAAGAAGAGTCCCAGGCTGCAACAGATCCCGGCTATCAGGCGGGCTTCCCGCCAGAGCGCCAGGATGCCAAGCAGAAGGAACGCGGCAATTGCCGCCAGAAGTTCGAATTGATGGAACGGTACGAAGCGGGAAACCAGGATCCCGCTAGCAATAGCAGCTACCGGGCCGACCAGCGGGTCCTTCACGGGAAAGCCGATTGTAGCAGCAGGCGCCTTCCGCCCAAAGAAAAAGGGCCGGGGGAGCGAGCCCGGCCCTTGATGTTACTGCGGTTTGCGAACGCGATTACCTGCGATGGAATCCGCCGCCCCGATAGAAGCCGCCTCCGCGATAGTAGCCGCCGCCCCAGCCCCAGCCGCCGCCGATCACGACCGACGGACCCCAGTAAGGATATCCGTAACCGTAATAGCCGCCGTAATAAGGATAGGGAGAGTAGTAAGGCGCCGCTACCACCTGTCGAGGTGCCGGCCGGGTGTTGTACTGCATGTTCGGCCGGTCGTAATCGTCGGGGCCCACGAAGCGGAAGGCCTGCGGGGCGTTCGCCGTCATGACGGAAACCGGCGTAGTGACTTCGAAGGTCAGTGCCGTCTCGGGGTAGAGGCGCGTTTCATGATTGTGCGTCAGCATGACGCCGATGATTCCGGCCGCCGCGCCCGCACCGGCGCCGATCGCAGCGCCCGTTCCGCGAGCGGCGATACCGCCCACCGCCGCGCCCACCGCGGTCGTGCCCACAACCGTGCCGGCTTCGATGCCACCCGGAGTCTTAGGCCCCTGGTGGGCTACCAACTGGGTGTGGATAGGCTCCTGCGTGCCGTCGGCCAAGGTCACCCCGGTCAATTCCAGTCCGAGGCGCGAATCGTGGCCGGAATGCGCTTTTTCGGCCACTACGACGCGGCCGTAAACCGTCTGCCCGCGCTGCGCCACGACGACGCCTTGCGCCACCAGCGGTTGCAGCAGGGTCGCCGAGAAGGTATCGCCGACCTGGTTATGGTCGGACGAAAGAGGTTGGTTCGTTCGCACCGTAATGTATGTATTCGGCTTTACCGTGACTTGCGGGGGAAGCCCGTACGAAGGCCTCATACCCGCGTTTCTTTGATCCGGGCGGATCTGGTCCTGCGGCGGCCCGTTCTGATCCGCCTGCATCTGCGGCGGTTGCTGCGACTGCTGCTGCCCGTACTGGTCGCTGCGATCCACGGGCATGGTCGGATCCATCTGCGGATCCTGTTGCTGGCGCTCGGCTTGCGGCGGCGCATCATTGGCGCGGCGCCATCCACCAGGAGCAGTTTGTTGCGCCAGGGCCAGGCCGGACGCAGCCAAGAATACAACAATGCCGGAAAAACGTAGGTTGAAGTTGGGAAGTCTCATAGGCTGCCTCATTCAGTTCGACGTATCAGCAATATGCATCTGTTTCGCCAAATTAACAAACGAGGCAAGTTATTGATGTATATAGCTTTGGTCCGGGATGTGAACTGGCCCGAAAACACCGCCGGTGGTGCTTTTCAGCCGCTACTCGTGTCGCAGGACTTCCATCGGGTCGACCGCCGCCGCCCGCCACGACGGAACCAGGTAGCCGCGAATGCCGCTCCCAATAGAATCGTGGCGGAGAATCCCCAGGCTGCGGGATCGAACTGGGAGACACCCAGTAGCAGCGAGCGCAACGCATGAGAAACCGCCGCCGATAGCCACCGCCCCAAGATCAGCCCCAAAAAGAGACGAGGACCGTCTTCTGCCCGTGCGGCCGAGCTTCCGCCGCCGGGAAACTGCGCCCCAGCGCCGGCGCCACGCCGAGCGTCACCAGGAACGTGGATTCCACCGCCGCGCAACTCAGCCGGACGGGATTGCCGTCGGTCAGGTCGCAATCGGTGACCCGGTCCACGACGTCACCGCCTCCAAATTGGCCGGCGGATACTGCTTGAGCCTCAAATAGCCGGCGCCGAAAAAGAAATCGTAGGGCAGGACGGGAGCCTGAATTCCCAGCAACACCAGCCGGTCGCTATCGGCGAATGGCAGGCTGCGGAACAGAATCCGGTCGACCATGCTGAACACCGACGTGGTCACTCCGATTCCCAAGCCGAGCGACAAAACCGCTACCGCGGTGAAGGTCCGGTTGCGCCGCAATCCTCGCGCGTCGTAACGCAGACCCTGAACGATTTGGGCCGGCATTGGGCAATCTGACTCTTTTGCATCCTGAAAAGTTCCCGTACATCTATACAATTTCGTGGCAGAATAGGGGTGAAACGGACAGGATTAGCGGGCAAATGCCCGTTGTGTGCTTGAGACGGCCACTCCGTCAGGTTGCGGAAGCTCCGTAAAGCTCGCTAAAAT
>Ga0105240_10016398_pt1 | contig 10031 bp, 4 predicted proteins | sample KBSC54metaG_FD_80426 | JGI IMG/M metagenome (GOLD analysis project Ga0105240, IMG submission 80426) | Corn rhizosphere microbial communities from Kellogg Biological Station, Michigan, USA - KBS C5-4 metaG | ecosystem: Host-associated > Plants > Roots > Rhizosphere > Soil | place: Michigan, USA... | reverse complement strand
GAGGTGAGAGAATGCCGGGCGGGGTGAGCGCCCGCGCGGAGGAGCCGAGGCGCCCGTCATCATCGTGAGCAGCCCTGCTTGGCGTGCTCAACCAATCTTCGAGGACTATCTGTACGTTTGCCTGCGCTGCCGTTCCGGCAGACTCTCCCGCGTTGAGCGCATGGTCGAACACCGGCTGCAGGAAACTCTTTTCGTCCGCGATAACGCTCTTGAGTCCCAGCGGAATGATGCGCGAGGTGAGGCGGCGCAGATTCTGACGGCAGGCTGCGTGGTCGCCGAGGACAAACTGGCAGCCCGCCAGAAGCGCCAGGCACTTGAGCTTCAGCACCTCGTGCTGAAATGCCTCGCTTCTCGTCTCAAGTGCCAAGAGCCGCCGACACGCGGCATCATGCTGCTGAGTGGCAATCTCGAAGCGCGCCACCGCCAGCGCGGCGTTCATGGCAAGGAGCGGGATACATGACGGCTCGCCGATCTGCCCCGCCAATGCACGCTGGAAACCGTCCTGTTCGATGATCTCCTCGGCGTCAGTACAATAGCCGGCGCGCGTTAGCTCCTCGACGCGCCGGATATCGATGTTGGCGAGTCGATGCTCCCGTTGCAGATATTGCGCTACGGCGCGTGCCTCGAGCAACAATGAGAGTGCATCGTCGAGACCCGCGACCCGTGCATACACGGCCGCCGCGGTGAGGTATGTCACCTGGAAGACCGGACCGTCGACCGCCACCTGGTCCCTTAAACTTCCAAGCGCCGCGTCGACGTTGCACCGCGCACCGAGAAGATCACCAGCGTAGTACTGGCATTCCGCGATGCAGGCGAGCGCCTCGATCCTCTGCGATTGATTGGGAAAGTGCGTCACCGCGAGATCCAGCGCATTGCGGTATGCCGTCTGGGCGAGATGCAACCGGCCGAGGGCAAATTGACTCATGCCGCGATAGAGATGCAGGTATGCCAGGCCGAAATTCGCATGAATGTCCCTGAGCCCGAGCAGGCCCTGCTCCGCGAGGCGAACGCACTCCTGGTAATTGCCGGCGTCGTAGTTCGCGTAGATGGCGAGCCCGCTGTCGATCACGATCCGCACGAAGTGTCCACGCGTCCCCAAGGAGCTTGCCTCTTGCTTGATGCGCTCGACGAAGCCAACCGGCAAGGGACGCTCCTCATCGATGATGATGATGGCCTCGAGGGCGCGGCATTCGGCGCGCACGTTGGCCGCCAGGGTCTCGCCTCTCCAGGTGCTGAAGTCTCCCGACTCCAACCTCAACTCCTCGAACGCCTCGCGGGCACGATTGATCTGGCCCAGATGCAGGAGCAGATAGACCAGCGTGAGCCGGGTGAGGAGCGAGGCCTGCATTGCAGCCGCCGGAATCGCCTCGATGCCGTTCAGGACTTCCGCTCCGTGCTTCAAGGCAATCCGCCAGCCCCCTTCGTTCTCAAGAATCATGATCGCGAGATCCCAGGCTCCCGCCTCCAGGGCATGCTTCAGCGCCTCTTCGAGCTGACCCTTCTGGAGAAACCACTCCGCCACCCGGCGGTGCTCGGCGGTGATCTCGACGCCGGCCTGCTCGGCGAAGCGCGCGCGCAGGAAGTCCCGAAAGAAGCCATGGTAGCGGTACCAACCCGCACGATCCTCGGCCTGCGAGATGAAGAAGCCTTCGCGTGCGAGCTGGCGCAGGACGTGCTCGCTGTCGGGACGGTCGGTGAGCTTCTGGGCCAGCTCGCCCGCGATCCGCTCGGGCAGGCTCGTCCTCGTCAAGAATTGCTCCATGCCGGAAGGCAAATCCAGCATCACCTGCTCACTCAGATAGGTTGCGACGTCCGCGTCAGCGACCCTCTGCGCAAGCGCGCACGCGCCCGCTGGGCAACGGGCGCGCGCCTCTCGCAAGAGCTTCAGCGCCACCGGCCAGCCTTGCGCGTGTTCGTGGGCGGCTCGCAGCGGCTCCTCGACTCGATCCTCTCCCAGGAGGCCGCAGGCTTCCGCCAGCGTGAAGTTGAGCCGTTCGGCAGGGATCACGCGCAGGGTTCCCTGGAGCTGGAGCTTCGCGACATCGAGCGACGGCCACCGCCGGCTCGCCATCACGAAGCGCAGCTCGCTGGCCGAATCGTCGAGCAGCACTCTGATCAGCGATAAGCATGCTGGACACTTCAGAAGGTGAACATCATCGAGAAACACCACGGCCCGGCCGCCCGCTGCGGTCGCCGCGGCCAAGAGCGTCGCCAAGGATGCACGCGGCGAGCGGCCGCCGAGGACATTCCGCGCCGTCTCCTCGCCGCTCGCCTCCACGATCCGGGCCTCGAGCAGCGCCCTCACCATATACTGCACGAGCTCCTGCGCGTCGGTATCGCTCGTATCGAAGGTTAGCCAGGAGGTTGGCACCCCGCGCAGGCCCAGCTCATGTTGCGTCTGCTCCATCAGGGTGGTCTTGCCGCTGCCGGCCGGAGCAGCGATGAGGGTCGCCTTGCCGCCGCTCGAGATCAGCTCCTCGATGAGCGCGTCGCGCCGGAGCGACGTGCCCGAGATTCCAGGAGACCTCAGCTTGGACAACAGGAGCGGCGTCGGAGGAGCTGCCATCGGATCAGGTTGGCAGCATGTTCTTGACCAAGGACCCGCGCGACATGATGAGGCTCAAGCCCGTGGCCGGTTCGGCGAGCACCGAGATGTCGCGCGTCGGGTCGCCGTTCACCACCAAAATATCGGCGTAGGCGCCCGGCCGAACGCATCCGATCTCACCCGACATTCCAAGGAGCTCCGCGTTCACGGCCGTTGCCGAGCGCAGGATTTCGATCGGCGGCTGCACGGCCGCGCGCAGACGAAACTCCTCGTTCTGGCGCTCGCCGAAGTTCCCGGGCAGATCCGTGCCGAACCCGAGCTTCACACCATTCCGTCGGCAGACTTCCAGAGATCGATACATTTTTCCCGTGATTCCTTCGAGCTTCTCAAGATTCGCGGCCTTGAGGCCCATCGCCAGCCCGTGACGCAACGCCGTGTGGGCCACCACCATGGTCGGCACGACGAAGCTGCCGGCCGCGGCGATCATCTGCGCCGTCTCTTGATCAAGATCGGAGCCATGCTCGATGCTGCGCACGCCCGCAGCGATGCACGCCTGCGCCGAGTCCGAGGTATGACAATGTGCCATGACGTAGGTGCGCCGGGTAGAGGCTTCGTACACGGCCGCCCCGATCTCCTCGGCGGTAAACTGCCGCATCCAGATCGGGTCCGCCGGAGAGGTCACCCCGCCGGAGGCGAAGATCTTGATTTGCCTGGCGCCTTTACGCAGCTCCTCGCGCACCGCACGCCGCACCTCGTCCACGCCGTCCGCGATCACTGTGAGCGGACTGCAATGGGCGCAAGGGCAAATGTCCACTTGATCGATGGGGCGCGCATCCCCGTGTCCGCCGGTCTGCGAAATCGCCTTGCCGCTGATCAAGAGCCGCGGGCCGGACAAGAGCCCACGCTCGAGCGCCAGGACGAGTCCGTGATCGGCGCCGCATGCGTCGCGCACCGTGGTAAATCCGCGCCGCAGATACCCCGCGAGGGCGACACCCGCATACTGGCTGAGGAGCGAGGGCGGCATGTGCGCCACAGCATCGAAATCCGAGGACGGAAGACACGCATGCACGTGCGCGTCGATCAATCCCGGCATCACGGTCTGACCGCGGCAGTCGATCCGACGGGCATCCTGGATCGAGATCGGCTCTCGGGCGACCTCTCGGATCCGGTCGTCTTCCACCAGCACGTAACAGGACTCGGCGAGGTCATCGTGGATGCCGTCGAAAAGCCGTCCGTTCTCGAGAATCGTCATGGTCATGAGAGCCGCCCCGGGGATGTTGCTGCGGGGATGGTACGCGTCCGTCGCGCGTCGAATCGCCGATTACCCTCTTTTCGACGGGTATGCCCATGCCCATACTTGCACCCGACGAGCTACCTTCGCGTAGCATCCACCTCAAATGGACCGAGCTGTCGAGGATACCGCTGTCGACCGACGCTCCGTCGTCATGGCATCCGTCGTTCTGACGAGCACCTGTCTGCTGCCGGCGATGCTCATGCCGTACTTGGTCGGCGCGGTCGCGCTTGCCGTAACTCCCGATTCCCGACAGCTCGGATTTGTGGCCGCGGCTGTACTGGGCGGCCCCATCGCTCTGATGGCGGCGTCGATGCTGTGGGTGCGCCGGTACCCGTGGCGACGCCTGGTCTTCGGGGGCCTTGCACTCGCCGCGGTGGGCTACCTGCTCGCGGCCGGTGCACGCGACTTCGCGACCCTGATCACGTGGATCGCACTCGGGAGCGCCGCGCTTGCGATCGCCTATGCGCCGCCCATCTGTTTGCTGAGCGATACCTCCGACCCGGACCGAAATTTCGGCTATGCGTTCTTCCTGCAAATCATCGCGAGCGGCCTCATCGGTCTCGGCGTCACTGGACTTCAAGGCCGGTTTGGGCCGCGGAGCGTGTTCGTCCTGATCGCGGCGGCGTTCGCGGCCTCGCTCGCACTTCTTCCCTGGATCCCGCAGCGCGGTGTGAAGGTGCACGCTCGAAGCGTGGCGGCAACTCCCTCCCCATCGCCCCACATCTGGATGGGCCTCGCCGGTATGCTCCTTCTCAATGCCGGGCCTACCGCTGTCTGGGCGTTCTTCGAGCAAATTGGGCGCGACGCAGGTTTCACCGGGCAATCGGTGGGCAATATGATCGCCATAGCGCTTCTTCTTGGTGCGCCTGGATCTCTGCTTTCGGGGGTGGCGGCCAGACGCTACGGTCGCATTCGCCCGCTCGCGGTCTCGACACTGCTGCTGGTCGTGACCTTCGGCGTGGCGATTTATGCGCGCAGTCCCATGGTGTACCTGCTCGCCGGGACGCTGTTTCAGTTCCTCCTGAACTTCGGCTTGTCGTTTCAGTACGGCGCGCTGTCGGATGCGGACACGTCGGGTCGGCTGATCGTTCTCGCGCCCACATTTCAAGGCATCGGCGGCATCGGCGGTCCCATCATCGCCGGCCTCCTGGCCCACGGGGGCAGCTACGTCGCAGTGGGAGCCTGGTCGGCCGTGTACGAGATCACGGGCTTGGCGCTGCTCGTCGCATTATGCACGCGAGGCGCCGCGGCACGCCCGCCCTCGCTGCCGACTACCCCCCGATAGACGAGTGGCTGGGAGGGCTCGAGGTCAGGTAGCGTTCCCTTCGACGCATCGCCCACCCACAGGGCGGCTCAACGGAGACACATTGGGAATCCCGGCCAAACACAATTCCTTGCTACGCGCCGCCATCGCCTCTGCGCTGTTCGGGACGAGCGCCGGGCACGTTGCGCACGCCGCTGATGCCGCGGCGGCGACCGATGGCCCCACGAACTCGAGAAGCGCATCGTCGACGGAGCTCGAAGAGATCATCGTCACCGCCACGCGGCGTGCCGAGTCCGTGTCCAACATTCCCTACAACATCTCCGCGACCACCGAGCAACAGCTCGACGCCGCAGGCGTGGTCGACTTCTCGAAGCTCCAACAGGTCGTGCCGGGTTTGGTCTACAACGGCGGCGGGATCCGGGAAGGCGGCTCGCAGAACGGTTTCATACTTCGGGGTCTCAATACCGATCGGACCAGCACCAGCGATACGCCCTACCTCACGGTGGCGCCGGTCTCGGTCTACATCGACGACACGCCCGTGTTTGCCAATTTGCATCTCACCGACATCGCCCGCGTCGAGGTGCTACGCGGGCCTCAAGGGACGCTCTATGGCAACGGGTCGGTCGGTGGAACGATCCGCTTCATCTACAATGAACCCGATCCGAGCAAATTCTCCGGGCAGATTCAAGTGGATACCAGCCACACGAATCATGCGGACGGCGAGAACTACACGCTCGATGCCATCGTCAACGTTCCGCTCGCCGAGACGCTCGCCCTGCGGATCTCGGCCGGGCACACGTTCGAAAACGGCTTCATCGACGCCAAGAATCTGTTCGTGCTCGATTCCAGTGGAGTGCCCATGTTGAGGACACCCGGTGCCGTCACAACGAGTCTGCCCGTCACCTACTCGCAGCAAGCGGTCGACAATTCGGAGCAGACGTACCTTCATATGGCGATGAAGTACACCACGGGGCCCTTCAAGGCTCTTCTCTCCTTTCATTATCAGGACGAGTTTGCCGCGGGCAACTCCGCCGACACGGAAGGGGTGGGTCAGGTACCGACCGCTTTTTCCTCCGCCGTGACGCCCGGATTCCTCAACAACGGGTTCGATGCGGCAGTTCCACCGGTGTACGGCGAGTACCAGACGGGAATCTTCCTGCGCGAGCCCCTTCATCGCCACATCGATCTCACCGCGCTCGAGCTCTCTGCCGACCTGGGCTTCTCGACCATCACCTCCTCCAGTTCCTATCTCGTCAATGATAGCGACGCGGTACAGGATCTGAGCGGGGGCTATCAGACCAACTTGGGAGTACTGTATTCCGGCTTCCCACGGCTCGCGGTGCCGAGCTATCGCGATACGACCGAGCATACCTTCACCGAGGAGGTGCGCTGGGTGTCGAACACCAGCGGTCCGCTCAACTGGGTTCTCGGGGCGTTCTATCAGGACCAGAAGCAATTCTTCGGGCAGCAGGACGATGTACTCGGATGGAGCGCTTTCGCGAGCGCCTTGTACGGCGTCCCGATCACCACCAATACCGCCTTCGAATACGATCGCTGGATGAGTTTTCGGGATGCCGCGATCTTCGGCGAGCTGACCTGGAACATCACGGATCGACTGCAGGTGACCGGCGGTCTGCGCGGCTTCGACCAGCAGCTCAATATCTCGACGATCACGCGGCTCCCGATCTGCGGGGTCTTCTGCTCGAATGACGGCACCGACCCCGAGGGCACGACCCTCGGGAGCGAAGACAGCACCCACCGCCGCGTCCTCGGCAAGCTGAATGCCTCGTATCACATCAGCTCGGACGCGATGATCTACGCGACTGCCTCGGAAGGCTATCGCCGCGGCGGCGCGAACGGCGTACCGACGGCGGGCCTGTTCGCGCAGAATGGCGGATTCGTGGCCTTCGGTCCGGATACGGTGCGCAACTACGAGCTCGGCGTGAAGGGCAACGCCCTGCGCACGTTCCAATTCACCGCCGCTCTCTTTCAGGAGGACTGGAACAAGCCGCAGCTCAATATTCTGACGCCGCTCGGGGCGTTCTATGCGGCGGTCAACGGCAACACCGCCCGCTCGCGCGGCGTGGAGCTGTCGATGCAATCCCAGGTGTCGAGCAATCTGAGTCTGTCGGCGTCCTATACCTACACCGAGGCCAAGCTCTCCTCCGCATTCACGGTGGCGGGCACGACCTTCGGCGCCGACGGAACCCGGCTGCCCGGCGTGCCTCTCAACCAGTTGAGCCTCGGCGCCGACTATCGGCGGCCGCTGAGCCCCGATTACACCCTGATCGCGCATGCCGACACCGACTTTCGGAGCGCCGTGCTGGTGGCCTTACCCGGTTCGCTGGGTGGATCGGCCGTCGTGCCGGGTTTCTGGATGTCGAATGCCAACGTAGGTCTCGAGCACGACGCCTGGCGGGCGATTCTGTACGTAGACAACCTGTCGAATGCTCGCGGGGTCACAACCATGATTCCGCCCGCTGCCGAAGGACCCCGCCAGGATGCCAACTGGTTGTCGCGGCCGCGCACAGTGGGAATTCGCGTGCGCTACAGGTTCTAGCCAGCGGCAGCTAGAACTTCAGGCCTGGGGAAGCACTTCCTTGAGGAGGATACGCGATGAGCAGCATCGATGACGACCGCAACCAGATCCTGACGGTCCACCGCAACTGGTGGCATGCGAACGAGCGCTGGGACATTCCCTTGATGAAGACATGCTTCCCCGTCGGCCCGAACTACCTCATGTTCAACTTCAACTGGCATCCCTACTTCGGCATCGAGGAGAAAGTGCGGCTCTGGGAGTACTACAAAAAGTCCGGCATGACCATGGATCCGCCGGATGTGCGCATCATGAAATTCGAGGTCATCGGCGATATAGCCTACATCGCCAACGAATTCGAAATCACCAGTCAAATGCCGGCGCAGCCCAATGCGCTCATCGAGGAGGTGCAGACGCTCCCTCAGCCCGGCGAGACAATGATCGACCGCGGGCGCTCCACGGAGGTTTACAAGCGCGACGACGGCGAGGGCCGGCTGATCTGGAAGATGTGGCATTTCCATTGCTCGCCCCTGCCGCCGGCCGATGCCGCACGGCCGGGCTTCGACGACACCGCACTCGCGCGCGGCGGCTTGGGCGCGAATCCATGGGGCGAGCCGTTGCGAAGCGTCGTCGCCGCCCGTGACTGAGCTGAGTCCCTGGTTGGATTCCGTACAAGTTCAGGAGCCTCGGGGACATGTGCTTGTTCGGCTGATGTATCGGAACCCTGCCTCGCCCGGATACCGGGACCACTGTTGATCCTGGATCCGGCGAACTTCACCGGGGTGCTTGGTAAGCGGGGTTCGCGACGCTCGCGCGTCAGACGCAGCTCGCTGATCCACCGTGGCCGGAATACGCGATGGGACCGACAGAGTGGCGCCAAGCCGAGCTGAATGGTCCCCGATTGCCGCCGCAACCCGCCGAAGGGTGCTGCGAATGGCAACTGTGGAGCTACAGCCCGGCACTCGTGCGCGGCACCCCCATCGTGGACCCATTGTCGCCAACCTTGAGCCTCGAACAGGGCGCCGACGAGCGCGTGCAGATGGCGCTCGATACGAAATTCGGCGAGATGAAGCCGTCGCCAGCCTCTCGGCAATACTCATCTGACGGCGGGTTCTGCCGAGGTTTGCCCCATAACTCTGGCTGACTTTCTTGCGTCAGTCTCTATTTTCTTGATGACGGGACTTTAAGCATCGTATGTACGAGGGACTCTTTTCGCGGCACGACACAACGCACCCGTGTGCCCCCTTTCGGGACAGGCTGGACATCCACGAGACCTCCGAGCATGCGCGCCCGATACCGCATGATTTGAAATCCCATCCCTTCGGAGGCGCGGTCTAGATCAATTCGATCACCGTCGTTCGAGATGACCAGGACCGTCTGAGTCTCGCTGGTATTCAGATACAGCGAGATGCGCTGAGGATGCCCGTGCTTGACGGCGTTTGTAATCGCCTCCTGCGTGATGCGGTAAAGGTTTTCCGCCCCCGTTCCATTCGGTCGATATTGCGGATCGCCGCGGTATCGAACCGTAACCATTACCCCGAACGCCGCGCTGGTCGACCGAGACAGGTGCCGGAGAGCTCCCGCAAACCCGCCGTCGCTCAGATCCACCGGCAGCAAACCGTGCGCGATCGCCCGCGCCGTCTCGACCGCTTTGCCGGCAAGACTCGAGATTGCGATTAACTCCGGCGCTAGACTTCTGCAGTCTCGCTCGGCGCGCGTCGCCGCACTTCGGAGCAGAAGCGACAACCCCGTCAGATCCTGACCGAGGCCGTCATGCAGGTCGGCACCGAGGCGGGCTCTTTCCTGGTTGGCGGCATTCGCCACAAGTTCCCCGAGACGGCGTCGCTCGGTAATGTCCTGCGCAATTCCGAACAGCGATACAAGCCGTCCCTTTCGCATCGTAGCGCAACAGACTTCCCGAATCCAGATTCGATTGCCCCGTCCGGTCACAGTTTCCAATTCGAGATCGTAAGGCGTCCCACGCGTCAGGGCCGCCGTCAGTGCCTCTTTAATAATGGGGCGACTCGACTCTGTGTAATAGCAGTACGAGTCCTCGATTGAGGACATGAGCTCGTCCGTGGACGTAACCTCCATGATTCGACACATCTCCGGTGTCCGTACCACGAGACCGGCATTGACATCGATCTCCCAAGCGCCGATTCGACCAACGCGCTCCATCGCCTCCAGCAAGCGCGACTTTTTCTCGAGCGCTTCAACGACTGGGGACCCGGCGGCCACCTCCCGCAGGATGCGGACACACATTCCGGGCGCGACATTCCGAACGTCACGCGCGATGACGTCGACCAGCGATTTGTCCCGCCGCTCCAGCGTGAGCAGGGCATCCGGCGCGTGGGGCGCATCGGTCGTCGAGGACAAGTCGAGTGGGACCGAT
>Ga0105240_10016396_pt1 | contig 10032 bp, 11 predicted proteins | sample KBSC54metaG_FD_80426 | JGI IMG/M metagenome (GOLD analysis project Ga0105240, IMG submission 80426) | Corn rhizosphere microbial communities from Kellogg Biological Station, Michigan, USA - KBS C5-4 metaG | ecosystem: Host-associated > Plants > Roots > Rhizosphere > Soil | place: Michigan, USA... | reverse complement strand
GAATGGCGCCCGCCTGTTCGATCAGCCGGACCAGCGGCGTGCCGTCCTTGGCCTCCTGCCAGATGGTCTCGTCGTACAGGATCACGCCGGAAATGTAGTTCGCCATCGCTTCCCCGGAGCGAAACAGCATCTCGCGATAGTCACGGCGCGAATCCGGGTTGGAATCGACGCCGATGGCGTCGAACCGCTTCTTGATGGTGCCGGAGGATTCGTCGGCGGCGAGGATGCCTTTGCCGGGCCTGACCATGGCCAGCGCTACGTTATTGAGATCACTGAGGTTCATCGGGAGGGCTCCTGCTGAGCGGCAGCCTAGCGTTAATTTGGTGGCGCTGTTAGGGTTCCGGCCCAAAATCGGGCATCCGTCAATAAACGGACGGAACGCGCCCGTCACGCAAATGTTTTGAATAGCGGTCGTTTTGAAGACGGACCATTTTGACTGAATTGCCGGGCTGGCTGGATTTTCGCGATGTCTGAGTTGATTGAGTTTGCCGCCGCTGCCGCGGATCGTGCCGCCTTATCGAACCCGCGCGGGTGGTGCCCGCCGGCGCCCGCCCCGCAGATCAAGCCGCTGGGACCGATCGGCCTGCTGCGCGCCCTGAAGCGAAACCCGCTTGAATGCTTTGCGCTGCAGCATTTTGACCAGCCCATCGTCTGCGGCGGCCTGCCGCTCGGACACGTGCTTCTGGTTCACGACCCTGGCGCCATTCGTCATGTGCTGCTCGACAACGCCGACAATTACCGCAAGGACCGGCTGCAACGCCGGGTGCTGTCGGCCGGATTGAACGACGGTCTGCTCAGCGCCGAAGGCGATCAGTGGCGATCGCAGCGCCGCGTGGTCGCGCCGATGTTCGCGCGCCGGACCGTGATGGATTTCGCGCCGGCGATGATGCGTGCCGCGGAGAATTTGATCGAGCGCTGGTGCGGCTGGCAGGAAGGCGCAACCATCGACGTCGCTGCGGAGATGACGCGCATTACCCTCGACGTGCTCGAGCGCAGCATCTTTTCCGACGGCCTCGGACGCCAGGCCGAGGATATCCGCGTGGCGATGACGACCTACTTCAACACCATCGGCAAGATCAGCCCGCTCGACCTTGCCGGCGTACCGGATTTCATCCCGCGGCTCAGCCGGCTTCGGGTGCGCGGCACATTGCGCTTTTTCGAAGCCGCCATCGACGACGTCATCGCCACCCGGCGCCGGCTCCTCGCCGAGCAGCCGGACCACGCGCCTTGCGATCTCCTGACCCACCTGTTGAGCGCGCTCGATGCGGACATCGACACGGGCCTGACCGAGGCCGAGGTGCGATCCAATATCCTCACCTTTATCGCGGCCGGCCACGAGACCACGGCAAACTCGCTGAGCTGGGCCCTGTTCCTGCTGTCGCAGTCGCCGCAATGGCGCGAGCGTATCGCTGAGGAGGCGGATCGCGAGGTCGGCGGCCCGGTCGAGGGGATCGCCGAGCGGCTGAAGGAAACCCGTGCGGTCATCGAAGAGACCATTCGCCTCTATCCGCCGATTGCCGCGATCAGCCGTGTTGCCGTTGGACGCGACGATCTGAACGGAGAACCGGTCAGGCCGGGGTCGCTGATCGTGATTTCGCCCTATGTACTGCACCGGCATCGGTTGTTGTGGGATCAGCCGGACGCCTTCGATCCCACCCGGTTCCTGGGTGCGGCGCGAAGCAGCATCGATCGCTTCAGCTATCTGCCGTTCGGTACGGGTCCGCGGACCTGCATTGGATCGGCCTTCGCGCTGCAGGAAGCGACCATCGTGCTGGCGATGATCGCAAAATATTTCACCTTCGAGCTCACGTCCGGCCACCCGGTTTGGCCGCTGTTGCGGGTCACGCTGCGGCCGGCCAACGGCCTGCCGATGGCTATCAGGCGCAGGAAGCCCGGCGCGCCCTAGGGTTCGGTTGGAACGAAAGCCATGCCCGGTGGTTACGCGAACAATCGACCACCGGGATCGGCACCATGGCCAGCAGCGAGACACGAGACATAGAACATGTGTGGAAGCTGATTGAATCAATTGGATTCTGCATGCTTTCCACCTGGAACGGAATCGAACTGCGTTCGCGCCCGATGGCGGCGGTCGTCCAGCGCCGGCAGCGCATGATTTATTTCCTGACGGACGTGCGCGCCCACAAGGACGACGACATCAGCCGATTCCCGAAAGTGTGCCTCGCCTTCGCGGATCCGCGCGGGCAGAAATACGTTTCGGTCGCCGGAACGGCGGCGATCACATCCGATCGAAGGAAGATCGAAGAGTTGTGGTCGATCCCGGCGAAAGTCTGGTGGGAGAGTCCAAGCGATCCGAACATTCGTGTGATCGCAGTGACGCCTCAAGATGCGGAATATTGGGACTCGCCCGGCAACGTCCTCAGCAACGTCAAAATCGCGTTTGGAGTGGTCACCGGCAGACATCTCGACCCCGGAGATCACAAGAAGGTTGCAATCTGAGCGACGGCGCCTCTGGCCGTTCACCCGGTCGCGGCCATCGCACCAACCGCCGGTCTGGTCGCGACTTACGTGACCTTGCATCAAGGAAGGCGGAACCGGCGGGGCGACAGTCCGTTGGTTATGATTGCTGGAGGCGGAAGATCAGCCATGGACAAGGAACTTGGTCGAGACCGCATTCGTGCAACCGTTGCCGCCGCCTTGGTCGTGACGGGCATTGTCGCGGCATTCGCGATTGCCGCCGATCGCAACGGCATCCGGTTTGCCAGTAACGATCAGGCGCCGGTCGGTTCTTCCGGCCTGGCGCGCCCGCATCCGCCGCTCGATCGGGCCCCCGGCGAACCCTTGAAAACACCGTGAGTTCGGCCGGCGCAACTCGTTATCCGGATCGTGCAGGCCGCAACCCGAATTCATCGCATAATCGATTGGTCGCCCCGATGATGTCCTGACGATCGATGATTTCCAGCAGTTCGGTGATGACTTCCTCGGCGTCGAAAGTGCCCCGCTCGATATGCTCGGCGAGCAACCATTGGGCATCGCGCATGGCATGAACGATCAGTTCTTCATCGGTCGCGCCGACAAATCCGGCGATATTCATGCTCGTTCTCCGGGGTCCCTGAAACGCCTCGTCACGCTCTTTCTCGTCCGCAAAGATGAGAAGCCAACACCCTGTCGAAAAGGATGTTCCGGCCGCCAGCGTGGCTGCCGTTCAAACGGCCGTTAGTTCCGCCCTCCGCATCGCGGCAACAAAATGCAGGGCGGGTTTCGCGGAAACTCCCTCGCGATTGGTGCGTTCGTTCTGGGTGGATAGCCGAGGTGATCATGCCGTTTTCCTTGAGCTCGTACCTTCTGGGAGTTGGAACCATCGCCGGCGCGCTCGCCCTCGGGGTTGGCAGCGGCACGCTCGTGACCAAAAAAGCGGTGAAAGAAACCGCAGCGCCAACCAGAGTCGAACATGTTGCCCGCGCCGAGCAGGCGGGCGCTGCTGCTGCGCAAACCACAGGCGCCCGGGGTGATCCCGCCCCGCGCGCCGAGCCGGCGCCGGCGGTTCGCTCCGACGCTGTTACCCCGACTGAAGCAGAGACGCCCAAGACGGATGTTCGAAGCGAGGCGGAAGGCGCGAAGGAACCGGCACCGGCGAAGCAAAGCCAGCCCGCAAGCGCGGCAGAATCGAGGGACGGAGTGCAGAAGAAAACGACCGAGCGCAGGGTCGAGCGGCCGAGACAATATGCGGAACGCAGGACCAGACCAACGGTCGCCAGCCGAACGAAACAGCGACCGTCGTCGGAGTGGGAGGACCAGCGGGCCGAGTGGCAGGATCAATGGGGTTCGTCGGGCTCCGCGTTCAGCCGCGAAGAGCCGCACTTCGATCTATTCCGGATGTTCAGCCCGCCGCCCTACGAACGTTCGGCGGAGCGCGACGACTGACCGTTCGGTGATCGCGCGGATTTCTGAGGTCGACGGAATGTTGAGGGATGTATCATGAGTTTTCCTTGGCCGGTGAGCGACGATGAATTGATTCTCGACGACGCGCTGGATATCGCCCTGCGCTGTTTCGATCTGCCCCCGGATGAGGAGCAATATGCCGGCGTCGAATCTTTCGTCGGCCAAGCCATCATGGCGGAGTGGCGCCGCGGCGTGAGGAACAAGGTCGTTCTCGCCAACAAGGCGATCGCGGAAGTCGAGCAGCACCACCCGCTCGGAAACAGGCTGTGCCGGGGCTAGAGTGGAACTCGATCCCGCACGCCGATCCATCGGCCGGATATGCTGGCAAAACCTTCGCGCTTGCTGGGGCGCCCTGGCAGGCAAGACTGCGTGTTCCGACACAGCTCGAATTCGGCAGGGGTTCCCTGCTCTCACACTAATGTCGTCTACCGGACATAAAGGCGCGGCAATCGGGAGGCACATTGCCGGTCAAGTCATATCCTCGCGAAGGCAGCGTGCCGTTCCGCGGCGAGGATGACGCATCTTCTCGAGACACAACACTCCCTCTTGCTTTTTGACCGGCATCGTCGCGATGCCGATCGTTCGGTAGCTTCATGAAAACAACGGTCTTGTGCATAGCCCTGGTGCTATGCGCTCCCGCCTACGGTGCGGAGAATGTCCCAAACCACAGGGTCGCATTGGTAAGCCGCCTGACCTGCCCGGTGGTCCGCGAGGCTGTAAGGCTCTACGGCGAGGCCGCAACCGAGCAATGGGCTCGCGGTCACGGTGTGTCGGAAACCAAAATCGAACAGGCAAAGCGATGTCTGAAGTAACCCGCAGCTCGCGGGTCTGTTCGACGTCGCCAATGGGGTGGGCGCAGCATCAACCATTCATGCTGTCGCTTGGCGCCAGTGCCGCGCTCGCGTCGTAAAAATTCACTCGGTTACATTCCGTGGTTCTGGAATGCCTTCAGGCATGCCTGGCTAAGCCGGCTTCGGTTTTGCTGGAGGCACTGCTGGACCGCGTTATCGCCATCCGCCAATTGCTTTCGGCAAAGCCGCGATGCATCACGCGAGCATGCGCCGTGCTCTTGAGGCGTACCGGTCTCCGCTCGTGCATTGCAACATCCCAGAACCAGCGCAGAAATCGCCAGCAAGACAATCCTGTTCATCGCTTCCTCCAAAATGCTTGTTGGATTTCGGGCTAACTCCCGGTGGTCGCGCTGGGTTCCGGGCAGCGCGGTGTCGGAGCCTTTCCGTTTCGGTTGAATCGGACCGGTACTCCAGGTTCTTTGTTTGACGCGTTTTCTTGACGCAAACCAACGGTCCGCTTCGCTTGAAAAGCTGTGGTGGCGTAAGCGGACAAAGCGGATCGCGATCCTGGATCCGATCCATCGCGCGCATCATGCCGACGACATGGCAAGGGTTTCGACCGGCGCCGCGATTCATGGATCCGGTCGATGCCGCGCAAGCGCTTGCGGCGTGAGCGAGCCCGCGTCAACTGCCGAGCGTCAACGAGGACAAATTCCGGCTGATTGGCGGAAACGCGATGCCTTCGATCTTCACCTGGTCCGATCCGCAGGGCCGATCCGCGAATCCGGCGATGTCATGCAGATTCAGAGGCCGGCGGCCTGATTTTTGGGCCCTCCAGGGGGCCGTTAACCTACGATGGTTGTTGCGTTTCCGGGCCATTGCGACTACAAAACCGGTCTCCCAAGAAAGGACCGGCGATGGCCCATAATTACGCGATCAATGACGATGTCCATCACCAGCTGCAGGGGCCGCAAGGCCGCGCCGTCGTCAAGCAGCGCAGCGTCTATACCATTGTCACCTGCCTGCCGATCGAGGCGGACGGACGCCCACGCTACCGCATCAAGAGCAAGACCGAGAATGTCGAGCGTGTGGTGACCGAGGAACAGATCAGCCGGCTCTATTGATCCGGTTACATAGTTCCCTTTTATTAGCCTTTTGTCATGTCGCCGGGTTTTGCTTGCTATTAGGGCCAGGGTAGCGTACACGCCGCCCATTCGAGCTAATCGATTTGCTTGTTGATCGCGCCGAACCGGCTCTACTCCCCAAGACATCGCTGAAATCGGATTGAAGCCCGTGCGAAGGTTCGCGCGGGCACAGCGCACATTTGCGCATCTTGGAGAAGTTAAATGTCTACCGGAACAGTTAAGTGGTTCAACGCGACCAAGGGCTTCGGCTTCATTCAGCCTGACGACGGCGGCAACGACGTGTTCGTGCACATCAGCGCCGTCGAGCGCGCAGGCATGGGCTCGCTCAACGAAGGCCAGAAGCTTTCATACGAGTCGAAGCTCGACAGCCAGCGCGGCAAGACCAGCGCGGAAAACCTTCGCGCGATGTGATGCCAGCCGATTTGGGGATTGACCCGCGGATGTACCGGGATCTCTAGATCGACAGCGCTCCGTTTGCGCGGGGCGTGGCAACAAGATTTAAGCCCGCCGGCTTTTGCCGGCGGGCTTTTTCGTGGGAGGCGGCGACTTTCAGCCGCCCCGTGACATCATGCCGGTGAGGAACCAGCACCCTTGCCGCCTGACGAAGCGGTACTTGTTGCTGAAAAGATCCGAATGGCAACTGTATTGCACCAGGGTCGCGACGCGACCGTCCAGCTGTGGCTTGTCTTCGCAGGTGTCCGTCTCGCGATCTCCGGTGTTTGTCGCGGCAGGGTCCCGGACCATCAGTCCATTTGGACGGTCCTTCAATTCGGTGGTCGAAAGCAATTTTTCCGAGCTGTAATTGTTCGGTCCGCGTTCGCTGTACCGGAGAGGAAGATTTACGCGGCTGATCTGGAAATTCCTGTCGGACCTGAAGTGCGCCAGAAACTCCCGAAAACTCAAGTCCGGATGCAGGCAGCCGGTACGGTCCTGGGCCAGCGTCGTCGAGGCGACCGCCACAAGAGCCAGCGCGCCGAATCCCGACTTTCCCGTCAAATGGGCCACCATCCACCTCGCCGGGTCACATGTTGTAGTTTCGTAATCCGAAGCAACTCAAATCTGCGCGAGCGTTTTGCCCATTAGAATCCTGCGCGCATGTTTCGAAGCGACTTCCTTGATGTGTCGATCGATGATGCGAAAGGCGCGCCGACTTGCGAAGTAGATGCGTCGGCTTGCTTGACGTTGGCGGCTCTCGCGAAGGAAGCTGTGCCATCTCATTCGGCCTGCAGCCGAAAGGACATGGATGCGCATGCGCAAAGGTTTCACAAGGCGGGGGTTTGCCAAAGCCGCCGGTGCCGCAGCCGTCGGGGCGACAGCGGCGCCCTTGGCCGGCATCGCGGAGACGCCGGCGGGAGATCGGCCGAACCCGGCGCCAGGAAATGCCACCAGCTTTCCGCAAGGGTTTACCTGGGGCGTCGCCACCTCGGCGTTCCAGATCGAGGGCGCGGTGAAGGAAGACGGCCGCGGCGCGTCGATCTGGGACACCTACACGCATACGCCACGCAAGATCAGGAATGGCGACAACGCCGACGTCGCCAACGATCACTACCATCGCTACAGGGATGACGTGAAGCTGATGCGGGACATGGGTGTCAGGAACTACCGCTTCTCAATCGCCTGGCCGCGAATCTTTCCCGACGGAATTGGCCAGCCCAATGCGAAAGGCCTCGACTTCTACCGCCGCCTGATCGATGCGCTGCTGGAAGCCGGCATCGAACCCTTTCCGACGCTCTATCACTGGGACCTGCCGCAAGCGTTGCAGGACAAGGGTGGCTGGCAATCGCGCGATACCGCCAAGGCATTTGCGGATTATGCCGGCTATGTCGCCGGGCGGTTCAGCGACCGCGCCAGGAATTTCTTCACCGTCAACGAATTCTATTCCTTCGTGGACCTCGGCCATCGCGGGGCCGAGATGACGGTCGACGGCAAGAAAGTCCGGATCGAATTTGCCCCGGGCCTGAAGCTTTCGAACGCGGCACTCAATCAGGCCCGGCACCACGCCGTGCTTGCCCAGGGGCTTTCGGTGCAGGCGATTCGCGCCAGTGCCAAGGCAGGCACCAAATGCGGACCGGCCGACAATCTCTCGACGGCCGTGCCGGCGATCGAAACGCCGGAAAATATCCGGGCCGCAGAAATCGCGACGCGCGAGATGAACGCCGGCTACCTGACCGTCATGCTCGAGGGCAAGTATACCGACGCCTATCTCGCCAACACCGGCAAGGACGCCCCAAAATTCACCGATGACGAGTTGAAGATCATCGCCTCGCCGGTCGACTTCATCGGCCTCAACATCTATCGGCCCGCGCTATATGTCGTGGCTTCCGAGCAGGCGAGGGGATTCCGGCCGATCCCGTTCAACAAATCGCATCCGCGGATGCTGTCGTTGTGGCACGTGCTCGGTCCCGAGGCGATGTACTGGGCACCGCGACACGTGCAGTCGCTATGGAAGACCCGGGAAATCTATATCACCGAGAGCGGCTGCGCGGCGAACGACGAAATATCCGCCAGCGGAAACGTCGACGACTCCGACCGCATCATGTATCTGCGCAATCACCTTGCCCATTTGCACCGTGCCGCGACCGAGGGCGTGCCGGTCAAGGGCTACTTTGCCTGGAGCCTGATGGACAATTTCGAGTGGAGCGACGGCTTCACCAGCCGCTTCGGTCTGGTCCATGTCGACTTCAAGACCCAGAAACGGACACCCAAGCTCAGCGCCGAATATTTTCGGCAAGCGATCGCGAACAACGCGGTGGTGTAGGCCCGAGCCGCCTAATGGGCTTTGTCGTGCGCCGCGATTGATATTTTCGCGAAATATCCGGCCGGTAGCCCGCCGGCTTTTGTGTTTCCAAGTGTGAAGCATGTCACACCCGGTTGCGGGGCTTCGCGTTATCCCTGACGCATGGCCGGGGCTTCCCAGCACTGAGGACGGGAACATGAAAACGCGACGGATGGCATATTGGTGGTTCTGGTTTGTCGTCTCAGGGCGATTTCTCCAGAAATTCCTGAACCTGCGATACGACGCCTTTGTAGCGAAGGCGCTGGACGATGAAGCGTCAGGTTCGGCCGGACCCCACCGATAGCCGCGGTTCCGAGGTCACAATTCTAGGGCTGGCCGATCAGCCTCTTGCAATAGGCGGCCCCGTCGCTCACGGCATCGCGCCCCTTCCACGCCAGGTAGGTCAGGCGTCCGGCCAGCGATTGATGGCTGCGCAAACTGCGCGATCCCAGGACGTGGCCGACATTATCGGGGAACCGGCTCACCTCGGCCTCGACCAGCGCGGCGATACTATCCATCAGGTTCTGCAGCCGCGTGCCCCATTCGGATTCGTCAAGCTGGTCGATGCGGACCCGCAGGGCGTATTCGGTGTCGTAGATCTCGGTGAGGATTTCCTTGGCGACCATCACCCGGTTGTTCCTCAGCGCAACACGCAACGCCGTCCGCTTGTCTTCGAGCCGGTCCAGCACCATCGCGACCACGATCGAATAGGGCGAGGCGGCAACGTCGGCGGCGTTCTTGCTTGGCGCGGCCTTGGTAGCGAGCCGGATCAGTTGCCACGGCGTCTTTAGCCGCCCGGCCACCAACGTCAGTGCGAGAGGAACAACGTCGGGGTTCTTCTTTCTGAACGTATGCAGAAGCTGGGTTATCTTCAGGACCTTTGTGTCGTCGAATTTTCCGATCGACGCCGGCAGTGCTTCGTTGAACTTCGCCAGCGCGTCCCGGGCGCGCAGTACGCATTGCATCTTGACCAGGTCGTCATAGGCGGCGCGCGAAGAGGTGTAGGTCGCAAGCTTGAGGCGGGTTTGTTTGACGCCATCAGGCGAGCCGAGGGTACTCTCGAGGTATTTGACGACCTTGGTCTGGAAAGTGGCGGCAACCTGCTGGGCCTCGCGCTGATTGTCGGCGGCGATCAATTCGCTCATCGCCTTGATGTAGTCGCGCGCCATCGTCGGCAACAAATCGCGGCTGATCCACTCCCAGATCGCCGACAGCGAACCGCGCTGGATCCGGCCGGAATTGGCATGTTCGGGGGCGCCTTCGACCAGCAGCGGCTCCAGCGGCGCGAAGAAATAGCGTGAAGGATTGGGCACGCGATCGGAGGCCGGCCCGTTTTTGCGAAATTCCGCGCGCAAATTCTCCAGGATCACGTCGACGCCCGGTATCTCCGCGCCGCTAAGTTCCAGCCGCTCAAGTTCGG
>Ga0105240_10016395_pt1 | contig 10032 bp, 8 predicted proteins | sample KBSC54metaG_FD_80426 | JGI IMG/M metagenome (GOLD analysis project Ga0105240, IMG submission 80426) | Corn rhizosphere microbial communities from Kellogg Biological Station, Michigan, USA - KBS C5-4 metaG | ecosystem: Host-associated > Plants > Roots > Rhizosphere > Soil | place: Michigan, USA... | reverse complement strand
GTGGTGCGGGTGGCGATCTGGTTGGTGGACAGGTTGATCATGTCGACCAGCGACATGCGCTTGTATTTGCGCCGGTTCTCGCGAAGGCGGTCGAACACCACCACCGTGTCGTTGATCGAATAGCCCGCCAGCAGCAGCAGCGCCGCCACGGTGTTGATGTTGAAATCGATGGCGTAGCCGATCCAGGACAGGAAGGAATAGAAGCCGGCGGTGACGAACACGTCATGGCCGGTGGCGATAAGCGCGCCCACGCCATACTGCCATTCAAACCGCACCGCGACATAGATCGAGATCATCGCCACCGCCAGGATGGTGGCAATGATGCCGTCATTCAAAAGCTCGCTCGAGACCTTGGGACCCACCACTTCGGTGCTGCGATACTGATACGAGGAGCCCAGCTTGGCCTTGATTTCGCGCGCCACGGCCTGATCGGCTTCGTTCACGTCGGCGCCATGCTCCGCCGCCCGGGGCTGGACGCGGATCATCGCGCAGCTGTTGACCGGCTTGTCGCATTCCCCGCCGCTGAAATATTGCAATTGGGATTCCGGAAAGCCCAGGCTGTTCACTTCGGCGCGCATCTTGCCGATGTCGATGGTCTGGGCCGACTTCACCTGCATCATCACGCCGCCGGTGAAATCGATGCCCAGGCTGAAGCCATGCAGCCAGATGGACAGGACCGAAATCACCACCAACAGGCCGTCCAGGCCGAAGGCCCAGAAGCGGTATTTGACGAAATCGACGTTGGTGGTCTCGGGGATGAACCGCAGCAACGGCATGGTGGGCACTTCTCGGAAAAATCGGGGCGAACCTACAGGGGGCGGGCCCGCCAAACAAGCAGCCAGGATCGACTTCGAGTCTGGCCGAAATGCCTGGTTCTGCTAGAGTTTCGCCAAAGACCGGAGGAAACAGCCCATGAAAAAGACCCTGCTTTGCGCCCTGGCGGCCTTCGCCACGCCGGCATGGGCACAGGCCCCCGTGATCGACAATGAACGGGTCACCGTGCGCGACATCACACTGGAACGGGGCAAGGCCGGCCCCGCGATCCAGCATGCCGGCGACTATGTGGTGATTTACGTCAATGGCGGACAGGTTCGGGCCGCGGACGGCAAGACCGCCATGCAGGCAGCGGGCAGCGCCGTTTCCGGCCATGGCGGTTCGACCAGCGACACCGCGACCGGCGGGGCGTTGCATGAAGTGGTAGTGGAATTGAAGGACGCGCCCTCCAACACGGTGCCCAATACCACCGGCCTGCCGCCGGCCTTTCCGCGCGATGGCTCCAAACTGGTGCTGGAGACGCCCAAGGTGCGGGTATGGAATTACGCATGGCTGCCGGGCAAGCCCACGCCCATGCACTTCCACAATACCGAAGTGGTGGTGACCTATCTGCATGACGGCGACGTCGCCTCTACCACGCCCGACGGCAAGAAGACCGTCAATCACCGCAAGGCCGGCGACATTGTCTTCAATCTCGCCAATCGCAGCCATTCCGAAGAACTGGTCAAGGGAGAACAGGCCGGCATCATGCTGGAACTGAAATAGCGACACGCAAATAAGGGGAGATAGTCATGATCAAGAAACTGCTTCTGGCATCTGCGTTTCTGAGCGCCACTGTGCCGGCCTATAGCCAGGCCACCATCGATCCCACCCGCGCCATCGGACTGACGCCGGACAAGATTGTGTGGACCAAAGGCGTCAACAACGACACCGCCTGGCCGATCGGCGATCCCAAGAAGCCCGGCGCCTGCCTGGAGCTGATCAAGTGGCATCCCACCCATTTCAGCCGGCCGCATTATCACAGCAATGCGCGCTATGCGGTGGTGATCGAAGGCACCTGGTGGGTCTCCACCAGCAATGTCTATGACCCCGACCACAACACCCTGCCCTTTCCCAAAGGCTCGGTGCTGACCGATCTGGTGAAAGGCGTGCATTATGACGGCGCCAAGCCGGAAACCGGCGACGCCACCATCGCCATCTTCATGGATTGCCCGCTGGACGGGATATCCGCAGAGACTAAGCCGTAGCCGGCTGAGGTTTGCTCAAGGCAAAAGTGATGGCGGCGGAAACGATCAGCGCCGCCGCCATCATCAGATACGACATGCCGGGCGACCCGGTGGCGCTGTTCAACATGCCAACGCCGTAAGAGCCGACAAAAGATCCCAGCGCGCCCATGCTGTTGATCAGGGCGATGGCGCCGCCCGCGACATTGGCCGGCAGGGTTTCGGCGAGATAGGCGAAAAAGGGCCCGTAAGGCGCATACATCATGGCGCCGGCAATCACCAGCAACACAAAACTGGCCCAGAAATGCGTGTTGCCCAAAAGATAAGAGCCGTAGAAAGCCGCCGCCGCCAATGCCAGGCACGGCCAGACCAGCGGCATGCGCCGCTTCGTAAAGTCGGACAAGGTGGCGAGCGAGATTTCGCCGATCACCGCCATCAGATACGGCACCGCCGACAGGAAGCCCAGTTCGGTCATGCTCATGTCGCGCGTCTTGAGAATAGACGGTAGCCAGATCACAAAGCCGTAAACGCCGACGCTCCACAGGAAATATTGCGCCGACAGCGCCATCACCTTCGGACTTTTGAAGGCCGCAGCGTAATTGCGCATCGGCGGGATGCCCTTTTGCTCCTCAATCAGTTTGGCATCCAGCGCCTGCTGCTCGGGCCTGGAAAACCAGTCGGCGTCGCGGGGATGATCCGCCACCACCTTCCACCATATGAAGGCCCAGATCACCGGCGGCAGGCCCTCAATGATGAACATCCAGCGCCAGCCCGCATGCGCCACAAGCCAGCCCGACAATAGCGACATCCACAGCATGGTGGCCGGATTGCCCAGCACCAGAAAGGCATTGGCGCGGGCGCGTTCGCTCCTGGTGTACCAGCGCGACTGCAGAATCAGCATGGCCGGCAGGACCGCGCTTTCCACAATGCCCAGCAGGAAGCGGTCGATATAAAGAAGGGTGATATTGGTGATCAGGCCGGTGGCGCTGGCCAGCAGCCCCCAGCCGATCAGGCCGAAGAAGATCAGGCGCTTGGCGCTGTACTTCTGGGCATAGATGGCGCCGGGAATCTGGAACAGGAAATAGCCGAGGAAGAACAGCGACCCCAGCAGCGAGCTTTCGGCGGCCGAGATATGCAGGTCCGCCGCCATGCCCGCGGCGGCACCGAAGCTGAAATTGGCCCGGTCGAGATAGGACAGGCTGTAGCTGATGAAAATGACCGGCAGAAGCACGGTCCAGCGGCGATTCAAATCCATCCCCCGGTTGCGGCCTTTTGTGGCCTGCTCTAGCTTTGCCCCGCACAAAAACCGGGGAACGCTATGCACAAGACCATGCACGCCGCCATCCTGTCTACTCTGCTGACGGCGGGCGCGGCCCTGCCGGCCCTTGCCGCCGCCGACACCAAAGTTCTCGACCATCACGTGGCCAATATGAAGTCCGGCAATCTGGAAGCTGTGCTGTCCGATTATTCGCCGGATGCGGTGATCGTGACACCGGCCGGCATGGTTACACCCGATGGCGTGTTTGTGGGCCCCGAGGCGCGCACCCTGTTCCGCGTCCTGACCGGCAAGGACAATCTGCCGGGCAACAAGACCATGCAGACGCGCTACCAAAGTGCGGGTGCCGACACCTCGATCATGCATTGGGTGCAGTTCAAGGGCACGCCCAAGGAAATTTCCGGTTATGATGTGTTCGTGGTGCGCAGCGGAAAAATCGTGTTCCAGAGCGTGACGGTGAATCCTGCGAAAAAGTAGGTTCGGATGTCCCGCGCCGTCTTTCCCGCCAGCTTGCTGAGCTTTCTGCTGCTGGCGGCGCCGGCAAGCGCCCAAGACAATCAAGACAAGGATGTCTGTCATTCCTCCGCCCAACTGCTGGAGGAGGTCAAAGCCGGTTTGGGCAAAGGCGGACTGGCCGCATTGGCACCCTTGGCCCCATCCATGCAACAGGCCGTGGCGGGCGCCGATTCCTGTTTTCCTTCGATCTCCAATGCCGACGGCTCCATGCTGATGCTGGCGGACGGAACCACAGAAACCCTGATGGCCGCCGGCAGCATGGCGGCGAAGAAAATCAAAGGAACGGTGCTGTTCAATCCCTTCCCGCAAATCGCTTTCGTGCTGGGAAGTTATTACAACGAAACCGGCAAGCCGCAGGACGCTCTGCGGACTCTGGACAAAGGCCTGTCCCTGTCGCCTTTCCCGGACATGCGTCTTGGGGCCAGCGTCCATGTGCTGATAGCGGAAAAGGGCGCTGCCTTTAACGCACTCAGGCGTTTTGACGACGCACTGCAGGATTATGACGAGGGGTTGAAGCTCGCAAACCTGGGCGATGCGGACCGGGCCCGCTTCCATCGCGGGCGCGGCTTTGCTCTCACCGAACTGGGCCGGCTGGACGAAGCCGAAAATGCTTATCGCGACGCGTTGAAGCTGGTACCGGGCGATACACGTTCCCAGCACGAGCTTGCCTATATTGCGCGGCTACGGGGAGGCGCCGCCAAAGCCGACAGCTATTTCTCCACCGCCGCGCCACCTTCGGCGGACAAGGATGTGCCGCAAGAACAGCGCGCCAAAAAAACCGACGCGCCGAACTGATCCGGCTTGCGGTGTCGCCGACCCAGCAAGACCGGCGGCGGGACCTTTTTCACAGATGCAATCCAGCCGTCACCACCGCATCCATCTGCGGCCAGAATTCGGCGTGTCCGATCTGGCTGTCGATGAAGCGTGTCGCATGCGGCTCAGGTCCATAACCCCAAGGCCCGATATTGCCTTGCGATAGCGAAAGCGCAGCGACATCTGCAATCCCGACCGGCGTCTTCAGATTGATCCAGGCCGACACGCTGGCGGCCAGGCCGCGAAAATCGATCTGAAGTGGTCCGACAGGCGCAAGGGTCACCAGGGTATGAACCAGCCGGCTTCGCATCGCCACCTCCGCGGCCGTGGCGGCGCCCAGGCTGTTGCCGACCAGCGTTACCGGGCCGTCGGCGCTGACGACCTGTTTGACGATGTGATCGGGATTATCCCGGCAGGAAAACTGCTGCACCCGCTCGCGCAAGCCGGGGCGCAGCTTTAGCAAATGATGGATGTAGGTCCGAACCGCCTGCCCGGCATTGAAGCCGCCGACAAAGATGACCGCACCACCTCTGCATTCAGGCGATCGCAAACCGGTGTGCGACATTGCTGGGACCTGGAATGCTGAAACTTCTGTCATTTGTTGCCAAACTAGGGGGCAAATGCGGCGCGAATGCGCTGACAAGAACGCCGCCTGAAGGCCGGTTGCGCGCTCATGAATGAAATCAAAAGTTTAGTGCCACTTGTCGCTGGTCTTTTGCCGGACGAACGCCTTGCCGCAAAACCAATCATACGTAGAACTACGGATAGAACGAAAAACGACCTGTCAGTTTTTGTGGACTGACAAATTGCCAATCATCATTTGTTCTATTTGGTGCACGCTTCCGGACACCAAACGGTTTCATCCGTCAACTTTCGGGCAAAGCCAAACCCCGAGACGCCAACCGCCGAAGGCCGTAGCGCAACCAGATAAACCAATGGGTTGCGACACCCATGGCCGAAGCTCTCCGTCACCATTTTGAGAGATTACCCCACCGGTTTTGTGGGCTTGTTTGCCACTGCGGCCCGACTGTGTCTGAATTGGCAAAAAAGGCTTTGGGGGTCGCCATGTCAGAGACCGCAAAAGTCGCCGAGCGCAGCGGCGGGAGACGGTTCCCGATCCCGCGCACCTTGGCTCGTGTCTGGGCTCTCAGCGGTTGGACCGCGCGTTCAGAACCTTTCCGGCTTGCTGTTGGTCTCCTCCTCTTCGCCGCCGTCTATGGCCTGGTATTTAAATTCACCGTCGATCCGAGCGCCCAGACACCATCACCATTCTGGCTGCCCAACAGTATTCTGCTCTGCGCCCTGTTGCGCAGCCACCCCAGACATTGGTGGATCATCCTTCTCATCACCGTTCCCATACGCCTGATGGACAATGTCGCCCCGCCGCACCCGGTCTGGTACCGGATTGGCATGGCGGCGATCAGTGCCCTGCAGGCCCTGGCCGGAGCATTTGCCTTCCGCTGGATCGCACCGCGTTTCTGCCGTTTCGGGACGTGGCAGGAATGGCTGGGCCTGGGCGTTGTCCTGCTGGTCTCCGCAGCTGCAGCGTTGCTGATGGCGGGACTGCGTCATGTACTGGGCGAGGATTATTGGCAGTCTTTTCAACTCGGCTTCGCGGGCGATGCTTTGGCGTTGCTGGTCGTCACGCCCGCTTTGCTCACCTTTCTTTTCTGGAAAGGCCGACCAGTCGCGCCGGTCGGCGTCACAAGTGCCATCGAGGCGGTGTTACTGCTGCTGGCGCTGCTCTTGACCTGTCATCTGGCCTTTCATGCCCCCGGCTATCTGGGAAATTTTCCGGATACCCAGTATTTTCTGCCAATTCCGCTGCTTTACTGGGCCGCATTGCGCTTCGGCATGGCGGGAGCATCCATCGCCGTCCTGATCGTCACCAGTTTCGCGATCCATTCCCACCTTCTGCTGGGAACCATACGCCTCCTGCAGCAAGCGGCCGATTTCGATCTCGGCTTGACTCCGACCGCCGTCCTGTCCCGATACTTGTTCTTTCGCGCCGTGCCGGTTTATGTCGTGGCCGGGCTGGTCGAGCGTCGCCAGAGCGCGGAATTTTCGGTGCGGGAAAGCGAGCAACGCTTTCGTTCCATGGCCAATACCGCGCCCGTGCTGATATGGATGTCCGGCACCGACAAACTGTGCAATTTCTTCAATCAGGTTTGGCTGGACTTCACGGGCCGCCCGCTGGAAGCGGAACTCGGCAATGGCTGGGCGCAAGGCGTGCATCCCGCCGATCTCGAGCAATGCCTTCACATCTATGAATGCTCATTCGACAAGCGCAAGCCGTTCCGAATGGAATACCGGTTGCGCAACCGTGACGGCGACTATCGCTGGATCCTGGATATCGGCGTGCCACGCTTCGACTCCGGCGATAATTTCTGCGGCTATATCGGTTCGGCCATCGACGTCACCGAACAGCGGCAAGCCCAGGAAAACAACGCCCATATCGGGCACCTGCAACGGCTGGCCCAGATGGGCGAGCTTACCGCCTCGATCACCCATGAACTGCGTCAGCCCCTCAGCGCCATCCTGCTTCATTCCGGGGCCTTGCGCGCGCTGCTGCCTGCGGCAGGCGCCCGCGAGCCCCAGATCGAGGAGATCCTTACGGACATCGACCTGAATTGCCGGCGGGCGAGCGACATGCTGGGATCCATCCGCAGCCAGGTGCGAAAGCGCGAAGACCAGTTCGAACCCATGGACGTCAACAACGCCATACACGATTGCAACACCCTGATCTCAAGCGAATTGCGCCAGCGCCATATCCGGATCGTGGACGAACTGGCCGGCGATCTGCCTCTGGTGAATGGCGTACCCAGCGAAATCCTGCAGGTGCTTCTCAACCTGATGTCCAACGCGATGGACGCCATGACCGAGACGCCCGGCGCCCGGCGCAACATCACACTAAAGACCGAACGACAGGGAAATAGCGTCCAGATATCCGTCCTGGACCGGGGCCATGGCATCAAGTCCGAAGACATGGCCCTGTTGTTCGACTCATTTTTCACCACCCGCGCCAGCGGCATGGGGCTTGGTCTGTCGATCGTGCGCTCGATCGTGCAGTCGCATCGCGGTCGCGTCTGGGCGGAAAACCTTGCCAGCGGCGGAGCGGCTTTTCATTTCACCTTGCCGGTCTCCCAGGCCCCGCTGGCGACGTGATGCGGTCCTGCCCGGGCCTTCGGCGCGGGGGGGGCGATTTGGGCCGGCCCGCAATTGGACCAAAGTCCAATGTGGCGAAATGCAACTTATGCTACTGGTGTCATAATTCCACGGTTTAACAGGTACTTAGACCAGTGCAGGGGCATCAGGATCTGAAACACGGTTAACGTCTTCCACAGTTTTCTGGAGGGGGCTCCATGTCGCCAGATGGATCTCAGGACGCCTGGGTTTTCATTGTCGATGACGATCACAGCTTTCTGGGCGCACTCGAAGGACTTCTCTCGGCAAGGGGCTACAGGATCGCGGCCTTCACGTCCCCCATTCAGTTCCTGAACCGGCACGACCCCAAACGCCATGGCTGCCTGCTGCTGGATCTGCGGATGTCGGAACTGGACGGCCTGGATGTGCAGTCCAAGCTTGCAGCCCGGGGTGAATCGCGGCCCGTCATCTTCCTGACCGGAATCAACTGTGCCGAGGCCGCAGTCTCGGCGATGAAAAGCGGGGCGCGGAACTATCTCGTCAAACCGGTGAGCGCGGATGTCCTGGTGGATGAAGTCCGGGGCGCGATCGAGGAAGACAGGACCTATCTGCAGTCGCGCATCGAGACCTGGGAATTGATGAGCCGCTGGCGGACGCTTTCCGGACGAGAACAGGAAGTGTTCTGGCACGTGGTGAGCGGCCGGCTGAACAAGCAGATCGCCTACGACCTGGGTATCAGCAAGAAGACGGTCCAGGTTCATCGCGGCCATGCGATGGACAAGTTGAAAGCAGGTTCCACGGCGGAGATGGCCCGCATGGCCGGGCGCATCCGTCCGTTGTGCAACTGACGCGCAAGCGTGGTCCTTGGTAAGAGACTGCGTTTTCATTCGCCGCCGCCCTCTCCCCGCTGTCGCGGCGCGTGACATTTCTTCGGGCGCGTTTCGCGCCCGAAGAAATGGCGCCCCCGAAAAGATGAGAAGCGGCATTCTGGCGCGACGCGTGCGCATGGCCGCCAGTCGGCGAAAATTCCCCCAGCATTTTCAAGGCATCGTCCTTGAAGGACGAGCCGCAGACAAAAAATTTGACCGTTCCCGACACATTCCGAAATGTGCCCGAAACACCCTCGAAAAATCCGAAAACTAATGACCCGGCCCCCGTAATGATTCGGACGTGGTTTAGTTAGGAGACGGAAAGTGAACTGGTTTAAAAATCTATCCATCCGCGCCAAGGTGATGACGGCCTTTGCGATGGTCCTGGCAGTAACCGTCGTGCTGGGCGTTTTCTCGATCAACCGCCTTTCGACCGTCAACAGCAACGCGGAGGATCTGTCCCACAACTATCTGGTTGCTTCTGACACGCTCGGCGACATCGGTTACGCCACCATGCGCTACCGCCAGCTTCAGGCTGCACACCTGCTGGGGACGACCGCGGAAGAAAAGGCCAAGGAAGCCGCGACCATGCAGACGGTCATCGAGTCCGTCACCAAGTCCTGGGCTCAGTATGAACCCACCGTGGACGCAGGCACCGAACGCGGCATTGCCGACAAGATTATGCCCGCCTGGAATGCCTATGTGGCGCAGAACGAAAAATTCGTGGCACTGTCGAACGCCAACCAGGTTGCCGCCGCCACCGCCCTCTACACCGGTGACATGCGCACAACCTTCCGCGCCTTCACGGCCGCGCTGCAGGCCGACATGGAGTATCAGGTCAAGGCCGGCGAGCAGAAAGCCTCCGACAGCGCCGACACCTATTCCAGCTCGCGCACCCTGATCGTCTCGGTGCTGGCTGTTGCCGCGATGCTGTGCGTGGCCATGGGCTGGCTGATCGTGTCGGGCGTTTCTACCCCGATCCGCGCCATGACCAATGCCATGAGCCGCCTCGCCCAGCACGACCTGACCACCGAAATCAACGGTGTCGGCCGCAAGGACGAAGTGGGCCAGATGGCCGCTGCCGTGCAGGTGTTCAAGACCAGCATGATCGAAGCCGACCGCCTGAAGGAAGAGCAGGAAGAAGCCCAGCGCGTCGCCGCCAAGCGCAGCGCCCTGGTCGATCAGCTGACCCGCGACTTCGACCAGAAGGTGCAGGCGGTGGTGCAGACCGTTGCCAGCCAGGCCACCCAGATGCAGTCCAGCGCCCAGTCCATGAGCGCCACTGCGGAAGAGACCACCAAGCAGGCCAGCGCCGTGGCAGCCGCTTCCGAACAGAGCGCCGCCAATGTGCAGACGGTAGCGTCGGCCACCGAGGAACTGTCGTCCTCGATCGCCGAGATCAGCCGCCAGGTCAGCC
>Ga0105240_10016392_pt1 | contig 10033 bp, 7 predicted proteins | sample KBSC54metaG_FD_80426 | JGI IMG/M metagenome (GOLD analysis project Ga0105240, IMG submission 80426) | Corn rhizosphere microbial communities from Kellogg Biological Station, Michigan, USA - KBS C5-4 metaG | ecosystem: Host-associated > Plants > Roots > Rhizosphere > Soil | place: Michigan, USA... | reverse complement strand
TCGTCCAGGCCGTCGCGCGCGGTGACGATCAGCAGCGGCAGGCCCTGGCCGGAGCGGCGCAGGCGGCGCACCAGGCTCAGGCCGTCCTCGCCGGGCAGGCCCAGGTCGATGATGGCCAGATCGTAGTGCGCGCTGTCCATCATTCCGGAGACCGGCTCGGCCGTGCCCACGTGGTCGACCACGTAGCCCTCGCCGGTGAGGCCGCGGACGATGCCATCGGCAACCAGCGGATCGTCTTCGACTAGCAGAATGCGCATAGGAGGCACGGTGAATGGATTGCCCGGCATGCTAGCAGGCGGACACCCGGGGAAAACAGCATGGCGGGCTAAGAAAGAACTAAGGCAGGTCGCGGGCGGTGGTTCGAGCGTTTGCGGGAACGCGGCGTGGTCCCCTTTTATATCGATGCATATGCAGTGCGCATAACACGCATTTAGGTCCCCGGTAGTGATTTGCGCGGTGGAATCAGGAGGGCGCTTTTCAATTTCAGCCGATTATCCATGGACGTGGGATCGGCTCTGAATATCGGCCTCGATCGACGCGATCGTCGCAACGGCGAACGCAAAATCCTCGCTACGGATTGCCTGCGCGATGCAGCACGCGGGCGATGGATTTTTACCCGGCTTCGCCCGGCACTCCGTACCAGGATCGCTTCGCATATGAAGCGCGCAGGACTCAACATCAGGCGAGGGTTTGCCATGTCTTATATTTCGATTGGTAAGGACGATTCCCGTTATGAAACTCTCAAAAAGGGTTTCAATCAGCGGTGGCCATCCGACGGCAAGGACGCCGGCTCGGTTTTTATCTGCCGCAGCGTGGACGATGCCCAGGCGGCTTTGCAGTACGCGGTGAGCCATAAACTGCGTCCGACGATCCGTAGCGGCGGGCATTGCTACGAAGGATTCGTCTCGAATAATCCGGGCGGCGTGATCATCGACATCGGTCAGCTGACCGAGCTGAGCGTCGACGACAATACTTACCGGGTCGGCGCCGGCACGCAGAACTGGGACGGCTACGTCAACCTGTTCAAGCTCACCGGCAGCCTGCCGCCGGGCGGTTCGTGCTATTCGGTCGGCGTGGGCGGCCATGTCGTGGCCGGCGGCTATGGGCTGATGTCGCGCATGCACGGCTTGACGGTGGACTGGCTGCAGGCGGTCGAGCTGCTGACGGTCGGCAAGGACGGACGGGTGGAGCGCCGCCTGGTCAACGCCAAGAACGATCCGGATCTGTTCAAGCTGTGCCGGGGCGGCGGTGGCGGCAACGTGGGTCTGATCACCAGCTATCACTTCGATCCGCTGCCGAAGGCTCCGGCGCAGGTGGCGCTGCTGACCAAGCAGTATCCCTGGGCGCAGTTCGCCAACGACAAGCAGAAGTTCAAGGATTTCCTGCTGGCCTACAGCAACTATATGAAGCAGGCCGATGGCGATCCGGAAACCTATGGCTTGTTCACCCTGTTCAAGCTGACGCATATCAGCGCCGGCAATATCGGACTGGTGGTGCAGTACACGGATCGCAACGGCCGCCTGGACAACACCCAGCCGCTGCTCGATCTGATCGATGCGCTCGAGTCGGTGGCGGAGGGCGCGCCGCATTCCGCTTACATGCCGGGCACCGGACCGTTGCCGTTCGCCAATCACCCGGTGTCGCTGCAGGTCGCGGCCGGCGAGCTGCCTGCCGGGACCCTGGTCTATGACTGGCTGTACGCGACGCAGACGGTGAATGGCTCGGGCAACAATCAGCGCGGCAAGTACAAATCCTCCTACATGAAGGACGTGTTCACCGATCACGAGATGGACGCGCTGTTCCGCTATCTGGTGGAGGTCAATCCCGACGACAGCGATTTCGCGCAATCGCTGGTGCAGGTCGATTCCTACGGCGGCGCCATCAACCGCATATCCGATGGGAACAATGGCTTCGACCCGGAGGCGAACGAAACCGCGGTGCTCGCGCGCAATTCGGTGATGAAGCTGCAGTACCAGACCTACTGGACGGATCGCGCCAACGACGACAAGCACGTTCAGTGGCTGCGCGATTTCTACTACGAGGTGCATCGGTTCGACGGCTATAACGGCACGCCGTACCCCACCTCGCAGGCACTGCCGGATTCCCGCTATGAGGGCTGCTACATCGGCTATCCGGATATCGACATGCTGACGGGCGAGGTGCCGGGCAAGCCCAATTACAACTGGGGTGAGCTCTACTACGGCAGCCTGTACGACGAGCTGGTGGCGACCAGGAACAAGTACGATCCGGGCCGGATCTTCCAGTTCTCGATGTCGCTCGGTGCGAAACCCGTGCCACCCGTGCATCGCTTCTGAGGCCATGAAGCGCTAGTCGATTCTGCGCGACAGGACGTCCGCCGGGTCGATCGTTCGACATCGGCCTGGGAGTGTTCCAACTCCCAGGCCGGTGATCGATCCGTGCCGGCATCGCTCGGCGCAGGCCGTCAGCCGACGGTCGACGCCAGCCCCAAGGTCAGCAGCAGGGCGATCACCGAGATCAAGGTCTCCAGCACGGTCCAGGTCTTGAGCGTCTGCGTCACGGTCATGTTGAAGTACTGCTTGACGATCCAGAAGCCGCCGTCGTTGACGTGCGACAGGATCAGCGAGCCCGCGCCCGTGGCCAACACCATGAACTCCGGCCGCACGGTACTGCCGGCCGCGGCGGCGATCGGAGCGACGATGCCGCAGGCCGTGCCCATGGCCACCGTGGCGGAGCCGGTGGCGATGCGCAGCAGGGCGGCGATCAGCCAGCCCAGCAGCAAGGGTGAGATCTGCGAGGACTGCGTCGCGCCGATGATGGCGTGCGAGACGCCGGAGTCGAGCAGGATGCGGCCGAAGCCGCCGCCGGCGCCCACCACCAGGATCACCGTGGCGGTCGGCGCGAGGCAATCGTTGGTGAAGCGCAGAATCGTTTCGCGGCTGAAGCCGCGTCGCTTGCCGAAGGTGTAGAAGCTCACCAGCAAGGCGCACAGCAGCGCCACCACCGGATTGCCGATAAAGCCGAGCGCGTTGTTGAGGCGCGTGCCCGGCGTGGCCAGCGCATCCGCCCAGGTGCCGAGCAGCATCAGCAGCACCGGCAGCAGCAGGGTGGTCACGGCGATGCCGAAGCTGGGCATCTCGCGTTGTTCGTCGAGCTCGACGAACTCCTTCTCCAGCGGATTCTCCTGCTCGACGCGGACGTAGCGCGTGACCCAGCGGGCGAACAAGGGGCCGGCGATGATCGCGGTGGGCAGGCCGACCAGCACCGCATACAGAATGGTCTTGCCGATATCCGCCTGGTAGGCGGTCACCGCCAGCAGCGCCGCCGGATGCGGCGGCACCAGTCCATGCACCACCGACAGTCCGGCCGACATCGACAGGCCGACCAGCAGCAGCGGCATGCCCGCCCGCTTGGCGATATGGAAGGCGACCGGCACCAGCAGCACGAAGCCGACATCGAAGAACACCGGCAGGCCGACGATAAAGGCCACCGCCAGCATGGCCCAGTGCGCGCGGCGTTCGCCGAAAGCGGCGATCAAGGTGTGGGCGATGCGTTCGGTGCCGCCCGATTCGGCCATCATCTTGCCGAGCATGGTGCCCAGCGCGATGAGCAGGGCGATATGGCCCAGGGTGCCGCCGGCACCGGCTTCGAACGCCTTGACGATACCCTTCATCGGCATGCCGACCGCGACGCCCAGGCCCAGCGACGTCAGCAGCAACGATACGAACGGATTGAGTTTGAGTACGGCGATCAGAAAGATCAGGACGAGCACTGCCGACGCTGCCGCCAGCAGCAGGGCGTCGCCCTGCAACAGAAAGTTGGTTTGCATGGAGTTCATTGCCTCGCTGGCACACGGTGGATGCGGTATGCCGGCGCAACATGCCTGACAAAGCGCTCGCTTGTGTTGGCAATGAGCCTCATCTGCGTTGTTTTCAGTGCACTCCTATCGGCGCGAGAAAAGACCACAAAAAAGCCGCGCGGCAAACGGCCGCGCGGCGATGAGAGCGGACCTCGATGCGTCGTTCGATCAGGTCGGCGTCGGCTTGCGATAAGCCACGCAATCGACCTCGACCTTGCAGTCGACCACCATGCTGGACACCACGCAGGCACGCGCCGGCGGATGCGCGCCGAAGTATTCCTTGAACACGCGGTTGAACGACGGGAAGTCGCGCGGATCGTCCAGCCATACGCCGCAGCGCACGACATGCTCGATGCCGTAGCCGGCCTCGTGCAGGATCGCGATCAGGTTGCGAATGGTCTGATGCGACTGCTCGATGATGCCGCCGTGGATCACTTCGCCATCCACCATCGGCGTCTGGCCGGAGACGAACAGCCAGCCGTCGGCGCCCGCAGCGCGGGCAAAGGGGAGATGCTGGCCGCCGGTGCCGGAGCCGCCTTCGACGCCAAATCGGACGATGTCATCGGCCATGGGAATTCCTTGTAGTGGAGAGTGAGAGATCAGGCCGGCATGGTGATCGGCTGGGTCGACCGGTGCCGTGGCAGATAGCGCCCGGCACGCTGCGGCAGCGCGTGGCCATCGCGGTAGGACAGTACCCCGTTCACCCACACGGCCGCGATGCCGGCGGCGTGCTGGCGAGGTTCGGTGAAGGTAGCGGTGTCGCGCACGGTGTCGGGATCGAACAGCACCAGGTCGGCCCAGTAACCCTTGCGGACCAGGCCGCGCTCGGCCAGGCCGAAGCGTTCCGCCGATTGTCCGGTCATCTTGCGGACGGCGGTGGCCAGGCTGAACAGTCCGCGCTCGCGGCTGTAGTAGCCCAGCACGCGCGGAAACGCACCCCACAGGCGCGGATGCGGATGCCGGTCGTGCGGCAGGCCATCGGAGCCGATGGTGGTGGCGGGATGGGCGAGGATGTCGGCCACGTCGGCATCGGACATGTTGTGGTAGACCGCATTGGCCGGCTGCAGGCGCCGCGCCGCGTCCATCAGGCCGATGCCCCAGTGTTCGGCGATCTGCCTGAGCGTGCACCCGGCCATTTCCGGATGCGGCGACGACGCGGTGATGTCGATCTCGAACTCGTCGGTGACCTGCTTGAGATCCAGCGTGGACGAGCTGGCGATATACGGATAGGCATCGCAGCCGACCGCGTGCCGCCGCTGCGCCGTGTCGATCGCCTGCAGCACCTCGCCGGCGCGTCCCCAGTTGGCCGCGCCGGCGCACTTCAGGTGCGAAATGACCACTGGCGCGTGCGCGTGCCGCCCGATGCGGCAGGCCTCGTCCATGGCGTCGAGTATGCCGGCGAACTCGGTGCGCAGATGCGTCGCATACAGCGCGCCCGCCGCCGCGAGCGGCTCGGCCAGCGCCATCACCTCCTCGGTGGTGGCGGCGAACGCGTTGGCGTAGGCCAGGCCGGTCGACAGGCCGAGCGCGCCGTGTTCCAGCGCCTCGCGCAGCTGGCGGCGCATGGCGTCGATCTCCGCCGCGGTGGCGTCGCGGTCGAGCCGGTCCAGATGGTTCTGGCGCAACGCGGTGTGCCCGACCAGGGCGGCGACGTTGATCGCCGGCTGCGCCTGCGCGATGGCTTCGACGTACGCCGCGAAGGTGGGATAGACAAAGGCCTCGGCCGGGCCGAGCAGGTTCATCGGGTCGGGCGGCTCGCCGTGCAGCACCACCGGCGAGGCGCTGATGCCGCAGTTGCCGACGATCACCGTGGTCACGCCCTGCGACAGCTTGGGCAGCATGTCCGGCGCACGGATCAGTTGCAGATCGTCATGCGTGTGGACATCGATGAAGCCGGGCGCGAGCACGTGGCCGGTGCCGTCGAATTCCTGCTCGCCCCGCCAGTCGGCTTCGGTCGCATAGCGGATGCCGGCGATGCGGCCTTCGTCGATGGCGATGTCGAAGAGGGAGTCATCGGCTTCCTCGCCGGTGCCGTCGATGATGCGTGCGCTGCGAATGACCGTGGGAAAGTGCTGCATGGCGATCCTCTGTCGGCAGAAAGTTCTGCTGTATAGCGGCGGTCGATGCGCGCTGCGTCAGGAATTTTCTGGGTAAGCAGTCTGAAAATTGCGCGGCGCTGCGTGCGGAGCGCCTGCATGTCTTCATGGTCGATGATCGATCGCCTATGATCAATTTTATCGGCGGCGTCGCGCTGCATTTAGGACAAATACGATGACTGACCAGACGCACAAGAGCGATGTGAGCCGCTCTTTCGTTCACCCGCTCGACAAGGGCATCGGCGCGCTGGATGAGCCCTGCGCTCCCGACGCCGTCGCGGCGCTGGGCTGGAATCTGTTCAAGGAAGATCTCAGTCTGCCCGCCGCCGTGCTGTCGCAGGCGCGGCTCGAACACAATCTTGCCTGGATGCAGCGCTTCGCCGGCGAGTACGGCGCCAAGCTTGCGCCGCACGGCAAGACCACCATGTCGCCGCGTCTGTTCGCGCGTCAGTTGTCAGCAGGTGCGTGGGGCATCACGCTGGCGACGGCGCAGCAGACGCGTGCGGCCTACGCGCATGGCGTGCGGCGCGTGCTGCTGGCCAACCAGCTGGTGGGTCGGCGCAATATGGCGATGGTCGCCGAGCTGCTGGCGGATCCTTCGTTCGAGTTCTTCTGCCTGGTCGATGGCGCGGAGCAAGTCAGGCAGCTGGCCGCGTTCTTCGGCCAGGCCGATCGGCCGATCCAGGTGCTGATCGAGCTCGGCGTGCCGGGCGGGCGCACCGGCGTGCGCGACGATGCGCAGTGGCGCGAAGTGCTCGACGCGCTGGCGCGGAGCGATGGTGCGGTCAGGCTGGCGGGCGTCGAAGTCTACGAGGGCGTGCTGAAGGAAGAGGACGGCATCCGCGCTCTGCTGCGGCGCGCCGTCGGTGCGTTGCACGGTCTGGCGCAGGCCGATCGGCTCGAGCGCAGGCCCGCCGTGCTGAGCGGCGCGGGCTCGGCCTGGTATGACGTCGTGGCCGAGGAGTTCGCCAAGGCCGATATCGGCGCGCCGCTCGACGTGGTGCTGCGGCCGGGCTGCTATCTGACCCACGACGTAGGCGTCTACCGCAGCGCGCAGGCCCAGATCCTGGAGCGCAATCCGGTGGCGAAGAACATGCACGCGAGCCTGCTGCCGGCGCTGCAGGTGTGGGCCTATGTGCAATCCATACCGGAGCCGGAGCTGGCCATCGTCGCGCTGGGCAAGCGCGACGCCGCCTTCGATGCGGGCTTTCCCTTGCCGGTGGCGCATTTCCGGCCAGGGCAGGCAGCGCCCGCGGTGGCGCCGGCGCATTGGGCGATCACCGGCATGATGGATCAGCACGCCTATCTGAAGATCGCTGCCGGTGATGACATCCGCGTCGGCGACATGCTCGCCTTCGATATTTCCCATCCCTGTCTGACCTTCGACAAGTGGCGCCAGATTCCGGTGATCGATGACGCCGGCAACGTCGTCGACATCGTGCAGACCTATTTCTGATACGGCGGAACCACGAGATGGCGGACATCCTGGCCTACGGCGAAGCGCTGGCCGAATTCAATCAGACCCGGCCGGGCAACGCCGAATGGCGGCTCGGCTACGGCGGCGACACGTCCAACTTCTGCATTGCGGCGGCCCGGCAGGGCGCCAGCGCGGGCTATATCGGTGCGGTAGGCGACGATCGCTTCGGGCAGGGCCTGCGTGAACTGTGGCAGGCGGAAGGCGTCGACCAGACCCATGTCCGCACCGACACACAGGCGCCGACCGGCGTGTACTTCGTCGCGCACGACGCATCCGGGCATCGCTTCGACTACCTGCGCGCGGGTTCCGCCGCCAGTCGCTATCGGGCGGAACAGCTGCCACGCCAGGCCATCGCTTCAGCGCGCGCCCTGCATCTGTCCGGGATCAGCCTGGCGATCAGCAACGACGCCTGCGATGCCGGCCTGGATGCGATGGCGCAGGCGCGTGCGGCGGGCGTGATGGTGTCGTTCGACACCAACCTGCGTCTGCGTCTGTGGCCGCTGGCGCGCGCGTGTGCGGTGATCCGCGAGGCGCTGCGCCGGTGCGATGTCTGCCTGCCGAGCTGGGATGACATCACCGCCGTGCTCGATTGCGAGGAGCGCGATGCGATCGTCGATACCTTGCTGAGCTGGGGCAGCCGGGTGGTCGCGCTGAAGATGGGCGCGCGCGGCTGCTATGTCGCCACCACCGACCGGCGCACCCTGGTGCCGCCGCACGCCGTCGACGCGGTCGATGCCACCGGCGCGGGGGATTGCTTCGGCGGCGCCTTCGTCGCGCGTCTGGTCGCGGGTGACGATGCGCTGGCGGCGGCGCGCTATGCCAATGTCGCGGCGGCGTTGTCGACCACCGGCTATGGCGCCATCGCTTCGATTCCTCGCGCTGAAGACGTGCATGGCGCGTTGACCGATGCGCTGGCATGGCATGCGTGACCGGAGCTTGCGCGGGTGACCTGTTCTCAGCTGGCGATCGCCGCCAGCTGAGAACCTTGGGTGGTCTCCTCAATAGACCATGTTCAACGCAGCCCGCGGGCTGACGAACGAGCGTGTGTTGTGGCCGGCCACGCTCACCTGTGCTCCCACGATCAGGCTGTACTGGCCGTTGAAGGCGTACTCGACACCGGGCGTGACGCTGTAGACGGCGCTGTAGTGATCGGTGCGCCGCATGGGCGACAGCTTGCCGTCCTTGCGATGGACGCCGCCATCCAGCCAGGCCCGTCCCTGACGCGTGGCGGTGACGTCCATGGCCAGCGCCCAGCGCGGATCCAGGCCGTACTCGGCGCCTACGCTGAGGGTGAGCTGGGTGCCTGGACGGTAGCGGCCGCGGAAGCCCTTCGGCGTGCTGTACACGCTGACGTCGCGCAGGCGCACGGCAGGAGGCTGCGGGCTCCACGAGAGCTGGCCGCGCAGGCGCAGCGGCCGACCGTTCGGCGTCAGGAACAACTGCTGCGCCAGCAGCGACAGCGTGGTTCGCCGCGCGCCGCTGCCCATGCCATCGAAGGCGTGGTCGCGCAGGGAGTCGTAGCGGGCGGTGATCAGATTGTGCTGCACGAAGGCCGAGACGGCGGGGCTGGTGCCATCGGCACTGGGCACCACCAGCAGGTATTGCAGGCGCACCGAGGCATCGGTGGCGCGCATCGCCGTGGTGTGCCTGCCGTTCTCCGAGGTATGCGCCGCGCCGAGATTCAACTTGCCGGTCAGGCGCGGCGTGATGCCGTAGGCGATGGGCAGCAGGAACTGCCATTGCGCGTACGGGTGCGAGAGTTTCTTGCTCCGTCCCGAGCTGTCGTAGCGCTCGTTGGCATAGAGATAGAAGAATTGGGGCGTCAGGATCAGCGCGCCCTTGCCGATGGTATTGGGATTGGAGGTGATCAGCGTGCCGGTGTAGTTCGCTTCGGGGATCTTGCGCTGGTCGGCGAGCGCGCTGGACGACAGCGCGATCAGCAGCAGCGGCAGGTATCGTGCGAATCCAGCTTGCCTTGCTTTCGTGTGCAGCATGAGCGGGTGCCTCTCGCTTTGAGGAGAAGCTTGAATACACTCGCCCATTACCGCGCTGAAATGCGGAAGACTCCCAATCTAGAGTTGGCGTGCGGCGTCGCTGGCTTGGTTTGGTTGCGCGAGAGCGCTGAAAACAAGGCGAAACTTGCGAGCCTCTAAGGAAGATTCCCAATTTGCATTTGGTGCTCGATCCGATTGCTTTCACGGCGCGCGAGCAAGGCCGCATTCGTCATCGCGGTGAGCGGCCGCGAAAAAAATGAGGCCGGCATATAGCCGGCCTCCGTCAGCGGAGCGTCGTGACGACTCAGCGCTTCATCGAGTTGAAGAACTCGTCGTTGGTCTTGGTGTTCTTCATCTTGTCCAGCATGAACTCCATCGCCGCCAGCTCGTCCATCGGATGCAGCAACTTGCGCAGGATCCAGATCTTGGAAAGCATGTCCGGATCGATCAGCAGATCCTCGCGGCGGGTGCCGGAGCGGTTGATGTCGATGGCCGGATACACGCGCTTCTCGGAGATGCGGCGGTTCAGGTGCACTTCCATGTTGCCGGTGCCCTTGAACTCTTCGTAGATCACCTCGTCCATCTTGCTGCCGGTGTCGGTCAGCGCGGTGGCGATGATGGTCAGCGA
>Ga0105240_10016391_pt1 | contig 10034 bp, 6 predicted proteins | sample KBSC54metaG_FD_80426 | JGI IMG/M metagenome (GOLD analysis project Ga0105240, IMG submission 80426) | Corn rhizosphere microbial communities from Kellogg Biological Station, Michigan, USA - KBS C5-4 metaG | ecosystem: Host-associated > Plants > Roots > Rhizosphere > Soil | place: Michigan, USA... | reverse complement strand
GGCGGCAAACATGAGCGGAGTCACGCCAAAGGGCTGACGTTCGTTGGGATCCGCCCCCGCCTTCAACAGTCTGTCTATGACCGGCGCACTTCCATTGACGGAAGCGAGGAAAAGCGCGGTGGCGCCGTCCCGATTCGCAGCTTTCACGTTTGCGCCCGCCGCAATCAAAAGGGCGGTCATCTCCGGATCGGCCCGATAGGCCGCCCATTGGAGGGCAGTGGCCCCGTCGGCTTGGGGTGCGTTCACATCATTCTTTTGCTGAAGCAATGTTCGCACCAGGGCTTTATCGCCCTTCATAGCCGCGTCCGCCACGGGGCTGGAGGCTCCGAAGGCCGCGCATTGCAGTATCAAAGCGGCGACGCCGCCTGCTGTTGAATACCTATGTTGCACTGTCGTTGCCTCGCTGCTGCGAAAACAAATGCTTGACCGGTTTCTATCCTAACACCGCCTTCAATGGGGCGCTACGGCAGTATCCCCTCGCCACCAACGAGCCGAATAGACGATAATCGCTGCTGCCAGCCAGCCTGCGGCGTATTGGGGTTGCGCGGCCCAGCGAAATAAAGCGGAGTGCATGAGTCCGAACCATGAAAATACAGCGGCGATGAGACACCAAACTGCGGCCCGTCCAAATCTTCGGTCGATAGCTTCGGTGAGCAGCGAGGCTACGACTAACACCAGGAACAAAAACCCATTGCCCAGCCCTTGGATAGACGACCAGTAGATCGATCGATTCAGTGCAGCCTGAACGCTCGGGTTGGCTGCCGAGATTTGAAGCGCCGGCAGAGCAGAGTTTACCGCTGCTGCCACCACCGCGCCTGCAGGAAGCACAAAGCCCAGCAGAACGACGCTCATATATTTTGGATCGACGCGCCGTAATGTCGCCATGCCGACCCCTATCGAAACGTAGGCGATCATCGCGGCGAGAATCGGCCAGGGAAACAGTTGTGCAATGAAGATGGTCAGCCCGCTCATTACTACGAGGATGAAGATGATGGGGGTCCACAGAGCAAAGCCGATACGCGCGCCCATGGCCTTATAGGGCGGCAGCATCGCGTATACCACGGGCGTTATCACGCTCCCCGCAAGACCGCACACCAGCGTGCCGACTCCATCGCAGAAGAGAACGCCGCGGACGTCATAATCGTCGCCGGCCGCTGTGCCGCCGGCCACGGAAGCGATGTCCTGCAGAACCTGATAAATCGCCATGGGTGCGATCACGGATAAATACGGAAGAGCCAGGACCATGGCGCGCAGGGGCTGAGGCGTGATGGCGAAAGGAAAACCGGGCGAGATTCCCTGCCAGACCGGATGTACATAACCGATAGACAGTCCGATCATCAGGGGAACGAGCCAGGCAACGATAAACGGCGGAATTCGCAACCGCGTAATCGACACATTCGCCAGTACGCTGGTGACGACAATCGCCAGGGCCGCCAAGCCCACCAGGGGCTGATCGAAAACACGCTGCAGGAGTACCAGCGCCAGGTAACTGTACATCGCCGCGCCGAACACAGTCATGGAAGCCGGCCCCGGAATGAATCGCCGGATCACGCCGGCGAAAGGCGCCGCTGCCAGTTTGATGATCCCGGTCCAGGCTACCGCCGCGGCGCCGATTTCCCAGGCGAGATTCGCGTCATGGCTCTCGAGGTAAACCGGCAGCATGATCGACAGCGTGTACGCAATGATGGCCGGAACGTTGTTTCCATACACGTGCGCTGTTACGTTTTGCCGCTGGTCCCAGCGCGCCAGGCCCACCGCGAGCCGCACCAGGCCCAGCGAACCGACCAGAAAGCCCAAGGCGTATCCCGGCAACAAGTGCGTCACACTGAACGCAACCGGAATACCTACCGGGAGCAGGAGAAAGACGGGAATCACCATCTGCGCCAGGTTGAAGCCGACCTGCGCAACAGTCGCGTCGATATCACCGCGTCCGAGTACCCACCAACGATGTGTCATGGGCTCAGATCTTGAAGGATTCAAGAGATTCCGGCGCAAAGATCTCTTTCGGCGTTAAAAGGCGCTTAGAGAGTCCTTGCTCATAGTGATAGCGGAGGAACGTGCTCAACGGATGGATGTTGGCCTCGTAACCATAGGGCCAAAAGTCCCGGCCCATGAGCTGTTCGGTTTCTTCGACATGCCGGTTCAGCCAGGGAAGCATGAATTTCAGCGCTGCCGTCGTGTGCAGATCCTCATACGCTTCCCTTTGCGCGGTGACGAAGGCTTTGCATAAAGACTGCGCCACCCAAGGGTTCGCCTCATAGACGTCGCGGCGGATCGCCACGATGTGCATAGTCGGGAAAATTTTTGTTTTCCGGTAATAATCGCGCTCAACGGTCTGATAGTCCTCAAAAAGCCGGCGGACCTTGCCGGAACCATTTCCAAACGTGGAAGGCGCGCGAGCGGTGTAGAGTGCGTCGATTTCACCCGTTTCGATCATTTGCGAAAGAGTTCTGTCGGAGGGAATCGCCTCCAGGCGAAATTCGGGAGGGAGCGATAGGGCGATCTTTTCAGAGCGACCCGGCTCTTCTTCCCCGCCGCTAAGGTAGGTGGCGCTGGTGACGGGAACCCCGAATTCGTCGCTCATGATTCCGCGAATCCAAACCGGTGCGGTCATCTGATATTCAGGGTTGCCGATACGCTTTCCGATCAGATCCTTCGGCTCGCGAATGCCACTCCCGGAATTGACGTAGATGCAAGAGTGCCGGAAGAAACGCGAAGGGAATATAGGAATCGCGATAAAGGGCGGATTCTCCCGAAAAAGAGAAACCGTGTACGAAGATAACGACAGTTCGGCGACTTCAAACTCGCGGTGCCGAAGCATGCGGAAGAACGTTTCCTCCACGGGCAGATTCAGATAAGTGAGTTCGATACCATCAATGGGAACACGCTCTTCGAGAAGCGCGCGCGTCCGGTCATAATTCCAGCAGGCCATGGTCAGCCTGAGCTTCGCCATTGTTCCTCCCTCTCGCGCGAATTGCCGGCCGCTTTGGCCTAAGACAGCCTACCCCTGCAGCCGCCGTGTGTCAAGAATAGCCATCTCCCTTGACACCCTCCACCGGCGCGTGTAGCATCGGTTGAATTCTGTGCGGGCTTCTCCTGAGGACAGCTCAGACGCACATCAGGGGAGATTTAAAGTGAGACATCATCTTACTGGTTTGTATATTGGCGCGACAGCTATTCTAGCGACCTTGCCGTTGGCGATTTTACCCGCGGCCGGCCAAACCGTGCCCGCTAAAGCCCCTTCTTCGGCGATTCCCCGGCTCCCGGATGGCAAGCCGGATTTCAACGGAGTCTGGCAGCGGCCCTACGTTCCCGATATGACCAAAGATGGCGGAACGACCCAGAAGGGCGCTGGACCACTTCCTTTCACGCCTCAATACGCGCAGATATTTATGGACTATGATCCCGGGAAGTTCGACTACACCGGACATTGTCTGCCCCAAGGTTCCACTCGCTCCATGAACTCACCCTTTCCGATACGGATTGTTCAGACACCTGACATCATGGCGATCCTGTATGAGGCATGGAACGTATTCGTTATCGTACACACCGACGGACGCAGTCATCCTAAGGATCCCGACCCTCTATGGTTCGGATGGCCGTCCGGCACGTGGGACGGAGACACGTTGGTGGTCGACACCATCGGCTTTAACGAGAAGACCAATCTTGACACGGTTGGACATCCGCACAGTGACGCTCTGCATTTGATCGAACGCTACAACCGGACCGATGACAAGCACATCGCCTACGAAGTGACCGTCGACGATCCGAAGGCTTTCACCAGACCTTGGAAGAACACCAGAGTATTTACGCTCAGGCCCGATTGGGAAGTCATGGAGTACTCCTGTGAGGAGAACAACAAAGACTTTACCGAAGGGCACATCAAGTAGAGCCTCAGCCGAAAAAAGGGGGACGTATGCGAGTAGGATGCGTACTGATTTGTCTGCTTGTCGTGAGCTTATTTGCATTGGGCCAAGCTGGCACCGGAACCATTACCGGCACTGTTAGCGATCCGGGAGGTAGTGTAATCCCCAATGCGAGAGTGGAAGCCAAGAATACCGAAACAGGAGTCGCTTATCCCGCCGCAACCACCGCCACCGGGAACTACACTATCTCGCAGCTTCCAGTAGGAACCTACGCGATCAGCGTCCAGGTGCAGGGCTTCAAAGCTTACAGCCACACGAACCTCGGGATCGGTGCGGCCGCAGTTCTTCGCGAAGATGTGACTCTTGAAGTCGGCGCGGCCGCCGAATCGGTTACCGTCACGGCGGCGGCTTCACTGCTGAGCGCGGGCAGCGCTGATGTGGCTCATAACATCACCCTCAATCAGTTGGACAATCTTCCTATCCTCGGCATTGGAACCGCCAGCGCGGGCGCATCCGGTATCCGAAATCCTTTTGCGCTATTGCAGCTCATTCCAGGAAGCTCCTTCGATGGCCCTAATCGGATCATGGTCATTAATGGCACCGCCAACAATTCGGAAGCCGTCCGCATTGAGGGTCAGGACGCCAGGAATAATACGCCGGGCGTGGTTTCCAGTCAGGTACGGCAGCCGAGTACGGACGCGGTCCAGGAAGTGGCTGTCCAGACCAGTAACTACGCCGCGGAGTTCGGGACCGCGGGGGGCGCCGTCATCAACATGACCATGAAGTCAGGCACCAACCAGTTCCACGGCAGCAGCTATGACTACTTTGTGAACGAGGCGCTCAACGCCGGAGGCTCCTTCAGTATCAGTTCGTCTGGCCAGAAAGTTCGTCCCCGAAATCGCCGCAACGATTATGGCGGCACGCTGGGTGGTCCAGTGTGGATTCCCAAACTCTACAATGGCCGCAACAAGACTTTCTTCTTCTACAACTGGGAACAGTACCGTGAAACTACGGGTTTGACCTTCAACGATACGGTTCCCACCGACGCCTACAGGAATGGCGATTTCTCCGCGATATCGCCCAACGGAACTTGCAGCCTGTGCGCACAATATGGCATCCAGACGACTGCCCTAGGCACTCCCACTACTGCTACGGACGCCTTGGGCCGTCAGTTCTTTGCGAATACAATCTACGACCCCCGCTCGCGCGCCGTGAATCCAACCAACAACCTTGGTTACGCTAATCCCTTTCCGGGCAATATCATTACCCCGGACCGCTTCGATCAAAGCACGGTAAAGCTGCAGGCAATCCTCCCCAAGGCGCAAAACTCGAACCTGACCCAAAATTATGCGGGGAACATCCCTAGTGTGCGCCTGACGACCATTCCGTCGATCAAGATTGACGAATCCCTCACCAGCAAGGACAAATTTTCTTTCTACTATTCGACCACCGGCACCGCCGCCGGAATCGCCGCCCCGCTGGGGAACGCGGATGGCTTGCCTGTCGAAATCGGCCAGTACCGCGGCACGTTCATCGACACCAAACTCATCCGGCTCAACTACGATCGTATACTTACGCCGACGCTCTTGCTGCACCTGGGAGCCGGCTGGCAGCGGGTTAATTTCTTCGACGACGCACCGTTTCAGAGCTTCGACCCGGCGGCATTCGGCCTCTCCGGGTTCGTAATTCACCGACACTTTCCCAGCATCACCGGGATGTGCATACTTGCGACCGGATCGACTGCCTCGTGTGCCGGATACGGCGGTATGCAACCCATCGGGACGGCGGGCCAGGGCCAGGCGCACAACTATTATCAGAAGCCGACCTATAATTCAAATCTCACCTGGGTGCGAGGGAGCCACACGTACAAATTCGGAGCGGAAGCGGTTCAGATGGGTGCCTTGTTCAATCCTTTCGCCGGAGTTACGCTGCCGACCGGAATTGGCGCCACTTCGCAGCCCTTCACATCAAGCACGAGTTTTAACGGCTTTACCACGGGCTTCGGCTATGCGAGCTGGCTGCTTGGGGACTACAACAGCACTACGCAGACTCCTCTTGAAGATTACCGTCAAGGGCATATGGCATGGTCGTTGTTCGCTCAGGATTCCTGGAAAGTCACGCGTAAACTCACCCTGGATTACGGGCTGCGTTGGGATTACAGTACGCCGATTACGGAGCAATACGGACGGGTGGGCCAGTTCGATCCAAACGCGGTAAACACCCATGCCGGCGGGCACCTCGGCGCGACCATGTATGCGGCCACTTGCAATTGCGACTTTTACCGCCCGGCTTATCCGTACGGTTTCGGGCCGCGTCTGGGCGTTGCCTATTCGCTTAATTCGAAGACGGTACTTCGCGGCGGCTGGGGCATCGTCTATCAGTTCCCAACCGATGACGGTATTCCGACGATTGGCACGAACGCCGTGAATGCCCCGGCTGGTATTAATGCTTTTGTAAACATCTCGACGCCCAATTCCATCCTTCAGCCGACGTGGCCAGTAACCGATCCGAATATCTATCCGACACAAGGAACTACCACGCCAGCGCCTTCTAATCCCGACCGGAATTTTAACCGGCCCCCTCGGCAAAACCAGTGGAGTATCGGCGTGCAGCGTGAGATCACACCGAATTTCGTGGTAGAAGCCTCCTATGTCGCCAATCGCGTAGCGTGGCTTCTGGGATCTCTGGGCTACTTGAGCCAGATATCCGCAGATCGGTACGCTCAGTACGGCTTGCATCCCTACACGACCTATGCCGACTTTCAATTGCTGAGCCAACCTATCAACAGCACGGCTGTGACGCAGAGGATGGCGGCGGCGGGCGTGAGCAACGGCGGCCTGCTTCTTCCCTACAATGGTTTCCCTTTGACGAACTCGCTTCAAAGCGCACTCTATCCTTATCCTCAGTTCGGCAATCTTCTTGTATCGGAATCGCCCACCGGCAACTCCCGGTACGATTCTCTGCAAGTCAAGGGAACCAAGCGGCTCTCGCATGGCCTTCAGGCTGCCGGTGCGTTTACTTGGGCCAAAGGATTCACGCGGGCCGCCCGCCAGGATTTTTTCAACCCGAATAGCTCCGCCTGGGCGATGCAACAAATCCCACCGTTGACATTAACCTTCAATGTCACCTACACCACACCCAAGGCGGAATTCTTGAATAAGTTCAAGGGCGCGAATTTATTGGTGAAAGACTGGCAACTGGGCGTCTTTACTCAATACCAGAGCGCATCCTTTCTGGTGCCTCCGACGAGCGCCACTGCCAACTTCTTAACGAGCGAGGCGATCCGAGTACCCGGAGCGCCGTTGTACCTTAGCGACATCAATGGCCCCATCAATGCCTATACTCAACAGGTGCTGAATCCGGCGGCTTGGCAACAAGTGCCTGCTGGAGGAGTGGGTCCAGCCATTGGCACGCTCTATTCAGACTTCCGCGGCCGGCGCAGACCGCAGGAGAACTTCAATTTCGGCCGGAACTTCCGCATGAAGGAACGCTTCAATCTCCAGATTCGAGCGGAATTCGTAAATATCTTCAACCGAACGTATTTACAGAATCCCAGCTCGGCGAATCCGCAGCTCGCGCTGACCAAGAACGCTCAGGGTCAGTATACGGCCGGCTTTGGAACGATCAACGCGACGTCGGCCGTCGATACTGCTCCTGTCCTAGGCGGTCCAGCCCGCACGGGAACGCTAATTGCCCGGTTCACCTTCTGATCTAAACTAGTCTGGAACACCATCTCAGGCGCGTGCGCCATGCACGCCCCTGGAGGCGATCATCGGCATATTTAGAATATTTGAGCAGGCCGCCGAGTCGGTGATGACATTCAATCGCGTTACTCTGCCGGAGTTGCTCGTTGCGCCCATCTGGGAAGAGTAGCCGGCTGGCAGTGGATCGTCTTCACCCTACCGCTTGCCAGCGCCGAACGAAACGAGGCACAGAACTTTGTGTCGCGATCGTGGCGACGCAGTATGTTCCCTACCGTTTGATCGGACACCTGATGACCCAGGTTGGCGAGGGCGCCACCGATCCGTTCATATCCCTGGCCAGAGTTCTCTCGTGCCGTCCGGATCACCAAGGCGTCAACTTTCGCTGAAACTGGAGGACGGTCTGGATACAGAATCGTGTCGGGTTTCGCGACGCAGGCCGATGGTTTGAGTGTTTTTGCCATGCGAGGTCAGGCGATCCGCAAAATCTCGCGGCTTCCAGTGATCCACAGTTCCGTATATCCGGCCATCCGCTCGCGGTACTTGGGGCTGCCCATCGTTTCCTGCATCCGTTTTTCAAGTTCCTCCATATTTTCCGCAGTGAACTCCATGACGACCTGGTTGAAGTGGCCGATCACGTCCGTGAGGACACGGGCATTGGGCATCTCGAATGCGCCGACGGCTTCTTTCAGTTGAGCGGCAAGTTTCCCAGCACAACCCGGTTTGGCGACAAACCTGTTACGAACGACGAGCATGGTTTGGTCTCCTGTAGCGCATATTCTGACTCTTGATGAGGCATAAGACAAGCTCATGTCGGACGAGACGAGAGCGCCCAACTGGCATGGAGCCTACACGGCTCATTCAACAATGCGGATGGAAGGATGGCGACAGAGGCGGTGATCTTGCAAGGAAAGAGGAAGGAGTGAGAGGTGTGTCCCCACCAGAGCCACCATCGAGCCAAGGGGTCTGCCATTGCTGCATCTCTCATCTTGCCGGGGTAAACCTAGCTGATCATTCACATGCCTCTCTCGAAAGCTGGCCGGCTCGGCCCGTACGAAATCCTCGCCCTTGAGGGTCAGGGTGACATGTGAGAGGTTATCGCACGGTGAAAAAGCTGCGCCTCATTTTGCCTCGTACCCGAGGATCTCGGAGTGCTGCTCGCCCCGGTGCGGCACAGCAGCGAAAAGTCTTCCCAACTCAGGCACGAAGAGTCCGGTTCGGGTACCGGGCGGTGTAGCATAGCGCGCAATCCTCTCATAGTGATCGGCATCTTTCTGCTGCAAGACGTCAATGAAGCCCTGACCTCCGATCACATAGATCCGGCTTCTCGCCGAGTCATAAAAGAGGTCGTCTGTGTCGCCAACGATTTCGGGGGACGCAACTGTCTGGCCACTCTCCGTATCAACGATCAGCAAGCGCGCTGGCGCTCGGCACCCAATAAACAGCCGGTGATGGGCCTCGTCGAGCGCCATGGGGAAACACGCCTTTGCGACGGTAGTAGGCCAACGGGCGAGAATCGTGCCTTTCCCAAAGTCGGCGACCTGGACCTCTTGCTTATCGGGGACATTCACGAAAACGCGAGTCCCTGTTTTCTCAAGCTGGAACGATTCGGGGTGGGCATCCACGACAATCTCCCGGATCAACTTTCCGCTGGAATCCAGAATCCCCAGCGCCCCAGCTCCCTTGGGCCGTCCGCTCAGGGACTTTTCCCCACCGTACCCAACAATCACACTACGGCTGCGGGCGTCGTAGCGAATATTGTCGGCGTCGTCGGAGAACTTCACTGTGTCCAAGAGCTGAAATGTCGCGCCATCGAAGATCTTTGTCGCGCCGTCAATACCGTTGGCGGCGTACAGGCGATTGGTCGAAGCATCGAAGAATAGTCCTTGCGGCTCGGCCAAACCGTGCAGCGTCCGGATTCGCTGGCCGGATTGCAGATCAATCACCTCAACAGTATCGTTGCCTAGGGCGGACGAGAAGAGGCGCTGCCCCTTGATATCCACGCTGAGGTGATCCATGCGTCCATCTACATTCGTCAAGGCGACGTGGGTCTTTAGCGACAAGGTCGAGATCTTTTGCCCAACAACCAAGCCAGTCAGAAAGAGCAGTGTTGCGATGCAGTATTTCATTCGATCTTCCACGCTTGTAAAACTGTCGCGTGCCGAGCGGCACCTATCCCAAGACCCGCCTGAACCACCCGAAGCGGGTCACAACTATTGAGTAGGTTCTTGCCTCCGGCGAAAGTTACACGTTTTCCCGAAGAGCATTTCAACCTCGCTGTGTTTCTCATTTCAGGAGAATTCCCCACGTCACTTGAAATCTGCCGTTCACGGCCTCGTCTTCGAAAGAAGGGTGGTTCTTGAACTGATAATCGAAGCTGAGCCGGGAACGCTCGCCGATTGGACGAAAATACCCGAAGTTGAACGCTCGGATGTTTAGCCCGGTCACGGGATCGCCGTTGAACTGG